>Ga0187892_10000167_pt1 | contig 169554 bp, 136 predicted proteins | sample MA1701073metaG_FD_139345 | JGI IMG/M metagenome (GOLD analysis project Ga0187892, IMG submission 139345) | Bio-ooze microbial communities from a basaltic lava cave in the Kipuka Kanohina Cave System on the Island of Hawaii, USA - MA170107-3 metaG ...
CGTTCCGGGGAAGGAAAAAGCAAAACCCTCGCCCGGCGCTCCCGGGTCGGCCGTCCCGCGCGCCCTCGGCGGGGTGTCACACCACCCACAACCAACGCCGTTGACAAAGCCGTTGTCGTCATACAGGGGATGACCGTCCACAGCGTTTTTCAACAAGCTGTTATGTCTCCCAGCCCAGCCCCATTTCTCTTTTCCCGGTCCTGCTTCCTCTGTGTTCTCCCTGCCTCTGTGGCTAGTTCGTTTTCTTCAGCAGGGCCAGCCAGGCGGCCTGGATGCGGCGGGCGTATTCGCCTTGCGGCGCTTCGGCGAGGATCAGCTCCAGCTCGTGCTGCGTATCGAGGTAATGCTGGGGATGCTCTTCCAGGTGGCGGAGGATGCGGTCGAGCCGCTTGGCGCGCGCCCCCTCGCTGACGGCGCGGGCCGCCAGCAATTCGCGGCGCGCGGTCACCACGTCCGGCAGGCCGGTGGCCACGGCCACCAGCCGCACTTCCAGGGCGTAGTCTCCTTCCCGGCGGCCCTTCAGCTCGACCGCCGCGAAGTTGTCCGCGCCGCCGCGCGTGGTCAGGCGCAGGCGCAGCTCCTTGCCGGGGAACTCGACGATGTCCGGCGAAGCGTTGGTGACGGCCAGCTCCACGGGCAAGTCAATGCCGCGCGCGCGGATGGTCAGCGTCCCTTTCTTCCGCGGGCCCAACTGCTTCGGCTCGGAATCCACTTCGAGCCCCACCAGCGTGACGCCCACCGCCGGATGCCCCCGCTCGCCCACACCCACCGCCAGCTCCGCCGGTCCCGGCGGCGTGCCCGGCGCGGGTATCGCCACCAGCGATACGGGCGAGGCCGCCAGCACCAGCGCCGCTTTGCCGCCCAGCGTGATGCAGTTCTCGTCGGCGTAGCCGCTGAACCCCGTGCCGCTCAGCGTGAACTGGTCCGCGGCGGAGAGCACCCGCGGCGGGTCGGTGAGCCGCAGCGTGACCCCGGCAGCCTCCGGTGCTTGTAACACGATGGCCGAGGCCCGCGCGCCGGTCGCGGTGCGCGCCATCACCACGCCCTGCTCGTTCGGGGCCATGAACAGCGCGCGGCCGGATTCGCCCGTGGTCACTCGTTCCCCCCCGGTGAATTCCACGTCCACCCCGGCGGCCAGCCGGCCTTCGCCGTCCACCACGGCCAGCGTCGCGGGCTGCCCGGCCACCAGCTTGCTCGGCAGCATGAGGCGCTGCTGCGCCGCCGCCGGCGCCGCGGACACCAGCGTCAGAAGCAAAATCCCCAGGTTCCCCCGATTGCGCGAATGGGAATTGCAATGCAAAGCGCTTCTCCTGCGGCAGCCAATCCTCCTGCTGTCTTGCCCCTAGGGTGGCGTGCTGGCGTCCGCCCGGCGCACGCGTGTTCGCCCAGGTTCCACAATCACCGTGCGCCTAGCCAGAGCGGCAAGCTCTCCCCGGCTGACCTTCTCGACTACAAACCGGCCGACATTGATCGGACCCCGCCGAGTTGGACCAAACACAACGATTCCCGGGTGTGTTCCCGCCGGATACTTGTTTAGGTTGCCGAACTCCAAATCCAGGGTCAGCAACATCCGTTGCTCGCCAAGAGCCGCTTGAGCCACAACGGTGTCGTCGGACCCGAGCAGGCCTTCCTCCGCGGCAGTCGAAACGTCGTGTCCGAGAGCGGCAAGCGGCCCTTTGAGGCGATGTGACAGATTCTCATCCAGCTTCAGTTTCATTGGCCGGGTGAGGTTTTCCAGACCTTCTCGCGCGAAAGCTCAGCCGCATAAGCCAGCGCCGCGTTCACGTCATCGCGAGTGAGCTGGGGGTAGTGGTCCATCCGTTGTTCGGGAGAGCGGCCTTCCGCCAACCCATCCAGGATGATGGATCTTTCCAGGCGCGTGCCACGAATACCGGGCCGGCCCCCGCACACCTGGGGATTGGCCACCACGCGGCCTGGCTATTCTGTGTGCGTCATGCCCCTCTCCCGCCAAACCCCGTTCGATCCGGATAGCGCCTTCACTCCCTTTGCGTCTTCATGGTGGGCTGCCCGGCGTTTTTCACGTGCTTGTCGAACCAGGTGAGCATCTCCCACAGCGTGTGCTCCACCGATTCGCGCGCGGCGTAGCCGTGCGCTTCGTGCGGCAGGGTGACGTAGCGCACGTTGCCGCCGTTTCCCTTCACGGCGCGGTACATGCGCTCGGATTGGATGGGGAAGGTGCCGGAATTGTTGTCCGCCTCGCCGTGGATGAGCAGGATGGGCTCCTGGATTTTGTTGGCGTGCAGGAAGGGCGAGATGTTGATGTACATGTCGCGCGCCTCCCACAGGGTGCGGCGCTCGCTCTGGAAGCCGAAGGGGGTGAGGGTGCGGTTGTACGCCCCGCTGCGGGCCACCCCGGCGCGGAAATAATCCGTGTGCGCCAGCAGGTTGGCGGTCATGAAGGCGCCGTAGCTGTGCCCGGCCACCCCGACGCGGTTGGGGTCGAGCACGCCCATCTCCGCGGCCTTGTCAATGGCGGCTTTGGCGCTCGAAGAAATCTGCTGGACGTAAGTGTTGTTCATCGTCTCCGGGTCGCCGATCACCGGCATGGTGGCGTTATCCAGCACCACGTAACCCGCCAGCAGGTAGAACAGGTGCGACGGCCCCGCCGGCAGGAAGTAGCGGTTCGGCGCGGCGCTCACCTGACCGGCCACGCTGGCGTCGGTGAACTCCAGCGGGTAGGCCCACACCACGCCGGGGCGGCGCTCGCCGGCCTTGTAGTCCGGCGGCAGGTACAGCGTGAAGCTCAGGTCCACGCCGTCGGCGCGCTTGTACCGCACCAGTTCCTTCTTGATGGCGCGGAGCTGCGGCGCGCTGTCAGTGAAGCTCGTCAAGGCCTGCTTGGCGTCGCTCTTCACGGTGCGCAGATAATAGTTGGGCGGCGTCGTGACGCTCTCGTGCCGGGTGACGAAGTGCCAGGCGTCGCGCGCGCGGCGCCGCTCCCCCAGCCGCGCGAAGCTGACGAACGCCTCGTAGCTGGCCCCGTCGGACTGGAACAGGCGCTCGCTGGACAGCGTGTTGGTGTCGAAACTGTCCAGGAACGGCCGGTCCCCCTCCGGCGTGGCGCCGGACCCGCTGAGGAAAATGAACTCGCCCCCGTCCATGAGCATGGCGCGGTGGCCGTTGCGCAGCGTGCGCATCACCGGGTTCCCGGGGTCCTTGTAACGCTCGCGCGCGTTGACCTTCCAGCCCAGGCGCTTGGTTTCCGCGGGCTGGTGGTAGTTGAGGAACCAGACCGAGGCCATCTGCTTGTCGCGGTCGAACTCGGTGAGCATGGCCAGGCCGGCGCCCTGGCCGAAGGTGATGTCGCGGAAGCGGTGCTCGGTCTTGAGCAGCTCGGCCGGTTCACCGGCAAAAGGCGCGCGGAACAGCATGACCTTGTCGCGGTGCGGGACCTTGTTGCGCGGGTTGCCGCCGTCCAGCGCCTCGGCCCACACCAGCGTGGCCGGCTCCACCGGCAGCCACTCCATGCTGCGCGGGCCGGTGGAGACCCCCCCGATGGGCGTGCTCTCCGTCAGCGGCTGGCTGGCCACCTTGTAAACCACTTTGCCGGTGCGGTCCCACACCTCGGTCTCGCGCGGGAAGGAGCCCGCGGTGACGATGTACGAGTACGGCCGCTGCACCCAGCCGACCAGGAAATGCTGCCCATTGGGCGCCGGCTGGGCCGCCAGGAAAATGCGCGGCGCGCCCAGGTTGGCGGCTTTGCCGCTGGTCACGTCCACCAGCGCCAGTTGCGAAGTGAAATAGTAATCGAACTGGGCCTCCTCGTGCGTGTTGTCGAGCAAGTCTTGAAAGGTGGGCACCGGCGCGGCCCGGCCGAAACTCTCCTCGACGTGCGGCCCCGCGGGCGCCGTCGGCTCCGCCGGCGCGCGCCCGCGGTTGGCGGGGACCGTGCGGCAGACCAGCGTCTTGTTGTCCGCCGTCCAGGTGAAGGGTAAGCCGAACGTGCCGTTGAGCGTGACGCCCTCCACCCGCGCGGCCTTGCCGGTGTCCGTTTCGCCGGCCCACAACTCCATCCCCGCGCCCGTGGTGTTGGCGAAAGCGAAGCGCCGCCCGTCGGGCGACCACGACCACCCGCCCAGCAGCGCGTCCGGAGGCACGTTCACTCGGATCTCTTTTCCCGTGGTGAGGTTCCGCACCGTGTAACCGGTGCCGCGCGGCGGGTTGTGCGGCCCGTTGGTGGCCGGGTTGATGCGCGTCCCCGCCAGCCGCAGCATCGGCTGCGAGAGGTCCGCGATGCTCGGATAGCGCGAGACGTTCGTGAAGATGGCCGTATCGCCCGGCGGGTTCACGCTGAGGCCCGGCGTGGGCGCCATGTCCAGCACTTCTTGGATGGCCTTCGGCGCGCGCTGGTACCGGAACACCAGTGGCGCTTCCTGCGCCGCTAGCGGCGCGCTCCACCCGGCCAGCAACACAACGGCCTCAAGCATTCGCTTCATGGTCATGGCATTTTCTCCCGGCAGGATTTCATTCGATCATCCGATGAGACGCGCGGCGCCCCGCAGCCGTTCCCCCTGCGCCCCTTACCGCCGCGTGGTCAGTTGCCAGATGCGCGCTTCGACGAACAGCTTGAACAATTCCGGGTCAATCTCATTGTCCTTGACGCACATTTCCAGGATGCCCAGGGCCCGTTCCGGCGGCAGCGCCTTCTTGTACGGGCGGTCGGTGGCCGAAAGCGCGTCGTAGATGTCGCTCACCGTCATCATCTTGGCCTGCAACGGAATCTCCGCGCTCTTCAGTTGGTAAGGGTACCCCGTCCCGTTGAGTTTCTCGTGGTGGGCCCGGGCGATCATGGGGATTTCCTTGATCTCGCGGGTCCACGGAATTTGTGTCAGGAAGTTGAACGTGTGCACCACGTGCGACTCGATCTGCGTGCGCTCTTCGGGGTCCAGGCTGCCCTTGGGGATGGAGAGGTAGCGCACTTCGTCCGGGTTGAGATAGTTGCGCTCGCTCCCGCGCGGGTCGCGGAAGGTGCGCCGCGCGATTTCGATCAGCTTGTCGAACTTGCCCTCCGGCAGCACCGTGGGTTCGTTCACTTGCAGCACGAACTGCATGTAGTCGTCAATCTCCCCGAGCTGTTTCTCATACTCCTGGTCCAGCACCCCGATCTCCGCCAGCGCGATTTCCCGGCTCTTCTCCAGGGCCGTCTGCATCTTCTGCCGCGAAAAACTGGCTTCCAGCTCCTTGCGGATGTAATCGAACCGCTGCTGCACCAGGTGGAGCTGCATGGGGTACAGCTTCTTGGCCTTCACCAGCACCTCTTCCCGCACCCCCACCTTCCCGAAGTCGTGCAGCAGCGCCGCGTAGCGGATCTCCTTCATCTGTTCGCGGGTGAAGCGCGTGGCCGCGTAGCTGCCGCCCGGCGCGCGATCCACCGTTTCCGCCAGGCCCACCGTGAGCGTCGAGACCCGGAAGCTGTGCCCGGAGGTGGTCGGGTCGCGCTGCTCGATGGCCGTCACCGCGGCCTTCACGAAGCCTTCGAAGAGCGTCTCGATCTCTTCGTACAGCTTGCTGTTCTCGTAGGCCACCGCGGCCTGCGAGGCCAGCGAAAGCGCCTGCCGCACGTCCCCGGGAGTAAACGCCTTGACCTCCGTTTCCACTTTCTCCGGCGTCTCCAGCCGCGCCTCCCAGCTGTGCTTGCTGTTGATCAACTGCAGCACGCCTAGGATCTCGCCCTTGGCGTTCTTCATCGGCAGCGTGAGCATCGAGCGCGTGCGGTAGTGGGAGTCCTGGTCGTACTTGGGGTTGAAATGATAGGGCCGGCCCGGCGGCAGGTTGTAGGCGTCGGCCAGGTTGATCACTTCGCCGTGCAGCGCCACGTGCCCGGCCATGGACGTTTCGCTGATGGGCAGCGTGAACTCCGTAAAGGGAAAGCGCACGCTGTCGTTCTGGGTCAGCTTGAAGCGCAGCCGGCGCTCCTGGTCCGTCACCTGCTCCACCAGGTACAGCGAGCCGGCGTCCGCGCTGGTCACTTCGCGCGACTTTTGCAGGATGAGGTTGAGCAGGGTATTGATGTCCCGGGTCGAGCTGAGGGCCACCCCGATGCGGTTCAGCTCTTCCATCTCGCGCTCGGAGCGGGCCAGCTCCTCCCGCGCCGCCTGCTCGCGCTCCACCAGGTCAATGTTCTCGAATGCGGCCTCGATGGTGCGCGCCACCACCGTCTTGGGGGCCTTCGGTTGCAGGTAGGCGAAGGCCCGCAGGTCCTTGAGCCCCTTGGGCCCGCCCCCGGCGCGGTCCCCTTCAGCAAGAATGGCCACCACCCGGACACGGCCCAGCTCCCCGGCCAGGGACATGAGCATCACCAGGTTGTCGCGCTTCAAGTCCGCCACCCACACCACCAGCGCGCCGTTGTTGGCCTGCGCCTCGGCGCCCCGGCCCCGCTTGGTGGCCACCGGGCGCAGCGCATACGCGCCCCGCAACGGCTTCACCAGCGACTCCGCCGCCGAACCCTTGAAAAACCAGACCTGCTTATCCGCGGACATGCTGCGAGACACCCTTTACCACAGGGAGTATAGCGGATTAGCATGGGTTCGCAACCACGCAGGCAACTGCCCCGGCTTGCCGGCGCTCCCATCAATGGACGATGATGGAGCCGGTTCCATGAACCGATACCCGCTCATGGTCGCCACCGGGCTGCTGCTGGCGGCCGGGACGCCATCCCCCCCGCGTGAAGCGCCTGCGGCCGCGCGCGCCAACCCGCCGGCCGTCAAGCTGGCGGCCGCGGCGGCTGCGCCGGTCCCTTTTGCCGCGGGGGAGAAGCTCCGCTACCAAATCCTGTGGGGGCCCGCGCTGGCGGCGACCGCCACCATCGAAGCCGTCGCGCGCCGCCCCTTCTACCGCCGCGAGGCCTGGCATTTTCAGGTGCGCGCCAGCACCGTCAACGCCGCCCGGCTCCTCTTCCAGCTCGACGACCAGTTCGATTCCTACACCGATGCGCGTACCCTGGCCGGCTTCCGCTATGAGCGGTACATCCACGAGCAGGGCAAGAAAGAAACGCACGTGACCCGGCTGGTGGGCGAGGGTGAGCCCCCTCCCGCGGATGGCCCCGCGGTGCGCGTTCCCCAGGGCACCGTGGACCCCGTGGGTCTGCTTTTCGCCCTCCGCGCCCGGGATTGGGCGCGCACCGCGAAATGGACTGCGCCCGTGTTCGACGGCAGGAAACTCTACGAGCTGCGCGCGGAACGTGTGGAAGGTCCCGTCATCGTGACCGCGGGGGGAGCCCGCTACGTGGTGTACCGCATTCTGCTGCGCCCCTACCATCGCGGAAAAGAGGTCGCCGGCACGCGCTTCTTCGTCAGCCTGGCCAACGACCCGGCGCGCACCCCTGTGCTCATCGAAGCTCAAGTCCCCCTCGGCAGCTTCCGCGTGGAACTGCATAGCGCTCCCCGCTGAGAAGCCCGCGGCGCGCGCGCTTGCCCGCTTGCCGGTGGGTTTCCCGGGCCAAGGAGGACCGCTACGGCGTGGCCGCCTTCCAGTCTTCCGGAGGGAAGGAAATGCGCCAGAAATTAGGCGAAGGCTTGAGGAACTCCACCCCCACCTGCATGCCGTCCCCCTGCCGCGGGCCCAGGAACACCACGCGGCACTCGATGTCTTCGTTGGTGATCAGGTTGGTCAGCACCAGCCGCTGCCCGTGGGACACCGCACTGACCAGCAGCACCAGGCCGCCGTGCGCGTTGACCGCCAGGGTGTTGGTCTCTTCCTGGAAGTCGCCTTTGCCGTGGGCCTGTCCGTACACCGTCACCTTGGTCTGGATGAACACCCGCTGGCTGCGCCGTCGCGCGGCGCCCGTGGGAGCCGATGGAGGTGTGGACATAGGCCCTTTTGCGCCCATACCATACCCCGCCCGCGCAACGGACGCAACGCGCGGGGGTGAACCGCAGGCGGCCGCTCGGTCCCGGATCAGCGGGCCACCCGGCCGGTCGCCCTTACGGCTGCTCCAGCAAGGAACATACGATGTGCCCGATGGTGATGTGCGCTTCCTGGATGCGCTGCGCGTTGCCGGAAGGCACGTTCAGCAGCAGGTCGCAGTGCGCGGCCAGCGCCCCGCCCGTCTCGCCGGTCAGCCCCACCACAAAAGCGCCCCGCGCCCCCGCCGCTTCCGCCCCGCGCACCACGTTGGCGCTCGCCCCGCTGGTGGAAATGGCCACCACCACGTCCCCCCCCGTCACCAGCGATTCGATCTGCCGGGAGAAGATGCGCTCGAAGCCGTAATCATTGCCGGCCGCGGTCAGCACGGAGGAATTGGTGGTCAGCCCCAGGGCGGCGATGCCCGGTCGTTCCGGCCCCAGCCGCACCGTCAGCTCCGCGGCGATGTGCTGCGCGTCGGCCGCGCTGCCCCCGTTGCCGAAAAGCACCACCTTGCCGCCCGCGCGCACGGCCGCGCGCGCTTTCTCCGCGAATTGCGCGATGCGCGCCACCAGCTCCGCGGAAAACGACTCCTTCACGCGGCAACTCTCCGCCAGTTGGCGCCGGATTTCGTCCTGCGGGTTCATCCTGGGCGTCCCACGGAGTGCGGGAGCCGGCTCCCGCCCGCCTTTGTGCCTTGCTCCGCCCGGCGCCGGCGGGAGCCGGCTCCCGCGCTCCGCCGCCGGCCTTACGTCAGCACGATTTTCTCCCGCCCGCGGGCGATGCGCCGCGTGGCGTTGCGCGTATCCACCACCAGTTGTGCGGCGTCCACGATGGCCCCGTAGTCGTAACTCGAGTGGTCCGTGGCGATCACCACGCAATCGTAGCCCGCCACCGTCTTCGGGTTCAACTCCACCGACTTCAGGTGCGCGTAATCGTAATGGCGCATCTTGTGGAGCTGCGGGAAGTACGGGTCGTTGTAGTCCACCCGCGCGCCGCGCTCGCTGAGCAACTGCATGATCTTCAGCGTGGGCGATTCCCGCAGGTCGTCCACGTCCTTCTTGTACGCCACCCCCAGCACCAGGATGCGCGACCCTTTCACCGCTTTCGTCCGCTGGTTGAGCGCCCCGCCCACGTTGTCCGCCACCACGTAGGGCATGTTGGTGTTCACTTCCCCGGCCAGCTCGATGAACCGCGTCGAAAAATCGTACTCGCGCGCCTTCCATGCCAGGTAGTAAGGATCCACCGGGATGCAGTGCCCGCCCAGTCCCGGCCCCGGATAGAACGGCATGAAGCCGAAAGGCTTGGTGGCCGAGGCGTCAATCACTTCCCAGATGTCCACGTTCATCCGCAGGCACAGCAGCTTCAGCTCGTTGACCAGCGCGATGTTCACGCACCGGAAAATGTTCTCCAGCAGCTTGCTCATCTCCGCGGCCCGCGTCGTGCTCACCGGGATCACCCGCGCCACCACCTGCCCGTACAGGTTCTGCGCCGCCCGCCCGCTCGGCGGATTGATTCCGCCCACCACCTTGGGGATTTGCGCCAGGCCGAATTGCTTGTTCCCCGGATCCTCCCGCTCCGGCGAAAAGGCCAGGTAGAAATCGGTGGCGATGTTCTCCCCCTCCGCCCCGGCGGCCAGCGGACACTTCAACCCGCTCTGCTCCAGGATGGGCAGCACCAGCTCTTCGGTGGTGCCCGGATACGTGGTGCTCTCCAGCACAATGAGCTGGCCCCGCTGCACGTAGCGCCGGATGGCCTTCGCCGTTTCCTCCACGTAGCTCAAGTCGGGCTCGCGCCGCTCGTCCAGCGGCGTGGGCACGCAGATAAGCACCGCGTCCACCCCGGCCACGTTGGCGAAATCCGGGGTGGCCGAGAACTTCCCGGCCCTCACAAACTCGCTGATCTTCTCCGCGGGGATGTGCTGGATGTAACTCTCCCCCGCGTTGAGCTTCTCCACCTTGCCCGGGTCGGTGTCAAAGCCGGTGACCACGTGGCCCGCTTCCCCGAAGCGCAGCGCCAGCGGCAGGCCCACGTAGCCGCAACCCACGATGCCCACCTTCAATCCTTTGCCCTGGAAATACTCCGGCTTGCGCTCTGTGCCCATTGGCGGTGCAGCGCCTCCCTGGCGTTCCCGGAACGCCGCGACGAATAGAGGAATATAGCAAGAATCCCGCCGCGGGCCAAAAGAGAGGCGCTGCGCCTGCGCATCCGCCACCCGCCTGCCCCGGGCCGGAAACAAATTGAGGTTGCCTGCCCCGGGGCGTATAATTCCCCCCCTGCTCTCTTGTGGTACGCAGCCAGGAGATGGTAACCGCCATGACCACATCCCCACTGGCGCCGGCTCCCGCCGCGGAAGGCGCGGACGGCAAGCAGCAACACTTCCTCCAGCGCATCCAGCTCTTCAGCCTGCTCTCGTGGCCCGAGTGCGATGCCGTGGTCAAGAAACTCAAGCGCCGCGAACTGCCCCCCGGCAACGTCATCGTCCGCGAAGGCCAGGCCGGCAATTCCATGTTCTTCATCACCTCCGGCAAGGTCGAGGTGCGCAAGAAAGACACCAACACCGGCATCGACTTCCTCCTGAGCGAACTGGGCGCCGGGCAGTGCTTCGGCGAAATGGCCCTGCTCACCGGCGAGCCCCGCGGCGCCACGGTCATCACCATGGAGCCCACCACCGTCGGCATCCTCGAACAGTCCGAGTTCCACGACTTGATGGTGGCGCACCCGAAGATCGGCGTTTCGCTCACCAAAATCCTGGCCTCCCGCCTGCAATCCGCCAATAAGCAGGTGGGCGTCGAGTACATCGCCCTGGGCAAGCTCCAATTCGACGAGCGCGTGCTCACCCTGCTGCCCGAAGCCACCATGCGGCAGTACAAGGTCATCCCCGTCAGTTACTCCAACAACCGCCTCTCCCTGGCCATGGTCGACCCCAACAACCTCATGGCCCTCGACGATGTCCGCCGCGTCATCAAGGGCGTCATGATCGAGCCCGTGGTCTGCACCGAGGAAGACTTCAAAAAGTTCATGTCCGGCACCTACGCCCAGATGGTGGTCAAGGCCGCCAGGAAGGAAAAAGAAAAACAGGCCGAGCAGCTCCAGCCCATGATGGTGAAGGCCGCCACCGTCCCCGCTCCGGGCGCCGCTGCCGCGCCCTCCGGCCCCATGGACGCCGAAGCCGTCCTGGCCCAGTTGCAAACCGCCGGCCTCGACAAGATTGACACCGAGGGTGAGGAAGAACCCTCCGAACAAAAAGCTTCCGCCACCGAGCTGACCGCCGCCGCCGAGGACCAGCCTATCGTCAAACTGGCCAACGCCATCCTGGCCCTCTCCATCCAGAAAAGCGCCAGCGACATCCACCTCGAGCCGCGCGAAAAAGAAATCTACGTCCGCTTCCGCCAGGACGGCCTGCTCCAGCTCGTCCAGCAGCTCCCCAAGAAAGTCCAGATGGGCCTCATCTCCCGCATGAAGATCCTCTCCAAGCTGGACATCTCCGAGAAGCGCCTGCCCCAGGACGGCCGCATCTCCGTGAAAGTCGCCGAGAAGCTCATCGACTTCCGCGTCTCCACCATCCCCACCAAGTGGGGCGAGAAGATCTGCATGCGCCTGCTGGACAAGTCCAATACCTCCCTGGGCCTCGACAAAGTCATCTCCCACCTCCCCACCCTCGAAAAAGTCCGCGAGATGATTGCCCAGCCCTACGGCATCATGTACGTCACCGGGCCCACCGGCTCCGGCAAGACCACCACGCTCTATTCCGCGCTGGCCGAGCTCAACGACCCCGACGTCAACATCTCCACCGTCGAAGACCCCATCGAGTACGACCTCTCCGGCGCCAACCAGGTGCAGGTGCACAAGGAGATCGAGCTGGACTTCGCCCGCGTGCTCCGCGCCTTCCTCCGCCAGGACCCCGACATCATCCTGGTCGGCGAGACCCGCGACACCGAAACCGCCAAGATCGCCGTCGAAGCCGCCCTCACCGGCCACATGGTCTTCACCACCCTGCACACCAATGACGCTGCCGGCACCTTCACCCGCCTCCGCGAAATGAAGATCGAGCCTTTCCTGGTCTCCAGCTCCACCATCGGCGTCATCGCCCAGCGCCTGGCCCGTCGCCTGTGCAAGACCTGCAAGGAGGCCTACAAGCCCGAGCCTTCCGACAAGAAGTACTGGGACATCCCCCCGGTCAATGACGTCTCCTTCTACAAACCCAAGGGCTGCTCCATGTGCAACAACTCCGGCTACAAAGGCCGCGTCGGCTTGTATGAAGTCATGAAACTCTCCAACAACCTCAAGGCCATGGTCGCCGGCGGCAGCAACGCCGACCAGATCCGCGACACCGCCATCAAGGAAGGCATGATCAGCCTCAAGGCCTACGGCGTCCTCATGATGCTCGAAGGAACCACTTCGCCCGAACAGGTCCTCGAGTGCGTCGTCGTCCAGGAGTAGCCGCACTTCATGATTTTGCGATTTCGCGATTTCGTGAATTGTCGCGACGACCATATCCCTCACCGACAGCGCCCGTGCCCCATGTTGAACATTTCGGCTGGGTCTGCGTATTCCATGCTTGGAGGGCACCATGATCGTGACCACGACGCCGGGGATTGAGGGGCGGCAGGTCGAGCGCTACCTGGGTATTGTGACCGGGGAAGCCATCCTGGGCACCAACATTTTCCGCGACTTGTTCGCGGGCATCCGCGACATCGTCGGGGGCCGCAGCGCCACCTACGAGAAAGCCCTGCAAGAGGGCCGCGAAATCGCCATCCAGGAGATGAGCGAACGCGCCCAGGCGCTGGGCGCCAACGCCGTGGTCGGCGTGGACCTGGATTACGAAGTCCTCGGCCAGGCCAACGGCATGCTCATGGTGACCGCGTCGGGAACCGCCGTGGCGGTTAAGTAGACCGCCTTCCAAATCGGAGATACAGCGCCGGCATCAGGAACAGATTCAGCAGCGTGGACGTGACCAGCCCCCCGAGGATCACCACCGCCAGCGGATGCTCGATTTCGTGGCCGGGCTTGTTGCCGCCGAGGGCGATGGGCAGCAGGGCCAGCGCGGTGGCCGTCGCCGTCATCAAGATTGGTGAGAGGCGTTCCTCCGCGCCACGCAGCGCCAGCGCCGGCCCGAACGTTTCGCCCTCCTGCTCTTCCAGGTGGCGGTAATGGCTCACCAGCATGATGCCGTTGCGCGCGGCGATCCCCAGCACGGTGACGAAGCCCACCAGCGACCCCAGTGACAGCACCCCGCCGGTGACGAACGCGCCGATCACTCCGCCCACCAGCGCGAACGGCAGGCTGACCAGCACCAGCAGGGCCAGCCGCGTGGACTGAAAGTCGGCGTGCAGCAGCAGAAAAATGCCCAGCAGGGAAAGCGCGCTCAGCGCCAGCAGCGCGCGCTGCGACTGCTGCCGTGCCGCGTATTCGCCGAGCAGCTCCGGGTGGTACTCCTGCGGAAAGTGCAGGGCGCGGACGCGCTGCTCGATTTCCCGCGCCACGCTGCCCAAGTCGCGCCCGCGCACGTTGCAGGTGACGTCAATGCGCCGCGACGCGCCTTCGCGGTTGATGGTGTTCGGCGTGGGCGCGATGCGCAGGTCGGCCAGATGAGCGAGCGGGGCCTGCCCGCTGCCGGGCAGGTCGATGCGGATATCGCCCAACGCGTAGGGGTCGCGGCGCACCCGCTCGACGCCCCACACCACCACGTCAAAAATCTTCTGCTCCTCGTAAATCTCGCCGACCTTCGTACCTTTGACCAGCGTGGTGGCCGCCTGCCGCACGGCGCCGGGGGTCAGGCCGAAACGCTGCGCGGCTTCGGTGCGGACTTTCACCTCGAGTTGCGGCACGAGCACCTGCGGCTCCACCTTCAGGTCGCTCACGCCGGGGACTTCGCTGATGGACTTGGCCACCTGCTGGGCCTGCGCTTGCAGCGTTTCCAAATCGGGGCCGAAGATGCGCACCACGATGGTGGCGCCCGCGCCGGTGAGCACTTCCTTGATGCGCTCCTTCAGGTAGGTGAGCAGGTCGCGGTACAGCCCCGGATACCCGTCCACAATTTCCTGGACACGCGCGACGGTGGCCTCATAGTCCACGCTGGGGTCCAGGCTGATCCACAGTTCGGTGAAGTTCGGCCCCACCACTTCGTCGGCCACCTCCGCGCGGCCGATGTGCGCCCCGAAATTGCGCACGCCCGACACGGAACGCAGCTCACGGCTGGCTGCCACGGTGATGCGCTGCATGGCCTCGATCGAAGTGCCGGGCTTCTCCACCCAGTGCATCAGGAAGTCGTACTCCTTGAAGCTGGGGAGAAACTCCTCGCCCAGGCGTGAGACGCCGACGCCGCTCAGCACAAACACCACAATCAGGAACGCCACCGCGCGGACCGGGTGCGTAATCAACCGCGGCAGCAGCGCGCGGTAGCGCGCCTTCAGCCAGCGCACCAATGGCGGCTCGCCGCGGCTCTCCGGGGCGTTGGGCAGCAGCAGCAGCGAGAGCGCCGGCGTCACCGTCAAAGCCACGGCCAGCGAGGCCAGCACCGCCAGCACGTACGACACCGCCAGCGGCCGGAAGAATGATCCCGCCAGCCCTGGCAGGAAGAACACCGGCAGGAACACCAGCACGATAATCAAGCTGGCGAAGACGATGGCGCTGCGCACTTCCAGGGAAGCGGCCAGGACCACTTGTAGCGCGGGTTGCGGTTCGGGCGAGGCGCGGTTCAGGCGCAGCCGGCGCACGATGTTTTCCACGTCAATGATGGCGTCGTCCACCACCTCGCCCAGCGCAATCACCAGGCCCGCGAGCACCATGGTGTTGATGGTGCCGCCGCGGTAGTAGAGCACCACCGCCGCGGCCACCAGCGACAGCGGAATCGCCGTCAGGCTGATCAGCGCCGTGCGCCACTCGTACAGAAACGCCACCAGCACCAGCACCACCAGCAGGCAGCCCAGCAGCAGCGCGCGGTTCAGGTTGGCCAGGGACATTTCGATGAAGGTGGCCGGGCGGAAAATGGTGGAGTCCATTTCCACGTCGTGCAGTCCGGGGCGCAGGGCTTCGAGCGCTGCTTCCACTTCGCGGGTCACCGAAAGCGTATTGCCCCACGGCTGCTTTTCGACGATGAGCAGGATGCCCGGGCCGTCGTTGATGACCGCATCGCCGATGGGCGCCTGGTGGCCTTCCACCACGTCGGCCACGTCCCCCAGCCGCAGCGCCGCTCCGTTGCGGAACACCACGGGGACTTGCGCCAGCTCCTGCGCCGTGCGGATGGGCGAGATGTGCGTGACGGCCAGCCGCTGGTTCGGGGTGTCCACGAAGCCGCCGCCGCTGATCACCGTGGCTTCGCGGGCGGCTTTCACCACCTGGTCCAGCGTCACGTTGCTGGCTTGCAGCCGCGCCGGGTCGGCCAGCACCTGGATTTGCCGGTCGCGCTGGCCCCAGATGGCCACGTTGGCCACGCCCTGGATGGACATCAGCCGCGGGCGAATGGTCCAACGCGCCAGCGTGCTCAGCTCGATCTGCGAAAGCTTCTTCGACCACAGGCCGACCTTCAGCGCGCGGCTGGTGCTGGAGAGCGGCGAGAGGATCACCGGCGGGTGGGCCACGCCGGGGAGTTGGCCGCTGACGATGCCGATGCGCTCCTGCACCAACTGGCGGGCGCGCAGCAGGTCCGTGCCCTCTTCGAAGATGAGCGCCACCGAGGAAAGGCCCAGCACGGATTTCGAGCGGATGGTCTTTAGCCACGACGTGCCGTTGAGCGCGTTCTCGATGGGGACGGTGATCAGGCTTTCGACTTCGGCGGTGCTCAGGCCGGGCCCCTCTGTCTGGATTTCGACCAGCGGCGGCGCGAACTCCGGGAAGACGTCCAGCGGCGTGTCGCGCACCACCACGATGCCTGCCACCATCAGCACCGCGGCCAGCGCCGCCACCACCACGCGCAACTCCAGCGAAGTTTGGACAATCCAGTTGAGCATGTGTGCAGCGCCGGGACTGGTTGTGTCCCGGCATTCGTCGAAAGGCAAAAGTACCGGGACAAACAACGTCCCGGCGCTCCAGCTACTTGCCGGTGCTGAACTCGGTGCCGAAGAGTTCCGCCGCGCCGTCGGTGACCACCCTGGCGCCCGCCGCCGGCCCGCGCGCCAGTACCGCCCACCCGCCGCTCACGTGCCGCACTTCGATCCGGCGGCGCACGTACGTCTGCGGCGCGCTGTTCTCGTACACCCAGGCGCCGCCGTTGACGTCGAACAGCACCGCGGCCCACGGCACCACCAGGCTTTTTTCCTCGCCGGTCATGGGCAGGGCCACGTCCACGCGCTCGCCGGGCCGCCAGGCGCCCTCCGGGTTCGACATTTCGAAGTAGAGGTCCACCGTGGCGGCGCTGGCCTCGCCCGAAACCGGCGGTGCCACCGGACGCGCTTCGCGTCCGGCTCCGCCATTCGCGCCCAGCTTGTTCACGCGCGCCGCACCGCCGCGCCCCAGCGTCGCCAGCGCCCCGGCATACACCGGCACGCGCACCCACACCGGGTTGGTTCCCGCGGCCTCAAAGAGCGGCGCGCCCGCAGCCACGGTTTGCCCGGGGCTGGCGGTCAGCTTCTGCAAGACCGCTTCGCTGGGCGCGGCCAGCAGCAGCCCGCCTTGCGCGTCGGCGCCGGTCATGCGGATGCGCGCCACGCGGGCGCGCGCCGCGGCCCCGTCGGCCTCGGCAATCTTAAGCTGCTCGCGCGCTTCCTCGACCCCGCGGACGCTGCCCGCGCGGTCTGCCAGCATTTGCTCGGCGCGCTTCAGGCGGGCGCGGGCCGCTTCCGCGCGCGCGTCGGCCGCAGCCAAATCGCGGTCGGCTTCCACGCGCAGGTCGCTGCCCGGAGTCAGCGGCAGCAGGCGGAGCACCGGCTGGTCCTTGCGCAGCGACGCGCCCACCTGCGGCGCCCCGCCCTCCGGCGCCAGCACTGTGCCCGCAAACGGCGCGGTCACCGTCACCGCGCGGCCCGGCGGCGAAATCACTTCGCCGCCGAAGTGCTGCGCGCGCGGCGCCGCGCGGTACTCCGCCCGTACCGTGACTATCCCCAGCCGCTTCTCCGCCTCCGGCTTCAGCGTCAGCGTGGCCAGCTCCGTTTCCTTCACTGCGCCCTGCACCTTGGCCGGCGCTTCGGACTTGGCCTCGCCCTGGCCTGAGCCGCCGCAGCCGCTGAGCGGCAAAAGCAGCGCCAGTCCAAAACTGCTCAGAGCGGTTTGGGTCTTCAGGTGTCTTCGCACAGTCCAATCACCATGGATGAGGATTCGAGATTCAAGATTCAAAATACAACATTCAAGAGCCGCGGCGGCCCACGCTGCGCTCCAATTCCGCCTGCGCGCGGCGCACCGCGGCTTCCGCTTCCGCCGCCTGCAACTGCCCGTCGGCCAGCGCCCGGCGGCCCGCCAAGAGGGCCAAATACGAGACGTCGCCGGCCGCCAGAGCCTGCTCGGTGATGGCCGCGGCTTCCGCCAGGCGCGGCAGAATCTCCTTCTGCCAGCGGGCCGCGGATTCGCGGGCCTCCTCGTAACGCTGGAGCGACTCCTTCACCTCCAGCGTGATGCGCTGGCGCACCGCGGTGTACTGCCGCGCCGCGCGTTCCACTTCCGCGGCGGCGCGCCCGCGCCCGCCCTGGTTCCAGTCGAACACCGGCCCCTCGGCGGCCACCCCCGGGCCGCCCTCGGCCCCCCTGCTGCCCCTTTCGTTGAAGTCCAGCAGGGCCGCGAGCTGCGCGATGCGCGAACGCTCCCATTTGGCGCGCTCCGCAGCGGACTCCATGGCCAGCTCCGCCGCGCGCAAGTCGGGCCGCGCGGCGTAAGCAGCCTTCAGCACGTCCCCTTCCTTGCCCGGTGCGGAAACCACGGCAGTGGAAGCCGTCAATTCAAACTCCGGCGATTCTACGATGAGGCCGAGCAGGCCGCGCAGCCGGTCCCGGGCCACCGTGCGCTCATGCCCGGCGCGGGCCGCGGCGTCCCTCGCGCGCGCCGCATCCAGGCGCACCTCGTTCGCTTCCAGCTCGCTGATGTCCCCGGAGCGCAGCCGCGCGTCCGCGATCCCGGCGATTTCGCCCCGCAGCCCCGCGCTCTCTTCCAGCAGGCGGGCGCGCCGCTCGGCCAGCAGCGCCTCAGCGTGGGCCTGGCGCGCGTCCCGGGCCAGGTTCAGGCCGTTCTGCACCAGTCCTTCGGCCACGCGCTCGACTTCGAGCCGGGCGAAGTTCACCCGCTGCGGCCGCTGCCACAGCGCCTCCACCGGCCAGGTGAGCGTGAACTCGAGCTGTTTGGGACCGAGCGGAAAAAGCAGCGAGAGCACCGGGTTCCGCAGCAGCCCCGCTTCGGCCAGGTCGGCCCGCGCTACGCCCAGCGCGGCCAGGTCGGCTTGGAACGCGGGATTGTTCCACAGGGCGATGGCCGCCGCTTCGTCTTCGGTGAGCCCGTCGCCCAGCCCCACTTCCGGCGGCAGCGCCGCGGCGCCCGCCGGCGCCAGCCCGTGCCCGGTGCGCTCTTCTACCCCGCGCGAGACGTACGCGCGGTCATGCGACGAGCGAGCCGCGCAGCCGGCCAGCGCCAGCGCAACGGCAATCAACCACGTCATGGGCGCACGCGACCCCATGGCTCGGCGAAAGGTGCTCATTATACACTCTGAGGCCCGGGATGGCGCGGCCCTCCTGCCCGCATTGTGGGGGGCACTGCCCGCGGCCGGCAAAGCGATGAACGGACCGCTGAGGGCTTGCCGCCTCGGCTCAGCGCGCGAAGCCCAGCCGCTGCATCAGCTCATCGAAGCGCTTGTCTTCAATCTTCGGGCCGCAGGGGACGCTGCGCCCGTGCGTCACGTCCATCAGCACAATCTGGATTTGCGCCCCGGCCAGCGCCCCGTCCCCCGACCCGCCGGCGAACCGCCGGCACGCCGCCAGCACTTGTTCCGGCTCGCGCATGCGTTGGAAAGGCGCCAGCAGCAGGTAGTTGTTTTTCTTGATCATCCGGCGGCTGCGTTCGATGGCCATGGTCGCGTAATTGGTCAGCTTGGCGGCGGAGGCCAGGTCCATGGTCGAGAAGCCGCGCAGCGCCACGAAGTACTCCGCCAGCAGGAAGCCCGAGTTCATGGCCCAGTCGAACCCCTCCATGCGCACGCCCCTCCACTTGAACGATGGGCTGTTTTGCATCAGGCGGCTGTGCACCTGCGTGGAGAACTGGCTGACCACGTTGGAGACGACTTGCGCCGACTGCCGCGGCGCGGGACGCTGCGGCTGCGGCGCCTCCGGCTCCAGGGGCGCCGCCCCCGGTTCCGGCTCCGGCTCCGCCACGGCCGTGGCTGTCTTCGCCTGCCACTTGCGGAACTCTTCGTCGTAGTTCTTGCGCCGCAAGTTGTCGGAGAGGGTGGAATAGGCTTCGTTGAGCTCGGCCATCACTGCGGAAGCCGCCGCCTGGGCGTCGGCGCTCTTGTGCCCCGCGCGATCCGGATGCGCTTCGCGCGCCAGCCGCCGGTAGGCCACCTTGATGGATTCCGGCGATGCATCCGCATCCAGACCGAGGATGGTGTAGTAGTCCTTCACTTGTGCTCGGGCCCGCGTTTCCCCCACGCGGTGATCAGGCAGTCAGGCTGGCCCCACGCCGGGCACAGTTTACAGGCCGTAGGTTCTCCGCAGCAAGCGCATCACCCGGGCATTCAGGTCCGGTACCGAAAAGGGCTTATTAACGTAGTCGTCAGTACCCACCAGATATCCCTTGGTGCGGTTGGTCTCGTCGGCGTTGGCCGTCAGCATCATCACCGGCACAAAGGCGGTCCGCAGGTCTTCCCGCAACTGCTTGCACAGGGTGATCCCGTCCATGCGCGGCATCATCACGTCGGTAATCACCAGGTCCGGGGCCTGTTCGCCGATGACCTTCAGTGCCTCCACCCCGTCGCCTGCCAGTATCACGTCCAGTTCCAGCGGCAACTGCGAGAGCGCCTTCTGGATCACCTTCTTGATGCCCTCGTCGTCGTCCACCACCAGCACCCGCGGCTTCTTCGGCGCCGGCAGGTAGGCCGGCCCGCGCCGGGCAGCGGCCCCGTCCCCCGGCGGCGCGCCCTCGGCCTCCCCCGGGAGCTGCTTCTGGGTCATCTCCCCGGGGCTCGCCGCCGCCGAGCGCGCGTTGCAATACGGGCACACCTTCCACTCCAGCTTCAACTCCTGCCCGCAGCCCTGGCACAGGTTCTTCAGCGCGTACATGCAGTAGGGGCAGGTCGAGAAGTCCAGGTTGATGAACGACGCGCACTTCGGGCAGCGGACGATCTCTTCTTCCTGGAGTTGAATCACCCGCAGCACTTCTTCCAGCGTGGTCAGCCCCAGGCGCACTTTCTCCATGGCGTCTTCCAGCAGGAAGCGCGTGCCCGCCAGCCCGGCGCTCTTGCGCAGCTCGTTCTCGCTGGCCTTGCGGTGGATCAGTTCCTTGATGGTCGGCGTGAGCCGCAGGATTTCGTACAGGCCCACCCGCCCCGCGTAGCCGGTATTGCCGCAGGCCGAGCAGCCCCGCCCCCGGCTGAACGCCATGTTGGGGTCGTCCAGCCGCAGCTTCTCCAGCAGCCCGCTCGACGGCGTGTACTGCTCCTTGCAGCGCATGCAGATCCGCCGCGCCAGCCGCTGCGCGATGATCACGCTCACCGACGAGGTGATCAAAAACGGGTCCACCCCCAGGTCCAGCAGCCGCGCGATGGTGGCCAGCGAGCTGTTGGTGTGCAGCGTGCTCAGCACCAGGTGCCCGGTCATCGCCGCCTGGAAAGCGATCTCGGCCGTCTCCAAGTCCCGCACCTCCCCCACCAGGATCACGTCCGGGTCTTGCCGCAATATCGACCGCAGGCACGCCGCGAACGTCAGCCCGGCCTTGATGTTCACCTGCACCTGGCTGATGCCGCTCAACTGATACTCGATGGGGTCTTCCACCGTGATGATGTTCACCTCCGGCGACTGCCGCTTGGTCAGCATCGAGTACAGCGTGGTGCTCTTCCCCGACCCGGTCGGCCCGGTCACCAGGATCATCCCCTGCGGCTGGTTCAGCGCCGTTTCCAGCACCGTCCCCTGCGGGTCGTTGAACCCCATCTGCTTGAACGTGGGGATATTCGCGCTGCCCAGCACTCGCATCACCACTTTCTCCCCGAAGTGCGTCGGCAGCGTCGAGATGCGGATGTCCAGCGGCTTGGACTGGAACTGCACCTTGATGCGCCCGTCCTGGGGCAGCCGCCGTTCGGCGATATCCAGCTTGGCCAGAATTTTCAGGCGCGACACCACCGCGTTGTGCAGCCACTTGGGCACCTGCATGTAGTCCCGCAGCACCCCGTCCACGCGCAACCGCACCTGCACCGCGTTCAGCCCCGGCTCGATGTGAATGTCCGACGCGGCCGTCCGGATGGCGTCGTGGATCACCAGGTTGACCATCTTCACCACCGGCGGCAGCTCCGCGGCGCTCCGCGTGTCCATCTTGTCCAGGTCCACTTCCTCTTTTTCCGCCGCCAGGATGCGCAGATCCGTCGATTCGCTGACGTTGGCCAGGAAGTCCTGCATCTTTTCTTCCGGCGCGTAATACTGCTCTACCCCGTCGGCGATCTCCGTCCGCGTGGCCACCACCGTCTTCACCGACATGCCCGCGGCGAACTGCACGTCTTGCTGGGCTTCAAAGTCCGTCGGGTCAGCCATCGCCAGGATCAACTGCTTGCCTTCGATGTTGATCGGCAGCACCATGTGTCGCCGGCACAGGTCTTCGCTGACCGTCTTCAGCACCTCCGCCCCGGGGCTGACCGTGGCGATCTTCACCCGCGGCATCTTCAGCCACTTGGCAAACGTCTCCGCCAGCGATTCCTCGCTGACCTTCTTTTCTTCGATGATGATGTCCCACAGCGACTTGTTGCTCTTCCGCGCCTGTTCCAGGCAGTCCTCGAGCTCCTGCTGATTGAAGATGCCGGTTTGGAGCAGCAGCGGTCCGAGCTTCTTGCTCATGCCCACTCGCGGGCGCCCGTCGCCGGGAGCGCACACCCCCGCCCCCCGGCGGCCCGGCGATCTTAGTCACGCCGCCGGACGGCCCCGCTCGTTAGCATAGCGGCCCCGCTCGAATGTTTCAACCGCGCCCGCCACGGTGTGTCCTGCGGGCCATCCCCGTGGCCCCCTTTTCCTTGACCCGGGGACGGCCCTGTCCTAACATTCGCGCCCAGCCATGACCGAACTGGACGACTCCGCCCTTGTCGAGCGCGACCCCGATTCCGCCCTGCGCGCCGAAAAACGCGACTGGCAACTCTGGTCCGCCCTGGTGCTGGGCCTGGGCCTCTTCGGCCTGGGCCTGGCCATTTTCCTGGCCCTGCGCGCCCCTTCCGCCGCCTGGACCCCGGAAGGCCTGGCCCAGCTTTTCCCGCCCCTCCTCTTCGGCGTGATCTCCCTGTTGGTGCTCATCAACTACTACGTCGCTCAGAAGGACGCGGTGATCCGCGGCCTCGAGCAGGAGCTGGTCAAGCAGAAGATCGAGGCCGAGCTCAACCGCGAACTGGCCCTGCTGGACCCGGTCACCGAGGTGTACAACCGCCGCTACCTGCGCGTCCTGCTCTCCAAAGAAATCAGCCGCGTCAAGCGCTACGGCAAGGGCTTGAGCGTCATGCTCGTGGACGTCACCGGTTTCCGCCGCGTCAACGAGAGCCTGGGCCACACCGGCGGCGACGTGGTGCTCCGCCAGATCGCCCACCTCATGCAGCAGCGCATCCGCAATTCCGACTTCATCGTGCGCTTCGGCGGCGACGAGTTCCTCGTCGTCCTCCCCGATACCGACGACGCCGGCGTCTATATCCTCGGCCGCCGCATGAAGGAGGCCCTGCGCGAATGGAGCCGCCGCAGCGGCATGGAGGAGTTCAAACTGCGCTTCGCCATCGGCGTGGCCCGCTATTCCAGCGACCGCCCCGTGGACGAAATCCTCAAGCTCGCCGAGCAGCGCATGGTGCTCGACAAGCGCAACGCCGACTCCGACGACCTGGTGGGCGAGCCCGTCCCCGCCGCCCCAGGCCATCCCCCCGCGCCCAACCTCTAGCCCCGCCCTCCCCGCCGCCCCCCGTGTCCACCCCCTGCATTCCCGTATATACTATCCTGCGTCACACTGGCCGCCCCGCGGGACGGGCAGCTCCTTTCCCCGGGGCCCGCTACGGTCGTTGCCCGGCCGGCATCCGAATGGCCCATGCCTGAAGCCAAAGAACAAGTCGTGCAGCGCCTCGAAAACGTGGTGCGCAAGGCCAAGGTCTTCTGCCAGGGCGCCGACGACGTCGGCTGCCGCATCCATCCCCCGCAGGGCCACGGCCACCCCTTCCTGATCGAGGTCCACGAAGACCGCTACTCCAAGCGCGTCTCGGTGGACCCGTCCGTTGTCCAGAACCTGAACGTGGGCCAGCCCGACCCCGGCCTGCTGCGCGAACTGCGCACCGCCATCATGGCCGTGCACCGGCTGGCCGGCCGCGGCCGCCGCGACTAGCGGCCCTGGTAAAACCGTAGCCGCGGGTCTTCCGACCCGCCCGCCCGGTTGCTCCTGTCCGTTGTTCGTTCGGAGTTCTTGGTTCATAGTTCATAGTTCTGTTCTGAGTTCATAGATAGTTCGGCGTTCCGAGTTACCCCCATGCCGCGCCTGACTCTGCGCTGCCGCAATTGCAGCTCCCACAACGACGCCGATCTCACCGCCACGGAAGACTCCCAGCTCCGCGCCCAGGGCTTCGTCACCCGCTTCTGCAACCGCTGCCGCGGCCAGACGCGCTGGACCCGCGTCCAAGGCCCCGGCGGCTCCTCCTTCCGCTCCGAGAGCCTCCCCCCGCCCCCGCCCAAGCTGGCCAACGTGCTGGCCATTGACGACGACGACTCCATCCTGGCCATCCTGGCCAAAGCCCTCAGCCAGGAAGACTGCGAAGTCCAACTGGCCAATTCCGCCCGCCGCGCCATCGAGCTCCTCGCCCGCGGCGACTTCGACCTGATCCTCTCCGACATCCGCATGCCCGACTTCGACGGCAAGCAGCTCTTCGCCTACCTCCAGAAAAACATGCGCGAGTACCACGGCAAGGTCATCTTCCTCACCGGCGACGCCCACAACCCCGATACCGCCCGCTTCCTCGAACAGTCCGGCTGCCTCTTCCTCGACAAGCCCATCAACCTCCCCCTGCTCCTGGCCTTCGTCCGCAAACGCCTCGCCCCCAAGTAGCGCTGGCTTTCAGCCTGTGCATCTTGGAGCGCGCCGCCTTGCCGCCACTTTCTTTCGTACCGCTGGCTTCCAGCCGGCCGCCGCTTCTCCCACGTCATGCAGGCCTTCCGAAAATCCCTCGGCGCCAACGACATGCTCGCCTACCTCGCCATGATGGCCCCTCGCCCCGTCGAGCTCCGCCCCGTCCCGCTGTGCCCTTATTGTCCCTCGCGCCCAGCCGCTGTATAATCCAAATAAGAACGAGCAGCCGCCCAATTCCCAAGAGGCTACCCGTTGATCTGATCCTTCGCGGGGACTGCCTGGACGTCTTGACTACCCTCCCCTCTCTGTGGCCTGTCAACTGTCGCCTCTCACCTTCTCCTGTCAACTATCAACTATGGACTATCTTTTATATACTCTCTTCACTTTTAGCTTGACAGCCCCCGTCATCTTCGCTATACTTTCGCCTGCTATGAACGCTATCACCAGAGCCGCCAAAAAACTGCCCTCCGCGCTTCCCCGCCGCCTCCACCTGCTGGTCTCCAGCGTCGAGGTGCTCTTTTACCGCCACCCCAGCCCACGCTCCCGCCTGGAAATCCACGGCCGGGACTCCCACCTCAGCCACCGCCCCGGCTTCACCGAGTGCTACGTCGAGGGCGACTCCGCGGCTGGCGAGCCTTGCTTCACCCTCTGGTTCGAAGCCGCTTCCATGTCCCGGCCCGATCCCCTGCGCTTCCACGTCTCCATCCTGACCGTGAACGTCCAGTGCATGGGCATCGCCGCTTACTCGCTGGAAGGCGGCCATTCCGACCCGCCCGCGGCGCTCCATTCACTGTTCGAGGCCTTGCGCGCCTTCCCCGTCGGCTGGTCCCGCCTGGCCGACCACTTTCTCCTCGAGTTCGAAGCCGAAAACGGCGGCCCGCCCGCCGGTTTGGCCGAAGACCGGCCTGGAACCAGCCATGTCAAGTGAGGTCCCCGGCGCCTGTCGTCCTCTCGCGGGCGCTCCGAGCGCCCCGCTGCAACTCCGTTCTTATCCCTTATTCCATTTGCTTTCTTTCTCTTTCCGCAGGTTTCACCACGGTCGCTCTATCCCCTTTGTTTGCACATTAGTGCGCTCCCAGTGTTTTGTATGTATTTCAAAGATAAATACTTGCGCTATTCAGGGGGGGGAGGGGGGGGGCCCCTCCCCGGCAACCCCTTTCCACCCTGCCCTCTGCCTTGAAGGAGAACTCAAAATGCCTCGTCGCTTGCTCCCTGACCACCTGCGCTGTCGCTACACCACGAAGGCCGGACGCCGCTGCCGCTCCGCTCGCATGGAAGGACACGACCTTTGTCCTATTTGCTGGCGCCGCGCACAGAAGAAGCGCCCGGCCACCCCGTTGCATCCCGACCTTGTCGCGGATGTGCTCCTGCCCCCCGGCGAGTCCCTTTCCACGGCCCGCGCCGTCAACCAGGCCCTCACGCGCCTGTTCCGTCTGGTAGCCCAGCGCCGCATCCCCACGCGCGACGCTCAGATTCTGGCTTACCTCGGGCAGCTCGCCGTCTCCACCCTGCTCCCGCTACAGAAAGAAAAAATCCCCGAGCCTGGCCACCCCATCCTCGGCGACAACCCCGATGCCGCCATCACCTCTCTGGCCCGCTCCTTCCAGTCCGTGTTCACCGCCGCCGAGCCCTCCGCGCCGGCCTCGGCCGATTCCCTCTCGGCCCTTTCCCCCGCGCACCCGGAGGCCGAACCATGACCATCACTCGATTCCGCCGAATCCTCGCCTGGAACCCTTTTCCCGCGCCGGCGTATCTTCTAGCAGGCCCCCGCAGGGCAACCGCGTGGGCCCACGGCCGGAAACCCTGTGCTGCCTGGGGGAGGCGCCCGGCGGGGCCGCCCGGCGTGACCAAACCGGGCCTCGGGGAGTCTAAGAACCATGGCCAACTTGCTGCTGGACCTGCGGTACGCCCTGCGCGCCTTCGCCCGCAGTCCGCTCTTCGCCGGCGTGGCCATCCTCTCGCTGGCCCTGGGCATCGGCGCCAATACCGCCATCTTCACCCTGATGGACCAGATCATCCTGCGCCAGCTTCCGGTGCGCGACCCCGGCAGCCTGGTGATGCTCTACCAGCGCGGCGCCCACAACGGCAGCAACATGGGCAGCCGCATGCACTCGTACCCGATTTACCGGGACTACCAGCTGAAGGCCGCGCCGCTCTCCGAGGTGATCTGCCGGCGGCTGTCCGAGGCTTCGCTCAGCGTGGACCACCAGACCGAGCGCGTGGACGCCGAGATGGTCTCCGGCAATTACTTCACCATGCTCGGCGTGAAGCCCGCCCTGGGCCGCGTGTTCAACTCCGCGGAGGACGACCAGGTGCACGGCGGCCACCCGGTGGTGGTGCTGAGCTACAACTACTGGCTCACCCGCTTCGCCGCGGACCCCGCCGTCATCGGCAAGAAAGTCCTGGTCAACAACTACCCGATGGACATCGTGGGCGTTTCCGCCCGCGGCTTCGCCGGGCTGGACCCCGCCTCCTCCCCGCAAATCCGCGTGCCCATCCTGATGAAGAAAGTCACCCTGCCGGAGTGGGGCTGGTTCGAAGTGGACGACCGGCGCGCCCGCTGGGTGCAGGTGTTTGCGCGGCTCAAGCCCGGCTACTCCGTGGAATCCGCCCGGGCCCCCTTGCAGACGCTCTTCACCCAGATCCGCGAATACGAAATGACCCTGCCCGCGGCCAAGGACTGGACGGCCTATTCCCGCGAACAGTTCTTGAAGGGGACGCTGCACGTGGACGCGGCCGACACCGGCTACTCCGCCCTGCGCAACGATTTTTCCGCCGCGCTGATCGTGCTGATGTGGATGGTCGGCCTGGTGCTGCTGATTGCCTGCGCCAATGTGGCCAACCTGCTCATCGCCCGCGCCTTCGCCCGCCAGAAAGAGATTTCCGTCCGGCTGGCCCTGGGCGCCTCGCGCGGCCAACTGGTGCGGCAACTGCTGGTGGAGAGCATGCTCCTCTCCCTGGCCGGCGGCGCCGCGGGCGTGGCCCTGGCCTTCGCCATGACCCGGGCCTTGCTGGCCCTGATCCCCGTGGAGGGCAACCCCTTGCTCATCAGCCCCGCCCCCGATGGGCGCATCCTGCTGTTTACCCTGGGCGTCAGCCTGCTCACCGGCGTCCTGTTCGGCCTGGTGCCCGCCCTGCGCGCCAGCCGCCCCGACCCCTGGAACTCCCTGAAAGACGCCGCGGGCGCCATCGCCGGCCCCGGCGGCTCGCTCTATCTCCGCAAAGGGCTGATCTCCGCTCAGGTGGCTCTGAGCTTCCTGCTGCTGTTCGGCGCGGGGCTCTTTGTGCGCAGCCTGCAGAACCTGCGCACTACCGACACCGGCTTCCAGAAGATGGACACCCTGGTGACCTTCCAACTGGCCCCGGCACTGAACGGCTACGACACTCCGCGCACCATGCAGTTCTACCGCGACCTGTCGGAGGGCCTGCGCGCCCTGCCCGGCGTCCGAGCCGCGGGGCTGGCAACCGTCCCGCTGTTGCACGGCTGGGAATGGGACAGCAGTATGGGCGTCGAGGGTCACACCTTCCAGGACGGCGAAGACCGCCAGGCGTTCATGAACGCCCTCTCGCCAGGCTACTTCCAGACCATGGGCATCTCCGTCCTGGAAGGGCGGGACTTCACCGCGGCCGACCAGAAGGACTGGGGCAGCCGCGGCTCGCCCCCGGTGGGCGGCAAAGTGGCTATCGTCAATCAGAAGTTCGCGCGCCACTTCTTCAAGGACAGGAGCGCCATCGGGCGGCGCGTGGGCTGGGGCGGCGGTCCGCAAACCAAGCTGGACATCGAAATCATCGGCGTGGTGGCCGACAGCCTCTACGAAGGCCCCCGCGAAGGCGTGCGCCGCCAGGTGTTCATCCCCTTCTACGGGAAAAACTCCGCCGCGTTCTACGTCCGCACCCAGACCGGGCCTTCCGCCGTTTACGCCGCCGTGCGCATCGAAGTGAAGAAGCTCGACGCCACCATGCCGCTGTACGAGCTGAAAACGCTCCAGACCCAGCTCGACGAAACTTTGCTCACCGAGCGGCTCATCGCACTGCTCAGCGCCGGTTTTGGCCTGCTGGCTACGCTGCTGGCGGCCATCGGCCTGTACGGCGTGATGGCCTTCGTGGTCGCCCGCCGCACCAAGGAACTGGGCGTGCGCCTGGCGCTCGGGGCGCAACGCGGCGCCGTGGTCTGGCTGGTGATGAAGGAAGTGCTGCTGCTGCTGCTGATCGGCCTGGCCATCGGCGTGCCCGCGGCCATGGCCCTGGGCCGCTACGTCTCCACGCAACTCTACGCCATCCAGCCCGGCGACCCCTGGACGGCCGGCTCCGCCATCGCCATGCTGACCCTGGTGGCCGCCTTGGCCGGTTTTATCCCCGCGCACCGCGCCAGCCGCATCGACCCCGTGCTGGCCCTGCGCTTCGAGTAGTCGCGCGGCCCGGGCCTCGGCACGCCCCACTCCGGCGCCCCCGGGTGCGCAGGCGCAGCGGCTGGCCGCACTGGGTCAGCAGGTCGCCGCTGGGCCCGTCTCGCGGCGACCTCGCTGGAGCGCCGCACCGGTTCGGCCTATTCTGCCCTCGTCCGTGCGGCCACCCGCGACAGGATCACCCCGGAGGTGGAAGCCGCTGCTTCGTAGTAACCGACGAAGCGTTGGGGTTCGGCCGCGTCGTAGGGCTTCAGGTTCCTGGCCCAGCGAAATGCGATCGGCTGGTACCACAATTCCGCTTCGACCTGGAAGGGGCCCGGCGCGCCGCCCGTGGCCATCGAGTAGCGCACCACGTCCCCGCCGGCCTCGAAGTCCGGGTCAGCCAGGGCTTCTCCCACCACGGCGATGTCCTGGTCCGCACACCGTTTGTCGAAGCCGTGCGGCAGCACCCGGTTGTCCTTAAGGAAGCGGACCGCGCGCTGCAGCCCCGTTGTGGGCTGGCCGCCGGAATCGCCCATCACCGATTCGTAGATTTGCACCTGTTCGGGGCTGCTGATTTCAGTGTAGTGCGGCTCGATGCGCGTGCCATCGGCGTCGTGATCGTTGCCGGTGATGGCCCCGTTGGGTTGCAAGGCCCCGGACTCGAACACCACCCGGCCGCCCGCGTCGCGCAGGGTGACCCGCAGCCACACGCGCCGCGAAGGATACGCCGTGGGCAGCTTGTGCCCGGCCAGGTTCTCGACGGCGACGCTGGCGTCCACGCGGCCCTCCCCCACCGTCACCTGGGCAATGGTCAGCCGCGCGGACTCGGCCTGCAAGTGCGCGATGGTGCGCGCCGCGGCCAGCTCCATTTCCTCCGGCGCCGCGGTAACGCCCAGTTCGGCCGCGTAGCGGCCCAGCATCCGCTGCATGAAAAAGTTGCCGCCCACAAACGTATGGCGCGAAAAGCCGGCCCGCGGCTCGCCCAGCACCGAAGTGATCGGGGTATCTTCCGGCGCCACGGGCATGTGGCAGTCCTGGCAGCTCTTCCTGTCCTTATAACTGCTGTGCAGCCACTCCTGATACGGCACTTGCTCCGGCAGTTCGCCGATCACGCGGCCCTGCGCGTCCAGCGCCCTGGTGTACAGCGTGTGGCACGTGGCGCACAGCTCCGAGGACTGAATCACCTGCTTCCCTTTGTCCGTGGGCTGGAAGCCGCCGGTGGACGACCGCATGATGGTCAGGTGCCCTGGGCTGATTTCGTACGGCCCGTGCTCCAGGCGCTCGCCCGGCGCTGCCGCTTCGTCAATGCGAAACTCGCCGGTGAAGCTCTCGCGCCGGCCCAGGTTCTCGCCGGTGATTTGGTGACACACCGAGCAGGAGACGCCGTCGGCGGCCAGCTTGCCCGCCAGGACGCCGCCGTTCGCGCCGAAATGGGCCAAGGCCTGGCCTGTGCCGCCGGCCAGTTTGGACTCATACCGCAGCATCGGCATGTGGCACTTGCTGCACTCGTCTTCGATTTCGCGCGCGGCCAGGGGATGGTCCATCACCTCCCGCCGCACGGAAGCAATCCAGTAGGGGTCGCGCCCGGAATTGGCCATCATGCTGGTGCGCCAGCTCAAGCCGATGGAGACGTCTTCGCCGGTGGAAGTCGCCAGGCCGTTGTGGCAGGCCACGCACCGGTCAGACGTCTGGAAGTGCGCGCCAAAGTTCCTGTTCGCCGCGGGATCCTTCCTGGCCCGCGGCTCCTTCGCCGGGCGGGCGGGGCGCTCCTGCTGCGCCCGCGGCGCGGAGAGCCAGGCGGCGCCCAGCAGCAGCGCCCCGGCCACGACAAGGAGCTTGCGCGGCGCCCCGGTCATTTCTGCCACCCGTCCTTCAACGTGCCGTCGCCGTAATCCCACAGCACGTAGAACAGGAACTGCTGGGAGCGCCCGGCGGTGTGGTTGAGGGGAATACGCACACCAACGTTGGCGAAAATGTGCATGCGCTTGTTGATGGGGATCTGGACTTGCGGGACTACGTCCCAGTGAGTGCGCGCGCCCCCTGTCAGCTCGCGCGCGGCCAGCAGCTCGGCCATCGGCGACCAGCGCCGTCCCAACCCGCCCTGGGAGGCAACCGACTTGCCAATGGCCGCGCGCCAGAAATACTCGCGCGCTTTGCGGCCGGGGCGCGCGGGCAGCTCGACGCCGGTCTGCATCTGGAAGAAAGACTCGCGCGGAAGGAGCTGGCCGTAGGCGGCGTAGGCCTCGAACACGGTGGAATCGCCGCCGGTGCCGAAGGCGCGGTTGCCGGTGGGGAAGATGAGCTCGCCCCCCAGGCTGAAGATGGAGCCCTGGTCGAGCGAGTCGAAGACCTTGTGCTTATAGCCGAGAGCCACGTCGCCGAAGGACGAGCGCGTGCGCCCGCTGGCGTGCGCATACTCATACGGCACGATCAGCTCCACCATCCCGGAGGCGCCGAAGCGCCGCTCATAGACCACTTCGCTGGCGCCGCCGGGCGCTCCGCTTGCGTTGAAGGCGCCGCTCACCACCCATTCGCTCTCCGGATAGGCCTTCTCGGTCACCAGCGGGCGCGGCAGGTTGAAGTTCCCGCGCGGCCAGCCCTTCTCCGTGCACAGCGTGCGCAGGTGCCCGATGACTTTGCCGATCTGCTCCGGCGTGAGCGCGTCCTTGAACGACGGCATGATCTGCGAAAAGGCGCGCACCGGCCCCCCATGCGTGATGATGGCGCGCCACTGCAAATCTGGCTCGGTGGTGGACGTGGGGCAGTCGGTGAAGTCGGGGAAGGTGGGCGGCGGCTCGAACCCCGCCAGGCGCTGCGGCTGGCCCTTGCCGTCCGGCCCGTGACAGGCGACGCAGGCCGCGCGGTAAATCTCCTCGCCGGTGTCGAGCTTCAGTTTGCTGCTGCTCGGCGCGCTTACCGCCACGTCCTGGCTTTGCGCGCCACCCTGCATGGCCAGCGAGACCACGCCGGGAGCGAACCCCGCCACCAATACGCCGGCGATAAGCGACAGCCGTTTCCGTGTTCGGGCGGCCCGCTGCGCGCGGTTTGAATGCATCATTGGCGGGGCCTTGGTCATGGTTCAGCGAAGAGACGGAAACGCGGCCAAGCCGGTTTCCAAGAACGGGGAATTGTATATCAGACTTGGAAAGCAATGGCCGCCAGGATGCCTGCGCGGGTCAGCGCGCCTTCGCCGGCGCCAATCCGTGGCCGCCAACCGGTTCGGTGACGAAGCTCTCGCCGAAGCTGGCGATCAGCGGCTTGCCTCGCGCGATGGCGCTCCTCACCGCGGGGAGCGACAACGATGCCTTGTGCCTTGCGGGGCTGTCCCAAACTTCGCTGATCCAGATGCCTCTTGGGTCGCCGGTGTCCTTCGCAACCACTTAGCTCAAGCAGCCCGGCATTTCTTTCACGCCTTCGAGCAATATCGCGAAAAGCGCGTCGCGCTGCCCGTCCACCGCGATCATCCGGCCGATCAACCCATACATTTTCTTTTCCCCTTTCACTTGAGCCCAGCCGCGTGAAGCCGTCGCCATTCGCCGCGGCGCCGGCCCCCAGGACAGACTCGCGCCGCCCCAGGCGCGGGCTTGGCTCGCGCCCGTTGCGGGCTCATGACCCGGCCTCGGCAGTTTGGGCCGCGGGACTGGCGGCGCCGGGGGTGAACTCGTACCCTTCCGAGCGAGCGATGAACGCGGCGCAGGCCGCATCGCCCACCACGTTCACCGTGGTGCGGCACATGTCCAGGATGCGGTCCACGCCCAGCACCAGCGCGACCCCTCCGGCGGGCACGCCTACAGCTTCGGCCACCAGCATCAGCAGAGGAATGGAGCCGCTGGGCACCCCGGCAGTGCCGATGGCGGTGATGACGCTCATCAGCACCACCAGGAGCTGCGCGCCCAGGTTCAGCTCGATGCCGAACACCTGCGCGATGAAGAGCACGGTGACGCCTTCGAAGAGCGCGGTGCCGTTCATGTTCATGGTGGCGCCCAGCGGCAGGACGAAGCCGCACACGTGGCGGGGCACGCCCACTTCTGTCTCGGTGACACGTAGCGTGGTGGGCAGGGTGGCGCTGGACGAGCTGGTGGAAAACGCGGTGATGGCGATGGTGCGCACGCGGCGGAAGAAATCCAGCGGGTTCAGGCGCGCCAGGACGCGCACCAGCAGCGAGAAACTCCCGAACATGTGCAGCGCCAGCCCCAGCAGCACGGTAACGACGTAGAACCCCAGCTTGACCAGCAGCTCGTAGCCGAAGCGCGCGGTCACGCTGAAGATGAGCGCGAAGACGCCATAGGGCGCCAGCTTCATCACCAGGTCAATGATGGCGGTGACCACGTCGCCCAGCGACTCAAGCAGCCGCAGCATCGGCGCGGCGCGCGCCGCCGGCAGCAGGGCCAGTCCCACTCCGAACATCAGCGAGAAGAAAATCACCGCGAGCATGTCGAAATCCACCATGGCCTTCAGGGGATTGCGCGGGACAATGTTCACCAGGAGCGAGATGTCGAACTTGAGGCCCTGCGCCGCCTGCTTGTTGCTCTCCATCTGCGTCGCGTAGTTCTCCATCAGGCGTTCGCGCGTTTCTTCGCTGAGGCCTTTCCCCGGCTGGATGGCGTTCACCAGCAGCAGGCCGATGGCTACCGACATCGCGGCAGAGACGAAAAAGTACGCGAGGGTCTTGGCGCCCACGCGACCGAGCCGCCGCAGGTCGCCCAACCCGGCCACGCCCAGCGCCAGCGACGCGAACACCAGCGGCAGCACGATCATGATCAGCGAACGCAGCCACATCTGCCCGGCCGGGTCGGTGACGCGGCTAATCAGCCATTCGAGCCAGCGCTGTCCGCCCCAGGCGACGTTGGCAATTACGCCGCTCACCGCGCCCAGCAGCATCCCCAGGAAAATGCGCGTGGCCAGCGGCATGGGCTTCTTCTTGGTGGTCATTCGCTCCCTCTCATGGTCACCATCTTGCAGCAGGCGGGTTGGCCCCCGGCATTATGGTGCAAGTGGCCGCGCTAGCCAAAGGCCAGTGCTGTCTCGTTCTGTTGCAAACCCGCATCCTCCCGGGCCCTGGTCGGCCGCGACCCGGCGAAGTTGCTTGACTCGGGTCGGCGAAGCAAACCGACGATGGCCATCTCATCCTATCAGGGCTGGTTGGCGTCGCGGGCGGAGGCTCGCTCCATGACCTTCACCGAAGCACTGAGGCAATCCCTGGAGTCCACCTGGGAGCAGATTGTCGCGATTGTGCCGCAATTGCTGGCGGCGGTGGCGCTGCTGGCCGCAGGGTGGCTGCGGGCCAAACTGCTGCGGCGATTCGCCATCCGGCTGTTCCGGTGGCTGCGGCTGGACGAAGTGGCGGAAAAGGCCGGGGTGGAAGACTTCCTGGTGCAGGGGCGGGGTGCGGTTCACCGCCGTGACGCTGCTGGCCAACCTGATCTACTGGTGCGTGCTGTTCGCGGTGATGTTGGCGGCGCTCAACGTGGCCGGGCTGGAAGCGGCCCGCGACCTGCTGAACCGGGTGCTGCTGTCCATCCCCAATGTGGTGGTGGCGGTGCTGATCCTGCTCTTCGGGAGCCTGCTGGGGAAGTTCGCGCGCGCGGCTTCCTGGACGCCATCTGGCAGGTTGCGCCGGGCAAGATCGCCCAATGATGGCCCGCGTTCGCCCAAGCTACTTCACCTTGCGTGCCTTCTGCTCCGGTCGCTGGTGAAGCACTAACTCCGTTACTCGCCCGGCTTCGTCCCGAACAAAACTGATATAAGTGTCCAGCACATCGCAATAGAATCGTGTTTCCGATTCTGCCACGAGGTCATAGGGAGGCAGAGGGACGGTCTGTACGGCCAGGCGCGCGCCAATCCTTGTTATGGTCACTAGGGAGCCCGGCTGCACTTCATACTCACCGACATAGCTATCCAGTATTTCCACCGCCACAGCAACGCTGGCGCGTGCCCGCGGAAGGTCATACGGCTCACCAAGGACGATCGCCGCCAAATCCCGCGCAACCCGGCGGACCCCTGGAGCGGTGTGGTCCGAGTTGGTGAGGACGATGATTATCAACCGTTCGTCCGGGAAACGCGATAGGATGGCGGTAAAGCCATTGATCATTCCTGTGTGGGCGATGTTCCGGCGGTTGATTTCCTTTCCCACCCCCCAGCCGTACCCGTAGTCGTTCTTCACCGCCGTAAACATCGCCGCGCGCGAGGCTGCGCCAAGCGGCCTGTCGGTGTAGAGCCCTTGATCCCAGAGGTAAAGGTCCTCAACAGTTGAAAACAATGCGCCGGCCGAATGGGTGACAGCAGTGGCGATGAACGGCGCGTTAATCACCGTGGCGCCGGTGCGAGAATAGCCGGACGCGCGATTCTTCAGCACTCGAACCGGGAGGTCGTAGCCCGTGTTCAGCATCTTCAGGGGAAGGAAAATGTTTTGCCGTAAGAACTCCGCGTAGCCTTGGCCAGAGGCTCGGGCGATCACCTGTCCCAGAAGGATGTATCCGGAATTGCTGTAGCGGTATTCGCGCCCCGGCGGGAAATCCAGCGACCGGTCGCGGAAGCGAGCAATAAGCTCAGCGGGTGAAACGGGATCGCGCATGGTTCGAAAGTAATCGGGAAAGCTGAGGTAGTCAGGAATGCCAGAAGTATGCGTCAGCAGATGGTGCAGCGTGATCTCGCCCCACGTATCCGGGCAGTCCGTCAAGTACTTGCACACCGGGTCTTGAACGCTCAGCCTGCCGCGCTCTTGCAACAGCAGCACACCAGCGGCAGTGAAGGTCTTCGTCACCGAGCCGATCCGGAACTTTGTTTGCGGCGTGTTGGGCACGTCCAGCTCCTGGTTGGCCATGCCGTAGCCCTTGCTGAGCAGGATCGTACCCTCGCGCGCCACCAGGACTGAACCACTAAAACGCCCAAGCTGCGTGGCCGTGGTCAGATACTCGTCGAGCTTCGCCGCTGGATCCTGCGCCCCGGCGCGCAAAGCACACAGTAGAGATAACGTGGTGAGCGTCAATGCCCAACAGACTGAAGACTGAAATCGCGTCATGCCTGCCTCCTTTTCGGACTCACCTCAAAAGGCACTATGTTCACAGCCTGCGTCACGGTTTATTCGTGCTCTGGTGTTACGCATGCGACTGCCGAAACAGCCCTTTCGCAGCCTTGTCTCTTGACATCCACATTAGGCTCCCACACGGTCGGGTGAAGAAGGTTTTCTTGCTGTCGCTGGATCCTGAAACTTCCTGCGATAGTGGCGCACGACTAGTTCGATTGCGATGGTTCCAGCTCCGATTGGAATTATCCACACTAGGGGGAAGTAGGCGGTCGCCGCCAGATTTGGCAGCAAACGCTGGCTCCCAATAACTGAACATGCTGTGCATGCCCCAATGCCTGTGCCTGTCATTCCGCCCAGATGCCCGTACCACCAACCCATTTGCTCCGGAGTATCGACGAAGATGTACCGCAAATTGCTCCGCCCCACCAGAACGCCGATCGGACTTAGATTGAGAAAGAGGGACACATTCAATTGAATGCCAGCAACCAACGCCACAACGGACGCAAGGATAGACATTATCGGCAGACCCACGCTCATGAATGAACGCAGTCGTGCTCGTTGGCCCTTGGCTCTAAGAGCGGCCAACGCATGCCAACCAAGGGCCAGAGTGATGAGGCCTAAGTACCCTAGGAACACCCCATTTCCGCATATTTGCGCGACGACTTGCGGCACCAACTCGGGCCGGGTCTGCTCGGGCAAAGGTTTCAACCCTAGCAGCTTGTTGAAAAACCCCGACGCTTGTCATTCCGAGCCGCCGCAGGGGGCGAGGAATCTGCATTTCCTGGGATTTCCTGCAAGATGCAGATCCCTCGCTTCGCTCGGGATGACAGTCCAGAGCGTTTTTCAACAAGCTGCTAGAGGGTTCACCAAGAGCATCGCGCAAATCGCGAGGACCGAGGCCACCACTGTAGACATTGCGATACCTCTTGCTGAGCAGGACCGTGACCTCTCGTGCCACCGGCATGGAGCCGCTGAACTGCCCGAACTGCGTTGCCGCCGGCAGGTATTGGTCGAGTTTGACTTCCCCCTCCTGCGCACCGGCACCCGCAGCCCACAGGAGAGATAGCGCAGTGAGCGCCACTCCCCGCCCAAATGAGAGAGACAAACGAGTCATGTCTGCCTCCTCTTCGATTTCAGAGAAGAAAGAATTTCGCTGCCACGCTTCATCCGACCCAACACCCTGCGCGCCTCGGCTGCCCAAGCGAGGCCCGCTTCGGTGACCAGTTGTCCGGACCGCACCGTCAGCAACCAATAGTCCTGCTCGCCTGCGGGAATAGTGGCGCGGATGTCTTTCTCCGCTTCCAGGAGAAAAGTCTGGGTTTGCTCGACGCGCTCCCGGTAGGTTTCCAGGTGGCGCAGCAGCGTTGCCGGATCGGTGTGCTTTCCAAAGAAGACCTTCAGCAGCAGCTCATGACGGATAATCCCCACCCCCGGAGGGATGACCAGCCAGCGGCGCAACTCGCGTCGGCCTGCCGGGGTAATGGTGTAAAGATGACGTTGCCGATGCCCCGTGCGCCCCGCGTTCCGTCGCGCCAAGCCGTCCTGGCAGAGCTGGTGCAGAGCGGGATAAATTTGCCCGAAACTCTCCTTCCAGAAGTGGCTGATTACCTGTTCGATTTCCTGTTTGATGGCGTAGCCAGACTTGGACCCGTCAGATAGCAGGCCCAAGATCACGTAACGAGTTCGGTTCGATCGCGGCAGAAAACTCTTCCAGATATATCTCAATCATATATAATGAACACACCTGGTCAAGCAGAATCTTTTTCCGCTGCCTTCGACAGTAGTCCGCCTGCGAATACAACTCCTGTATCTCAGTAACCGAGCCTAACCATCAGCCCGCCAGAAGACTTAGTGCAAGGCGCTCTGGACCCGCTCCCACAGAAATCTGGCGCTGCTGCCTCTCTTGCCTCGACTGCCCGGCCCGGCTCCAGATGGAGGCGGCGAATGTTACTCTCCTGGTATGACAACGTACTGCGCGGTGATGTAACCGCCGGGAATACCCCGTTGGCAGTCGGCCCCTGATGGGTTCTAAGATGTGTGCGGTATGCGAATTCCAACCGAATTAAAGGGCATCACGCACGGCCGGGTAGTGCGGTTTGCGAGGGTGCCTGGCTTCTGGCTGACTGACGTGTCCTATCCCCCTGGCGCACGCTACCACAGGCATAGTCACGAATACGGCTACATTTGCTTTGTGTTGTGCGGAGGCTTTTCGGAACGCGTTGGAAGGGCCACCATCGAAGTGGAAAGCACCACGGTTGTAGTCATGCCGCGAGGCCAGGCGCACGAGAACCGCATTGGCCCGCATTCAACACGCTCGCTGGTGATTGCACATGATCCAGAGCACGAACGTCTCTCGCCAACGTGGGCGCACATCGGCAATCATCCCCAATGGATCACCCGCGGAGCTCCTTTGCACCTCCTGTTCCGCATTTACCGGTCGTTTGAGATGTTGGGTGGAACGGAGTCTTTCACGGTCGAAGAACTTCTGTTTGAGCTTCTTGACGCAATCGATGAGCGTATCTCCCTTACTGCAGAATCGGAGTCTCTGACTCCCGTCATAGAATTCCTTCATGAGGGGTTTTGTTCGTCGGTGGATTTGCAGGGCCTTGCTGAGCTCGTGGATTGGGATCCAGCTTACCTATGCCGCGCTTTCAGGCGCCGTTTCGGTTGCACCATCGGTCAGTACGTACGCGAGCTCAGGGCAAGAAAGGCGATACATTTGGCCGCGCTGACCGAGATTCCCCTTTCCGACATTGCCGCAGCATGCGGCTTCGCGGACCAAAGTCATATGACGCGGATAGTCACGGCCCTCATCGGAATGCCGCCGGCTACGTACCGCCGACTTGTTGGCACGCACTGATCCCGCAAAGGTCAATGGCGTTCAAGACAACCTCCACGGCAGGGCTTATGCTTCCGGTGTTTGTGCGGAGGCGATCCATGTCACAACGTACCGCGGCCTGGAACCGGGTGGGCCTTGGTCCGGCTGCGCTTCTTATCCTGGTTTTGGTGTCCGCCTGCGTTTGGCCTTCCCCAGCCAATTCAGGCCAAGGCCAACCGGATACGCAAATGCTGGAGGAAGCCGTGCGCACCAAGGCGGTGGAGCGGATTGCGGAACTCATCCTCCAGAACTATTTCGATGAAGCGGCCGCAAGAAAGTGCGCAGACCACCTCAAAGCTCGGCTGACAGCGGGGGCTTACAGCTCTCTACGAACGCCCAGTGGATTCGCATCTTCGCTGACTCGCGAACTCAGAGAGGTTTGCAACGATTCGCATTTTGAGGTTGTCTTGCGACCCGCGGAACGGCCGCAGCCAGCCCCTCCGCAGGACCCGAATGCCTGGATCGAGGACCTGCGCGTTCGTAATTTCGATTTTGTACACGTCACGCGGCTTCCGGGAAATGTGGGTCTTTTGCAGTTGAATTCCTTTCCGCCTCCCGCGGTTGCCGGTCCCACGGCAGAGGCTGCGATGGCATTCTTATCCAGCTCCGATGCCGTTATCCTCGACCTTCGGCAAAACTCGGGCGGCACAGGAGACATGGTCAACCTGCTGGGGACATACTTTTTCGAGCAGCGGACCTTGCTTTCCACCACCTACCGGCGCGTGAACAACCGGACCACGGAGAATTGGACGCTGCCGTATGTTTCCGGAAGGCGACTGCCCACTGTCGATCTTTTCATCTTAACCAGTTCCGCTACCTTCTCGGCCGCAGAAGCCATGGCCTATCCACTGCAGGTTCTGGGCAGGGCCACCATCGTAGGGGAGGTGACACGCGGAGGGGGCAACCCGGGTCGATACCTTCGAGTGGACGACCTTTTCGATGTTTTTGTACCGGTGGGAACGACTACCGTCCCTCCCGCGGGCACAACCTGGGACAAGGCCGGGATTAAGCCAGATCTGGAAGTATCGGCTGCAAAGGCCCTGGACTTGGCTCACCTGGAAGCCTTGAGCCGCCTCACTGGCAAAGCAAAGAGCCCAAGCAGAAGAAAGGAAATCGAATGGTTGTTGGAATGGAAGCGCGCTGAGGTTGCGGGCGCTGGGCAGCTGGAAGAGAGCCATGGGGCTTGGGTCGGTGTTTACGGCGAGGGTAGTGGTCAACGTAGGATTCGTTGGGGATTTCCAGGAGCTCTCTATCACCGTGTCGATCAGGGTCCTGAGCGCCGCCTGCTGCCAATCTCTCCCTCCGTCTTCTTGGTGGAAGGCGCGGAGTGGGTTCGGTTAGAGTTCTCCTTCGCCAAGGGCAGCGGAAGGCAACTCGCGGCAGAAGACAGCTCGGGCACTCGGGATATCTACAAGGCAAGAAACTAAGGTTTCTTATCAAGGCCAAGTGTAGAACTGCGACCCGATCCGCCCGGTTTCACCTTTCTTCTTGGATCCGATTCTGTGGAAGCCAATCCCATAAACACACAAGCACACCTTCTCCTCCATGCGTTCAAACCGACCATCGCACATACCACCGAGACGCACAGGATAGGCCTTGCTGAGGAAGCTCGTTTCCTATACCCTCGGTAACCGAGTAGATGACATGAGCAAACCGGAAGACCTCGTGCAAGGCACGCTAGACATGCTGTTGCTGAAGATCCTGGCGCTGCAGCCGATGAATGGCTTTGCCGTCAGCCAGCGCCTCAAGCAAGTTTCCGGGGATGTGCTGCAAGTGAGCGACGGCTCGCTCTATCCCGCGCTGCACAAACTGGAGCAGGAAGGGTGGATCAATGCCGAATGGAAGACCACCGAGAACAACCGGCGCGCCAAGTTCTATTCGTTGACCCGGCTCGGCCGGAAGAAACTCGAGGAAGAAGCGGACAATTGGGGCCGGCTGTCTTCCGCCATCTCCCGCGTGGTGAGGCTAAAGGAGGTGTGAGTGATGCGCCTGGGGCGCTGGATCTACACGATTCCGTTGCGGCTGCGGTCACTCTTCCGCCGTGAGCAAGTGGATCAGGAGCTGGACGAGGAGCTGCGGTACCACATCGAACAGAAGACGGAAGGGTACGTCGCGAAGGGTTGGAGTCCAAGCGAAGCGCGGCGGCGAGCGATGCTGCACATGGACGGAATCGAACGCAGCAAAGAGGAGTGTCGCGAGATGCGCAAAGTGAATTGGATTCACGACCTGATCCAGGACCTGGGCTACGCGGCCCGCCAGTTGCGCCGCAACCCCGGCTTCACCGTGGTCGCCGTCGTCACCCTCGCTCTGGGCATCGGCGGCACGACAGCGATCCTCAGCGTGACGAAGGCAGTCCTGCTGCAAGCGCTTCCCTTTCCAGACCTGGATCGCCTGGTAATGGTCTGGGGACAAAACAGCGAGCTCGGTTGGAACTACATGCCGTTCTCACCGGCTGAGTTTGCCGCCTACCGTGACCGAAGCAAGTCCTTCGAACAGATAGCGGGAGTTGAGGCCATCAGCTTCAACCTAGTGGCTGGCGTGGATCCTGAAGTAGTGGCGGGCGGGCGCGCCACAGCAGGCCTTTTCTCGTTACTGCGTGTTAGTCCACTACTCGGGCGCACTTTCACTCCCGAAGAAGGGCAGCCGGGGCGCGGTAACGTCGTGCTGCTTACGCACGACCTGTGGCAGCGGCGGTTCGGAGCGGACCCCGGCGTCCTGGGCCGAGTGCTTAAGCTCTACCACACGCCCGCCCTTATTCCCGGAGCCGAGGCGCAACCCGTCAGCGACATTTTCACGGTGATCGGCGTTCTGCCGCCTGGCTTCCTCCTGCCAACCGTGCAAGCAGAGGTGTGGGTGCCGCGCGCGAGTGAGGAGCAAACTACGACTCGGGGAGGCTCGCTGCAAATGGTCGCGCGGCTCAGGCCGGGTGTGACGCCGGCAGGGGCACAAGCGGAACTGGACATACTGACCCGGCGAATGAAGCAACAGTTCCCAGAGACCGCGAAAGATCGGGCCCACTTCCTAACGTTGCAGGAGCACGACATCGGCGACGTGCGGCCCACGCTGCTCATCTTGCTCGCAAGCGTCGGCTTGGTGCTGCTGATTGCCTGTGCCAACGTAGCCAATTTGCTGCTGGCGCGCCTTACGGTGCGGCAGCGGGACATGGCTATGCGGCTTGTCCTCGGCGCTGGGCGCGGACGGCTCCTGCGGCAGTTGCTTACGGAGAGTCTCCTGTTGGCGGTGGTCGGCGGAGCGGCCGGCTGGTTGCTGGCGTTTTGGATCACGCCGGGGCTCGTCGCCTTGACCCCCGGGGACGCGCTGCGGCATCGCCAAGTCACGATGGATCTCAGCGTGTTCGGCGCGGCCCTAGGCGTCACCCTGCTCACTGGCTTGCTGTTCGGCCTCGCACCTGCATTCACCGCTGCGCGGACCGAGTTAGCCGAGGCGCTCCAGGAAGGCTCGCGCGGCGCAACAGGAGGCACCGGCCGGCATCGCATGCGCAGCGCGCTGGTTGTCGCGGAGGTGGCCATGAGCCTTGTTGTGCTGGTGGGCGCAGGCCTGCTCGCGCAAACTTTGTTGCATCTGATGCGCGTGGAGCCGGGGTTCAACCCCCACAATCTGCTGACCGCGCGCGTCGCGCTGCCACCGGCAAAATACAGCGCCCCTCAGCAGCGAACGACATTTTTCCGGCAGGTTCTGGAGCGCGCCCGAGCTCTGCCCGGCGTCCAAGCCGCTGGCGCCACCACGGTTCTGCCGACTGCGGGCTCACCGGCAGCGATCTTCTTCACCGCAGAAGGACAGCCGCCGCCTGCTCCCGATGCGATTCCAACGGTCAACGTCAGTCTGGTCAGCCCCGACTACTTCCGCGCGATGGGCATTCCCATTGTGCGGGGGAGCGAGTTCACCGAGGAGAATCTAGGGCGGATCCGGGTGATCGTCAGCGAATCGCTGGCACGGCGCTACTGGCCGGACGAGGACCCTATTGGAAAAGGGATCAAACTTAACCGGCCTGAGAATCCGGGACCTTTCATTCCCATCCTGGGCGTGGTCAAGGACGTGCGGCAGAGCGGCCCGCAGGACGAGGCGCGGCCCGCGCTCTATCTTCCGATGCTTCATCAGCCGGCCATGACATTGGTTGTGCGCACGGCGCGCGATCCGCTGGAGCTGGCGGCGGCGTTGCGCCGGGAAGTGCTGGCTCTGGATCCAGAGCAGCCAGTTCACGATGTGCGCACCATGGAGCAGCGCCTGGATGAAGTCGTCGCTCAAGAGCGGTTTCGCGCCCTGCTGCTCGGTTTCTTCGCCGGCGCGGCTTTGCTGCTTGCGGCGCTAGGGATCCACGGAGTCATCGCTTATGCCGTGAGCCAGCGTACCCATGAGATCGGTATTCGTATGGCGCTCGGCGCCCAGGCGCGCGATGTGCTGAGGATGGTCGTGGGGCACGGGCTTAGACTCGCGCTCACCGGGCTGCTGATTGGAGCGGCAGCCGCCTTGGCGCTCACGAGATGGATGTCCACTGTGCTTTTTGGGGTGAGTGCCGTGGATCCAGTGAGCTATTTTGCCGCTGGGGCGATGCTGTGTGCCGTGGCCGTTGCCGCCTGCTGGCTGCCAGCGCATCGCGCCACGCGTGTGGATCCGATGGCCGCCCTCAGACACGAATAGCGGAACCGCAACCGCAGCGGAATCGTGTGAGTCCATGTTTCGAACGCGCTCTCGATCAGCGGGCCCGAAATGAACAGGGAGCTGGACGAAGAGCTGCGTTATCACATATCGAACGGAAAACCGAGGAGTGCGTGGCTCGAGGATTCGACCCGGTTGAAGCGCGCCGCTGGGCAATGTTGGTGATCCCTGGAAAGACATCACCGCGGTTCGGCGCGTGGTGTTTGCGATGAGGGGCGGGGTCGTTGTTAAGAACATTGCTCCACGTCGCCCCCCACAGTCTGGCGGATAGGCACATCCAGTGCGGGCTAATTGAGGGAATCGAGCGAAGCCGAGGTTCACATGATGAGACTCCTGCTGGTGGTGGCATCCCTAACTCTGCTCTGTCGCCCCGCACCTGTGGCACACCCGAGACAGTTACCTGTTTTCGGACATTGCGAGACCCGCCAGAACGATCCTCGCGAGCCGGCTTTGTTCGCGCGTCCGGAGGACGGGCCGCAGGATCCTCACATCACCGTTGGCGCTGCTTCGGCCCGAATTCCAATAGCGTTCGATGGAGAGCACATACTGTTGCAGGGCCGGCTCAACGGCTCCGCGCCTGTTTGGCTGGCGCTGGATTCCGGGGCCTCAGTCTCTCTTCTGGATATCGACTTCGCGCGTTCGCAGGGACTCAGCCTGCGCGGGCGCCCGAGCATCAGAGGGGTGGTGGGGACGGCCCTCGGGTTCTATGCGCCACGAGTGTCGTTCACAATTGGAGAAGCGGAGCTGAGCAACCAGGCGTTCAGGGTTCTACCTCTTGGGTTCTTACCTCCCATGGATGGCCAGCCGGTGGTGGGCATCCTTGGCTTCGAAGTGTTCGCACGGTTCGTCGTCGAGATAGATTACCAGGCACTTCATATCCACCTGCATGAACCGCGAAGCTACCGCTACGAGGGTCCAGGAGCGATTATCCCGCTGACACTTCATGCGAACCAACCCTACATCCGCGCTCGGCTGGGCATACTGGGTCGCCCCGAATTGGAAGGGGAGTACGTTGTTGACCTCGGGTCCGGGAATACTCTCATGCTGGCCAGCGACTATGCCGCCGCCCATAGGGTTCAAAGCGCTTTGCAGAAGACATTGCAGCTTCAGGCCGAGGGAGTAGGTGGAGAGTTCCAAGTGACGCTCGGACGCCTGCAAAGTCTACGAGTTGGGCCCTTCACTGTGGCCGAACCTTTAGCCCTGTTCCCGCCGGGGAGGGTCACGGCACCCGGCAAAGCCGGAAACATTGGCGGCAGGTTTCTCAGTCGCTTTCGAGTCACCATTGATTACTGCCGGGAGCGCTTGATCCTCGAACCGACCGCGAAACTCGCCGAGCCCGAGGAGTTCGATATGAGCGGGCTACAACTTGCTGCTACTTCGCCGCCCTCAAACCACATCCGCATTACGCGGATCCTGGGCGACTCCCCTAGCGCCGAGGCCGGAATACAAGCCGGCGATTTTCTGCTGAAAGCGGAGGGACGGCCGGCAGCGAGAATCCCTCTGAACCAGCTTCGCGAGATGTTCCGACGTGGGGAGGGCCACAGGATTGATCTGGAGATACAAACCGGAGACGAGACGCGATTGGCGCAAATCAAGCTCCGTCGTCTGCTTTAAGCATCTTGCTCTCGTCGGTCGGCAACGCCCCTGCCTGTGCCAACAGGTTGGGCTTAACAGACAGGCGAATGACGGCAGGACGGCCATGGTCCCGGGCCGAGCCCCTTCGCATAAGCTACGTCCGCCCACAGTCTGGGAAACAGTTGGCAGGGTTCACTGGCCGTTTTCAGATGCCCGTGAATCACTTCATCCTGAATAGCCGGGCACCATCGATGGGTTTGACCGAAGCACCGGAGTGCTGAGGGGAATGGGGCTTGGCCAAGGTCGAGCACGGGCGAGGCGCGGCGAAATTGCATGCCCGGAGGTGAGATGCGCTGCCACAACAGAAGCAGGAAATCTGCCTTTGGAGCAATGAACGAAGAAACAGGACTGGGCAGGGGCCTCTCTCGGTTACTTGACTTAGTCAACTAAATTTGTGAGGCTGTCAATGGCAGGTAGCTCCAAGACCGATGGCGAGAGAGCACCACACTGGCTTGGGAAAGCGGATCGAGAGGGTTCGGGCTTTCAATCGTTTTTATACGGCACGAATCGGGCTCTTAGACAAGGGCCTTTATGGGAGCAATTTTTCTCTGACGGAAGTCCGTGTCTTGCGCGAGCTTTGGCGTCGGAAGGAAACGACCGCGACCGTGCTTTGCAGCGAATTGGGATTGGATGCGGGCTACTTGAGCCGGATGCTTCGGAGCTTTGAAAGAGACCAACTCGTACATCGGAGACCTTCGAACATCGATGGACGGCTAAGCCTGGTTACGTTAACCGCGCGAGGCCGCGGTGCCTTTAAGCCCCTGGAGACCCGTGCGAGTGCTGAAGTAGCTGCGATGCTCAAACAGTTGAGTGTGCCGAAGCAGAAGCACTTGGTCGAAGCGCTGTGCGCGGCTCAACAGATTCTGGCTGGTCCGGAGCAAGATTCCGCGTGCGTGCTACGGAGCCACCGGCCCGGTGACATGGGATGGGTAGTCCTCCGTCATGGCCAGTTCTACTCCCAAGAGTACGGCTACGACGAGAGATATGAAGCACTCGTGGCCAGAATCGTTGCCGATTTCATGCAGCATTTGGACCCGAAGCGGGAGCGATGCTGGATTGCAGAAAAGGATGGGGAACCAGTCGGTTGCGTTTTCTTGGTTAAGAGAACGAAGACCCTTGCCCAGTTGCGCCTGCTGTTTGTCGAACCGGATGCGCGTGGCTTGGGGCTGGGCACTCGGCTGGTGAAGGAATGCGTGCGATTCGCCACGGACGTGGGCTATCAAAAGATGGTGTTATGGACCCAAGGGGATTTGCACGCTGCCCGTCACGTATACGAGAAAGTCGGCTTCCGCATGGTCCAGAAGAAGCAACACCGCAGTTGGGGACCCACGCTGATAGGAGAGACCTGGGAACTCCAACTCAAGAGGTCATGGGGCTTTCGGAAACGGCAATTTCCCGCAGGGTGGAGCCACAGGCTCGAATCCTCTCGCTCAGGGAGCCGCCATTAAGCTGAGCAGGACCGATTGAACGCGCAAAGGAGCGCACATGGAATCCCTTTGGCAGGACATGAGATATGGCCTTCGCGTACTGGCCAAGTCACCGCGGTTCACAATTGGCGTGATCGTGGCGCTCGCTTTGGCGATTGGGGCCAACACTGCCGTTTTCAGCCTGGTTAACGGAATCCTGGTTCAGCAGTTGCCTTTTGACTCGCCGGACAGCTTGGTATGGGTTACCTCCGAGCGCCCGGACAGGGACGATGCGCCTTTTTCTTTGCCGGAGTTCATTGATTACAGGGACCAAAATCAGAGTTTCAAACATCTCGCGGCATACGGGAATGTCAGCTTGAATCTGACCGGTAGCGGAGAGCCGGAGCGACTACAAGGCATTCGAGTCTCAGCCAACTTCTTTGTCGCCCTGGGCGCAAGGGCTCACTTGGGGCGCGCCCTCCGACCCGAGGACGATGCGCCTGAAAACCCGCGCGTCGTGGTCATGGCCTACGGTTTGTGGCAGCGGCGCTTTGGAGCGGACCCAAGTATCCTGGGGCGTGCCTTGACGTTGAATGGGACTCCATACGAGGTTGTAGGCGTCCTTCCGCCGGAGTTCATTTTCCCTGAGCGAGCGGCCGACCTTGCCGTCCCCATGGTTCCAGATGCGGATCCGTGGCGACAAATCCGCTCCTCTGTGAACTTTCTGCGCCTGATCGGCCGGATGAACCAGGGCGTATCCCGCCAGCAGGCGGAAGGTGAACTAACTGCCATTTGTAATCGCCTCCGGGAGCAGTACCCCGTCGAGCATGCGCGCGATATAGGTGTTCGGGTAACGGACCTGCATGGCGCTCTGGTAGGAAACTACCGCCAGTCGTTATGGGTACTCTTGGGCGCTATGGGTGTCGTTCTTTTGACGATGTGCGCAAACGTGGCCCACCTCATGCTGACACGCGCTGGGGCTCGCCAGCGGGAAATGGCCCTGCGACATGCACTTGGCGCAAGTCGCGCACGCGTCATGCGCCAAATGTTGATAGAGGGCCTTCTGCTGGCATTGATAGGCGGAGGTCTTGGGGTGCTTTTGGCCGCACAAGGCTTGAAGGCGCTTCTTCAGTTTGCGCCCCCAGACCTCCCGCGGATTGCGGAAGTGCAGGTGGACAGCGTCGTCCTGATGTGGTCATTCGGAATATCACTGGTCGCAGGCGTCCTGTTTGGGTTCGCACCAGCCTTGCATGCTTCACAGGCTAGTCCCATCCAAGCCATGAAGGAGGCGGGACAACGGCTATCGGAAGGAAAGCGGGGCCTGAGCTTGAGGAGCTTTCTCGTAGTGTTCGAAGTGGGGCTTGCAACCGTGCTTCTAGTCACGGGAGGACTGTTGCTTAGAAGCTTTGCAAAACTGGAGGAGGTTGATCCAGGCTTCAAAGCGAATGGACTTTTGGTAGGTAGGTTATCGCTGCCAACTTCTGGATACCCCGACCGCGATAGTGTGAATGTCTTTTACGAACAGCTTCGTTTCCGCTTGGAGAATACGCCAGGTATTCAGTCGGTTGGTGTCGTCAACGTTGCGCCGATGGCTGGGTTGTTAGCGAGTGTTCCCTTCACGGTTGAGGGTCAACCTCCCGAATCTCCGGGCGAGGCTCCGTATGCGCAGTTTAGGGTCATCAGCCCGGGATACATGAGCGTCCTGGGCATCCCGGTTCTACAGGGCCGAGAGTTTGGTGCGCAAGACACGGCAAAAACGCTTCCCGTCGCCATGATCAACGAAGCCTTTGCCCGCCGATACTTTCCGCAAGGGAGTGCCGTCGGAAAGCAACTCCGCATTGATGACAACAACCAGGGTCCCCGCCTTGTAGAGATCGTCGGGGTTGTTGGAGACGTCAAACAATCCGGGCTCGATAGAGTGGCCAGCTATGACGTCTATATTGCGTTCCCCCAGCATCACCCCGACGGCACCGTCTGGCTACGGAATAACACATTCTGGATGGCCCGAACGAGCTTGGACCCCATGGCACTGGCGCAGCCATTTCGGGATGCCGTGCGCGGCGTGGCCATCGATGTTCCGATTTCGAGTATTCAACCGATGGAGCAGTACCTGTCCGCATGGATGGCGCCTCGCAGATTCAACTTACGGTTGTTGTCCGTCTTCGCAGCGGCGGGCTTGCTCTTGGCCGCTTCGGGAATCTACGCCGTAATCTCCTACTCGGTTGTTTTGCGATCGCGAGAGATAGGAATTCGCATGGCATTGGGAGCTCAGCGGGAAACAATCCTGTGGGGAATTGTCCGCCAGGGCGCATTCCTGGCTCTGGCCGGGGCGGCTGTCGGACTCTTGGGAGCAGCTTCGTTGGGCCGCGTCGTGCGCAGCTTGCTGTTCGCTGTGGACCCCTTTGACTTGGTCACGTACGCGTGGGTAGCGGTATTGCTTGTTGGGGTATCGATCGTCGCCTGCTGTATGCCGGCATTTCGCGCCACGCGCATCGACCCCTTGTTGGCAATTCGGCGCGAATGAACAAGCAACCGGCGGGCGCGGCGTGTACGAACCACATTTCTTAGTGACCCTCGCTCGGAGGCGCACAAGAATGGCCACATCTAGTGAAACATCCGACGCGGAAAAACATTGGAAGTTGCGTTAATGACACGCGAGCTGCTTCCGTGATCTCAAAACCCGAGGTGACCGAGGCAACTGCCAGCGCGGCGGGTACGAGCCAGCATTTGTTCAGTGACACTCATTCGGGAGGTTCACAAGAAGGCATTTCTCAAGATCGCCGGCCATTCACCCGCAGTATCGGCTGCCCCCAACCTCGCGTCTCGCTTTGGCCCGAGTAACTCACAAGAATGCGGGTTGTTCTTCGGATGCGCTCGCTTGGCGCAGGCCCCTTTCGCATACGCGCTTGCAGCAACCGTTGAGCAGTCCACTGACCGGATGGAGGAAAGGCCAAAGTCACACGCTGCTTGTGCGTGGTGGGGCCGCAACGCAACTTCACGCTCATGTTCGACAGCCGTTTGCAACGGCAACGCCTTATCTGGGTCATTTTCGGCGGATGTCACGCGCGATCCGTTCTATCTGGCCAAAGTGATTGAGGTCGTGACCGGCTGCCATGCGGATGGTGTGGGCTACCGTTTCCTTGCCGCGCTCCGAGTGCGTGCCGTAACGTTCCATCATCTCGGGTTTCAGCGACTTGAGAAATGCAAGATTGAAGGCGCGCAGTACCCGAAACGTTTCCACCGAGCGTTCGGGATCAATGCTTCTATATCCCTGGTTGGCGGCCCAAGCATCTTGGTCATAAGCCTGGATGAGGATACCGCTGGAGTTGATTATGCTGCGAAGGCGCCAGCCGATCACGATTTCCGCCTCAGTTAGATGCGCGAGGATTTCGCAGATAGACCATTTACCCGGTGCGGGCGCTTTGCGCAGTTGGCTTGGCGTGAGCCCGCGCACGAGGCGCGCGAGCTTGTGCGGAGTGGCAGCCAGGATTGTCAATGGTTTCTTACCTTCGGACAAACCCAGAATTCGTTGGGTATATTGTTGAGGAGTTTCCTTCATCCGTGACCCCCTTGACTTGGCCCCCGTCACGTGTAGTTGGACGAATCTATCTGATTGCTTGGCGCCTGCATCCTTAGGCCGAGATCATTAGGATACCCAATGTAGTTGACTCAGTCAAATAGTTGCCATTGACAGTCATAGAAGTGAGCGTCTAGAGTCGGCCTCTTCCCTCAGGAGGAGTCTGGAACATCGGGGCTCTAAACGAGAACCTGAAGGCGGTGAACAAAGCTGTTTATGAGAGTTATCGAGATCCGAGGCAAGTACGGAATGGACTCCTTGCGGGTGGCCGAGCGGCCCGACCCTGTGCCCGGACCCGGGCAGGCTCTGCTTAGTATGAAAGCCTTTTCGACTAATTACCGCGACCTGCTCGTTGTCGACGGCGTGGGCCGCTGGAAGCCGACCCTGCCACGGATACCTCTCTCGGACGGCGTCGGGATCGTTACAGCCACCGGAAGCGGCGTGTCGCGGGTAAAGATCGGGGAGCGAGTCACTCCCATTTTTTATCCAAAGTGGTTAGAGGGGAGAGTTGCATCCGAGAAGATGGTGGGGGCTCTAGGTGGCGCCGCTGCCGATGGTGTCCTCGCCGAATGCACACTTTTTGACGAAACCAGCCTCGTCCATGTGCCAGGCCATCTGACCCACGAGGAGGCCGCTACGCTGCCTTGTGCGGGCGTAACCGCTTGGAGTGCCTTGATCCCGTTCGGGAATATTTTACCTGGCGATTTCGTTGCTGTGCTGGGAACCGGTGGCGTCTCGATCTTTGCCCTTCAGTTCGCTAGGTTATTCGGCGCCCGTGTCATAGTGACATCGAGCAGCGACGAAAAACTTGCGCGTGCGAAAGACTTGGGAGCCGCTGGTCTCATTAACTACAGGGCCCAGCCTGACTGGCCAAAGGCCATCCAAGAGCTGACGGGTGGTGTCGGCGCGGATTACGTTGTGGACACAGTCGGAGAGCTCAAGAAAAGCATTGCCGCAGTACGGCTAGGAGGGACGGTGGCGTTCGTGGGATTGCTCTCCGGTATGACTTCCCAAGTTGATCTGGTCACGTTCATGGGGAAGAGTGCTCGCCTAGTGGCGATCGACGTGGGCTCTCGGGAAATGTTCGAAGCAATGAACAGAGCGATTGAATTTCACGAAATGCATCCGGTTGTGGACCGCGTCTTTGATTTCCTGGAACTAAGAGAAGCCTTGCAATACCTGAAAAAGGCGGGACACTTTGGCAAGGTTTGTCTTCGAGCTTGATTGCCGTAAGAAGTGCGGAGTAAGAGAGTTCGTTACTTAAGTTAGAAGGCTTGGACTCGGACAGAGATAATCAGACTAAGGCTCGCGAGTCGTGGGCTATTAACATTCATACAAGGACGGACTCGAAAGTCCTTCGCCGAATTGACCGGGAACAGGAATGAGCGCACACTCTCGCCTTTCAACCAACCGCTGAGTTCTGCTATTCATGACCCGCAACCGTTTTTGGACAAGGAATCTCGCGAATTGGCTGGGAGGCCTGGACTCGACTCCAGTCCTTTGCGCAAGTTCCTCGCGGTGCGGTAGTTAGCCTCTAAACGGCTCATATTGCACCACTTGGATGCATTCTATGGAGGCTACGGAGTTTCGTCGAGTCTCCCTGGGGCCCTGGAGACATAGACACCAAATAGACACCAAACGGGTGCCGGTTATGGCTGGGAGGGCGGAGTTCGCTCCCCATCAAGGGATCAACCCATTCCTGAGAAGTGAGCCCGTGGTGACGTTAGTATTGCCATTGCCAAGGCGGTGTCTTGAATTGGTTGAGCATCCATTTGAGATCCGTTAGTGGGTCTAAGTAATTCGCGTGGCGCAGTGCGAATTCGGCCATCGCCGCGAGGTCAGCCTTCCGGTCTTCTGGAGTCTCCGGGTTTTCCCACGCTGCCTTGAGAGCACCAGCGAACTCATGGAGGCGGCGTGAGGCGTGCCAGCTCTCGGCTAGCCTATCGAGGGCTTTCGCCTTGCGGTTGTATTCTTCACGGCGCTTCTGGGCTTCTTCTTCTCGCTTCCGCTCTTCTGCCCAGCGGCGCTCGCGCTCGGCTCGCTCTTCGCGCTCTTTCTTGAGGGTCGCAGCGACCATCGGCAGCGTGACCAAGAAGTGGCCGAGGCAATTCTCTATGCGGCGCTTCTTGCCATCGGACCAAGAGTGGCGGACACGCGCCTCCAGACTGCAATCAATCGATAGCTTTAGGATGCCTGTGGGCACATAGTCCCAGCGCGGCGCCATCCAAGGGCTCGCCTTCTCTTGGGGTCTCAACTCATGAGGCTTGGCCTTTACGACTTCGACGATTGAGAACCCGAGCGCCTCGTCGTGGACCGCGACTGTCATCTCTTTATCGTAAGGCTTCAGCCAGGCGAGGGTATGGCCTGCCCCCTCTATTGCCGCGAACAGTGCGTCGAGATTGCGGAGAGCGCGCGGAAGTGTCCCGGCAGAGACATGCACCGGCACGACTCTTCCTTTTCTTGTGAGCAGCACACCTTTGTCGTCTGCTGACGTGAGGATTGATTTTTGGACCTCCAAGGCGAGGAAATGGGTGATAGGCCGGTCTTCGGCTACCTCGATTACGGGGATCGACTGCTTTTCCTCGATTGGGATTCCTACCGTTGCGGGACGTTCACCTAGATGGAGCTCGATGATGTCTAGGCGCAGATCTGTGCTCGGCGGCAACGGCACACGCCCTGGCTTCTGCCCTACGGCGAGGCGGGCCCAGTAACCACGGCCGGGAACGGGAATGTAATGGCGGCGGCAAAGCTTGGCGAGCCCCACGTCCGAGAGGCCAAATTCTCTCGCGAGCTTTTGCATCGGTGAGGACCAGACCTTTTCGTAGAGCTCTTGCCGGGTGAGGGTAATCTTGTCGGGCATGAATTGGACCTCCTTCTGGACCGAAAGGAGGAAGTGTAGTGCAGACAGGAGGGTGACCGGCAGCGTAGACTGCTTTCGGTTACAGTCTGGAGCTAGGAATGCGTGAGAAGTACCTCGGTGATTCGTACGATATTGTGAAGCGCTTTTGGCGCGAAAGCCTTGAGCAGATCGCCCCGCTTTATGCGCACCCGAGGTTCGTGCCTGGAGCAATCCGCACGCAATACACTGCCACAACGTCCATACCCATTCTTGACTCGAATCCTTCCGAGCGGTTCGGCATATTGCTCGACCCTCACACAGGCATTCCGCTTCCCGACGCGTCGCTCAACGGCGCGACAGCTTCGCATGCAACGTTGCCGTTCATCGTCGCGCTCAACGAGGAGCTTCGGCCGGCCTACATGATCTGCTTCGACCAGAGCTACCACCGCAAGCATCCCCTTACAAAGAAAGAGCAAAGGGACATGAAGAGAGCATTCCTGCGCAAGCAAGGGATAGGGTCGTTCTACTATGTTTCCCATGCACCGTTTCTTTTTCTGGGTTCACACGCAGAGTTTCTTCAGGCCGTCCGAAAGCGCTTAGTTGAGGTAGGAATTCCAAAGATTCGGTTTGAGCCTTCCGATGCCTAGGCGGTTGGCAGGCACTCTTTATTGGCTGCGTGGGACATTGGCGAGCACCCGAAGCCGTGCAAGCGAGCTCTCCTGCACGGCCTCGACGAATTCTGGACGGGTGTCGCCGTCAAGGGTTGTGAGCACACGCCTCACGAAATAGTCTGGAAGTCCCATGGGACGCGTTGCGAGTTCCTCCGAGATTCGGACCCCGCTTGCCACTTCCGGCTCACGTCGGCCGTCAATCTCGCGAATGAGCAGCACCTTTGGGGAGCGGGTAAGACGACGCATCTCACGAATCTGACCGACTAGGCGGCCACGCTCGGCCGTCGAGAGGCCGTCGAGGCCACCGCGTTTCGCTTGGGCGAGGATTGCCTTGGTTACGTGGAAGTCGCCTTTTCGGATGTCCGCTGTAATTGCAAAGTCAGCGCCAGCCCAATGCTCCGCAGCGTTAGTTCCCTTTGAGTTGACGATGGTACCTTTGAAGCCGACGAAGCCGTCCTCACCTTCGTACGCGACACCGTCCAGGCTTATCAACAGCGCCGCTGTATATGGGTCTTCCTGGTGGAATCTCTTCGGGTCAATTCTGTCGATTGCCCGTCGCACGTGTGCGCGAACTGCATCGCGGATATGAGTCGGAAATGAGAAAGAATGGCGCATCGAGAAAACACATTGCCCAAGCTAAGCCGGCAGTTTTTTCAGTCGGCGTTCCTAGGCTTTGAGCGCAAATCAAGCAGCTTGCTTCGCGCCTCCGCAGCAGCCCTAGGAACCATTGCGCGGTTTTGACGAAACTCCTCCCAGACTCTTCTTGCGTGGTCCCCGCCGTGCGACAGCCCCTCTGAGCCTGACTGCTCGTCCAATGCAAGGTAATTCGCGAGCCTCATGGCAACCGCCGCAGGAGTGCGTCCAATCAGGCCGGCGACGTCAACAACTTCGGGCTCCGTTTCGGTGAACTTGCCCGACGGCAGCCGAAAGTAGAGGTCCAGCACGACAACAAGCTCCTCTCGGGACCAAACATTTCGCCCCTCTCGTCCACTCGCGTCTGATTCTTGCGTCATCTAGCCCCCACCATCCTTTCTTGCCTCACTATCTTCCTCACCTCTGCGTGGCGAGCTCATCGCTTCGCGACCGCTGCGAAAAGCCCACCAAGTGAGATAAGCTCTTGGACCGATTGCGCATGGCAGTGAGCGAGGTCAGCCTTGAAGTGCACATCCGAGATTCCCATTGGCAGCGGGCTCGGAACTCTTGGAATCTCTCCTCCCTCAAAATACTGCATCGATTCAGATACAAGCTCGAAGTCGAACCGCTCTTCTAGGGCCTGCGGCAGCGCCACACCCAATGTCGTCGCCACTACGCGGTCAAGGCGCTCCTGTAGGTCCGGGCGCGCATCAACAAGCTCGCGAATCTCGCCAATGAGCTCGCCGAGAGACTTGCCGCCTCCCGATTTCTCCACGAAGACCGAGACGACTACCATACGACAACCGGACGGAGGTGTGAGTTGCTCAAGCGAGAAGTGGTGAGACCGTTGTCTTCCGGAGGCGCTTTTCACCTCAACCCGCTGAGTTCCAGAATTGAAATCAAGCACGTCTTCGGGTGTCACATGCCAGGCGGCCAACGTCTCAGCCGGATTGCGCGCTTGTCGTATGACGGCAAGCTCCGCCCACAGCCCCGATACAGATTTTGTTGATGGCTGCGTAAGAGCGCGGAATATCTCCGCGAGGCTGTTCACGGCGCGGGAGACTGCAGAGGCTGCGGGTGCGGGGCCCAAGGAGCGCAAGATGGGGTCAAACGCGTGAAGGAAATATCGGGTCAGTTCCTCGTCTGGCTGAGTGCATCGCACGACGGTGAAGACATCCTCCTCTGTGCGGCCCTGGTCGTTAGTGATGCGACAGCGGACCCCGTGCTGGATATCAAGATGCTCTAAGCGGATTCGCGGGGCACCTTCTGGAGGTGTTGAGGAGACGATTAGAAGGGCGGGCCAGCCATGAACATCCTTGGCCACCCGGTGAGCTGCGTTGACGACAGGTGCCGCCGAGAAGCTCTCTGCGCCGTCATGTGGAGTCGGCGCAGGAAGGGCGCTGAACGCGGAGAAAAGAAGGCTCATACTATTGCGTGTCTTGAATGACCCAATCGGCTGCCATCTCGGACGGGACCCAAACCGCTACTGCGGGGACATTAGAGGCGATCTCGGCTCCTTGATCGTCTCGGATGCTTAGTCTGTGAATCTGGATGGTCAGCCCTGATTGGCCACGAATGTTTCTGTCCCCGGGGTACGTCGTTTCCCTGCGGCCATTCACTTCGGCGAAGTTCTCGCCCTGGAAGAGGTTTTTGATCTCACTGTTCTCGTCAACGCTCCGACGCCGCAATTGGCCGCCGCTCATCTGATACACCTGACACTCGGCATCGGGATTGGCCTCTAAGTAGGCGTTCACCTGGAGCAAGACGCCGGTAAAGCGCTGAGAGTCGCTCGGCCAAGTCGTGCGGAGCTTCGTCAGCAGCTCTTGATATGCATGACGGAGTGGAACGTGCTCGGCTACTTTGTGGCGCTGCTCTGGCGTGCGCCTCTCGTCCCCTTCATCGTCCCCCAGGGTCAGCGTGCCGAGGAATGCTTCAGCCACGACGCGGTTGTTTTCAACCGCCTCCTCAGAGTCGTGGGGGGCGTCTGGCGAATACCACGCGTCCGAGATTGTTCCTTGCATGTAATCGAGCTGGAGGACATTTCGTCGCGTGGGCTGGAGCGCCCTCGTCAGGAAGAATGCACGCTTCCACTCGGTCAAGGGAGTTCCGGTTTCCTGGTGCTCCAGGAGGCGGGTGCGGACATCCTCTTCGTGCTCGACGTAGAGCCGGTACGCTGCACGGACGTCGTTTTCGAGATACACGCGACAATACCCGAGGTAGCTCCGCTTGTAGCCAAAGAAACGTGCTCTTTGTTGAATAGTGTCGGCGTTCCCCACGCCTGCGCTTCTCGGCATGTACGTTACGGTCAAGCCCTCGACGGTGAATCCTCGATCCATAGCCTGCCCGCCCACGAGAATGTGAGAGTACGTTGTTCGCCAATTCACCTGCGGTGTTCGCCCTCTTACGGCGTTCACTTCCTCAATATGCGTTCGCCGGATGGCGTGAGGAAGGCGCGCGGCAAGGTCGTCGAAGGATGGCAGGTCGGCAACCGTCGACGCCAAGTCGTCAAATGCCGTCCGAAAGTCCTGCAAGAGGTCGACGCGATCCGGGTCATCGGGGGGCGCTTCAAGAATTCGCTGCCACGCGTCCTTCGTTTGTGTTACCCATTGTAGGTACTCGCGATGCAGCGTCGTGCTCTGGGATGGGTGCACCAGCATGGACCGGTTGCCTGCGCCCCCCGACTGCACTAGACCCGCAGAGACGCCAAGAAAAAAGGCTCGCAGCGCATCAAGCAGCGAGCCCGGCGGCTCCGCTAGGGCGTTGTTCGCGGAAGGGATGTCACCAGGCGGGACCGTGCGAATGAGCTGGCCGCCCTGAAGGAAAAACTCCCGCCCGCCTGTGTAATCGGGCCCTGGCGTGAGAACCGATGCAAAGCGCGGCGAGAGGGTGTCGATGATATTGATGAGCAGCGGAGCTTGCGGCGTCGCTGTGTACTGCAGGAACGTGTGATGCGGAAGCAAGCGTCGAAGCTCCAGTAGTCGCCGGTATGTCGTGCTCTCATCATTTTGCCGCACGCGGGTGTTCAAGCCGGCTTGGTCAGCCTCGTCGTCGATGACCAAGATGGGGACGCTGCGCAGGTCAAGTGCAGATATCACCTGGACGAGGTTCCGCAGATGCGTGTGGTTCTTCAGGACCGGAATTAGGATTGTTTGGTGCTCCGACTCGGGCACGGAGGCATCGTTCCAATCAGCGAGTGTATCCTCGATGCTTCGCCGATCGCTGCCCTGTGGGCGGGGGTTCTCAAAGTATTGCCATTTCCGGTCTGGGCGGTCAGCTAGGCGAAGGTCACGCTTAAGGCGGTCGCTCGACTGCCGGAAGAGCGGCACCGAAACGCCCGTAATGACGATGATCATCCGGTAGCCGTTGTCGCGGGCAAGGGCCGCGACCGTCGTGTAGGACATCGTCTTTCCGCTCTGCACATATCCCACAGCGAGGCCCGTCTCGGAGTCGGTGAGCGCATCTGGCGGGACACAGCGACCGAGAATGCGGAGTGCCTCGGCTTGCAGGACCGCCCGGCTCTCATCTGTAATTGATTGAGTTGTCCTGAAATAGTCAAGGAGCCCCAAGGTCTCCGGACCGACGACCGGACTCCAGCGCCCCGTGGTTGGCTGCTGGCCGATGATCTCGACTGTCTCGTTGGACGGCTGGCCGGGACTTGTAGCCATATCACTCCTGCTCAAGGCTTAGAGAGGGCTGTTCGAAGGAGCTCGTTTATGTTGCGCCGGAATGTGCCCGCCATGCGCACGCCGCTCTCTCTCGCGGTTACTTCAGCAAGACCCATCGCAGCGGCGATCCGGAGCAGCGGCTCAATCTCTTCCTGGCTTGCTCCTGCGAATCGCTCGGTGAACGGATGGGTGAGGGACAGGCGAACTGTGATCTGTCGTCGGTCGGGCTCACCACGTCGGCTAGGGACCACTGACGTCTTGTCGCTCACCGTCACCCAATCGCTCACCGCCGGGTCCGCTGAGAGCTCAAGCACGATCCGCCACGGAGTTCCTCGAAGCTCGACGTCAATCTCTCGGGTTGAAGCGAAAACGGCGGCGGGAAGTGCCTCGGGCGGGCTTTGGGTGTCCGGCCCTTCCTGTAGCTGGTGCTCCAACACGGCAGGCACTTCCGTGCGAATCACATCGGCTGTTCGCTCCGCTGCCTTCTCAGCTCCGCGCTGTAGCTCTTTTTGCGTTGCGCGGACTCTGTGCTCTTCTGCCTGGCCGAGCAGTGGCAGAGGATCTTTGTCTAGCTCATCCCGCAAGAACTCCAGGAACACGTCCTCGTGCTCGTCCCACTTGAAGCCATCTTTGGTGTGGCTGACTTCGAACCCGTCCAAGTGAAGCTCGCCAAAGATTCGCTGATAGCGATAGCTGTTCGGCTTACCGAAGACGAATTCCGGACGGTAGCCCTCATCCGCACTTCCTTGAATCAGTCGGTTGCGTCGGAAGAGGGCGAAGCCCGCGGTCGATGTGCTCGCAGTCTCTCGAATTGCTGCAAAGCCGCGCGCGTGAAGCCCAAGACCGAAATCGAAATCGAGTTCTTTACGCCACTCAACGTGGGGAGCAGTCGGAGTCTTGTAATGGCTCGCCACAAGAATCTTCGGGTCCGTATACGTAAGCAGGTCGCCGTCGAATCGAAGCTCCAACTGCCCGTTGCGAAGGAAGACGCGATAAATGCTTGCTAAGTGCTCTTTGATTTTCTTGACGGTGTTACCTTGAGGCGTCTTGTACAAGTCCCGGAGCGTGATCTCCGTGTAATGCGTATTGGGCACGGAGCGCGCGAACTGAACGTCAAGCTCCTCAAGGTCGTCTCGGACAATCTTCAAGATGTCGAAATCGACGGTTCGCTCGACCGACTCGCCGAGAGCCGTCGTACGCACAGTCCATCGCGGAGCAAACCAGCAAGCGGCACTCTTCATGCCCATCCCGAACTCTGCCAGCCCCGATGTATCAGGGGGTATCTCCGCGGGGCGAAACGCGCGCGCGTAGTCTGCTTCGCCGATCCCGGCCGCGTTGTCAGCGATGCGGATGCGCCCACCGTCCGTTGGGTCGAGCTCGATGTCGACCCGAAGCTTGTACGTTTCGCTATCGGCCGCTCGCAGTGCCTCGTGGCGCACAAGGGCGCTCTGGATGGCATTGTCTACGAACTCGGCCATGGCGAACCATGGACGATAGTTCAGGTGTCGAAGCACCGAAAGGATGCTGACACCAGGGCGAATGTTGATAGTTTTTAGAGCCGTTCGCTGGGTCATAGTCTCGGCGCTTTTACGCGCGGGCGGCCATGCCTCTTACGGCAACCGCTGTCACAGCTTTCACCGGGCGGCGCATGACAAGCACGTTGTGCTTGGCCGGCCGCAGGGCCAATAAGGCTCTTGCCACGCGCTCGACGACGTCGGCGTTCACGGCGTTCCCTAACGCCTTAAACGCGTGCGTCGGTGCCTCCGGTAAATGTTCGAGAATACCCAGGCTTTGGAGACGGGCGCACTCCCGAGGGGTCATGTATCGCTTCTCCCACGCAATGATGGGAACTTGTGTCGTGGTCATCGCAACCAGCGACGGAGCGGTAGTCGGCCTCTTCACGCGAACGCCGGACGCTCTGAATTGGATGACATACTTCCAAATATCTCTTTTCTCGCCCTTGCAGTTCCATTCCAGCTTCTGAAGGCTTGGTGGGAACTCCAAAATCTGCGGCATCCACTTCTTCATCCAGCTACGATGCTTCTTGTAGAACTCGCGATTCTGCCGGATGAATTGGATTTTCCAATCCGGGAATCTGGCCGTTTTGGACCGCGCGTAGGATGGCAGGCTCGCCATTCTCTCCTTCGCGGAAACACACTTGAGAAGCTTGCCGTGGCTCCCGCGGTATCTTCGAAGTCCTCTAGCTCCTAGCTTATGTGGCGTTTGCTTTTCGAAGGGATACGTTGCGCCAAATTCCATAGACCAGATCGGAAAGGACGGCAGCTCTTCGTTTTTCGGGAAGCGCTTGATGAACCGCTGCCACACCTTGAGGCACTTTTTAACTTGGGAAGACAACTCCCGCGCCGCTTTCGGTCCCTTGTCAAGAACATCATGAATTGAGGTTGCAAGCTGAGTGTCCTGCGTCGGCCAGGTGAACCCATCAAGTCCGCGCCTGCTCCCTACGATGAACACACGCTCCCGAATCTGAGGAATCCCAAACTGGTGCGGCGAGAACGTGTTCCGCTTTATGGTATAGCCCGCCTTTTCGAGGCCGGCCTCCAGCACTTCCCACGTGCGACCACCATTGTGACGCGTCAGGTTCGGAACGTTCTCCAGGATGACATACGCGGGTTTATGGTATTTGAGCACATCAAGCACGTAGTCCAAAAGGTCGCCCCACCTTGGGCACGTGAGGCCCTCCTGCTCCCCAGCCTTTGAAAAAGGCTGACAGGGTGACCCTGCACAAAGGATGTCGTGACCTGGGATATCTTTCGGCGCAATCTTCCTGATGTCTCCGGCCGGCTTGATCTTGAAGTTCTTCTCGTACAGACCTCGAAGCCGCTCGTCAATCTCGCTCGCGAATACGCACCGGTGCCCGAGACGCGTGAGGGCGACGTGAAACCCGCCAAGACCTGCAAATAGGTCTATGAAGCGGAGGCCGGGCTTTGTGTTCGCAAGAGTCATGGTAGCAGCGACGCAACCTTTTGTTGAACTCGCTCCGCAGCACGAGCCGGATCTCTCAGAATATCTGTCTCCCAAACTCGTATGACCTTCCATCCGGCTCTCTGCAATTCGCGCTGCGTCATCTTGTCGCGTCTTCGATTGGCCGCGATCTTCGCTGCCCAATAGGTGCCGTTCGAGCCACTCCGCAGCTTCCTCCGCAGTTTCCGCCAGTCACGCCCGTGCCAAAAATCTCCGTCACAGAAAACAACGACCTTGGCGTGTGAGAAGACGATGTCAGGCTTCCCTAGAAGGCTCCGTACGTTGCTGCGATAGTGGAGGCCGAGCTTGGTAAGGAAGCGGCGCATAACTCGCTCATGCTGTGTTCCAACTGCCCGATTGGATCGTTTTGCCCGTGAGGACACGGCCGAGGCAGGCCGATACCCGTTGAACGAGGGAGCCGGACTGTGCAAGATAACTGCCATCGCTAGTATACACAAAATACAGCATTCATTGCTCTTAGGGCAAGGGATTTGGGGGCCAGTGAGTTGTGCTCCCCACATGCATCATCGATGACTACTGAGGACAGGCCAAGATTCCAGAGGCTAGTTGGGAACACTGAAGGTCTGATGATCTTTGACGTTGTCGTAACTTATGGCAAGTTCCTGCCCGAGTCTTAGAGTAGTGTGAACCACCGGCTGGCTATCGAGGCGGCCAAAAATTAGGCGGCGCTCGTCATCGCAGCGGTCTATTTTGACCCACATCCACTCGCTCTCGCCTGTGCCTTCGTCGGTAAATTCAACTTTGACGTAGTCCCCACGCTCGTACGTAGGCATGCTGTTTCTCTGCTCGACGATCTCGGCCATAGGATAGTCCAGAGGTCCAAAAGCATGATAGCAGGTATTTCCGCGCTGGCAGCCAGGTTTAGGGGGTATTCTCTGGTTAAACCGATTGTAGCGTGCGGGGCGGGGGTTGGGCAAAAAACACTTATTTTTTCTTTACCTTTGCCACTGCAACGGGATTGCCGGCTTTGCGTGCGGCCTTTGCGAGCGATCTCTGGAACTTTGATTTCCCTCGCGCTCCGGCACCTTTGATTGGGCGATGGGCTTTGGGCTTTCGCATTCAAACAACTCCCTAGTTTTGGATTCTACGCCTGTTGAAATACACCCGTGGGAAGAAAAAAGCCAGCGGTGTAGCTGGCTTGGTGTGATGTTCTACGTGATGTCGTCGGTGTCGTCTCCATTTTGCCCGCTGCTCGTCATTCCAAACAGTTTTCCTACTGCCTGAATTGCAGGCAGGCGGGTGGTCATCGGCATCTCCTTCGCGACGGTGGTGAAGGCGTTGTGGAGGCTCCAGGCGTTCCGGGGCTCGAACTGCGGGAGCTTCGGCTCGAAGTAGTTCTCCGAAACCGCGGGTAGGAGACGCACGGGCATGAGGCCCTCCGTGAATACGTCGTGCATGAGGGCCTTCGCCTCGATGTCGCGTAGCGCGCGGGTCTTCAAGGTCTCAATCTCACCGACAAGCCTCCCGAAGTGCTCCTGGAAGCGGAGCACCGCGGCTGCAAGCTCCGTCCGGAGGTTGAGGCCGGAGGTGTGCTTGCGCCGGAGGGCGATGAGGTCGCCCCGGAAGGCGAGGTTCGAGCAGACGAGCACTTGGAGCCCGGCGCAGATTTGGATCGACATGGACTTGTCGTTCGCGGTGCGGAGGCCGAGCGCGGCGGTGCCGTCCTGGGACTCGCCGTAGGCAAGCTCCAGGATGCCGAAGAGTACCGCGCCGTCTCGCCGCAGGGCGAATTCCTCGCGATGGATGAAGATCTGGTTATGGGCGAGAACCCGGTCGAGCATCTCAACGAGCTCGTAATGAGGAATGGGACGCCAGGTGCCGGTGGGCTCGGGCGCGGCGACGGCCATGAGTTGGCTACGGGTGACGAGGTTCGTGTCTTTTCCGGAGATGAGTGTGCCGTGGCTCATAGATGAGCCTCCTTTCTGATTGGGGATTGGGGGAATTGAGAGGGTCAGCCGACCTGGTAGTGGACGTCTTTTCGTTGCCACAGGCCTTCGGAGCAGGGGCGCGTGAGCGACCCGTCCGGCCAGCGGACGGAGATACGGACACCGGGCAGCCTTCGAGCATGCACCGGTCGCCGCCGCCCACGATCCGGCCACAGGTGCGGCCGTTCCGGGCGTAGACGCGCTTCGCGCGATCAATGGACTGCACGGGAATAATCACGGCGGCTGCGCCCTCGGGGTTTTTCGAGAGGTACGCCATTCTTTTCCTCCTTCTCGGCTAGTAGCCGATGTCGCAGTCGGGAAAGCGCTCGGCAAGCTCGTCGATGTCATACGCTTCGATGGTGAGCACGGTGCCGTCAACGAGCTCTGCTTCCGCACCGATGTGGTAGATGCAGTTTTCGAGAGAAAACCGGCTTATGAGCGACGAGGGATACTGCTCCCGTAGTTCGCGCAGAAGCTCGTCTCCGTGACGCGAAAGGACGCGGTTGATCGATTCCATCGCGGATACGCTTCCCAGGTGAGCCTCCAGGTCTCTGCAGCTGTTCAAAGAGTGGGATGTCAACCGAGGGATTTGAATAACAACCCTTCGGGTCCGAACCGGGAATGCTTATGTTTCCATTACGAGGTCTTTCGACCAGTCGCGCGGATAGCGAGGCAGAGTGGATTCGAGGGCTTGCTTGGCGCTCTCCACGTCTGGATTGACCCGGAGGAAGTAGACATGCTGGGTGGATGGGCAGATGACCTTGAGGAAGGCGAGCGGGAGAGCCGCTTCGACCCATTCGCCGTTCCGCCAGCGCCCTTGCTTCTGGGCAGTGCCTACTTTCAAGAGGACACTGTCGCGGAAGGAGTCGGCCGGCTTCAAGTCCGCCTCGCGGACGAAGTTGTCCACGCCCATCCGCTGCAGAAGCACTTCGCGGTCGGTCTGGTTTTCCTCCGCGAGGATGCGGTCCGGGGTGGGCTTCTGGATGAGCGTTCGCTTGTTTACCTGCCAGCCGCGAAAGTAGTAGAGCTCGCGGTCGGCGAGGGTTACGGCGGGGGCGTCCGCACGGTGGATGCGCCAACGGCCGTTTACGCGCTCCGCCCATACGTCACCCACGAGAAAGACGAAGCCGTGGATGAGGCAGAACTCGGCCGCGAGCGGCATATTTGGCTGGAGCCGTCGCCGCGCGTCCTTCGAGATGTAGCTCATCCAGCGCGGGAAGGGCTGTCCACGAAGCTCCCACGGCAACTGCCGAAGGAGCCGCTCGCGGATCGTCCGCACACGGTTGTCCGACTCGCCCCCGACAGGGAGCGTCAGGTGCCGACAAGTGCGGCGATGCGCGTTCAAGTCCTTCACGGAGGAGACAAGCGAGAAGCGCCAGCCCTCGCGGGATAGCGCTTCTCGCACGGCCTTCGACGATTTCTCGATGGCCTTCATGGTCAGTCGAGCACCGTCCGCCAGCGAAGGCCGTCGAATTCCTGCTGGTTGACGACGGCATACGCCCCGGCGGGAAGCGTGACGGGACCGTGCTCCTCGTGGACGATGAGCGCGCCTTGCTCCGCGGTCTTCAGGAACATCTCGCGACCGATGAGCATGAGCGCGGCCCCGGCCGCAAGGGACGATGGGGAGACGCGGTGCGCGTGCCCCGTGGTTTCGCCGCGGGCGATGACTCCCGTTTTTACGGGACGTGCGCCCTCCAAGTCAGGCTCGCGGTCGAGCTTCACGAAGAAGATGTCCCCCTGTCGCCAGAAGGGACGGTCAGACGTTTGTGGTTCCACGGCGTTTTCTCCTTTTTGTGGTGAGGTTTTTGTGAATCGCGGTCCATGACCTTGCGGCGGATCGCAACTCACGGTCGAACCGGTCAACGCTGATCCGTGTCCGCGTGCGCCCGTAGCCGGCCGCCGCGTAGAGTTCCCAGGCGAGCGACTTTGCCGCTGCCTGGAGGATCGCGTCTTTGTCGGCGCTACTCATGCGGAGACCTCCTTTGGGCGCGTCTCGACATACGTCTCCTTTCTTTTGTTGTTAAGGATCGGGAGTGACGGAAAGAACGTTGAAGGTACTGTTGCCAGGCTAGAGGGATTTTCGGTTCAGGAATAGCCCAAGAAAGTTCGCTCTCGGCGAAGCGGGTGTTGGCCCTCGATTGCGGTGGGGCTCAGGACTCGGGTTTTGCAGGGGTGGGCATCAGAGGTTGCAGGAGGGACGGGGCGCGGATTTTGCAGGATTTCTGAGAGAATTGTAGGGTGTCGGTGAGTTGAGAGTATGTCAGGGTCTTCAAAAAGTTCGACGGATCAGCATTACGTGCCGCAGTTACTCTTGCGGGGTTTTGCGACCGTAAAGAGAAAGCAGGTCTACGCCTTCGACAAGCAGACCGAGCGGGTGTTTCGGTCGTCGGTTCGCAATCTCGCCTGCGAACGAGGCTTCTATGATCTAGGGGATGGTGAAGACAAGAGCGGCCACGACCAATGGCTGGGCCAGCTTGAGGAGCAGGCGGGTCCCGTCATGCAGTCGATTCGTAACCGGAGAACTCTGGACCATTTGGAGTTGGGGGAGCGCCAATGGGTTGCCGGATTCATTGCTGTGCAACATGTGCGAACGCTGCGCCACCGACTGGTCTGGGGAGACGTGAACAAGCAGATGGCCGATGCCCTTCGTGAGATGGGCGCTGAGCCAAACAAGGTAAAGAACTTTCGGGAGCTGACCGAAGAAGAGGTTAGGGAGAACGCCATAGAAGACATGGCACCGTTGGCTCTCGGCCTGGTGCCCCATCTCTTGGATAAGGCGTGGATTCTCTTCTCTACCCCGCCCGGAATGTCGTTCTGGATCGGGGACCATCCCGTCGTGCTGGTCAATGACACAAACCCCGGCGACGGCATTCAAAGCACGATTGGTTTTGGGGTCCGAGGGATTGAAATCTATCTCCCCGTGAGTAGTGCGCTTACGCTCGGCTGCTTGTGTCCGACGATCAGGGCGATGTTCGCTGCGGGGAGAGAACTGTCAATCCCACGGCCTCCGGGCTTGCGCAGGGCGGAAGATTTTCTTGAGGCGTTCACCGGTCGGACGACGTTGCAGCTTGAGGCAGAGAACGTGACGTACCACAACTCTATGCAGGTGGCCGCTGCCGAGCGGTTCGTCTTTTCATTACACGACGACTTCTCGATGGCGCGAGAGATGCTTGGGAGCCACCCGCACCTAAAGAGCGGGCCGAGGATTGAGTTGGTCGGCAGGCCAAGGCAGAAGGGGGCCTAGCAGCATGGCGATAGACTTCCTGCAGCTTGGTGAAAAGCGGTTTGAGGAGATGTGTCAGGCGGTACTCCAAGAGGAGTTTCCACGGTTTCAAGCGTTCTCGGCACCCGATCTCGGTATGGATGGCTTTGACTCGGATTCGGGAACCGTTTTCCAGGTGTATTTTCCCGAGCGGGAGCCTCGGAAGGACAAGATCCAGGCAGACATCGGTAAGGCGAAGGTGCAAAGCGACGGGTGCAAGCGGTGGGTGCTGCTTCTTCCGAAGAATCCAACGCCAGGACTCGTGAAGTGGATTAGGGAAAAGCAACAGCCGTCATGCTCGTTTCCGATCGAGGTATGGGGGAAGACGAAGGTCTATGCGCTCTTGAGAAAGCACAAAGCGGTGAAGGAACAATACTTCCCTTCGGAATGGAAAAAGGAGTTGCGGAAGGCCGCGAAAGGCAAGGGGCCGCGGGAGGGTGACGCTGGGCCGGGGCTTGAGATCACACCGGAGGAGCGGGAGGAGCTTCGGGAGATGACCGAGAGGCTTGCCAAGGATGAAGCGAAGCGGAAGAAGCGAAAGGTTAGAGGTGACGACTTTCAGCGAGAGTATGGAGAGTTCAGGGCGTATTTCAATTTATCGAGCTACGATCGGCTGCCGCGAGAGAAGATCGGTGATGCGCGGAAGTACCTCAACGACAAGCTATTCGCGCGGCGGGAGCGGGAGCCGGTGCGGCTCAAGCGGAACCGCATGGTGGGCGGGATCAAAGGGATCGCCAAGTCTCTGGGCATGGGCGATACGAAATACCGCCATGCGCTTCTCGATCTCACTGGAAAGCGGTCTACGACGGAGATGGATATGAAGGAGTTGGAAAAGGTGTTCGAATACTTTAGGCAGTTGCAGGGGCAGCCGAGTCCCAATGAGGAGCAATAGATGGCAATCGTCTTTCAATATGGGTCGAACTGCTCGACCGCCCGACTGAACGGAAACGACCGGCTTGATGGCGCTGCGATTCCTATTGGAATTGCTCAGACGGTCGAGGACTACCAACTGGCGTTTGATGTGGTGAGTGACAAGGCGAAGTGTGCCGCATCGGACATTGTAAGGGTGCGGGGAAAGAAAGCTTGGGGTGTCCTTTTCGACGTGCCCGACGAGCGAATTAGCCGAGAAACTTCTCCAGAGGGGAAGAAATCTTTTGACGCTATCGAAGGGGACCGATATCGGCGACATTGGATTCAAGTGCGACGACCGAACGGCAGCATTATCACAGCCCTCACCTATGTAGTGAAGTGTCCGGAACAAGGACTTCAGACGAACCTCGACTACGTCCGGCACATTGTCTTGGGACTTCGCGAGCACGGCGTCCCTGACGAGTACATCCGCGATGTGAAACGGATCGCTTCGGAGAATAACCCGGCCATCGCTGCGGATGTGGAGCGACTTTGATTAGAGGAGTGAAGGCCGGGTTGAGGCGCGACCAAGAATTGGTAGCGCTCTTCTTACGCGGCTACAACGAGAAGTCGGGCAGTGATTACAGAGTTCGCAGTTGGGCCGATGAAGCGGAGCGTCAGAAACCGGCTGTTGAAGCGGTTTGCGAAGACACCGCCGGACGGCTCCTCGCAATTGAACACACCCTCGTCCAGCCGTTCTGGGGCGAAAAGGAAGACACACAGCCGTTCCGCGTGGTGTTTGTTCCGCTCGAGAGAGATGTCTCACTGCGGCTTCCCGACTACGACATTGAGTTGTGGCCGAGTGTCGGGAGTATTCCTAAGGGTATCAATTGGGCCGAGGTGGGAGAGCGTGTGAAATCCTGGTTTCGAGAGAATAGAGCCGTGTTCCCAGAAGGAGGCTCAACGCACCCGGTGCCGGGACTTTCCTTTCAACTCGACGTATACGTTCAAAAGACGCGCCAAGATGATGGATTCGTATTTGTCGGGCGCTCCAACATGCCAGACACCCTAGATCGCGTTCTCGAAAAGGCGCTTGCCGATAAGCTTCCGAAGCTGGTGGCGGCTTCCGTGAATAGGAGAATCTTGCTTCTCGAAAAGGATGGGCCATCCCGCGGCTACGTTGAAATCGGTCGCTTGATTGAAGGCTACGAATCCCGATTCCCAAATCTTTCCAACGTTGACGAAATCTGGATTGTGAACACCGTGGCGTGGGAGAGCGAAGGGGCGCTCTTCTATTACAAGATATGGCCTGGAGGGGTCACCCTGCGGTTTAGGGTCAAAGTTTGACGGTTTTCTGGCAGGTCGGGGCAGGGTGGCGCCATTCGTGTGTATCCGCAGCCTTACCGATACCAATTATAGGGATCCGAGGCGGTGTCGCCACACTTGAGACAAGTAGCGGTGAAGTCGCCCACTTGTGCACTACGTAGGACGTCCTCGCCTGGATAATCGACGCGCATCTCGGCCCATCTCGTTGTGCCACATCGTCCTTTGCACAGTAACTGCACAACCCGCTTGCGGTTGGCTCGGGCTGCATAAACAGGTAGCGATCCGTGGTAAGTGGATGAGTTTACGGTTGGGGGCTCGGCAACCAATTTCTCTGAATAGGCAAAGCCTGTTTGGCGGGCATAACGGGCGGCGATCTCCTCCATCGTTCTCGTGGTCTCGGTGGAAAAACACCGCACCTGCCGGCCTCCCTCTTGGAGGGAAACGATTTTGTGATTCCATGCAGTGTCATCCGTCATCGGCCCGACGACATTGAATGTCTTCTGATCGTCGTCTACTAGGACGAGAAAAAACGAGCGCTTTGCCCGTCTTGCTGACATTGAATGATTTTAGCAAGCTCCCAAGAAGTTAGAACATTTGAAAACAATCTTTCCACGGACAGCAGTCGGGCCGGTCATATGGGGTGGAGGAAGAGGGAGAGGGATTTGGGGTTGGCGAGGGTGGTGCGGATGCGCCAAGCTCCTCGGTTGCTTGGGGTGAGGTGTTCGGGTGTTATGGCATCGCGGGGGATGAGAAGGACGTAACCTCGCTTGTGGCGCGGGCAGGCAACGAGAAGGAAGTCGGCGGCGAGCCGGCTCGATTCGGTTACTTCCTCTTTTTCGAGGTCGGGGATGCCCCACCTGCATTTTGCGGCCTTCACTACAATCGTGACGCGGTCTTTCGCGCGGTGGGCGATCAAGTGGTAGCCCTGGTGGTCTTCCCTGCTTTGGGTTTTCTCCACGTAGAAAAAGCGCGCGCGGAAGTAGGCGCAGGCGAGCACTATCGCGTGGCGGTGGAGGAGGTCGGGCGGGGGCATTCCTCCATTGTAGGGTGTGGGAGGTCAAGAAAAATTCAAGACGGGGTCAAGTCGCCATAAGGAAAAAGAGGCCAGGGACACTGGCCTCACGGCTGGTGGGAGTGAGGTCGGCGCGTGAAACGCTGCCGTCTTCGCTCTTCGCGCCGCGCTTCCTCAGCAAGCTTGCTCTCAAGCAGCTTGCGCGCCTCTGGCGTCACAAAGTGGGCCAGGTAGTATTCTTTCAGACGCCTCTTGTCTTCCTGCGTTAAGCCCTCATCCTCGTTGATATCCCGGAAGTGCTCTCGGACTCGGATGAAGAGAAAGCTAAGCTCAAGGTCGGCTGACACGCATTCCCTCCTCGGTAAGCTTGGAGAAACCAATCCCTCGAAAGTGCTCGGGATGGGCTTCTTGGGACCACCGAGGTAGGCGGGGTTTTGGAGGGTACCCTTCAGGGAAGCATGTTTTTGGGATTCTGTCCAGGGGCTGAACCCGGCCATGACACATAGACCCCAGTGGAAGCGCACCTGTCCGGGCCAGGTTTCTTCATCTTGGTTGGAAAACCGACCAGGGGGGACGGGCACAAAAAATGGGAGGGTCTGCTGCGACACACACTTCGCAAACTTAGGGAACGTCGATAATGCCCACTGTCGTCCACCACCGAAGCGGCGGGACAGGGATGATTTTTCCATTCACTGTGACTGTCATGGGAAGCCGTGTCGTGTCTACGGGCCGGATGATGGCCGCGCCGGGCATGACCACCTCGACGATGCCGTCCGTGGTGATGGCCGGATTTGCAGCTATCGAGCCGTCCGGGTTCACGAAGATGGCCACTATGCCGCGGTAGGTACCGTTCGGGCGAAGGATAGAATCGGGGATGATCGCCGTGTAGTTTTGGCGAGTCTCACCGTTCCACTGCGCCTCGATGCGATAGCCGCCGCTCGCGAAGGGCTGCCCCTGGGCATTCGTCTGCGGGAAGGGGAAATCCTGCCCTTGCGTAAAGTCGAACGTTGCCCGCCATGCTTCGTTGTTGTTGGCATCGATAATCCGAACAAGCGGCGTGCCGGAGGTAATCGGCGAGCGGGTAAGGCGTCCTGCGCCCGCGTCGGGAGTCCCTCCTTGCTGCACGATGGCCGGGATACGGAAGACCTGGGGATTCGGCGCAGAGAATGCGACGATATCCCAGAACGTTCCATCCGGTCCTGAAGCACACGTGATCGGCTGGGCATTCAGCCACGAGATGGCGTCTTGCCCCGCGATCGGGTGCGTTGCCACACTCCCGAAGATGGCGATCCGTTCCGCCATGGTAGGCAGACGCTGGTTCTGGCTCACGAACTGATACTCCGCCTCGTTCAGGAGGCGAAAGTGGTCAATGATCGTGAGATCAGACACGTTGCCTTGCGCCTGTTGGAACGCGGCGAAGAGCTTCGCGCCCATTGCCGCGAACATCCAGTTGCTCGTCGCGACCGCCGATCCGCTTGTTCCCTCGTCGCGGACGCATGAGAACACGTTCTGATCCATGCGCGAGACAAGGAAGTAGACGTTCGGCGCCACGAAGCGCTGACCTATCGCATTCCATGTCCCCGTTTCCTTCAAATGCAGGCTATGGAGAATGGTTGCGGCGCTAGAGAGCCCCACGTGCTCGTACGCTGGGTACGGCGGTGCAGTCGTTGGGAAAAGATCGAACCATCCGTTCTTGAACGAATGCTTTCGCTCGACCCCATACAACCCCGCAAAACCCGCATCGCCGTTCCGGCAGTCGGGATTTGCACCCGGATTCGCCGACATGCCCAACGTATCGGTGAGGCTGTTGAAGCCCCCTCCTCCGGAACCGGGCGACAGCTGCACAGTGATCGTAGCGGTCGTTGCCGGATTTCCGAAGAACAGCTTCTCCGACGCGTAGGCCTGCTGCTCGAACTCCGCAAGACACGTTTGTCCTTGGCTTGAGAATCCGGAGAAGACGTACGTGTTCTCTCCGCCGCCGAGCATGATACGCGTCACGTCGAGCGAGAAGCCCGCCGTGCGCGTAACGCCGTCTGCATCCCGCGTCCCCGTGATGATCACGAGGAACGATGAGACGGCAGAGGCATTGAGCGCCGCTGTGAGTGTGAGTGTCGATGTCCCACCCGGCGAGAGCGTCGTCTGGTTGAAAGACGCTGTCACGCCTTGCGGAAGCCCGCCGAGTGAGAGGGCGATTGTGAAAGCGGTGGACCCCGAGCTCGCCACGTTCACTTGAACGTTCAAAAAGACCGAGCCGTTCGCCGGAACGGCTGCGGTCGCCTGACTCGTGCTCACCGAAAAGTCGGCGAGCGGTGGAGGATTCACGCTAACCGTGGCGGTGCAATTCGCGGCACCGCCTGGCCCGGTGACGCTCAACGTGTAGGTCGTCGTTGCGGACGGCATGACCAGCGTGCTGCCGCTCGTGTTCACGCTGCCGATACCCTGATCGAGCGAGGCGGAGGTCGCGTTGGCGCTCAACCACGAAAGCGAGGAGGACTGCCCTTGCGTTATCGTCGCAGGATTCGCAGTGAGCGTGCAGGTCGGAAGAGGCGGGGCCGTGACCGTAACCGAAGCAGTGCCGGACTTCGACGGGTCGGCGACGCTCGTCGCTTTGACCGATACGGTGACACTCTGCAATGCGGACGGGGCCGTGTAAAGGCCGCTTGAACTTACGGTGCCGACGCTCGCGTTGCCTCCGGCCACGTCGTTTACGAACCAGTTGACAGACGTACTGAAGGCTCCGGTCCCTTGCACTGTCGCGGTGAACAGCTGGGTTTGGCTCACTTGGAGGGAGGCGGTTGCCGGGGAGACGCTCACAGACGTAATCGTGGGAGAGGGAGGAGGAGGAGGCGGCGGCGCGCTGGTTGCACCGCCCCCGCCGCAGCCCGCCGAAAGGGACGCAGTTAACAGTACGATGACTGCCGATACCGGAGCGCTGAATGGCCTGGATGCCGATGGCGCACGCACGAGAATCGTCTCCAACTGCCCTCGAATCTCCGACGTGATGCGGGCGCGTCTCACGGGATGAGGAGCCCTGCCGAATTCGTCGTAACTCCGGCGACTTCACCTCCAGCAAGGAGTACGCGTCCGTCTTGGAGGCGGGTTAGGGTGTGGAAGCGACGCGTCGGCACTCCTGGGAATACTTCGGTGAAAGAAAGAGTTGACGGATCGAGTAGGGCGGCGAAAGGCGAGACGGTGTTGCCCGTGAAGAGCGCTCTTCCATCGGGGAGGAGAACGGCCACAACGTCTGTGGCAAGGAATGTCATGTCGTTGGTGTTCGTGAACGTCTCCGTCGCGGGATCGTAGACCTCCATGGGCAAGAAGATGCCCAGGGTGTTCGTGCCGCCGACGAGCACGTAGCGGCCGTCATTCAGGAAGACAGCACCGAAGACGAGGCGTTGGGCAAGAATATCTCCCGCTGTAAGGCGGGAGGTGTTGGTCGTGGGATTGTAGAGCTCCGCATACGGCGGGCCAGGATCAGGGGTGAGGCAGCTTCCCTTCGCGCTGGTGACGAGTATTTCCCCCGTCTGGAGAAGCGTTGCGACGGATGTAGGCCCACCGTGCGGAGCAAGGAGCGGGCTGCCGAGGTTCGTAATGGATGTCGCTTGGGCATCGATGCGAAAGACAGTCTGCGTCGGAATACCGCAGATATCCGGCCGGAAGCCGCCGATCACAAGCACGCTCCCGTCTGGCAGTTTCACCAATGGGACGATGGAAGCCGCGGCACCGCCCCGGCCTTCCGGAAGCGAGGGACCAAAGGTGAATTGGTCAGTGGCGGGGTCGTAGATTTCTGTTTGCGCGACGTAGTTGGGCGAGCAGCAGGAGGTATTGCCGCCTACCATGAGGACCCGACCATCGTCGAGGAGCACTGCACTATGCCCCCAACGGGCGACGCTGAGTGAACCTGTAACGGTAAACACTCCTGTCGCCGGGTCGTAGACTTCGACGTCTGCAATGGGCAGAAAGTTGTCCACGGTGTACCCGCCCGCGATGAGCACGCGGCCGTCGTTCAGGAGTGTTGCCGAGTGGAATGCGCGCGGGATGTTGAGACTCCCTGTGGTTTGGAAACTCGGGACGCCGGGAGTTACGGCTACCGAGGCCACGCATGTACTCTGGCCAGCGCTGTTTGAGACAGTCATCGTATACGTCGTGTCGGTGCTCGGCGAGACGGGTTGCGAACCGCCAGCGGGATTGACTGCACCAAGTCCGTTATTGATTGACGCGCTCGTCGGGTTGCCAGTCGTCGTCCACGTAAGGGTCGACGAATCACCCACGCTGATCATCAACGGCGATGCTGTGAGCGTGCAACTTGGTGGCAATGTCGGAGGACAATTGCCCGGCGTAATCTCTTCCGTTACATGATTGCTTTCTTTTCCGGTTGTAACGTCTACGGCGAAGACTTCGAACGTCCCCACCGACGTCGAGCATGTGCTCGGAAAGGACCATGACAGCAGTCCGCTTGAGTCAGTATTCAGGAGAGGAGTGAGTTCTGTTTGCGTCCCTGTGGCAGTGTCTTTCACGAATCTACGAACCACGGCGTTTGGTGTGAAACCGCTCCCCATAAAATCAAACGTTGTGCCTTGCGGAGCCGCGCAATTCGTGCCCGTCTGGCATGCTTGGGTGGATATGGTCAGAAGGAGCGTACCTACCGACCCGTATAGTCTCATTGCGCCCCTGGCGGACTGGACACCCGACCATGGGCCGCCGTTGATTGAACGAAGGAAACGGCTGGGATCATTAGAAACGGTGTACCACTGACCAGTGCCCGCGCCGGACGCGGCTGTCGCAACCAGCCAATACTGCTGGCCCAGAACCAACACCGGGTTTGCGACAGAATTCAGCGCAACAAGCGGGCTTGCCAACGTTCCCGACTGCGGCATGTCTGTAAGCCACGACTCCAGAAGGGCACCTGGTAGTCCATTCTGATCCGTCCGGAGTTCAACTCTGACTGTGCCCCCTTGATTGACGGCAGCCATGCCTATTTCAAGCCGAGACAAACGATCGCTTCGGGTTGGAACGAAGGGAAACGCGACTGCGACAGTGCGATTCAACGATGCCTCGTAACCGAATGTGAAACGAAGCCCCGACTGGTACGTGCCGTCGGCGGCTATGTTGGTGAAGATGATCGGCTCGATTGGAGAACTGACAGGTGGGCACTGTGTCCAGAGATAATCGTTCGGCCGTTTTGTGTTTCCGCAGTTCTGTGCGGGGGGCGGATAGAGGATCGCAATGTCCTCGATAGCATAAGGGTCAATCCTCTGGTTGTTCGTACCAGCGTGAGACGCATACGAGCCTTCGGAATCACGCGAAACCTCAAAATGCAAATGGAAGTAAGTAGTTCCAGTCTTGCCCACCGTTCCGATCACTTCGCCACGCCTAACGCGCTTCCACTTAAAAACGCGTCCCTGATATGAAATATCTGTCGAGCTGGATGTAATCGACCGCCGAGAGGTATCGTCACAAGGAAGTTGTGATTCCAAAGGCAGTGAAACGGAATCCAGGTGAGCATAGAGAGTACTGTAGCCATTTTCGTGGTGAACCAGAACGAAGGAACCAAACTGCAAGCTATTTGGATTCGTCACCGTGAGTGGAGGCTGACACGACGCGATGGCGAGCCCGTCAGCGGCGGCCATGACCTGGGTGCCCTGGGCAGCTTTGATGTCTATCGCGCCGTGGTATACCCCTTGATTCTGCGCGGCTTTGTAATAGTACCAACCGTGGAACACGGGAGTGTTCGAGTCTTGCAAAGGGAACGTCAAGAAACCACCCTGTGCATGGCTCTGTAGCTGACAGAGAAGAAACAGCATGGCCGCGGAGGCCCACTTCAATGACGAACGGATAGCCACTTCTCGCCACTCCTAAAAACCGAAGGTGCTCAGCATCGTCCTGACGAGCACAACGTTGCTCGATGTATTTCTAGAGGCGATCACGACGAGGGTCCCGTTCGCCTCTGCCATTGCTGTAAAAAACTCCAAACCAGAGTCCGACTCTTTATGGACAACAAGCGTCCACTGCTTCGAGCCAAAGGTCCCACTGGTTTGACTGACGGGGTCCAGTTGAATGTCAAGATCGGAAAGCGCACCAGAGACACTGCCCACGTTTTGCGAGATTGTGATTCCCTCACCGGGATATTCTTCCTCTGCTCGCGAAAGATAGACCGTTGAATTCAACACGGGTCCAACCGGTGACACGTGGAGTTCAGCAGGGTACTGGAACGAAAGACCGAAACTGGGGTTGCTAAACCTATGCCACACATTCACAACCACGGGCAGAGCCTGCGCGAGCGGCTTCCCGCGCTCATCTCGATCGTAGTCGTCATCGTCGTCATCATCGTCCCCATCCGCTTTTCCTCGAACGATTTGAATGGTACCCGTGTACGTTCCCAGTGCTACGGTAGCCGATGGCGACACGACAATCTGAATTGTTCTTTGCTGCCCTTTTCGCACGCGCTCCAGGACCGCCGGCACCGGACGCACGATGCTTGCAAGCTCTTGCGAGACTCGGACTTCGGCGCGGCGGATGTTCTTCGTTGAGACGAAGCTTACCTGCGTCGTTGCGGTCTCGCTTGGAGAGACTATCGCCTCGACCGATGTCGGAGTCCACGTGATGACCGTGCGCGCGGGGCGAGGTCTGTCGGGTGACGCTTCCACGGACGTGGACGTGGTCATTGGCTCGGTGCGGAGCGGGCCTGCCGCCAAGAAGAATGCCGACAGCCCTGCAACGAGCAGCAAAGCGACAAAGAATAGAAGCTGTCTTGGACTGCGCCGGATCATGCTTTCATCCTACTTCGTACCAAGAGATCGTCCAGGGATGGTTTAAGCTGGCGAGGCCCGCCGCACACCCCTCCTTCTCATTGCCCTTCCTTAGCGCTTTGCGGTAGAGTTTTGCAACAGGCATGAGCGCGCATGAGCGCTCACACTTGCTAAGTGCTTTGTTTCGGGGCCCAGCCCATGGCCGGGAACGGTAGAAAACGTCTCGATTCCTGGAAAGACATCGCCCAGCACCTCGGGCGGGACTTGAGCACTGTCCGCAGGTGGGAGAAGGAGCGAGGATTACCCGTTCACCGGCTTCCGGGTGCGGCTCGGAGCGCAGTTTTCGCGTACGCGGACGAGATTGACACGTGGCGCGTGGGCCAGCCGCCCGAGGCGAACACTGGCAAGAAGGCGACGCAAGTCCGATGGATGGCCGCAGCGTTTCTTGCTGTTTCTCTCCTTGGCCTCACGGGATTGTGGGCTTGGCGAGGTACTGCGCCTCGCTATATCGAGCGCGCCGAATTCCAAGGACAGCGACTCCTTGCCTACGACTCCTCGGGCCGCGTGGCCTGGTACCATGCGTTCCCCGCCGCGCTCGACATTCCGGAAGGCCAAGTCTCAAGGCGGCTCCATGTCGTCGGCAGGGATGGGGAACGTGAGATTGTGGTCGGTGTACGATTCGCGGGCACGGAAGAAGAGGAAGTGTATTCCTTCTCCAACGAAGGGGCGGTTCGCTGGCGGTACCGGCCGACGGAGACGCTCCGGTTCGGAGGAGAGCCGTTTACCGGGCCGTGGCGCATCGGCGACGTGCTCATTGAAGAGGACGGGCAAGCGACGTGGGTCGCATTCACCCACCACACGTGGTGGCCGTCGTTCGTGGTTCGAATTGACGAGCAGGGCCGAGGGGATATCCGTTTTGTAAGCACCGGGTGGGTGACGGAGCTAGAGCTCTTCCGTAACGGCTCGGGAAGCTACATCGTCGCGGGAGGCCTCAACAACGAATACGACGCCGGGGCGCTCGCGATACTCGACCCCACGCGGCCGGCTGCGCGCTCGCCGCAGACGCCGGACTCTCCCTACACGTGTATCAGTTGCCCCACGGCCCAGCCCCACCGTTATTTCGTTTTCCCGCGCTCGGAGTTGAACACGGTCACCGGCAGCCCCGCGAACATCGTGCGCATGATCCGCACGCTTCCGGACAAGCTCGAAGTACGCACGGAAGAAGTTAATGATTCATCGGTGCAAAGCTTCGGCGTCTACGAGCTCCGAGGCGACTTCTCCCTTGCAGCAGCTTCGGTGACAGACCTTTATTGGGACCTCCACCGGCGTCTGGAGAAAGAGGGCAGGATCTCGCACACTGCGGACACATGCCGGAGGGAGAGGTCCTTCTCCGATAAGATCCGCGTCTGGCGCGGCGACGGTACAGAGCACGCTAGCTTGAAATAATCCGAGCACAAAAAAAGGGCGAGAGCCCTCTCGGACTCCCGCCCCGTTGCGCCCAGGCGCTAGTACTCGTCCGGGTACATCGCGGTCCAATCGCCCAGTTCGTTCCGAACCAGCCACAGGTTCGGCGGAATGCGAACGATGTCGCCGACCTCGCCGGTGTTGTCCGGGGAGCCTTGGGCAAGACGGCACTTCGTCGTCAAGATCGAGGCGAGGGCTTTCGAGAAGTCCCCGCCGAAGGCAGCCGCCGCGGCGTCCGCAAAAGGCGCCAGGTCGTCGAAGAGGCGACGGGTCATCCGGGTGATGAATGCGCCGTCGTATCGGACGCGGACGAGCCTGTCGAGCTCGACCAGGAAGCCGTCTTCGATTGCGTCTTCGTCCGTGTAGACGCTGATCGGCTCGCCGAACACCTCTTCGAGGCTCTGCGGCTCACCGCTGGTGTGCGTGTTAGACATATGTTTTTGCGCCAGCACTGAATAGTTGGCTCGTCTTGGGGCGGGCTGGCGATTCGCCCCGGTTCGAGGAGGGGGGCGAGAGCCCTCTCGGACTCCCGCCCCGTGCGCTCCCTTAGCCCCAGGCGAGGAGCGTCTTGCAGTCGCGGCAGGAGACGTACTCTTTGAGTTTCGTCTCGCCGAGGCCTTCCCTCCGGTCAAGCCAAGGAGAGTCGCAGACCGGGCAGCGCTCGGCCTCGAGCTCCCGCTCGCGCTCAAGCTCCCGGTCACGGGCGACGACCTCGTCCATGAGATCACGGAGCTCGCCCTCGGGGATGTCCCGGCAGGCGGAGAAGTATGGGTTAGACATACGACTTGTAAGCTTCGGCCTGAATGGTTAGGAGGAGCGTCGGGCCGATGCGACTCGCCTCGACGCGAAGAGAGCGACCGGGGTGCCCCGCCACCCAAAGAGCCGCAGGCGACTTGGGGGTCGTCAAGGTGGAGCCCCGCCCGAGGCGGGAGAAAACCTGCACGCTTTGACGTGAAGACCTTGACGAGGCGGGGTGGTTGCTACAATGCGGAGAAGGTGAGGAGCATTGCGGAGTCGTCTAGAAATGCAAAACGCTGGCCATGCTGGCCAGCGTTTTGCCCCGCGTCTGCGCGTTCACGCGGGTGCCGGAGGCCGCGCCTCCCTAGAGAGTGCCGGCTATGATTGCCGGTTTTGTATTCCTGGTGTCCTCGGCTCCACGTCGATATTCAGCGGAGCCTTTCAAGCATTTCCCATGTCGGGCGGTGGCTCCGCATGGCGGAGCCTCGATTTTCCGGGTCTTCCCAGTGCAGTCCGGGTTACAGGAGTGCACCGCGTGCGTGTTCGCTGCTACTTCTTGCGTTCTCACGATCTATCCTCGAAGGGTCTTACTACGTGCATTCCGTGGTTCAGGTGGAATGCACTGGCGTTCATCGGAGCCGATAGCTACTTCCTGATCTTCCCCCTTAGAGAAGGGGGAATGTAAACGTTCTGTTCCAACAAGGCGAGGAGGTGAGCTTCCACCAACATCTTTCTCCTGCCTATGCAGACATAGGGGATTAGTCCGCGCTTCACATGTGCATAAATCGTCTTCGGGCTGATCTTCCAGAGCCGCGCCACGTCCCGCACTGACCACAGCTCTACCAGCTTCACGAAGATTTGCTTACCGGTTTGCGGGTCAGTCGCGACAGCCACTGCGACCGCCCCTTTTCTGAAATAAGGGGTGTAGCATAGTCCTCCTTGATCGTGCAGGTTAGGGGTTAGTGTTGTGCCTACGAGAGGAGCGAGCATGTCTCTCCTCCCTTCGGCGTGGACCAAATGGGTTCGAAGACGCTCTCGGGCTTCGAGAGGTCGAGTGCTGCGTCTTCAGCGAAGAGGAACATTCTTGCCATTCTCTCCAGCTCCCATTTAGATACCGCAGCGGCCATAAGGTTGTCTCGTCGGGCGGCGCTCGTTGTCACCGTGAGCACGCGGAAGTACCGGATGCCGAAACGGGTCTCGTGGCGTCTCTCCCGCCAGTAGGCCGCATAGGCCTGGAGCTTCGAGAGGAAGCGCTTCACGGTCATGGTCCCCCGATCGGCTTCGAGGAAATACTGCGTCCTCCCTTTCGGGTCTTGGAGTCCGAAGTAGCCGTCGGGGGCCACGGGTACGCGCACGTACCCGTCAGAGCCGGCTACCTCGATTGAGTCCGAGATTCCGGGGCCTTCGTCGCGCCAGAAGCGGAGCGCGACGCCCGTCTTTCGGCAGGCGAGCGTCAGGACCGCCCGGATGTGGGAGATAAGGAGCGTGTGGTGGATGGTGAGCGAATGGAGGTCGCGGTTCGCGGCGTTCCAGTCCGTCTTCGACTTTTCGAGCTTCCCTCTCTTTTCGAGCTCGCGTATCCCTCTATTGGTCACGGCGTAGATCATCTTTTCCGATCCTCCGCCGTTTTTCATCTCGGGATGCAGGCGGTCGAGAAGGCCCGCGTGGAATAGTTTCTGGAGACGGCGGAGGATGCCCTGACGCGAGCCTGCCGTCAAGGCAAGGATGTGGTCGGAGCTTGCGAGTCGGAAGGATTCGACGAGTGCGAGGATGTCGAGGTCGCGGTCGGTCAAGGCGAAGGAGAGATCGGCGTCGGCCCGCGTGTAGCGGGGGAGGCGAGAGGCAGATGTAGAGACCGCCGCGCGGCTTCCTTCTTCTTTTATGGTTGAGGTTGAGATTGACAGATTCACGGTTTTGTTGTGTTGCAGAGAAAGAGCGGCATCGTTTGGCAAGGAGGAGGCCCTGGCCCTCGGCGACGATGTGTTGTGGCGTTGGCGCTTCATTCGCGGAAGTCGTCGGGGAGGTCGGAAAAAGACGTTCGTCGAGGCGTATTCCCTCGGTTCTCGGGCGTAGCAACTTTGGAACGCCTCTTCTTTCTCACGAGGCGGGTGAAGCGGCGCACTTCCGGCGTTCGGATGTCGATGGTCAGGCGGTTGAAGACCTTGACGAGCGCTTCTCGTCGATCGAGCCGCATGATGCGGGCCACGAGCTTCTCCCATTCTTCTTCGAGGGTCCTGAATTGTCGGCCTGTCTCTTCCATGAACTTCCGGTGCTCGGTGACGTAGACGGTGCTTTGCGAACGGCCTTCCGTTCGGGCGTGCGAGCGGGTGTTTCCTTTTGAGCGCCCGTGCGCGTCGCCCATGCTCGAAGCGGTTGAGAGGGTCTTTGTGACCGTCTCGTCGCCGGACATTTCCCCGTGCGATTCGCTCGATTCGGATGAGAAGCTCGACGACCGGCTCTCCGACTCCGAGTCCCCTTCAGTCTCCGACTCGGAGATCGTCTCGATGTCGCGCGTCTCGAGGATGGGCTCGAATTTCGTCTGCGTGGTGATCCACTTGACGCTCTCGCCCGAGACGTCCCCGGTAAAAAGCTCACGCGCGAGAATCTCGGCATCCATCCGCTCTAGCCCGCCGAACACGACCCGTACTTTCGCATTCGTGAGGAGAGAGGAGCGGAGCTCTGGCGGCACCTGGGTGAGATGTTGGTGCGCGAGGATGAGGTGGAGCCCGAATTTGCGCACCTGGTCGAGACTCCGCGCGATATCGGCGGTGATGAATTGCGGGAACTCGTCGATGGCAAGGACGCATGGGTGCCGGTCTTTTCGAGGGCGGCGCAGGGCGGCGTGGTAGATGGCGTTCATGAGCATGGCGCCGACGAGGGACTTTGCTTCCGTCGAATGGAGGCGCGAGAGGTCGGCCACGAGCACGTCCCCGTTGCGGAGCGCTTCGCTCACGTCGAGCGTCCTGCCGTTTACGGCGAAGAGCTTCGCTACTGCGGGAATCGAGAGGAAGCGCTGCAGGCGGTTCCAGGAGCTCTCGAAGCCCATGAGCTTCTCCGATTGGGGCATTCGCTCGATCTCCTCCCAGCTTGCGCGGATGCTCTCGTCCGCGACGTTGGCGAGAAGCTCCGCACGGAGGGGTCGATTCGCGACCGTCAGGAATTGGTACGACTCGGTGAGCGGGAGGCGGTTCGTCGCGAAGGTGTGGAACATGATGCGGAGCACCCGCTCGAGGCGCGGCGTCTCGTTGAAGGAGTGCGCGCCCCACACTTTCATGAACGCTTCGAGCACAAGGCTTGCTATTTCGGCAGGGTCGGAGAGCCCGCAGTGGAAGGGATTGAATCCGACACCGTTGTCGTCCCAGCCCGGTCGAAAGCGGATGACGCGCGTTCGTCGGCCCGCTCGGTACGTCCGCGCCAGGAATTCCACGTATTGCGCGGCTTGGTCGCCATGCGGGTCGATGAGGCTTGCCGGAACTCCTAGTTTCACGTAGGAGCGGAGGAGATGCTCAAGGTAAAAGGACTTCCCGAAGCCCGTGGCACCCACGAGGTGCGTGTGCGTCGAGCGGAACTCGTCAGGAGAGAGGTAGTACGGCAAGGCCGTGTGCCGGCCGTTGCCTAGGAAGAGTTTACGCCGTATCAACGCGTCGAGCCGCCACAGCGATTCTTCAAGACTCTTCGTATTCATACCCGTCATCCTCCTCAAGGATTTCCCGGATTGCCGGGGGGAGAGCGCTCGCGTCCACTTGGTAGACGTCGAGGAGCGCCCGGAGCCGGACGCGCTTCTCTCCCTTCAGCATGTTGACATCGAGAAAAATTCGGTTGGCCTCGCGTCGCAGGCGCGTCACTTTCTCCGCACCGAGCTTCACGGCCGCATCGAGCTCGGTCAAATGAGGATCGATGACTTCGGCGTGCTTCTTGGTGAAAGGCGTGTCCGCATGCTTCTCTTCCAGAATGCCGATTTCGGCGTGCTTCGTTTTGGTCTTCCAGCGAGCGACCTCGCACTCCCGCTTCTTACGGTTGATCTCGTGGTCGAGCTCCCGCAATTCCTTCTTGCGAGCAGCGTCCGCGAGCTCCTCTTCGGTGGGCGGCGGCGGTGGAGGCGGAGGTGGCGGCGGCTCGGGGCGCGGTCGCCTCGGGGGAGCCTTCTTTGGCATGTGCTTCCTCGATAGGAATGAAAGAGCGTCGCCATTCGGATTCACCCACGCCATGGTGTCACTCTCCCTTGGAACGCTTGTCTTTCCTTCGCTTGGCTTCTTCAAGGAGTCGGTATTGCAACTCATCCGACGCGCGCAGCGCGCGAAGTACTGCCTCTCGGTTGAGACCGCGACGCGACGCTGCGTAGTCGGCGATCTCGTGGTACTCCGCCTCCTTCGCTTGGGCCTGGACACGCCGTCATGCTTCCTGCTGCTCAATCTTCCTTGCGTCTGCCAGGATGTCATCGCCCCGGACGGCTACGGCGTCTTGCACCCATTCCTCTGAGAAGTTGTTCGTCTCAAAGGCGTGCGTTAGCGCCTCGAAGATGCGACCATCTGTGCGGTACCCTAGATTGCTTCTTTCGATCTCGATCGCGATCACCGCGACAAGCCCGATCACGAGCGCACCAATGGCGGCAAGAGTCACGCCTTCAAGTAGTCCGAACGGGGTTACATCAGTAGTGGTGAGAGCGGCGAGACAGCCGGGCTTTACAACATACGGGGTGGGTGGGCGGGGGCTACTCGCCGCGGAAGCGGCGACGCTGCTTACGGAGGCAAGCTCGAAGAAGACGGCCGCAAAGATACCCGCGAAGCGGTGGTCGCTGGTGCTGGTCATGGGTCAGTGTCCTTTCTGTGCCGCGGAATGAAAGCGGCCAGGTGCGCGTGAACCTTCAGGTTCACGACCGAGAGGAGCGCCCCGGCATGACCCTCGGTGCGTTGTGGACGGTTGGCGCTCATCTTGGTGCCGCGCATCGCGCGGCGCGCATACTGGCCGCAATCTTTGCGGCTTATCCGTACGATGCGCGCGGTCGTGTGAGGGCAGCCGTCGGAGCCGGTTTTGCCAATTTGAGCGCCTATGGCGTCTATCTAGGGCCGTTCTGTCCCGCTTCCTTCCTTGATTGCGTGCCGCGTGGCCGGTCTGTGGGCTGCGAGGATTAGGAAAACCGAGCCTCCCGACTTCGACCTTTTTGGTGAAGCCCGACGCGTTCCTTGATTCTTGCGAGGGCGAACCCGTAGTCCCGAGCTTGTCGAGGGACGGAGTCGAGGCGACCGGGTCCCTGGCTGTGGCTGCACCCCGAAGGGGGCAGCGACCGATACCTGGATTCTGCGCCCGATGTGCGTTCCTAGACCCGCGAACGCAATCGGCACGGACACACCAGACACTGCCAGGCAGGAGGCGAGAAAAAAGGTCGAAGTCGGGAGGGGGTCGAGGGGGAATGCAGCGTGCCCGGTCTTCGGCGAAGCCTCTGTTCAGCAACAACTTCCACGCCTTCTGCTGAACAGCAATGCCCCTACATATCTAAGTATGTAGGGGCATATGCACGCTTGGCGGAGCCCCGTCATTCCCCCTCGGACCCCTCCCGACGGCTGCCCTCACACGAAATGAGGTCGTCGTCGTTCGGTTTCGCCGAAGGCGAAATTTCTTGGGCTATATGGGGTGGCGTTCCGGTGATACGGTGCGCGCATAACCATTAGCATCCGCGCATGAAGCTATCACCAACCGGCAAGATGTTCGTGGGATCGGCGCTCCTCGTCTTCGGGATCGCCGTCCTTGCGGACTTCGCGATGTGGAAGGCCGCGATCTACCTCACAGGGCTCTTGATCGTCGTCATCCTTTTCTTGTAGCCGACCCAGCATGGATACGGATTCCAAAGAGTACAACGTCACTGTCCGCACGGACGACATTCGCGAAGCCATCGCCGCGGTTGCGAGCGCCCTCTATGTGTTCTCGGAGGAAGCCCTGTCGAAAGTGGATGAGGACGCCACGGATGATTGGGATTTCGAGGTGTTCCTCCGGGACCTCCTCGGGGTGCTAAACCGCCACGCGGAGCAGCTCACGAGCAACGAGGCTGATTGGCAGGGCCGGGCAGATAACGGCGAGGTTCAATGAGCAACACGGTTCGGAAATACGCGATCATCGTGGATGGGGACAGCTTGGATGAGGCCGTCGAAGAGGCGGCCCATCTCTTGTACTTGCTCCTTGGTCGCTCCCTACGTGCGCATCGGAGAGACCACGCCGAGGAATGTGGGTTCGAAGAGTTTGCGCTTGAAACCCTGGCGGTCCTGGAGAGGCACCGCAGCGCCTATAGCCGCCCCGAGATTTCACAGCCGGGAGCGAATGCCGACTAGCCACCAATCGCGTCGCCCGGTGGCTGTTTGCCGGGGAGCACCATGCCAACAACCTTGCTGTTGGCTTCTCGTTTCGATTGCATGAGGGCGTTGCCGTAGACATTCATTGTCGTCGAGACCTGGGCATGGCGCATGAGTTTCTGCTGCACACCGATGGGAGCGCCCGTGGCGTCGAGCCACGAGCGGTACGTATGGCGGAACGTGTGCCAGCCGAGCTTGATGTCCAGTTCTGCGCCAACCTTCTTGAGGTAGTAATCTCGGATCGTTGAAGCACTGAACGGCTTGAGGGTTGAAGGATTAGGAAAGACCCATCCTTCGGGAGTGAAAGGCGCGAAGGCTCGCCATTCTTGAAGGACTTCTGCTAAGCTGGGGTCAAGCGGCAATAAATCCCTCGAATACTCGGTCTTGACTTGGTCCACTCTACCCTCGACCACTGCGCGCGTAACCCGGAGAGTCATCTGGTCCGTGTCAACATCCTTCCATTGAAGCGCAAGGATTTCTGAAATCCTAAGACCGGTACACTGCGCAACGATAACGAGAGTGCGTTGGAGCTTTGGAAGCCGCGAAATGATCGCATGAAACTGCTCAGCCGTGAGTACAGTGGGAGGCTCGCGCCGTTTTGTTACGCCTTTGATTCTAACAAGCCCGATTGGATTGTATTGAAGATCGACGTACTCCCATAGCAGGGCCCTTTCAAATAGCTGGTGCAGGATTCCTCTGATGTTGGCCTTTGACTTGGGAGCCAAAGCCAATTGATTGAGCCATTCTTGTACTGCGACGGCGCGAATAGAGTTCAATGTTAGAGGGCCCCATCGAGGCCGGATGTGTTTCTTGAGAAGGATGAGATAGCCATGCGCCGTGGAATAGTGCAGCGTCCCCTCATTTGGTTTCACGCCCGCCTCTATTTCCTCCAAGTGCTCTTCGGCGATATAGCGGGCGATAACAGTGTCCATGGTCACAGACTCACGCAGCGGAGCATTACGGTTGATGGAGAGTACGAGCGCCTGGAGCTTCGCTCCGAGATGCGCCTTGGTTGGATACTGGAGCGTTGTTCCCAGAACGACACATCGAAATCTTCTCTTGCCGCTAGCATCTGTATATCTATGGCGAAACTCCCAGAGTGCAGGACCCCGGGCTCGGCGCCTGACACGAAGGCTTCCTTGTTGATATGAATTCCGCATACGACTGCGCTGGCAGTTCGTGGCGACACAGGGACACACGCTCGTGTGTCCCAAGGCCTAACAACGCAGGGTGAACTCACGCGTTGAGATTCCTGGCGGCGGCGAGGGAGCCGCCTGCATGTCGATCCAGGCCTCGATGTCTCTCCTGCGAAAGCGCCATTGGCGCGCATAGCGAATGCCGGGTAGCTGCCCTGACCGCGCAAGACGCAAAACCGTCTGTCGATGCACCCCCAGGATGCTCGCCACGGTCTTGCTATCTAGCAACGGCTCGACCAAAGTAGGCACTTCCATTGCAATCCCATGTTGCGGTATTTGGGTGGTCGAGACTAGTCACACAAATTTCGCTAGGAGCGAGTCTCGGGAATGGCCTGAGGCCGGACGGACTCTGTGACCCACATGCGCCCAGGTAGCTGACCATGCTCGGAGTCGAAACTGGCTTTGTGCGGTTCTGTGACCGACGGGTGCAGTGGACTACGTGTATTTCCTAACTCAGATCTATTGCGGTGGTGGGTTCGAATCCCACCCCCGGAGCTGACCGCTCGTTGTATTTTAGGAATCTGGGACAATTTGAGCGAGTTTGACAGCATTTGAACGCACTTGGGCACGAATTGTGGTCAAGTTGTGATCAAAACCGCGTTGTTGGGTTTCTGTCCCACGAAGAGCCGCTTGATTACTGATTATCAAAAACGATCCTCTCTGCTCAAAGTCTACGACACCGTTTGAGGTCGTCAACGGGCAGCAAGTGGGGAAAACCGTAGTTCTCACAGGTTGGGTCGTGTGTCCGACCTCCTTCCAGGTTGTGGGCGTGAACCGCGTGAAACTGGAGTTCCGACGGATGAGGTGCTCGCCTCAGGTTGACTGTCGCGTGGACAGGGCTTCTTTGGAGAAACTGGCGATTTCGAAGCTTGATATCGGTGCGTACGCGTATGCCGCGGTATGCAAATATGTGCCTCTGGGTCGCAAAGACGACGCAACCCAACCGAACTGCGCAAATCTCACTTCCAAGGGTGGTAGCCGCTCACGAGGGCAGAGAAGGCTTGTTGAATTAGGGCAGTCGGGGCCAGACTCGGTGCGGCACTTAGCGTTCGACTAGCGACATCGAAGGCAAACACAAGGAGGAGAACCAGACCGGCGGCCACGATGAAGAGTAGCATCCTCGGCAGGCCGCGCGGCGGCGAGGATCGATGCGGACGTGACAGGCGGGACGACCCACAGGAACGACAGTATCGAGAGCCTAGGGGATTCTCGTGGTGATGCTCGCACAAGAGGACGCCGAAACTAGATCCGCACGACGGACAGAAGATGCAGTCATCACTGGTGTAGCGCCTGCAGTCATTGCAGTACTTCATAGAGGCGTCGAAAGAGATTGGAGGACATCCGAATTGGCAATCCGCCAGTACGGGTCGAGCAAGGGAGCACGGAAGAAAGTATCGGCTGGTGAGAACCAGAAGAGGTCGCCGGGGAAGGAAGAGGCGTGCCTTGCAAGTAGCCCGGCTCGACGCTCGGTGGAGGTGATGAAGAGGACGCGAAAGTTCGGAGCGGAGAAGTGCTGTTCATAGCGACCTGATACTAGATATTGCTGGTATTCGTCGAACTTGGCTCGGATGGCTTGCCCGCGCTCGGTTCCTCGATCAAGCTCAAGAAAAAAGCGCAAAATGACACGGGTTTGGCGGATCTCCGAGTAGCCATCAGGGCGAAGCGGAAATCCGTGGTCATTCAGCGTGGTCCACAGCGCGTCGTATTGAGGAATCCAGCTCAGGAGCTCGTAGGCGGGATAGGTCTTTGGCGCCACGAGAAATCGTATGTGAACCGAGTCGACGAGGAGATGGTGCGGGATGCCGCCATCGCTCAACTGGAGCGCTCGCTTACGCCGTGCGAGCATCTTCGGGTCGGACGGCGCAAGGCCGAGCGCCTCAGTTGCCTTCGGGCCGAGGTAATACAGGGGAATCTTCGGTCCCCAAGCAACGCTAGGATATAGCCGACGGGATACGAAGCCGCCGATCAAGAGTTTGCGAAGACGATAGTTCGTGTTCCGGAGAGACCTGTCCGGAAATAGTGTGTTGATTTGCTGTCGCGTGAGCAGCAAGAAATCCTTCGCCAGGAGGCGCAGGAGTTCAAGGTCGTTTCGTGTCAGGAATGGGTGCCGCAGCGGGACGCGGAGGGAATGTTCCATAGAAGGCGGGTGGAGAGTCTACCGGGCTAGATGTTGCGCGGCGTCGATGCGTGGTTGCGCCTGCCGTCGCGACTCCATATCGCGCCGTATGGTTCCGCGGGAAACTCCGTAGCGCGCTCGTGAGTATTGCCGAAGCGCATCGACCACCGCCGGTGTGGCTCTTGGGGCGTGGTGCCCTATGACTGTGAATGGTATGGCCTGCCTCGAGCCGCTTCGGAAGACGGCCTCGCCACGCGGGAGACGAGTAAGGAGTTCCGTGTACCAGTGCGTCTCGCGAGGATCGATCTCGCCGGCGAGCTCGCGAGCGTCGTGGTAGTGGAGGCGGAAAAAGACTCGCGAGCCGACGCCGAGCATTGCCGCACGCATCTCGGGAGAAAGCTGTCGCCAATACTGGTGGCCTGCAACGATGCTGATCTGGTATTTCCGTGCTTCAGCAACAAGCGTCGCGAAGTTGCTGCTTGCGAGATTCTGCAGTTCATCCGCATAGATGGCAAAGAGTCTTCGGTCAGCCTGGGGGCGATGCGCTTGAGCCATGACATCGAGCTCCAGTTTCGTGAAAAGCAGGCTTCCTAGCACGGTTGAATTCTCTCCCAGCTTCCCTTTCGAAAGGTTGATGACCACCCACAGTCCCTTCTCGATTGCCTCTCGAAACGTAAAGGTACTTTTCCGCTGGCCAACCACCTCGCGGACTTGCGGGTCCGCCAGAAACGACGAGACTCGGGTGAGCAGCGGCTCGCGCACCGCAGCTTTCATTGCTGGACTGAGCGTGTCATAGCGGCTCTTCCAATATTCCGCGACGGTCAGCTCTTGCAGCTTACGGACGACGCTTGTCCGAAATGAATTGTTTGCAAGCAGGTCCGGGAGCTCAAGCAGAGTTAGACCCTGGGCCGAAAGCGCATAGATGGCATTGCGAAGCAACTCTTCCGTCCTGGGCCCGAAGCCGTAGGATTCCCACCGAGAGCGAAGGATGTAAGCGAGCTCCTGCGCCTGAACGTATGGCGATGTCTGCCCTGACCGTTCGAGAGGGTTGAATCCGACGGAATAAGTCGGGTCGAAGGGCTCTATCAACACCAATCGATCTCGGGAGCCGGGGTCGGCCTTCGCGCGCTCGGCCACGTACGTGACGATGTTGTCGGCAAGGTCACCGTGTACATCGAATAGGGCAAAACCCGTGCCGTGGTCGATATCCTGGCGGATGAGATTTTCAAGGAAGTAGGTTTTTCCGACCCCGGAGAGCCCAATGATGCCAACGTGCATTGGCCGATCATCCTCTCGGAGGATGACGAGGTCGCGCCGTCCGTTCGACTGCGAAGTGCCAAGGACGAGATCGCGGCCCTTCGGTCGCTGGGTGGAGGCCCAATGAAGCCCGTTGAGGAGGCGAACAATCAGATACTCAAGGGTCATAGCTCGACGTCGCGTGAATTAGAGGTTTGTGATTGTAAGGCACCCAACGCAACTGCATCGAACATTTGCAGCCAATAAGCGCGTGCGCGCTGGGTTCGTAGCGGCTTCAAGTATGGTTGCAAGAAGGGAAAGCGGGTCGCCATGGCCTCGGCGAGACTCCGGCGTGTTCCCTTTCCTCCGCAAAAGGAAATCTTAACGTAGCGAGGTGTGACTGACCTCACTGCGAGCCTCTTCCTTCGGCCCCATCGCCTGATCTCGTTCGTGAGGTTTCTGACGGCAGAGCTCCGTTGCGCTTGTGCGTAGAACGGCTCTTCAACGACGAGCTTGGTTGTGCGGAGTCGGTTCGAGAGGGTATCGAGATACTTTTTCGCTTCCCTGATCAGCCGTTTACCCGACCTCTTTCCCGGCAATGTCTTGACTCCAAATTGGATTAGGTCGGGCCCCCGAAAGACCGCGAATCCCAAATGCACGGTGCCTGGAGCGACGGCGATGGTGCAAGCGCGGTCCTTCGTCATGCAGTGCTCTGGCTACTCTTCACCGAAGGTAAAGACTCCCCGGCCTCGCCGTAGAGGTTCGGAAAGAGATCGCGGAGCGGCGTTTGGTACAGGAGCTCAAGCCGTAGGGCGATGGGCAGGGACGGGAGCTTCCGTCCTTTCTCATACTCGGAGACCGTGGAGAGCGAGCGCACGCCGAGGAATGCGGCGACCTTTTTCTGCGGAAGGCCGACTCGCTTCCGCGCGATCCAGAGGTTGTTCGTGGGTGGAATGGTTTGGTGGGGGAGATGCGACATATGAATCGCGTTGTGAACCCTCCAGCCTATCTGATCGGCGCAGTTCGAATAGACCAAGAAACTTCGCGGTGGGCGAAGTGTGATGAGGATGTCCCGTTTCCTTGTGGTTGAGCATGGAGTCCTGCGGGAAGTGATGAGAGAAAAACGCCGAGCCGAGGGCAGAGCGCTCACGCACTTAATTCTCTTGATGCATATTCTACAAGTTATGGCGTTTTGTGTCAAGTTTGCACATGGCTTTGCACGCTTGAACTTGCCGCTGTACACTGGCGAGATAAAGAAAAAATAAAATCCCAATCGGGGATTTCTCTCGACTTTATGGCCAACACCGCGCGGAGGGGTCAAAAACAGCCGCCGCTCAGCCTTGAGGTGATTACCAGGCTATCGGCACGGTTTACGCCTTCTGCCAAGCTCGCCGAGAACTTCGTTGATCGAGAAAGGGGCGAGTTGCACCTCAGCTTCGACAACGACGTTCGCTTGGTCCTACGGACGGACGGCACTTGGGCTATAGAGACGGCCTAGGCGTGATTCTGGCCGGTTCGGTACACCCCCTGGAGCGGGAAGAATTCAAAATAATCGCGCTCGTCGAACCAGGCGCACTTGAAGTTCTTGAGCGGCAGGCCTGCCCGGCGACTCAATGCGAGCGCGTAGATCGTGAGTTGCACATGCGCGTGTTTTTCCTTTCGCGCCTCCGGCTTGTAGTCAAGGATATGCAAGAAGCCATTCCTCACCTGCAAGAAATCGATGTGCCCGGTGATCACGCCCGCGTCGAACGGAAGCTCGAATCCTCGTGATTGCAAGTGCGCGATGTCGTCGCGCGTGAGGTACACGGGCACCTCGACGACGACCGTCACTGAGTCATTCACGAGCATGAACGATTGCAGGGTTTCGTGCCGCTTCTTGTTCGTTGGGGACGAGGGGAGAACGAGCGCCGCAATTTGCGTTGCGTGATTCTCCTTCCGGGTGATTGGCGGGATGAGCTTGGCCGGAAACGTAGACGAGCGATGATTTGATCCTTGGAAGAGGTGGTGTGGGAATTGCGGTCCAACGCCGCGGAGGTAGTCGGCGGCTCTGGCAAGGCGTTTATGGTCGGGCGATTCGAAGAGCAGCTTCAGCTTTGCCTGGTGCGCTTGGAAGTGGTAGACCTGCTTGTGGTGCATCGCGAAGGCGCGGACGATTGATGTCGGGCTGAAGAGCTTTTTTCCTGCGAGCCGCAGTCGCGCGTACGTCGTGAGGGGTCTGTGGTCCGTGATCCACTGCGAAAGTGTACGCTCGGGGATGGAGAGGCGGAGCCGCTCGCGGATGACTCGCTGTGTGTCGCTTAGCGAGTGGCCGAGGTTGTATGTCGAGACAGCGTCGAGGATGACGCGGAGAGGGTAGGTCTTGTGCTTGCCGGCGTTGTCGTTGAAGCGGCGCTTGCACTCGGTGCACTCGAAGACGTTCACGGTTTGCAGACGGTTCCTTCGCCTTCCCTTTCGGATCGTGAACTTTGATCCGCACTTCGGGCATGGCGGAGTTTGATTGACTTTTGCTGATTGGATGGTGTGGTGGGTTGGCATGGGAGAGAGGTGGGGGTGGGCGGAGATCCCGAGGTGGGGAGCCGTTGTCCCCATTCAAAGCCTGGGGAGAGTCGGCGTCAATGAGTTGCCGGGCCGGCGGTCAATGATGGTGCGTAGGCACCGGATTGTGCGGGGTTGGGCCTCGCGGGTGTCATGAGGTGTGGGGCGCGAGTTTTGCATGGATTCCCTTCGTTTGGTTCCTGCGTGCTGGTTTGTCGTGGAAAGTGATTTTGCGGGGTGATTTTCCTGGGTGATTTGCGGGGTGTTCTGTAGGGTGCGTCGCTGCCGCCCTGGGTGGATTGCGAGGGGGGTTGTGGCGGTAAGCCCCTCCCTTTGGGTGTGGGTGGTGTGGGTTCGGCGCGGGTTCAGGCGCGGTTTTCTCTTTTCCTGCCTTTGGTGGGGCGTGCCTGCTTTTGGGGATCAAGAAAAATGGCTTGCCGAATTTGTGGGCAAGCCAGGAGCGGACGTAGGGTTCGACTCTCTCTTTGAGGGCGGTGGTGTTGGCCATTAGGAAAAGAAGGTGTCGCGGATCTTCCGGTAGTTCTCTTCCGCCTCGTACATGGCGCGGAGTTCGTCGTAAGAGCGGAAGCGGTATTTGTTCTTGATGCGATTGAAAGGGGCCTTTTCTACTTCGCGCTCGTAGCGCTTCAGCACGTCTTCCGGGCCCACAATGAAGAACTTCGCGTTCACCTTTTCGGCTTGATAGATGCGCAAGAGGCCGGACGTGACGCCTGTCGTGTGCTCGACTTCGAAGAAAAACTCCGGCCACTCGTCTTTCATCCACACCACGTCAATATTCTGCACAGATTCCATGATCTTCGCGTTCGTGAAGTCAGGAAGCTCCTCTAGGGTCGCAATGTCGCCGAGTTTCTCCCCATTGAATGCCTTGCTCGCGTCGGGCGTGTAGGTGTCGTAGCCCAAGAGATTCCCGAGCTTGAGCAGGATCGCTTCGGCGGCTTCGTGAGTTTCAATTGTGGGAGCATCCGGTGAGACTGCCGAAGCGACCGCCCGCTTTGATTCCTGCTTCGGCTCTTGCTTTGGCTCGGCGGGCGCTTGTGCCTTTTCGTCGCGCTTAAACTGCAGGTCGAAGACATGGTAGAAAAGGTAGGCGATAAAGAAATCGGTGACGATAAAGTCCGCGTCCTTGAGACCATTTTCTTGCAGGAGCGATTTGACCTTTCCAATTTCTTCAACGGCCTTCCGGTAGCTTTTCCCGTCGCCTACGGGATTTATGGAAAAGCCGATGAGTGGCAAAACGCGATACGGCTTCAGGTTGACGAGGGCGTAGGACTGCGCGTCGTGGAAAGTGAGGATTTCGCTTAGCGAAGAGGGGCCAAAGCCTTTGATGGTTGCCCGGAACCCATCCCAGCGTTTTTCGAGCGCGGCGTCACCGTAAAAGAGCTCTTCAAGCGAGGCTCGCGCTTTGTCGAGCCCGTTGTCCTTGATGAGCTTGTCCGCCTTGTAGTCTTTGTTGTGCCAGATGTTTGTGGCCCACAGGTCCTTAATGAGAGTAGCAAGTTCGTCGGAGGTGAGCTTTGCGATTCGGTCTTTGCCCAGATGCCCTTGGTACCAGGCGAGCCGTTCTTCACGCTCCTTTTGCCATTTTGCTGCGTCGCCCTGGTTGGTTTTCAACCAGTGCTGGAAGTTGGCGATGTGAGTTTTGGGGTCGGTGGGCATCGTATTTTCATTCATGTTGAAAAACCATCTGATATCTTCCGCGACTTGAAAATGAGGCGCATGTCTCCGGTAGTCTTGCGGCTAGTCCAATACTCGCCCTCCAAGGTGAGTGTCGGCGCCTTGATTATTCTTAGGATGGCTGCGCCGTCATGGATCTCACTTCGTTCACGTATCGCTGCCTTTGGGCGGTTGGTGTAGTTGTAGCTCAGCCGCAGGGTTCCACTGTCGTCGTCTTCGCTGATCTGCGCCGTGTTGCTCCAACTGGAAGATTCTGCCGAGTACATGACACAACTGACCGACGAAAAAGACTGCTTGATGACGAGAGTGATGGGGATCGGAGGTTTGCGTTGCCCAGTCTTCGGGTCCTCCCATGTGCTCTCAAGGGTCCCAACCCACGTACCTTGTAGGTTAGGATATGGCACCAACCAGCCCTGCAGAGTGGGAATCTTCCAAGCCCAGGTCGTGAACACGAGTAGCAGAATTGAGTAAATGGCTATGGCATCAGGTAGCTTCTTCAAAGCCTCCCAATTGATCCTGAATTCGATTCCGGAAAGGAAAAGAACCGCCACCCAAATCGCAAGGAAGGTGATAACTTGAGCCCAAAGAACGATTTCCTTTCTAATGTTTTTCATGTCCGGGTCACTTAAGGCCAATGTAGTCCCAAGCAGCAGAGACAAAACTGTGAGCTTGCCCTCTGTTCCAACGCTGCGAGGAACGAAACAGGTACTTTAGCTCGTTGATCTCCCCCCATTCTTTGCAGCTTTCCTCTTTCATGGTGTTGTTGAAGAGATGCGCAAGTGCCCAGCGTATATCGGCGTTCAGCGTGTCGTGTCCAAATCCTTCGTTGGGTGCATTCCATACGAGACATTCGATCAAGAACGAAGAGATCGGTTTTGCCGCCGCGATGTTTTTTTCCTCCATCTCATTCCGCAACCGCTTAAGGATGCGAACAACACCTTTGAAGCGCCGACCCGTTTCGTCGTTCTTCGCTACACCGTGCTCGTAGTTCTGATCTGGCCAATTAATTATGCGACCGCCTTGGTCGGGAATAAACGAGGCGCCTTTCAGATAGGACCCATCTTCTCGATACCGCCGATACTCAAAGCATGGAACAGCATCAGCGTCGATTCTGTAGGTATTCTCATGAATATCGAATGCCTTCCTCCCAGGCACGACGGCGTTTTTCCCGAAATGGGATTCCAACGCGGCTGCCACGTCGCTCTTGAACTCTGGAAACGAGTAAGTTGCGGGCGTATTGATTCCGAAATCCGCTGCTGTTTTTCCATCGGGAAGGTCGAAAAAAATGCTGTCAGTGGTGACCACTCTTATGTCCACGTCGCTATCCATGCGTACGTTTGTGCGATTGTGGTAAGAGCCTTGCGGCAAAGCCTTAACGTTATGATCCCTCAAAGCCTTGCTTGCTTCGATTGCCTTCTGAACTGCACGAACAGCATTGTCACACTTGTCTTGCTCGGTTTGTCCGGGCGGCTTCGCCCAGCTTTGGAATGTGTCTTCCCAGCTCATGAACTTGTTACTGACAGAATTACGTTAAAGTCTCCGGCATCATACCTAGTCAGTGGTGGGTCGTCCAGAAGGGCACGGAAGGTTTGGGTATCCTAAGCGAAGAGGGAGAGGCGGTTGACGGCGGCGCGCTTTAGGGTGTCGTCGGGGTTCAGGTACTGGCGGGTTGTCTCAAGGTCAGAGTGACCCATGAGGTGCTGCAAGGTCACGATGTCACAGCCGCCTTCGAGGAGGCGCGTGGCGTAGGTGTGGCGGAATTTGTGGAGGGTGGCGTGCTCGACTTTCGCAGTCTCCGCGATCTCCTTAAGGCGGCGGAGCAGGTGGTTCATCCTTCCTCCCTTTGGGTTCGGGAACACCCATTCCGAGGTGCGCGGAAGCTCTCTTAGGAGCGTCACGAGGTCGGGCGGAATGGGGACCTGGCGCTCCTCGTAGTCTTTTGGCGAGAACCCTTCTTTGCTGTCACCGGAGACCTGAATTGTCGCGCGTTTCAAGTCGACATCCTTCCACGTAAGGTAGTAAAGCTCGCGCTTCCGGAGGCCGGTGAGAAGGAGCGTCGCAAACATGGTTTTCTCGAGCTTATCGCAGGTCTTGAAGAGCTTGTCGAGCTCGTCCTGGGTGTAGGTGGGGGGCTTCCGCTTCGCTTTTTTCTTCTCGTCCTTGAGCGCCTTGAATCGGGCGCAGGGGTTTTTCATGGGGATGCCGCGCTCGTTGATAAGGTAGTAGAAGAATGTGCGGAGGGTGCTCACCTCGAAGTTGACGGTGCGGGGCGTTGCCGGCCGCTTGGTTTTCTTACTGTCTTCCGCGCTTCGCTTGATCTTGTAGTCATCGATGTCCGCACGCGTGATGGCCTCGACGTATTTCTTCTCGCCGAGGACTGCCTCGAAGTGGTCGAGTACCTGTTTGTAGCGACGCACGGTCTCGGGTTTTCCCGGAGAGTGGGCTTTCACGTGGCCTACGAACATCTCGATGGCGTCGGCGATCTTCGTCGCGGTGACTTCCTCAATTGGGGGAGGAATCCTGCCTTGGGTCAGGAGCTCGCCCAGGAGCTCGTTTTCTTTGCGGCGTCTTGCGTCTAGCACCTCTGTTGGGATGTCTCCGGCCTGCTCCCGGCGGCGGCTCTTTCCATCCCACCATTCGAGGAAGTAGTGACCGGGCCGCTTGTCCCACACGTAGCGATTGCCGATGCGGTCGAGCGAGATGAATTTCCAGAATCCGCTCGCGGTACGAATCTTCTTGATGATGCGGACGCGCTTCTTCGCAGTTCGGCGGGCAGGCGAGGAGAGCGCCGGGAACTTCGTCGGCTCGGGCTGGGTGAGGAGCGTCGCCACAGTGAAGTCCTTGGTGTCTATTTCCTCAAAATAATAGACACCAAGAGACTCGCAAGGGTTGTATGTGGTTGCAAGCAAAAAACGTTAAGAATTTTTGGCTGGGAGGCCTGGACTCGAACCAGGATACTCAGATCCAGAGTCTGATGTCCTACCAATTGGACGACCTCCCAGCAGGAGGGACAAGGTAGGCCGCGCCTCATCCTTGCCGGACCATTTTAGCGGGGGAGAACCAGCGCCGTCAATTACCGGGCAGGGTTGCGGACTCCCCTAAGCCTTCCGTTTCCCTGGAAAAACTCTTACATTATCGTCCGCGCGCGCGGACGGAACGGCTTGCGGAGCGCGTGCGAGGACGAAACCACGGGCTGCGACGTCTAACCCCCAGCCCTGCAATCCAAGGAGGTTTGGCGTGAGAAAAGTTGCAATCGTGTCGCTACTTCTGATCCTGGGCACCTTGACGCTGGCGCCGGCGGCGGCGGCGCAATCGGCGGCGGACGACCGCGAGGGCGTGCGGCTGGCGGTGTTGGACTACGTCGAAGGGGTGTACAACGTGGACCCGGCGCGCATCGAGCGCAGCGTGCATCCCCGGCTGGCCAAGACCGGCTTCTACCGCGGGGCGAACGACGCCGGTTACCGCGGCCCAGCCAACATGACCTTCGAACAGCTCAAGCAGGTGGCCGCCACCTACAATAAGGACGGCCGCATCCCCAAGGACGCCCCCAAGGGAATCACCGTGTTCGAAGTCCTGGACCAGACGGCCACGGCCAAGCTGGTGGCCGAATGGGGCATTGACTACTTCCATTTGGCCAAGTTCGACGGCCGCTGGATGATCGTCAACGTGGTTTGGCAGAGCGCGCCGAAGAAGCAATAGCTAGCGCAGGGCGGCGGCCAATTGGCCGGTGACGCGCAGCAGCTCGAGCTGGGTCTTCTGCTGCGCGAAGCGCGCTTCGATGAACTGCATCCAGCGCTCGCTTTCGTCGAGGCGGGCTTTCTCCAGTTCGCGCAGGCCGGCGCGGCCCTCGTCGAACTGCGACTGCACCAGCCGCACATTTTCCTGGGCCAGTTGCAATTCCAGGCGGGCCACTTCACGCGTGGCGTCGGCTTCGCGGCCGGCGCGCACCTGCTGGCGCGCGGCGGCTTCCACCTGCGCGCGCTTGTGCTTCAACTCCAGCTCCGCGGCGCTCAGGTCGGCCTGGGCCAGGGCCACCTGCGACCGGGTGCGCGAGCTGAAGATGGGGATTTTGGCGCTCACGCCGATGGTCACGCCGTGGCGCTCAAACTTGGTGTAGAAGTCGGCGAAGTTGTTGGCGCGGGTGTACAGCCCGTAGTAGCCCACCAGGTCCAGGGTGGGCCAGTAGCCGCCTTTTTCGCCCCGCAGGCGGAAGTCGCGCGCCTGGCGCTCGTGCTCCGCCGCTTTCAGGTCGGTGTTCGCGGCCAGGGCCTGGGTGACGGCTTCGCCGGCGGGCAACGAAGCCAGCGGCACAAGTTCATCGGCGGAGACGTCGAACGCGCGGTCCGGCGGCAGCCCGGTGAGCTCGCGGAGTTGCGCCGCCAATCCCTCCTCGCGCGTTTCGTGCTGGATGATGCGCTGCTCGATGCGCGCCACGGTGAGCTGCGCGCGCGTCACTTCAATGGCCAGCTCCAGGCCCTCGCCGGCGCGCAACCGCGTGACGTCGGCGATGCGCTGGGCCCCGGCGCGCTCGACGCGCAACAGCGCCAGCGCGTGACGCACCTTGGCCAGCTCCAGGTACGTGGCCGCGGCGGTGAGCATAACCGCCTCTTCCGTGTTCTGTACGTCCAACCTTTCTTTCTTGGACCGCTCCTCGCTGGCCCGCACTTGCCCGCGCAGCGGCAGGTTGAACACGGTTTGCACGTAAGAGAGGTTGAAGAGCGTGGGCGGGCCCGAGGGCGTTTGCGGGAAGCCGCTGGTGTAGGCCGCACCCGAGCCGGTGTAGAGATGGGGATGGAAGAGGGAGCGGGTGACGCCGGCGGACTTTTCCGCCACGGTTTGCCGCATGCGCGCCAGCGCCAGCTCGCGGCTGTTCTGCACGGCCAGCGCGACGGCGTGCTTCAGCGGCAGCACTTCGCCCGCGGCCGCGCGCGGCACGCCGGGGGGCGCCTGCGCGTCCGCTGCTCCGGCGAAAATCAGCGCCGCCAATAATGCGATTCCCCTCAGTCTCATTGCTTTCTCCTTGGTTGGGGCAGTTTCGTGATTCCGCGAATCAGAGTCATTCATAGCGCAGCGACTCGGTGGGCTGGAGCCGGGCGGCGCGATTGGCCGGCAGGTAACCGAACAGCACGCCGGTGAAGCAGGTGACCGCGAAGGCCACCACCACCGATACCCAGGAAATGGGCACGCGCAGGTTGCCCGGCAGGAACGGCTGGATCAGCAGCGGGATGCTCACGGCAATCACGATGCCGGCCAGGGCCCCGGCGGCGCTGATCATCACCGCCTCGAGCAGGAACTGCCACAGAATCTCGCGCTGGGGCGCGCCGATGGCCTTGCGGATGCCGATTTCGCGCGTGCGCTGCGTGACGGTGACCAGCATGATGTTCATGATGCCGATGCCGCTGATCACCAGCGCGATGAAGGCGATGGTCAGCAGGACCACGGTCAGGGCGTTGGCAATATTGGAGGCGGCGGCCAGCAGCGAAGTGAGGTTCTCCACCTGGTACACGGCGCCGGGGCGGTGCCGGCCCTCCAGCACCTCCTGCGTACGGCGGGTGACGGTCTGCACCAGGTCGGGCCGCGCCGCCTGCGCGTACAGCGTGCGGATGAAGTTGAAATCGCCGAAGTAACGCAGCACCGGGTAGGGGATCAGCGCGGACTCGCGCTTGATCTCCGACTGGCCGAAGGTGGAGACGCGCTCCTGGAACACCCCCACCACGGTGAAGGGCAGCTCCCCGAAGCGGATTTCGCGCCCCACGGCGCTCTCCCCCGGGAACATCAGCGCGGCCAGCTCCTGGGTGATGATGCAGTTCTTGCTTTGCAGGGCGAAGTCGTCCGGATCGAGCATGCGCCCGCGCAGGAGGGCCAGGTTACGCACGCGCTGGAAGCCCTGGGTGACGCCCACCAACTCGACCGGACGCTCCACGCCCGCGCGGACCACCATGGTGGAGATGCCGCGCGTCCCGGCGATTTCGGCCACGCCGGGCAGCTCGCGGACGGCCTCCAGGTCTCCCATGCTGATTTCGTCGGCCAGGCCGGAGGCCAGCAAGGGGCCCTCGCGAACGTACTTGGCATAGACGATGTTGGCGCCCACCCCTTCAATCTGGTCCAGGATGTAGCGCTCGCCGCTCAGCGCCACGGTGACCACCAGGACGATGCAGGCGCTGCCAATCATCACACCCAGACCCGTGAGGAAAGCCTTCAGGGTGTTGGCGCGCAGGGCCTCGACGGCCACTCTCAGGGTTTCTGTCCGCATTTCTCTCCCGGCCTGCTCTCTATGGACACTATAACAGACCGGTGTGGTTGCCTCGTGCCGGGGTTCGCGCTAACCTGCTAGTGGACCGCCAGGCGCCGTTCCCCCCGCAAAGAGGGCCCCCGGGCAGTTGCTCGAAGGGGATGGCCGGGAGCCCGGCCGGGAAATACCGAGAGAACGATGAGCGTGAGCTCGGCATTGCGCGTGGTGAAGGACGTGGGGCAGTACCTGGCCCAGGGCGGGCCGGGGCTGTGCAACATCTCCATCACCAACGTGTGCAACGCGCGGTGCGACTTCTGCAACTACGCCTACGACAAGCCGTTTGTCACCGAGAAGCGGACGGTGGACTACGCCGCGCTGTGCGAGGCGCTGGACATCCTCTACGTGCGCGGCATCCGGTACCTGACCTTCTCGGGGGGAGAGCCCTTCCTGCACCCGCGCCTGGTGGACCTGGTGGCCTATGCGGGAAAGAAAGGCATGCGGCCTTCCGTGGTGACCAACGGCTTCCTGCTGCTGCCCGCCATGTTGCGGCAATTGAAGGAGAGCGGGCTGAAGACGCTGTTCATCTCGATTGACGCCGCCACCGCCCAGGAGCACGAAGACAACCGCGGCCTGCCCGGCGTGTGCCGGCGCATCAAGGAAGCCCACGTGGAGCTGAAGCGCATGGGGCTGAAGACGGTGGCCTCGGTGACCATCAGCAAGCTGATCCGCGACTACGGCGACCTGGTGCGTTTCCTGGAAGAGCTGGGGTTTGAGGCGGTGACGTTCTCCTACCCCAAGCGGGCGCTGGGGTCATCGTCGCTGGTGTTCTCAGAGGTGTCCTCGCTGGTGGACTTCACGCCGCAGGAATTGACCGCGGCGCTGGGCGAGGTCAAGAAGGTGCGCGGCCGGTTCCGCGTGCTGAACCCGGCCGAGTCGCTGGCGGAGATGATGCGCTTCCTGCGGCGGGAGAAGCAGGACTTTCCCTGCTACGGCGGGTACAAGTATTTCTTCCTGGACACCAAACTCGACGTGTATCGCTGCGACTACCTGCCCACCAAGCTGGGCACCATCCAGGAGTTCCGCACCGCGCCGTTCATCCGCGACAACTGCACCATGTGCATGAGCACCTGCTACCGCGATTCCGGCGTGATGCTGCACTTCGCCGTGTCGCTGGGCGACGCCCTGGGCCACCTCAAGCAGGGGCGCATGCTGGCCGCGGCGCGCGACCTTTTCACCGGCCCCAACGCGCGCTCGCTCGGCTCCGTGCTGGGCGGGCTGGGCACTCTGCGCAATTTCGTTCGCGCCCGCCCGCCATAGGGCTCCCGGGTTCAACCCCGCCCCAAAAACCAACTGCCAAAGAGCTGAGCGCCGCCGGCGGGGAGGCCCATTCGGCCGCTTTCGAGGGGCAGGCCGGCGTTACAACTCCCGCCTGGTTTGGCATTTGGGGCGGCGTGCGGTAGATTGCCTGCTCTCGTATGCCGCCGCGTCTCGCCGCTCGCGACTACACCGGCCTGCTGCTGCTCACGGTTGCCGCGTTCGTCCTCCACGGCTATCACTACGGCGTGCAGGACCAGGGCATCTACCTGCCCGCGGTAAAGAAGCTGCTCGATCCCTCCCTCTATCCCCACGACGCGCAGTATTTTCTTTCGCAGACGCGCTGGGTGCTCTTCGACAAAATGCTGGCGGCGCTGGCGCGCGGCGCCGGGCTTTCGCTGGAAGCCACACTGCTGCCGGTGCAAGCGGGCAGCGTGTTCCTGATCCTGCTGGGGTGCCTGCGCATCGCGCGGCGATGCTTCCCAACGAGCGCGGGCCCGTGGGCGGCCGTAGCGCTGCTGGCGGCGGTGCTGGTGATGCCGGCCTCCGGCACGCGGATTCCCATGGTCGACAACCACGCGCACCCGCGCAACCTGGCGACGGCCGCGCTCCTGCTGGCTTTTCCGCTGGCGCTGGACCGCCGGCCGCTGGCGCTGGTGGGCATCGTTCTGGCGGCGCTGGTCCATCCCATCTCCGCGGCGATTGGGGCGGTGCACATGGCCGTGGCGGCAGGCAACTTCCGGGGGCGCTTTCCATTCGTGGCGCTGCTCGTGCCACTGGCGCTGGCGCCGGGGCCGGCACCGGGGGCCTGGGAACAAGTGCTGCACACCTACCGCTACTACTATCTCTGGGGCTGGAATTGGTATGAGTGGATCGGCGCGGCGGGGCCGGTGGGGTTTCTGTGGTGGTACTCGCGCCGGGGCGGGGAGGCCGGCCCGCGGCTGGCGGGACGCATGGCTCTGTCCACGGGACTGTTCATCGCCGGCGCGGCGGTGATTTCCACCGTGCCGCAGCTCGAGCCCCTGGTGGTGCTCCAGCCGATGCGGAGCCTGCACCTGGCTTACATTTTCTTCTGGTTGTTCCTCGGCGGCTGGCTGGCAGAGCGCTGGCTGGGCGCGCGGCCGTTCCGCTGGGCGCTGCTGTTCCTGCCGGCCTGCGCGGGGATGACCTGGTTCCAGTTGTACTACTACCCGAACACGCCTCATTTTGAGTGGCCGGGCCGGGCGTCGCGCAATGAGTGGGTGGCGGGCTTCGACTGGGCCCGGCAGAACACACCGCGCGACGCATTTTTCGCGCTGGACCCGCTCTATCTCCAGCGGCCGGGGGCGGACTGGCACGGGTTCCGCGCGCTGGCCGAGCGCAGTTCGACTGTGGACTACATTAAGGACCGCGCCGTGGCCTCGCTCACGCCCTCCCTGGCCGCCGAATGGGTGGCGCAGTGGCGGGCCGTCGAGCAGTGGCGCACCTTCAGCGCTGCGGATTTCGCGCGGCTGCGCGCGCGCCACGGCGTCACCTGGGTGGTGATCGAGCAGCCGGGCATCGCCGGATTGGAGTGCCCGTACGCCAACGCCCGCGTCCGCGTGTGCCGCACGCCCGATGCGCGGGAAGGAAGCGCCGAGCCGCGGCCCGGCGGTCCGTCAACCCCATGAGCGAACCCCGGGCCATCCCCTGGAAGAAGCTGACGCTGATGATGGCCGTGGCGCTGGCGTTGCGCCTGACCGTCATCTTCTTCCTGTTTGGGGGCGACGACCCGGGACGCTTCGACGCCATCAAGCGCGTTGAGCCCTACCGCGTGGCGCAGGCGGTGGCGGACGGCCGCGGCTTTTCCTCGCCCTTCGCCGTGGACACGGGTCCGACGGCGTTCCTGGCGCCGGCTTACCCGCTGGTTGCGGGCTCCGTCTTCAAGCTCTTCCCGGGAAGCACCGCGGCCGGGACGATGGCGGTGCTGGCGTTGAACAGCCTGGGATCGTCGCTGGCGTGCCTGACGGTTTTCTTCCTCGGTCTGCGGCTGTTCGAGCAGGAGACCGCGCTGGCCACCGCCTGGTGCTGGGCGTTCTGCCCTTATGCCGTGTACTTCTCGACCACGCAATTCTGGGATACGGACTGGACGCCGCTGCTGATAACCTCCCTCTTGTTGCTCACGTTGCGTCTGGCGGAAGCGCCGAGCGCGCTGCGCTGGGCGGCGTTCGGGGCGCTGTGGGCTGTGACCGGCCTGACCACCAGCGCGCTGCTGGTGGTTCTGCCGGTGACCGGGCTGTGGGCCGCGTGGCAATTGCGGCGCGCGCGCAAGGATTGGATCGCCGGGGCGATCCTGGCCGCGGCCGTTTTCGCCCTGGCCGTCAGCCCCTGGATGATGCGCAACGCCCGGCGCTTTGATGCGTTTATCCCGTTCCGCTCCAACCTGCCGCTGGAGCTCAGCGTGGGCAACTCCGTGGAGACCGAGGCGCGCTGGCGCGGCTGGCGCCACCCCAATGAGAACCGCGGCGAGTTGCATCAATATGTCCGCCTCGGCGAGTCCGCGTACATGGCCGGGAAGCAGCGCGAGTTTGGGCGGTTCCTGGCCGAGCATCCCGGCGCGTTCGCCTGGCTCACGCTGAAACGCGCCGCCTACATGTGGACGGGGGTCTGGGACCTGCGGCCGCGGTATCTCTGGGCTTTGCCCCTCGAAGCCATCAATATTTTCCCGGCGACGGCGCTGACGCTGTTTGGATTTGCCGGGTTGCGCCTGCTCTTCCGGGAAAACGCCCCGGCCGGGTGGCTGCTGTTGCTGGTGCTGCTGTTCCTGCCGGCCATGTATTACGTGACGCACGTCAACATCCGCTACCGCCATCCCCTGGACCCTCTGTTGCTCCTGCTGGGCACGCACACGGTGGCGCGTTACGGGCGCGCTCCCCTGCGTGGCCTGCCGCCGGGGTATTGATTCCCCCGCGCGCCTCGCGCCGGCGCGGGCACAAACTTCTTGCTTCTTGCCCCGCCTTTCTTTAGTAGAATCTTCGTCCCGCGGGCCGGCCTGTAACTGAGGGGGATACATGAGGGTTCTGTTCGTTCACCCGAGCGGTCTCTTCTACACGGAGGTTTACCTCCGGCTGGAGCCCCTGGGTGTGGAATTGGTGGCTCAGTCCGCGCGCCGCGCCGGCCATGACGTGCGCCTGCTGGACTTGCAGGTCTTCTCTCATGCGGACTATTACCGGCTGCTGGCGGACTGGAAGCCCGAGGCGGTGGGTTTCTCGCTGAATTACCTGGCGCACATCCCCGAAGTGCTGGACCTGGCCAAAGAGACGCGGCGGCGGCGGCCGGAATGCCTGATCTTCGCGGGCGGGCACAGCGCTTCGTTTACGGCGCGGGAAATCCTGGATCATGCCGCGGGCGCGATGGATTGCGTGGTGCGGGGCGAAGGCGAAGGCGTGGCGCCGATGGTGCTGGATGCCGGGCGCGATGGAGCGCGGCTGCGGCGGGTTCCCGGCGTGGTCACCCCGGAGGGGGAGGGTCCCGCGCCGATGCTGCTCGATTCGCTGGACCACGTGCAGCCGGCCCGCGATCTGCTGGCCCGCCGCCGGAAGTACTTCATCGGTGTGCTGGACCCCTGCGCGTCCATCGAGTTCACCCGCGGTTGTCCCTGGGACTGCGTCTTTTGCAGCGCCTGGACCTTTTACGGCAAGAGCTACCGCAAGGTGAGCCCGGAAGTCGCCGCGGAGGACCTGGCCGCGGTGCGCGAGCCCGGCGTGTTCCTGGTGGACGACGTGGCCTTCGTCCAGCCCGAGCACGGCTACGCCATCGGCCGCCAGATCGAGCGCCGCCGCATCCGCAAGAAGTATTACCTGGAGACGCGCGGCGACGTGCTGCTGCGCAACAAGGAGGTCTTCCAGTACTGGAAGCGGCTGGGGTTGGAGTACATGTTCCTCGGCCTGGAAGCCATTGATGACGAGGGGCTGAAGCGCTTCCGCAAGCGCGTGTCGCTGGACAAGAACTTCGAAGCGCTGGAGTGCGCGCGTTCGCTGGGGCTGGTGGTGGCCATCAACATCATCGCCGACCCGGGCTGGGACGAGCAGCGCTTCGCCGTGGTGCGCGAGTGGGCCCTGGCGGTGCCCGAGGTGGTGAACCTCACCGTCAACACGCCCTACCCGGGGACGGAGACGTGGCTCACCGAATCGCGCAACTTCACCACGCGGGACTACCGCCTGTTCGACGTGCAGCACGCGGTGCTGCCGACCCGGCTTCCCCTGCCCCGCTTCTACGAGGAGTTGGTGGCCACCCAGGCCGTGCTCAACAAGAAGCACCTGGGCTTCAAGGCCCTGCGCCAGTCTTCCTTCCTGGCCGCCCGGTTCCTGGCTCAGGGCCAGACCAATTTCCTGCGCATGTTGTGGAGCTTCTCGAAACTGTTCAATCCCGAGCGGCAGCTCCGCGACCACCAGCGCGAAGTCAAATACGCCATCAGCCTCCCTTCCCATTCGGACCACTCCCGGCCCGACCCCAAGTCGCTCTTTGTCCACTTGCAGCCCGCGCCCACTCTGAAGCCGGCGGAGCCGGTGGCCGCGCACCCGGCGCCGGCCGCTCCGTCGCTCCAGCGCGCCGCGGCCGCCACGGCCGGCGCGGACTAGCCGCCCGCAGCCGATCCCAAGCGCGCCGCCGTCGCGATGCGAATCCGGAACAGGGGGGCCGTCCTTTGTCCTGGTTTGCCGGGCCCCGGAGGAATTTGGCTGCGCCCCCGTGGCGTTCGCACCCCGGGCACAGTAGCGCGAGCGCCCGCTACGGAGTCTGGCTGGTGGGGCCGCCGGCCCGGACGCGGGCCAGCAGCACTCCACCGATGACGAACAACAGGGTGACCGTGAGGATAGCGGCGCGCTGGTTGCCCCCCGTGAGGCGCGACACGCCGCCGAAGATCAGCGGGCCCAGCACCGCCGCCGACTTGCCGCACAACGAAAAGAAGCCGAAGAAGTCGCCTTCCCGCCCGCGCGGGATCAAGGTGGCCATGAAGGCACGCGATGCGGCTTGAATGGCGCCCAGGCCGCTTCCCGCCAGCAGCGCCACCATGAAGAACTGCATCTTGGTCTGCACGAAGAATGCGGCGATGGTCACCAGCGACCACTGCCCGAGCATCAGCATCACCACGCGCTTTGGACCCAGCGTATCGGTGGGCCGCGCCCAGAGAAAAGCCCCGGCCAGCGCCGATAGTTGCACCACCAGAAAGAGCCTGATGGACTCGGTATCGGTGAACCCCAGGGTCTGGGTGGCGAAGTTGGCGGCGAAGTACGTGACCGTATTTACGCCGTCCTCGAAGAAAAAGTAAGCCAGCAGGAAGCTGCGCAGCGCCGGCATCCGCAGGATCTCCGCCAGGGTGCGGCGGGTCTTGGCGATGCCGCCGCGGGCCGCGGCCAGCGGTCCCAGGCGCGCCGGGGCGTCCGCAGGAAGCCACAGGAAAGCCGGCAGGGCAAAGAACAGGAACGCCAGGGCGATGGCGGTCCATGCAGCGGGGTACAGCCCCTGGCGGACAAAGACCAGCGCGGCAAACAATCCCAGCGCGGAGCCCGCGTAACCGGTGCCGAAGCCCCAGCCGGAGACGCGCCCCTGCTGCTCGCGCGGGGCAATCTCCGGGAGATAGGCGTTATAGAAGACCAGCGCGCCTTCGAACATCACGTAGGAAATGACCGTAAGCAGGAAGCCGCGGACGATCATCCCCGGCTGCACGGTGGTGAAGAGTAGCACCGCGGCCACGCACGCCAGGGTATAGGCCACCAGCAGGCGCTTGCGCGCCCCGGCGTAGTCGGCGATGGCGCCCATGGGCGGCGAACTGAGCGCCACCAACAGCATGGACAGAGAAATGGCCCAGCCCCACCACAGGTCGCCCAGGCCCTGCTCGTTGCCGACAATGGTCCGCGAGTAGTACACCTGCCAGACCACCGCCGGCAACACCACATAAAAGGAGTTGGCGAAGTCGTAGAGGCACCAGCTCGCGATGACCCGGCGATTCATGGCCGACGTGGGGCGACTATACACCGAGCCTTCCCCGATTGGGAGTTTTGCGCGCAGCAGGCTACGGGGTGAGCGCACGGCGCGCGAAAGAGCGCTTTCCTGATTCCCGGACGTGTGCCACAATTCTGGGGCGCACGATGCCGTCCAAACCACAGCCGAGGCCCTGCACCCAGCCGTGAGCTCCCTCGACCCGAAGGGCAGCGAGTCCCGGCAACCCGCGGGGGCATGGTTTCTTTTCTCCCTCGTCGTCGCCCTGGGCATCCTGGCAGGCTGGATGGAGGCGGCCCAGCACATCGCCTTCCGTTCCAACCCGGGCATTCTCACCATCAACAAAGTACCGCCGGATGCGATCCTGTGGGTCGCTCCGGTGTTTTATGTCGCGCTGTTTCTTCCCACCGGGCTGGCGTGCTGGGGCCTCACCGCCGTGGTGCGGCGCTGGCAAGCCCCGGCGCTGTTGCTGGGGTGTTGCGCGTTTGTTTCCGCGTTTGGCCAGTTGACGCTGACCGGCGGCATCCACCGGTGGGGCGCCGTGGCGTTGGCACTGGGAGCGGCCGTGGCCCTGGTGCGGGGCGCAAGGGCGCGGCCGGGGGCCTTGCGGATACTGGGCCAGGCGGCGCCCGTGCTGGCCGTGGTGGTGGCGCTCATCTGGGCAGGCGCGGCGATTGCGCAGACCATCCGGGAGCGGAACGCCCTGGCGGGGTTGCCCGAGCCTGCGGCCCAGTCGCCCAATGTTCTGCTGATTGTGCTGGACACGGTGCGGGCGGACCACATGTCCCTCTACGGATACCCGCGAGCGACCACGCCCCAGCTGGATGCGTGGGCCAGGCGAGGGGTGACCTTCGACAACGCCTGGACCGTGTCGTCGTGGACGCTGCCCGCGCATGCTTCGATGCTGACGGGGCGTCCCGCCTATGAACACGGCGCGGACCGGGGCCGCGGACTCGATGGACGGTTCCCGCTGCTCTCGGAGTTCCTGCGGGACCGCGGCTATCGCACCGGCGGGTTTGTGGGCAACGCCATCTGGCTGGTGCCGGAGTACGGTTTTGACCGGGGCTTCGCCCGCTGGCGGGTCTATTCGCCCTGGAAGATCGCTGCGCGGACGGTCTTTGGAAGGCGGGCTTACAACATACTCTCCGACCGGCTGCGCCTGCACCATCTGCCGGTGCGCCGCATGGCCCCGGAGGTCAACGCGGATTTCCTGGATTGGTTGGATAACACTCCCCCGCGGCCGTTCTTCGCGCTGCTGAACTACATGGACGCGCACGACCCCTACTGGCCGCCCCCGCCCTACGACCGGAAATTCCAAGACCCGGCGCCCGGCAAGCCCGAACGGTACAAGAACCGGAGGCTGTTCGTCAGCGCCTACGACAACCTGATTTCCTACCTGGATGACCACGTGGATGCCATGCTGCGGGAACTGGAACAGCGCGGGCTGCTCTCCAACACGATCGTGATCATCACTTCCGATCACGGGGAGTCCCTCAGCGATCATGACCAGTTCCAGCACGGCGACAGCCTGTATCGCGAATTGTGCCGGGCCCCGTTCATTGTGCTGGCGCCGGGGGCCCCGGCGGGAACGCGCGTGGAGGCCTCCCTCAGCGTCCAGCAAATCCCCGCCACCGTGGCCGACCTGCTGGGCCAGCGCGAGCCCCCGCCTTTCCCCGGCCGCTCCTTCGCGCCGTTCCTGCGCGGGACGCCCGACGCGGCGCTGGGAGCGGACGAGACCGTACTGCTGGAGCTGAAGAAGATCGGCGGCGCCGTGGAAATGAAGTCGCTGGTGCGCGGCTCCTGGCAATACATCTGGAACGCCAGGGACGGCAGCGAAGAACTCTACGAGATGAAAACTGATCCGCGCGAACTGAACAACCTGGCTGCTGCGCCGGAACAGCAGGCGCGGATGGAGGAGTTCCGCGCACACCTGCGCAAGCTCTTCCCGGAACTCCCCATCGGGCGCCCGGTGACTTCGCCCCCGTGACGCCGGCCGAACGACTTTCCCTGACCAGCGGCTGTTGCAAAACCGTAGGGGCGGGTCTTCAGCACCGCCCGCGCCGTTGCTGGCTGTTGAATGCGCTGCTAGAGCGTGCCCTCAGTGGCCGCGCGGTGGAGCGGCCGGGTCTGAAGACCCGCCCCTGCGATTTTGCAACGAGTTCCAGAAAAACCGCGCGGCAGCCGGGCTAGGGCGCCCGGACCGTTACCACAGACTCGCCCGGTACAGATAGGGACAGGAGTTGCCCCGGCGGCAGCCGCCGTGGCGCAAGCTCTTCGCCGGGACCAGCGGCAGCGCTGCGGGAGACGTGGTATTCCCCGCCCGGCAAACCAATGACCGCCACCTCCACCGTGGCCGCCGTGGGGTTGAACAGGACCATCACCGGCCTGTCCTGCGCCGAGAGAAACCCCGCTGCTTGCACGGGCGAGTTCACCGAAGCGGTCAGGCCGACGCGCACCGCGCCCGGCCGCACATAACGCATGAACTGGCGGAGCGTCCAGTAGTACACCGGCTTCCACAGGCCCTGATAGTCCTTGCCGAAGAAGATGAAGCAGCTTCCGTTTCGCGCTTCGCTCTGCTCCTCGTCGGGGGCGGCGCGGGGACCGCGGCTGGGGGCCGGCTCGCGGTTGGGGTCTCCGAAGATGGAGTGCAGCTCCCAGGCGGAAGCGTCCGCGTAGAGCAGGTCGGCCATCAAGTTTTCGGCGAGATCGAGCGACTGGCGATGGTCCTCGCCGTTCCAGCGGTGGCGATTGCTGCGGCCTGCGGTGGACTGCTCGGTCTGCGCCACCGGCAACTGCAACACGCGCGACCACTGCGCCACCTGGGCGCGCCCTTCCCGCAGCGGCCGGTCGCCGGCCGTGGGATCGAAGTCGTAGCTATGGTAGGTGAGCAGTCCCAGGTACTGCTGGACGCGCGGCGTGGCGGCCAGGATGCCCATCCACTTGCTGACACTTTGCGGCGTGACCGTTTCCGGCGCGCCGATGCGCGTGGCGAATCCCTCGGCGCGCAGGCGGGCGCCCAGCCGCTCCGCAAAATGGGCCAGTTTGCCCGGCGACCACGGCTGGCCGCGAGACGCAGCCAGGTCCGGCTCGTTCTGGATCACCCAGTAGTCCACTTCCAGGCCCTGCCGGCGGAAATGGGTCAGCGCGGCGATGGCGAACTCGGCGTACTCCTCGGCATGATCACGGGTCAAGCTGGGGGCCCCGGCGCCCTTCGGCGCGTGGGTGATGGCTTTGACGGAAAAGACGAACCGCTCGCCGCGCTGCCGGAGCAGGTCGCGGGCCGGGAGAATCAGCTCGCGGGTGTAGGGGTCCACCTTGGAGAAATCGAAGCCCGCGGGGTTGAGGTCGAAGGGGTCGGCGTTGTCGTTCACCGGCTCGATCAAACTGGGAAACAGGGTGATGCGGAAGCGGTTCAGGCCCAGGTCGTTCACCACCTCGGCCAGCATCTGCTGTTCGAGCTCATCCGGCCAGGGAGTCTTGGGGCCGGCGCCGCCGTCAATCCAGTGCGCGTTGTTGAGGATGCCGCCCCAGCCTTCGATGGTCTGATAGCGCACGGAGGGATCGAAGGTGAGAATCACTTTTTCCACCCCTGCCCGGGAGCGCGGAGCAGGCGCGCAGCCGTGCAGCGCGGCGAAAGCTGCCAGCCCCGCCGTGAACATGGCCGCTCGCTTCATGGCGGAAGCAGAATAGCACGGGGCGCAGGGCCGTCCGGGCGGGCCCGCATGGTAAAATCCGCGCCCGCAACGGAGGCTCCCCATGACCAGACAGCGTGCGATTGCCACGGGCGCATTGTTCCTCGCCGCGGCGTTCCTGGCTCCTTGCGCGGCGGCGCAACAGAAAACGTACAAGCCCACCAAGGGCGTGCAGACTTTCGCGGTGCGCGAGCCGGTGCTGCGCGTCAAGCCCGGAGAAGTGGTCGAGACGGAGACGCTCTACGGCGGCTACTACGAGCGCGCCGGCGGCGAATGGCCCGGAGAAGTGGGGCCGTTCTTCATCGAAGGCGCCACCACCAACGACACCCTGGTGGTGAAGATCCTGCGGTTGCGCACCAACCGCGACCACGCCGTCTCCACGCACACCCCCGGCGGCATCAGCGCCATCGCCAGCGACCGCTACACCCGCATGCTCAACGAACCCATCCCGCGGCGGCGCTACGTCTGGCGGCTCACCAACAACGGCGCCACCGGCGTGCTCGACCTCACCGCATCCAGGAAGCGCATCGAAGTGCCGCTCAGCCCGATGCTGGGCCGCGTGGCCGTGGCCCCCGAAGGTGAAGAGGCCTGGGGCGGCCTGTGGCCCGGCAACTTTGGCGGCAATATGGACGCCAGCGACGTCCGCGAGGGCGCCACGGTGTACCTGCCGGTGTTTCACGATGGCGCGTATTTCTATTTCGGCGACGGGCATGCCCTGCAAGGCGACGGCGAAGTGTGCGGCTCGGGTCTCGAAACCACCATGGAGGTCACGTTTCAATTCGAGTTGATCAAGGGGAAGAAGATTGCTTGGCCGCGCATCGAAAACGACGAGCACATCATGACCGTGGGCAGCGTGCGGCCGCTCTCGGACGCGTTGCGCATCGCCGCGGTGGAAATGGTCGAGTGGCTGGTGGCCGACTACAAGCTGGAGAAGTGGGACGCCTACCAGGTGGTGTCGCAGCTCGCGCAAATGCGCGTCGCCAACATGGTGGATCCGAATTACTCCGTGGTGGTGAAGATGCCCAAGAAGTTCCTTCCCCAGCCCTAATCCGGTGTCTCGGCTCGCAAGATGGGCAGCTTGCGAATTGTCGAGCAACAGAGCAAGAACATCCTCGCGGCTGCGCGGCATGTCGCGAAGCAGGACCACGCTCGGTTTTTCCACAGCAAGCATCGCGAGCAGCCAGGGAAAGTCCCATTCGGCCGTAACAACAATCCGCTGGCTGCCGAGCGCGAATCTGAGAATCACTCTTCATGCGCAAGCCCGAGCGAACGTACATGCTGGGCCTCGGGCCCGACCTTGCACAACTCGGACGCGATCGCGCAGAATCTCCCCCGGTTGGACTTCGAGCATTCGTTCCGGACCGTTCTCAGCGCACCAGGTGGTATTTGGTCTGCCGGCGCAGAGCCCATTCGATTTTCTCCCCGTTGAGCACGGCGTCTTCTTCCTGGCCGATCCACAGGTCCTGGCCGCCCCATTCCGGCACGGGCGTGCTGGCGCTGAGCTCGATGGAGAACCACGTATTGGGCAGCACCAGCACGTCGCCGCGGCCGGGGACCCCCTGCTGCCGGTCCCACAGGCCGATCAGCGGTCCCGCGCCGTGCCCGTGGTCGCCGATGGGGTGCGTGTACACGGACCCGGTGATGCCTTCCCGTTTCATAGCCGCAAGGGTGTCGGCCAAAATCTCGTTCCCGCTGCGGCCGGGGCGCATGCGTTCCATCAACAGGTCCTGCACGCGGTTGGCGTTTTCCAGCGCCCTGCGGATGCCCGCGGGCGCGTCGGTTTCGCCTTCGCGCAGGACGTAACCCATGTGCTGCGTGTCGGTGGCCAGGCCCAGCGCCACGATGCCGAAGTCCACGTGCAGCACGTCGCCGCGCTGGATCACCACGTTGTCCGTCTGGCCGATGGGCGAATCGGGCTTGATGCCCGCGCGCTGCACGCGCACGCTGGGATGGAACCACGTGCCCAGTCCCGCATCGAGCACCTGCTGGCGCAGCCACCAGACCAGGTCGGTGTTGCTGGTCACGCCGGGCTTGATCACTTCGTTCGAGAAGGCGCGCTCGATCAGGCTGTGGACGATCATCTGCATCTGGCGGTACCGCGGCAGCATCTCCGGCAGGCGCAGGGAGACGTATTCGAGGGCCAGGTTCTCGCTGCGGACGAAACGCGACACCCATTTGGGCCCCAGGGCGTCTTCGAGCGCTTCCCGCTCGCCCGCGGAGAGCCCGTCGCTGAAGGCGTGGGTGCGCGAAATGTTCACGCCGATGGTGGCGGGGTTGCGGTCCTCAATGAGCTTGCGCAGCAGCGCCCATTGCCCCTGGCCCCACAGCTCGCGGTTTTCCACTTCGGGGTCGCGGTACACAGTGTAGAGCCCGCCGTTCGAGCCGCCGCCGAGCGCCAGCCGCTCCACTCCCTTTTCTTCGCCGCGATCGAAGAAGACGTAAATCGTGCGCCGCCGCGCCGCGAACGTGGTGGGCGACACCAGGGAGAAAAACACCGGGTCCTCGTTGTACTCGCGGCAGATAATCAGCCACATCGAGACGCCGTGCTTGCGCAGCAGCGCGGGTAGGTTTCGCTCCAGCCGCAGCTTCAGCCATTCCTGCTGGACCCGGGCCTGTTCGCGCAGCAGGCCCATGGCCCGCGGGCCCGCAAGCTGCTCCACTTCGTTCGCTCCCGGCTTGGGCGCCACGCGTTGCGGGCGCAGCGGCGCCTGTCGCGTCGGCCGTTGCAGCTCCTGCGCGATACTGCTTCCGGTGGCAAGCAGGCTCGCAAATAGCACGGCCCCGCCAATCTTCATAAGGGTCATTTCTCGGCCTCCTGGCTTCCTTCGTTCCTGACTTCCGTCTGCTTCGCGCCGCCCATTATAATGACCGCGGCGTGTTCGCGCTCCCATGACCACGTTCTACATCGAGAACCACGGCTGCCGGGCTACGGCGGCCGACGCGGCGGCCATCGAGCAGCAATTGCTGGCGCAGGGCCTGGCGCGCGCAGACGGCCCAGCGCCCGCCGATGTTTTCGTCCTCAACACGTGCACAGTGACGGCCGCCGCCGATGCACAGGCGCGCGATGCTATCCGCAAAGCGCACCGCGCCAGCCCGGGCGCGCGCATTATCGTCACCGGCTGTTACGCCCAGCGCGCCCCGGAGGAACTGGCCCAGATCGCGGGCGTAACCCACGTCGTCGGCAATTCGCACCAGGCCCACATCGGCGCAGTGGCGCAGGCCGGCCTGCCTGCGCCTTCTTCTGGCTTGGTTGCAATTCAAGGGGCACAGCCAGGAGTGGCTGTGCCATCCCAGATTCTTGCCGGCGACATCTTTGCGCTGAAGACCGTCACGGTGGCACAGGCGCTCCTGCCTGTGGCGCAGGCTTCCTCTCCGAACAGGAAAGGCGCACAGCCAGGAGTGGCTGTGCCACCGGCGGATCACACTCGTCCTATCCTGAAGGTCCAGGACGGTTGCGACCACCGCTGCGCGTATTGCGTGATCCCGTTCGTGCGAGGGCGCAGCCGCAGCCTGGCTCCGCAGCAGGTTGTGGCTGAGGTCCGCCGGCTGGTGGAGGTGGGCGCGAAGGAGATTGTCCTGAGCGGGATTAACCTGGGCAGCTACGGGCGCGACCTGATGCCCCGCATGGAATTGCTGGAACTGCTGCAGCGCGTGCTGGACGAATCATCTCTCGACCGGGTGCGCCTGAGCTCGATCGAGCCCAGGGATGTGACGCAGGACCTGGCCGAACTGGTGGCGCGCGAACCGCGCCTGGCGCCGCACTTCCACGTGCCGTTGCAGTCGGGCGCCGACCGCATCCTGGCGGCGATGCACCGCTGGTACCGCGCCGAGCACTACGCGCGGCGCATCGAGGTCCTCCGCGAGCGCCTGCCGCACGCGGCCATCGGCGCCGACGTCATCGCCGGCTTTCCCGGCGAGACGGAAGAAGACCACCGCGCCACGGTGGCCCTGATCGAGCGCCTGCCGTTCACCTACCTGCACGTCTTTTCCTTCTCCCCACGGCCGGGCACGGAAGCCGCGCGCCTCATCGAGCAGGAGCGCGCCGCTGAAGTGCCGCCTCCCGTCATCCGGCAGCGTGCCCGGGAGCTACGCGCCCTTGCCGCGCAAAAGGCCGCCGCCTTTCGCGCCGCGCAAGCCGGGCGCACGCTCCGCGTCCTGACACTTCGCGCCCAGGGGGGCGACGAGCGCGGCGCCTACACTGAAGCCTTGAGCGGGAACTTCCTCACCCTGCGCGTGCCGGGCCGCCTGCCCGCCAACCAATGGAGAAACGAGCGGGCCGCGTTTCCCTTTTGATTCCTTCCGGCCTAGAATGACGGGCGCAAAGACCGATTGCGGACATGCGCCTGGACTTGACCGAAGAACAGAAGATGCTGCGCCAGACGGTGCGGGAGTTCGCCGCGGCGGAGGTGAAGCCGCTGGCGCGGCACCTGGACGAGACCGGCGAGTTCCCCCGCGAGACCTTTCGCAAGGCCGCGGACCTGGGCCTGACCGGCATCGCCATCCCCGACACCTACGGCGGCGCCGGCTTCGACCACGTCAGCTACACCATCGTGGTGGAAGAAATCTCCCGGGTGTGCGCCTCCACCGGCGTGATCCTCAGCGTGCAGAACTCGCTGTACTGCGATCCCATCTACCGCCTGGGCACGGACGAGCAGAAGAAGAAATTCCTGGCCCCCTACGCGCGCGGCGAAAAAATCGGCTGCTACGGGCTCACCGAGCCGCAAGCCGGCTCCAACGCCGCCGCTCTGCAAACCAAGGCCGTGCGCAAAGGCGACACCTACATCGTCAACGGCGCCAAGGCGTGGATCACCAACGGCGGCGCGGCGGACGCCTGCATCGTGTATGTCAACACCGACCCGGCCAAGGGCGAGAAGGGCATCACCGCCCTGGTGGTCGAGAAGGGCGCGCCGGGCTTCAAGGTGGGCAAGGAAGAAAAAAAACTGGGCATCAACGCCACGGCGTGCACGGAGCTGAGCTTCACCGAATGCGAAGTGCCCGTGGCCAACCGCATCGGCGCAGAGGGCGAAGGCTACAAGGTGGCGCTCTCGACGCTCGACGGCGGGCGCGTCGGCATCGCCGCGCAAGCCGTGGGCATCGCCCAGGGCGCGTTTGACGAAGCACTGTCTTATTCCCAGCAGCGCATGGCCTTCGGCCAGCCCATTTCCCAGTTCCAGGCCATCCAGTTCATGCTGGCGGACATGTCCACGGAGATCGAAGCGGCCCGCCTGCTGGCGCGCCGCGCGGCCTGGAAGCAGGACCAGGGCCAGCGCTTCTCGATGGAGGCGGCCATGGCCAAGCTCTTCGCCAGCGAGATGTCCACACGCGTGACGCACAAGGCCATTCAGGTGCACGGCGGCTACGGCTACAGCCGCGAATACCCCGTCGAGCGCATGTATCGCGACGCGCGCATCACCGAAATCTACGAAGGCACCAGCGAAATCCAGCGCCTGGTCATCGCCGCCTGGGCCCTCAAGTCCTACTGACCCGCCGGCTTCACGGATTCCGCAGGTTCTCCGGTATTCTGAGCACATGCTGCCCTTGGACGCAGGCGCGGAGTTCCATCCCGGGCGGGAGGAGGATTTTTTCGCGGCGATTCCCGCGCGCCCAGCGGTCTTCCGCGTGGAGATGCGAGGCACGTCCGCCGCGGACGATGCAGGGGCCGGTCTCCAGACCGGCCCGCCCGGCCAGCCCTGTCTCGCGCGCACCATGGATCCGCAAGCGCAGCCAGGAGGGGCTGCGCCACCGGAGGGCCAGCCGTACCTGGCGCGGACAGCGGACCTGCGGCGGCGCCTCGAACGGCTGCTGCGCGCGCCCGCGGAGCCTGCCAAGCGGCTGAACCTGCGCGCAGTGGCGGCGCGGGTGCAGTGGCGGGTGACGGCTTCACCCTTCGAGCAGGCGCTGGTGTACTACCAGCAGGCGCGGGCGCTTTTCCCGCGGCGCGCGCGCGACCTGGCGCGGGTGCGCCCGCCGGCCCTGCTCAAGGTCAATCTGACCAACGCTTACCCGCGCTGTTACGTCACCCGGCGCATCCTGGGCGACGGGGGATTCTACTTCGGCCCGTTCCCTTCGCGCCGCGCCGCCGATTCTTTCGCCAGCGAGTTCCTCAACCTCTACAAAATCCGCCGCTGCCAGATCCGGATCCGCCGCGACCCGTCCTTCCCCGGCTGCATTTATTCGGAGATGAAGATGTGCCTGGCGCCGTGCTTCGCCGGGTGCAGCCAAGAGGAATACGGCGCGGAGGTGGGCCGCGTGGTGACGTTTCTTGCATCTTCGGGCGCGTCGCACACCGGCGAACTCGAGCAGGAGCGCGCCGCGGCCAGCGAAGCGCTCGACTTCGAGCGCGCCGCCGCCGTGCACAAGAAGATCGAGAAAGTCGCGCATATCCTGCGCGGCCTGCCCGACCTGCCGCGCCGCATCGAGGAGCTCGATGCCGTGGTGCTCCAGCGGGCCGCGGAGGAAGGGACCATTGCGGCGTACGCGGTGCGCGCGGGCGGCATCGCCGACCCTTTCCTGCTGCGCTTTGGCGAACTGGCCAGTCAACCCAAGTCCGTCGAAGCCATCCTGCGGGAAGCGCTGGAGAATGAGCCCGCGCCTTTAGAACCACGGCTGACCAACGAGGAGCGCGCCGATCACCTCTCGCTGCTGGCGCGGTGGTTCTACTCGAATCCGCGCGCAGGCGAGGTTTTCTTCCGCGAGGCAGGGCGCGGCGGCGCGCGCCGGGCCTGGCCCTATCGCCGCATTCTGCGCGCTTGCTCCCGCGTGCTGGCCGGCGAACAACGCGAGCTGCCCCTGGAAAAACCAGGGGGGCGCGACGCCAATTAGTTGTTTGCCAAGAGCTCAGCGCCGGGAGCGCGGGAAGCCGAGGGCGATCAGGGCGCGTGCGCAGGCGGGGAAGAAGCCGATGGGTTCGAGCAGGCGGTTCATCCACCCGGTGGTGACGCAGTAAGCCGCGGTGTGCGGCGGCGCGTGGTGGCTCGCGTGGTGCCCGGGCCGCAGAATGAGACCGTGGCGTTGCAGCCATTGCGCGAAGCGCGGGGCCTCGCGGTCGTGGGCCCAGCGGTGGAATTGGTTGGTTGCGAAAACGCCCAGGGTGAAGAACAGCAGGGTGGCGTGCGCGAAGATTGAGGCCCCGCTCCCTGGCGCCGGGCCGCCCAGCCCGGCCGCCGCGCCCAGCAGCGGGACCAGCGCCAGGCAGTTGTTGCCGTTCAGCTCGAGGAAGCCGTGGCCGGTCATGGCCTCGGGCGCGCGGTGGTGCTCGCGGAACGAAGCAATCACCAGCCGCCCGACGAGCGGCGTATCCTCCTCGAAGAAGGTGTCGCAGAACCAGTGCGCCACGCCGGAGGCGAAATCGGACAGCAGATAACCAATCGGGGCGGCCGCAGCCAGCATGGCCCAGGCCAGCGGCGAGCGAAGCGCGGAGACCACACGCCCGGCCAGGAGCAGCAGCAGAGCGGCAAACAACACGACGCCGCAGGCCTCCACCGCAGGAATCCAACGTTGCCGTTTGAGCCTGATCATGCAGCCTCACCGGGTATCTTAGCAGCGCCCCGCGGCCCGCGCGGGCCGCTTGCAGCATACGGCGGGGAAGGCCCTCCTACGGGAGCGAGGGGAGCACGATCTCGGCGATTTCGTTGGCGGCCCGGGTGGTGGGGCCGCCGGAGCGGTTGGTCATCACGGCGATGATCAGGTTCTTCTCCGGCCAATAACAGAGCACGGTGCTGGTGCCGGCTTGTCCGCCGGTGTGCAGCACCTGTTTCCAGTTGCGGTTGGGCATGGTGGCCACGTTCCAGCCCAGGCCGTAGGCGGTTTCTTTTCCATCTTTGGTCTTGCCGCGTGCCCACATCCCTTCGCGCGTCTCGGGCTTGAGCAGCGCGCCCTTCTGGTAGGCGAAGATGAAACGCACCAGGTCTTCCGCGGTGGAAACCAGGCCGCCGCCGGGGACTTTCATGCTGGTGTCGTGGAGCGGCGCGTTGTAGAGCTCGCCGGCGCGCACCTGCGTCCTGGCCGCCGCGGGCAGGGACGCAGCCGTTTGCGGGTCGAGCTGGACGTAACCGCGGGCGCGGTCCGGGATGATGGCGAAGTGGTTGTCCTGCATGGTGCGGGTCATGCCCGCGGGCGCCCAGACTTTCTCCTGCAAGTACTGCACGTAGGGCATCCCCGACGCGCCCTCGATGGCGCACCCCAGCACGCTGTAGGCGTAGGTGGAGTAGGTGAAGCGCGTCCCCGGCTCGTGCTTGAGCGCGTCGTCTTTGAACAGCCTCAGCGAATCGGCGATGGCGTAGAAGTGCTCGGTGCCCGCGGATTCGCCCGGCTTATCGTAATGGCGGATGCCGCTCTGGTGCGAGAGCAGCAGCCGCGCGGTGATGGGCCAGGGTTTCTCCGGGAAGGCGGGGCAGTATTTCTGGATGGGCGCGTCCAAGTCAATCTTGCCCGCTTCGACAAGCTGCATCACCGCAGTGGCGGTCATGGTCTTGGCAATCGAAGCGGTGCGGAACACGGTGGTGGTTTTCACCGGGACGCCGTTCTCCAGGTCGGCCATGCCGAAGGCCTTCGAGTAACGGATTTGCCCCTCCACGCCGATGGCCACGGTCATGCCGGGGAGTTTCAGCGCGGCCATGCGCATGGCGATTACGTCGTCAATGTTCTTGGCAACGTCGGCGGGCAGGCCGCTCTGCTGCGCGAAGGCGGGAGCGGAGAGCAGAATCGCGGCGCTGAGACTGAGAAACGACCGGCGGTGCATGGAGCCTCCTCTTGAATCCGCAGGAGCTACTGCAAGAATCGGGCGGAGCTGACAGGTGTCAACTGTCAGCGCCCTTCGATTTGGCAACGAGTTCTAGACATTCGGTATTCACGTCCGCAGCGAATGTCGGCGCCGGTGCTACTCGTGCCGCAGGGCCACCAGCGGGTCCACCTGCGTGGCCCGCCGCGCCGGGACATAGGACGCGGCGGCCGCCACCGCCAGCAGCAACCCGGCGACGGCAGCGAAGGTCACCGGATCCGTCGGGCTGGTGCTGAAGAGCATCCGCGTAATCAAGCGCGTCAACCCGAAAGCGCCGGCCAGTCCCAGCACAACTCCGAGCGCGGTCAGCTTCAACCCGTGCCGCAGCATCAGCCCGAGGACGTCGCCGGCCTGCGCGCCCAGCGCCATGCGCACGCCGATTTCGTGCGTGCGTTGCGTCACCGCGTAGGCCATCACTCCATACAGTCCCACGGCGGCCAGCGCCAGCGCCAGCCCCGAATACGCGCCCAGCAGTTGCGAGACGAAGCGCTGGAAGCCGGTCGAGCGCTCCACCAGCGACTCCTGCGTGCGGATTTTCCACACCGGCTGCTCGCGGTCCACGCTCCACAGCGTGGCGCGCACGGTAGCGGCCAGGGCCATCGGGTCGCCTTCGGTGCGCACGGCCAGGGTGTTAAAGATGTTCGGGTTCTGCGCCTGCGCGCCAAACACGTACGGCAGGTCGTCTTCGTTAGGCGCGTACTGCTTGATGTCGCCCACCACGCCGATCACTTCCCCTTCCACCGGCGGGTTGACGGCGAAGCGCACGCGCTTGCCGATGGGATCCTCGCCCGGCCAGTTCAGGTCGGCGAAGCGCTTGCTCACCACGATCACCCGCGGCGATTCGGCCGTGTCGCGCGCCTCGAAGACGCGCCCGCGCAGCACCGGGATGCCCATGGTGGCGAAGGTGTAGAAGTCCGCGGTGTTCGATCGCGCGCGCGGCAGATTGTCCGGGGGCGCGGGCTTGCCGGGCAAGTCGTAGGGCACGGTCGAGCCGTTGCCGCTGAAGGGCAACGCGCGAATCACGGTGGCGGCGCGGACGCCGGGCAGCGCGCGGATGCGTTCCACTACCTGGCGGTGGAACTCCCACTGCTGCGCCCCTTGCGGATACTTGTTGGCGGGCAGGCGGTACTCCATCGTGAGCAGGTTCTGCGCGTCGAAGCCGGGGTCCACCTGCGTCAGCGCGCGCAGGCTGCGCAGCAGCAGGCCCGCGCCAACCAGCAGGATGAGCGCCAGCGCCACCTGCGAAACGACCAGCGCCGCGCGCAGTCGCGTGCGCACGCCCGCGCCGCCGTCGCTGCGCCCGCCCTCCTTGAGCGTTTCGATCAGGTTGGGCCGGGAGAAGCGCAGCGCGGGGACCAGGCCGAAGAGCGCCGCGGTCAGTGCGGTCAGCGCCAGCGAGTAACCCAGCACAGTCATGTCGAGGCGCGCCACCAACCCGCCCGGCAGGCCGTCCGGCGAAGCCGCGACCAGGGCGCCCATACCCCAGTAGCCCACCAGCAGACCCAGCGCGCACCCCGCCAGCCACAGCAGCCCTGTCTCCGTCAGCAGTTGCCGCACCAGGCGCGCGCGAGCGGCGCCCAGCGCGACCCGCGTGGCCAGTTCGCGTTGCCGCGCGGCGGCGCGCGCCAGCATCAGGTTGGCCACATTGGCGCAGGCGATCAGCAGCACCAGTCCCACGGCGCTCAGCAGCACCAGCAGCGGCAAGCGCGCCTCGCCCACCACCTCGTCGCGCAAGCGCGAAACTTCCGCGCGGCGCTCGTTCGACTCCGGAAACTGCTTGGCCAGCGCGCTGACCAGCGTGTTCAGCTCCGCCTGCGCCTGCTCCAGGCTCACCCCCGCGCGGACGCGCATGATGGGGGCGGTCATCCCTGCGGCGCGGCTGTTGGCCTGGCCCTGCGCCAGCATGCTGCGGTAGGGCGGCCAGGTGTGATGCGGCATCCACACTTCGATTTCATCGTAGGGGAAGCGGAAGCCCGCCGGCATTACACCGGCCACGGTGAAAGGCTCGTTGTTCAGCACCATGGCCTTGCCGAGGATGGACGGGTCGCTGCCGAAGAGGCTCTGCCAGGTCTCGTGCTGGAGGATGCATACGCGCTCGGCGCCTTCCGCATCATCCTTACCGGCCAGGAACGGCCGCCCCAGCGCCGGCTTCACCTGCAACACATCGAAGAACGTGTCCGAGACGAACCCGCCGCGAACGCGCGTGGGTTCATCGCGCCCGGTCAGGTTGACGCTCTGCGGCACGAATGCCGCCGCGCCCTCGAACGACTTGGCCGCGGCCAGGTCGTGAAACGCCGGCTTGGAGAAATACACGTAGCGGCCCTGCGCGTTCACGCCGATTACGCTCACCAGCCGCTCCGAATCCGGCAGCGGCAGCGGCTGGATCAGCAGGCGGTTCACCACGCTGAAGATGGCCGTGTTGGCGCCGATGCCCAGCGCCAGCGTGGCCACCCCCACCAGTGTGAACGCCGGGGCCTTGGCCAGCATGCGCGCCCCATAGCGAATGTCGTTCCAGATGGTTTCGATCATGCCGTCCCCCTTCCGCTCCGATCCTTTCGGGCGCCGGCCGCGCGGGCCGCTCGAAAAACGCAGCCGCAAAGCCACCACCCCGGCGTGCAGGCACAACCACGCTGCGGCGCGCAGCCATCCGCGTGCCCGGCGCTGCTCGCCCCACTCCTCGATCAGGTCGCCCACCACGGACTCGCGCTGCTCCGGCGCCAGCGCCCGCTCCAGCAAGCGAATCGCCAGCCGCGGCGGCGCTTCCTTGGCCCTCATGCTTTGCCCCCCTTAGGAGCCCCTCAGGCTCTGCTCCCGTTAGGAGATTTCCTGGCATTTTCTGCAAAATGCAGATCCCTCGCTTCGCTCGGGATGACAGTCAAAAGCGTTTTCTCAACAAGCTGTTCAACAACTCTTACCGACTCCGCGCGTCTTGAATTTTGACTTCTGAAATTGTGAATCTTGAATTTATGATTCCTCATCCTGCTGCTGCCCTCGCGCCGGATCACGTCTCCCTCCGCGCCGGCTCCAGCCCTTCCCACATCCGCCGCAGCGCCGCCCACGACTGGCGCAGCGCGGTCACGCCGGCCGGGCGCACCTTGTAATACCGTTTGGCACGGCCGCCGCGCTCCGGCGTGGGGTCGGCCATCCACGATTCTACGTAGCCCTTCTCCTCCAGCCGCTCGAGGGTCACGTAGAGCGCGCCGCGGGTCACGGAGCGGCGGGTGCGCCGGGCAATCTCCCGGCGGATGGGGACGGCGTAGGCCGCCCCGTCCAGGCGCAGCACCGCCAGCAGCGCCACCTGCTCGAACTCTCCGAGAAAGTCTTTGCCCGCCATAATGCTTACAATGTAGTCCTAATCCTATATACGTGGCAAACCGGAAAAGGTTTCGTGCACAGGCATTCCTGCCGGTCCCGGCCTTGCACGCATAGAAGCGGCCTGTCTCACCGCGAGGCGGGTTTACGTGGTACGGGCGGGCCAGCAGGAGTCCCCGTCCTCGGCGGGTACGTGAGCCGCCGCTGGTTGGAGCCGTCAGCGTCCATCACGAAGATCTCGGCATTGCCGTTGAGGTGGGAGACGTACACGATGCGCTTCCCGTCCGGCGACCAGAAGGGCGCGCGCTCGATCGCGCTGTTGTTGGTCAGCCGCAGCGCCCTCGAGCCGTCCGCGTTCATGCGGTACACCTCGGGGTTGCCATCGCGGTCGGAGGTGAACGCTATGTACTTCCCGTCCGGCGACCACGAACCGCTGGTATCGTCAGATGTGGTTTCGGCGATGCGGCGCACAGCAGAGCCGTCGGCGTTCATCGAGTAGAGCTGGTTCTTGCCGGTGCGGTCCGAGAAAAAGATGAGGCGGCGGCCGTCGCGCGACCAGTTGGGCGCCTGGTTGCTCGAAGCGTCGAGGGTGATTTGTTTCAGGCCGGAGCCGTCGGCGTTCATCACGAAAATGTGCCACTGGAAGGGCGGCTCGAGCGTTGCCGAGCGCTGGAAGGCGATGCGCCGCCCGTCCGGGCTGAACACGGGCACGCCGCTGAAGCCGGGCATCGTGGTCAGGCGCCGCACGTTCGAGCCGTCCGCGTCCATCACGTAGATGAGCGTATCGCGCCCGCCGCGCGGCGACTGGAAGACAATCCGCTTGTCGTCCGGCGAGAAGTAGGGATGGGCGTCGCGGCCCGGCTCGCGCGTCAGTCGCACCGGGTTCGAGCCGTCGGCGCTCATCACGTAGATTTCCGGGTCGCCGTCCCGGTCCGAAGTAAACGCGGCCTTTTCCCCGTCGTGGGAGAATTGCGCGAACATGTTGTTCGGGGCGCGTGGCGCTTCTTGGGCGCGGCTCGCGGATGCGGCCGGCAGGAAAAGCGCCGCCACGGACAGAGACACGCCTCGCACAACACGCATGCCGATTGGACGCGCAGGGCGGCGGTAACCTTCGCTGGCTGTCAGCACGGCTTGAGCCCTACCCGATGCCCTTTGCCTTTTGGCCTCTCCCTGGGGAATGCCAGTCCCTGCGGATTTGCGGTATGATAGGAAATTGGCCGCGAATGTTGCGGCGCATTGGGGACTCACAGCGAAAGGGAACCCGGACGCATGGCTACACTGACCCAGACCCCTCCCGTCGAACGCCGCAAGCACCAGCGCGAAGTGCTGGACCGCGCCGTGGTCCGCTTCTGCGGCGACTCCGGCGACGGCATGCAGATTACCGGCAGCCAGTTCACCAATACGGCCGCGCTTTACGGCAACGACCTGGCCACCTTCCCCGACTTCCCCGCCGAGATCCGCGCTCCCGCCGGCACGCTCCCCGGCGTCAGCGGCTTCCAGGTGCATTTCTCCTCCACTGACGTCTTCACCCCAGGCGACGCGGTGGACGCCCTGGTGGCCATGAATCCGGCCGCGCTGAAGATGAACGTCGCCGACCTGAAGCCCAACGGCATCCTGATCGTCAACGTGGACAACTTCAAAGAGGGCGACCTGAAGAAGGCGCAGATGACCTCGAACCCGCTCGAGGATCACACGCTGGACGCCTACCGCCTCTTCTCCGTGGACCTGACCAAGCTGACCCGCGCCGCGCTGCAAGACCTGGGTCTGGACGCCAAGTCCATGGACCGCTGCAAGAACTTCTTCGCCCTGGGCATGTGCTACTGGCTGTACAACCGGCCCATGGACGCCACCTTCCGCTGGCTCGACGACAAGTTCGGCAAGAAGCCCATCCTGGCCGAAGCCAACAAGCTGGCCATGAAGGCCGGCTACTCCTACTGCGAAGCCACCGAGGCTTTCCAGATCAGCTACGAGATTCCCCCGGCCCAGCTCTCGCCCGGCACGTACCGCAACATCAGCGGCAATACCGCGCTGGCCCTGGGCTTTGTGGCCGCGTCGCAGCAGGCCGGGATTCCGCTCTTCCTCGGCTCGTACCCCATCACGCCCGCGTCGGATATCCTGCACGAGCTTTCGATGTACAAGGACTTCGGCGTGATGACCTTCCAGGCCGAAGACGAGATCGCCGCCGTCACCTCAGCCATCGGCGCGGCCTACGGCGGCTCGCTGGCCATCACCACTACGTCCGGCCCGGGCATGGCGCTAAAAACCGAAGCCATGGGCTTGGCCGTGGCCACCGAGTTGCCGCTGGTGGTGTGCGACATCCAGCGCGGCGGCCCCTCCACCGGCCTGCCCACCAAAACCGAACAGGCCGACCTGCTGCAAGCCCTCTTCGGCCGCAACTCCGAAGCGCCCATCCCCGTGCTGGCCGCGGCCACTCCCGGTGACTGCTTCTGGATCGCCCTCGAAGCCAGCCGCATCGCGCTGAAGTACATGGTCCCGGTGATTGTGCTCAGCGACGGTTATCTCGCCAACGGCGCGGAGCCCTGGCGCATCCCCCAGGTCGAAGACCTGCCGAAGTTCCCCGTGCGCTTCGAGACCCAGGCGGAAGGCTTCCTGCCGTACAAGCGCGACCCGGAAACGCTTTCACGCCCCTGGGCCGTCCCCGGCACGCCGGGCCTCGAGCACCGCATCGGCGGGCTGGAGAAGCAGGACGTCACCGGCAATGTGAACTACGAGCCGCTCAATCACGAGAAAATGTGCCGTCTGCGCGCGGCCAAAGTGGCCGCCATCGTCCAGGACGTGCCCGACGTGGTTCCCGCGGGCGATTCCTCCGGCGACCTGCTCATCGTCGCCTGGGGCTCCACCTCCGGCGCCATCACCGCGGCGCTCAACGTCCAGCGCGCCAAGGGCCGCAAGATCGGCCACGTCCACCTGCGCCACCTGAACCCGCTGCCGAAGAACCTCGGCGAGACCATGCAGCGCTACAAGAAGGTCCTGGTCCCGGAGATGAACCTGGGCCAGCTCGTCTGGGTGCTGCGCGCCAAATACTTGGTGGACGCGGTGGGCTACAGCAAAATCCAGGGCAAGCCCTTCAAGCAGTCCGAGATCGAAGCCAAGATCGAAGAGATGCTGGGCGTCGGCCCCGCCGTTCCCGCGATGGACATCCGCGCGCGCATGCCGGCGGCTTCCGGCGCAAGTGAAGGATAGGTCCCGGGTGCTAGGTGCTGGGTGCTGGGAACTCAGAACGCGGAACTACAAACTCAGAACGCGGAATCCGGCGCCGGTTGACGGCTGTCGTCAGCCGGCAACGGTCAGCTTACAGCCTCTTGTGGTTTTCTCGGTTCTGAGTTCAGCGTTCTGCGTTCATAGTTCTGGGTTCTGACCTGGCGCCTAGCAGCTTGTTGAAAAACCCCGAAGGTTGTCATTCCGAGCCGCCGCAGGCGGGCGAGGAATCTGCTGGGATTCCCTGCAAGGTGCAGATCCCTGGCTTCGGTCGGGATGACAGTCCAGAGCGTTTTTCAACAAGCTGCTAGAACCCAGCACCCAGCGCCTGAATTTCAGGAGCAATCATGGCCACAGCCACATTGCCGAATTACACGAAGAAAGACTTCCAGACCGACCAGGAAGTGCGCTGGTGTCCCGGCTGCGGCGACTACGCCATCCTGTCCGCGGTGCAGTCCATTTTCCCCGAGTTGGGCATCCCCAAGGAGAAGTTCGTGGTGGTCAGCGGCATCGGCTGTTCCAGCCGCTTCCCCTATTACATGAACACCTTCGGCTTCCACGGGATTCACGGGCGCGCCCCGGCCATTGCCACGGGGTTGAAGGTGGCCCACCCGGAATTGGAAGTGTGGGTGGCCACCGGCGACGGCGACGCGCTCTCCATCGGCGGCAACCACACCATCCATATGCTGCGCCGCAACGTCGGGCTGAAGGTGCTGCTTTTCAACAACCGCATCTACGGCCTGACCAAGGGGCAGTACTCGCCCACCTCCGAACTCGGCAAGAAGGCCAAGTCCACCCCCTTCGGTTCCGCCGACCGCCCGTTCAACGTGCTCTCCCTGGCCCTGGGCGCGGAGGCCACCTTCGTCGCGCGCACCGTGGACGTCTTCCAGCAGCACGAGCGCGAAATCCTGAAGCGCGCCGCCGCGCACAAGGGCACCGCGTTCCTCGAGATTCTCCAGAACTGCAACATCTTCAACGACGGCGCCTGGGAGTCGCTCACCGAAAAAGAAGTCCGCAGCGATCACACCATCGAATTAAAGCACGGCCAGCCCCTCATCTTCGGTAAGAACCGCGATAAGGGCATCCGCATCAAGGGCCTGAACCTCGAAGTGGTGCAGCTCGGCAACGGCGCCAGCGAAAAAGACCTGCTGGTCCACGACGAGCATCACCCCAACCCGGCCTACGCCTTCCTGCTCTCACGCATGGAGATGCTCCCCGGCTTCCCCACCCCGCTCGGCGTGCTTCGCGCCATTGACGACACGCCCTACGAGCAACGCACCGCCGCGCAAATCCAGGACGTGCAGGCCAGGCGCGGCCGCGGCGACTTGGCCAGCCTGCTCACCGCCGGCGACACCTGGGAAGTCAAGTAGCACAGGCTTGTAGCCTGTGCTCCGCTTCCATCGCGGCCCAATCCTACCCTTCTGTAGGACAGCCCTCCAGGTCTGTCCTCTGACAAATCGCCGAGCCTGCTGCCAATCGGCGGCCGGTTGGGGCTATCATCGCAATCGAAAGTCATGGCCAGACGGCGAAAGAGCAAGCGCGCGGTCAACTGGGCCGGCTTCCGCAAAGCCGCTCCCAAGCTGGCGCGGCTGGCGCAGAAGCTCTTCGACAAGAGCGGCGTGATCCTGCTGGGCACGGTGCGCCGGGACGGCTCGCCGCGCATCAGCCCGGTCGAGTTCCTGCTGCTCGACGGCGAGATGTACCTGGGCATGATGTGGCGGTCGCTGAAGGCCGCCGACCTGCTGCGCGACCCGCGCTGCGCCGTCCACAGCAGCGTGGCCGACCGCCACGCCAAAGACGGCGAGTTCAAGCTGCACGGCCGCGCCCGCTCAATCACTGACCCGGCCACGCGCCAACGCTACGGCGCCGGCCTCTATAAGAAAATCGGCTGGAACCCGGAAGGAATGAAGTATCACCTCTTTGCCGTAGACGCTTCCAGCGCCGCCTTCTTCCGCAACAAAAAGACGGCCCGCCTGGTCACCCACTGGCGCCTGGGAGAAAAGACCCGCACCTACGAGCAAGGCATCGAGTAACTCGCCTCGAACTGGCTGCGAGACCGTAGGGGCGGCCCGGCGGGTCGCCCGTTCGTCACCGCGCTTCGGAATAGGGCGACCCACCGGGTCGCCCCTGCGGTTTTGCAGCACCCCTAGTTGGGCCGCGGCTTCTCGAAGATGATCAGATAGTCGTAGTTGTCCCCGGCCGTGTGCCGCGCGAAATCGCCCGCGAACCACTTCAGCCGCAGGCCGTGCCGCGCTACTTCCTCAATCACCAGCTCAGCCGGTATTTCGTGACGGGTGTGGTAGTCCGTGCGAGGAAGTCTCATAGCCGCTGTCTTGTCAAGGATCCCCAGGCGCCCGCCGGGCTTGAGCGCGCGGGCGATGGCCGCGAGCATAGCGTCGAACTGGCGGAACTCGTGGTAGGCGTCCACGATGAGGGCGGCGTCGAGCGAATCGGCGGGCAGCCTGGGATCATCCTCCGAGCCGCGCACCGCCTCCACTTGCGTCCATCCTTCCTTCTGCGCTCGTTCACGCAGCTTGGCCAACGCGGCGTCGTCAATGTCCCCGGCATAGACCTTGCCCGCGGCGCCCACGCGGGCGGCAAGGTGCGCGGTAAAGTATCCTTCCCCGCTGCCAATATCGGCGACGAGCGACCCGGGCTTGACGCCAAGCCGGTCCAGCACTTCGAGCGGCCGCTGCCAAGCGTCGCGGGCCTGCCGCGGCGGGCCGTCCACCGGCCACGCCAGCGCCTCGACGAGTACGGCTTCAAGTTTTTGCGCGGATTCCGGCCGGGCGAAGATGCGCCCCGCGCGGTCCAGCACATAGAACGACGGTGTGCCCTCCACACGATACTTCTGCGCGAACTCGCCCGCGAATCCCTTGCCGTCGGCGACTTGCGGCCACGGGAGTTTGTGTTTCTTGATGGCCCGGTCAGCGGCCTTCACCGCTTCGTCCACGGAAACGCCCAGGAACGCCGCGCCCTGCGGGCCATATTTCTCGTGGAGCTTGCTGAGTTGAGGAAACTCCTCAACGCACACCTTTCAAGTGCTGGACCAGAAGATCAACGCCACGGCCTGCCCGCGAAACCCCGCCAGCGTCACCGCCTTTCCTGCGCGCGTTCGGGCGGCCACCTCCGGGGCGGCCTTGCCCAGGCCCAGGTTAGACATTTCATAAAGGAGGTTGGCGGCCTCCTGGGCTTGCGGGGCGGCCGGGTAATCGCGCCGCAGTTTCTCGAACGCAGCAGCGGCCCCCGCGGCGTCGCCCTGTTGGCGAAGCGCGCGGCCCCGCGCAAAGAGCGCGGCCGCCTGCGCTTTGGGGCTCATGCTGTTTTGAGCCAGCCAATCGAGCTTGCGCAACAGGTAGCCGTAGTCTTTGCGCAGGTTGGCTGCTTCCAGGAGAAAATTCGGCAGACGCTCCCACCCTGGGTCGCTGGCTTCCAGCGATTCGGCGAGCGACTCCACCTCCGCGAACCGCTCGGCATGCACCAGCAGGTGGATGGCTTCAGCAGCGGCCAATCCGGCCGCGTCCGTCCCCGGGTTCCTCTGCCGGTAATCCCACAGCGCCGCGCTCCATTTCCTCGCGGGGTGGTCGTCGGCCCCGGCCTTGCCGCCCGCGTTCCGAAACGCGGCGATTTCGCCCTGTGCTTGTTCCAGGGTCTTGCGGACTTCGGCAGTGGCCGGCTCCGTAGCCGGGCGCTCCTGGTTCCAGCCTGTGCTTGCGCTAAGCAGAATGAAAACCGCAATGATCCTGCTCCTCCGATTCATGGGCCCTCCTTCTGTGTTTGGTAGCAGCCGAGGCCGTCAGCGTCAACGGTCGTGATGTGAATTGGCGGTGAATTCTGTATGGAGCGGCTTCGCGCCGCCGGAAACCACCCCAGGGAGCGCCAAAAAGGTCTCCGGCGGCGTCCAAGTGGTAGAGATTCGCCGCGGAGGTGTCGTATGACTTCGGGCCAGGGCTATCGCTTCGACGCTTTCACATTGGACTGCGATTCCGGGGAACTGCGCCGGGACGGGGTGCGCGTGCCCTTGCAGGAGAAGCCGCTGCAAGTGCTGCTCCTGCTGCTGGAGAACGCGGGTAAGCTGGTCACGCGAGAAGAACTGCGCCACCGCCTGTGGCCCGCGGATACCTTTGTGGACTTCGACCGCAACGTGAACACCGCGGTGAAGAAGCTGCGCGCTGCCCTGAGCGACTCCGCAGAACAGCCGCAATTCGTCGAGACCGTTCCCCGGCGCGGCTACCGCTTCCTGGGCAGTGTACAGATGGCCGGGCCGCGCTCCCCGTTTGCGGAGGAGCCGCGCGCTGCCGTCACCGGCCCGCCGGGAGCAGCGCACTCGTCGCGCGGCCCGGCGCGCCTGAGTCGAGGATTCCTGGCCCCGGCGGCCCTGGCCGCGTGCCTGGCGCTAGCCTTGACGATGGCCGGCGGGTCGTTCCCCTCCGCGCCGGTTCACACCGCCGGCGCGGACTGCCCGCCACGCGTGACCCTGGCCGTACTCAGCTTCCAGCACGAGCACCAGAACGACCGGCGCACTGACCAGCGCATTCTGTCTTTTGCGGCGGGGCTGACCGACGAACTGGCCGGCCAACTCGGCCGTACCGGCGAAGGCGCCCTGGCGGTAATCTCTGGCCGCGCTGTTCAAAAGTACGAGTGCTCCAATAAGGACGTGCGCGAGATCGGCCGCGCCCTCGGCGCGCAATTCGTCCTCGAAGGCAAAGTGCGCCGCGAGAAAGATGGCCTGCGCGTCTTCGCCCGGCTGGTGGACGCCCGCGACCAGACCCTCGTCCTGAGCGATTCCTTCGACGTGCCCAAGGGAGCCGCGGACGCGGCCCCCGCCGCCATCGCGGCGCAACTGGCCCGCTCCCTCGCCCTCTGCCTGCGGCCTCCCCCGCCCGGGCCCGCCACCGCGCGCGCCGGATTCTGAACCCGCGGGCAGTCTCTTCAAACCTTCCCTGCCATTCCGATTGCCGCACCTTGAAGCTGGGCTGTAGGGTGCGCAGCCCCCCTGGGGCTGCGCTCATCCGTCTCATCCGTGTTCATCTGTGTTCCAGAAGAGCCGGCGCCGGAAGCAGCTTCAATTGGGCAGGAGGGCCAGGGCCTGCTCGCGGGCGGCGGCGAATTCTTCGCGCAGGCGCTGCGGCACGGGCTCCGCGGGCGGCAGGCGCAGCGCCGCGAAATTCCGATAGGCGCCGTGCTGCGTAATGCGAAAGTCGAGGTGCGGTCCGGTGGCCAGGCCGGTGGCCCCGACCTTGCCGATGATTTCGCCTTGCGCGACGCGCGCGCCGGGGCGCGCCAGGATGCGCGAGAGGTGCAGGTACATCGTCTCGTAGCCATTCGAGTGGCGCAGGCGCACCATGTTGCCGCTGCCGCCGTTGCGTCCCGCGAACACCACGCGCCCGTCGCCGATGGCCTGCACCGGGGCGCCGTACGGCGCGCCGTAGTCAATTCCCAGGTGCGGTCGATGAGTCTTCAGGATGGGGTGGAAGCGGCTGCGGCTGAATCGTGACGTCACCGGCGCGCTGAACTTCAGCGGCGAACGCAGGAAGGCCTTTTGCAGCGACGAGCCGTCCGGCGCGTAGTACGCCGGGTTGCCGCGCGCGTCGTGGAAGAGCACCGCGCGATAGGGCCGCCCCGCGTTGACGTACTCGGCGGCCAGGATGCGCGCGTAACGCACCGCCCCGCCATCATAAGTCTTCTTCTCTACGGCCACCCGGAAGGTGTCGCCCGCCCGCGGGTCGGTGTGGAAGTCCAGGTCCCAGCCGAAGATGTTGGCCAGCTCAATGGCCAGTTCGGGGCCTTCGCCCGCGTCCATGACCCCCTCGAAGAGCGAGCCGTTCACCCTGCCGGTGACGGAAGCCGTGCTGCTGGCCGGCGGGACCACGCGAATCTCGGCCCGATATTCATCCGGGGCCGCGCCGGTCCGCACCCACAGCGTGCGCTCCAGATCAATGCGGTAACGCACGGCGCGCAGCGCGCCATCGAGCGAGCGGCCGATGGCCACCGGATTCCCGGCGCGCAATTGCCGCAGGTTGAAAACGGACTGCGCGGCCAGCACCACGCGGTTGGCCGTCGCCGCATCCAGGCCCGAACGGATTAGTTGCAGGTGGAGTGGTACGCCGAACGGAAGCGCGCGCTCGTCGAAGTTCACCGTCTGGCGGCGGATTTGTTCCGCCACTTCCGCGGCGCGCCGCACCTCCAGCGCCAGCCTGGCTTCCGCCGTGGCCTGCGCCCGCCACGCTCCCACGCCGGCCGTCAGGCCCACGAGCGCGCAGCCGCCCCAAATGAGAATCCGCCGCTTCATGTCCCTCAGCGCTTTCTTTTTTCTCGCACTGCGCGCGCCTTGTCAAATGGATTGCTGCGTAGCGGGGTCGAATGCGCAACCGCAGCCATCAGCCTTCAACTGTCAGCTTTCAGCCGTCAGTTCGCGGGCCGCCTACCGGTTGGAGCTGGACATGGCGCGGGTGGAGGATTCGGTGGTGCGCGCGAAGTAGTTGCGCTCGTGCAGCGACTGGAAGATGCGGCCGGCGATGTCCGCGGCGGTGGAGCCGCCGATCAGCCGGCGATGGCCGCGGATCAGCACCGCCACCACCATGCGCGGGTGCAGCGGGTCGTTGTGGGCGACGAACCACCCCAGGCGCGAGCCCTGGTCGGAACATGTGCCCGTCTTCCCGAACAATTGCTCGCCGTAGGGCTCGAAGCTGCGCCGCCCCGTGCCGTAGAGCACCGCGGCCATCATGCCCTCGCGCAGGTCGGGGAGCAGCGCCTCGATGTTCAGCTTGCGTTTCACGCGCGGCTCGAAGTGCTCGCGCTCCTCCAGGTTGCGCGGGTACTGGAGGTAGTACACGGTGCCCCCGTTGGCGAAGGTCGCGCCGATGGACGCGAGCTGCAACGGCGTCAGCAGGATCCCTTCGCCGTAGCTGGACATTCTCCCCACCCCGCCCCACTGTGGCGGCTCCTTGGGGAATTCGCCGGGATGCTCCTCGAAGATGTTCAGGCCGGCGGCTTCACCCAGTCCCATCAAGCGCGCGTAGCGCGAGAGCGTTTCGAAGCCGAGCTGCCGCCCCACCACCTCGAAATACGGATTGTCCGAGTGGGCCATGGCGTCGGTCAGGTTCATGTACTTGCGGCGCGACACCTTGACCATCGTGTCGCGCGTGATCACGCCCTCGGAGAGCCCCGCCAGCGCCACCACCGGCTTGAACGTCGAGCACGGCTGGAAGCCCCCGCTGAAGGCCAGCTTCTGGTTGACGATGGTCAGGATGCGCCCGCTGGTGGGGTCCACCACCACCACCGTGCCGTTCAGGGTGCCCAGCGCCCGCACCGCCACTTCGCGCACCACGGGGTCGTCGAATTCCGGGATGTCGTTCTCGGTCGGGTCGGTGTACGTGGGGATGCCGTTGTACGTGTACGTTCGCGGCCTCACCGCGGGCTTCTTCGCGGGAGACTTGGGCGGCGCTTTCGCGGCGGGCTTCGCTGTGGCCGACTTGGCTTGCGGCGCCGAGGCCTTGGCCGATTGCGACGGCGTGGAAATGGCCAGCCCCGCCGCGAGCCACAGCAAACTCGCGAGCATCACCGGCAGCCGGGACTGGGACACGCTCCTCATTCCCCTACCCTTAGACGCGCCATCCGGGCTTCGGTCAGCCCCGCGCCCCCCTGCTCACAACCCGGCCCTTGCCGGGCAAGGTCATCAATTCTAGAGAAGCGGGAAAGGGGAAGGCAATCGGAAAATTCCTACAGGTCGTCGAAAACGCAGGCGCCTCTTTCGCGTCAGCTTCGGCCACTCGCCCCGCGTCTTTGGTCCGCCCGCTTGGGTGGGTTCACCAACCGTATTATGCTGGATGACGCCGGGCCCGTAGCTCAACGGTTAGAGCAGCGGACTCATAATCCGTTGGTTCCTGGTTCGAATCCAGGCGGGCCCACCACTACCGCAGCGTGGATCTTACGGCCAAGACTTACAACTGCAAACAAGAGGGCAGGGGGCGTGGGCCATCCGCTAGCCCGCGCGCGGGCCCTGGGTTTCAGCAGGCGGGCGGGCGCGTTGCTGCGGTCGCATGCGGAGTCTCATGGAGAGACTGATGAGCAGCCGTGGCCCTTGACAATGTAGCTTCATGTGGCTACATTCGGTCTATGAAAAGCGTAGGGCTGCGGGAACTGAAAAACCGCTTGAGCGAGTATGTGCGCGACGTCCGCTCCGGCGAAGGCGTGCTGGTGACGGATCGCGGGGAAATCGTCGCGGAGCTCATTCCACCCGGCCGCGGGGCGGCGGAAGGCGGTGTTCCCGCGGGCCTTGCAGCCCTGGCCAGGAAAGGGCAAGTGGCCCTCGGCGGGGCCAACGAACCCCGGTTATACCCCACGCTGCCGCGGCTCCTCAAGGGCCGTCGCGCCGCGGACCTGCTCGACGAGGAGCGCGGGAACCGTTGAGGATTTATGCCGAGTCCAGCGCGGTGCTGGCATGGCTGCTGGGCGAAGAAACCGCCCCGTCCGTCCGCCAAGTCTTCCGGCAAGCGGAGGTCGTGATTGCTTCCGATCTCATGCTGATCGAGTGCGATCGCGTGTTGATCCGGTCGGTCAGCCTTCGGGAAACCGACGAAGGTAGCGCCGCCGAGCGCCGGGCGCTGCTCAATGCGGCCGCCGCGCACTGGCAACTCTGGAGAATCACCCTGGACGTGGTGGACCGAGCCCGGCGGCCCTTCCCGGGCGAGCCGCTGCGCGCCCTCGATGCCATTCACCTGGCGTCGGCCCTGGCGGCGCGTTCGGCCCTCCCCGGCGTGGAATTGTTGAGCTTGGATGAGAGGATTCGCAGAGCGGCGCGGCAGCTCGGCTTCCGGCTGCAGCCGCGCTGACCACGCTGGTGCGCCCCGGACCGACTCCCTACCGCGCGCGTCCCGGCGCGCTGACGATGGTGCGGAAGCCGCCGTAGGCCATGCGCGTGTGGTCGAAGGGCATGGACTTGGGGTCCATCATCTTGGCCAGGCGCGGGTCTTTCATCGCTTTGGCGTTGACGCGGTCGCGGTGGGCGCGGGACTTGAACACGATGTAGGAAAAAACCACCGTCTCGCCGGCCTTGGCCCGGATGACTTGCGGGAAGTGCGTCTTACAGCCTTTGATGACCAGATCGTCGCCCGCGCACTCCTTGTAGTCCAGCGCCCCGTGGTCCCGCCACACCTTGCCGGCCAGCGACGCTATGCGTTGGTACGCCTTCAGCTTTTTCTTCGGCACCGGCAGAACGTATCCATCCACGTAGCTCATGTGCATCCTCCTGGCTCTCTCTGCGCCTCTGCGTCGTCCTTGAGACTTTGTTTTGCCTGCCGCTCCGTCCGGCGAGGACTCGCGTCATCCGCCCGCAATTGCGCCTAGGATAAAAAAAGGCTCTGTGCCCTGCGCAATCGCGTCGGGCAGCGGCTTGTCCGGCGATTCGTGCGACCAGTCCTCGCCGCACACGAAAAAGCGCAGGAACGGCCGGCGCGCCAGCGTGCCGTGGTCGCGGATGGTACCACACAACATGGGGTAAGCCGCCTCGAGCGCGTCGAGCACCGCGCGCTGCGTCACCGGCGCGGCCACCCCCAGCTCCACCTCGCCCGCGACGCGCGCCAGCGTCCGCAAATGCGCCGGCAGCACCACGCGAATCATGGCAGCGACTGCGCCTCGACAGAAAGGACGGCGGGGAGGTCGCGCACGATGGGCGCCCAGTTTTCGCCGCCGTCGGCCGAGCAATACACCTGCCCGCCGGTGGTGCCGAAGTAGATCCCGCAGGGGTCGAACGTATCCACGCACATGGCGTCGCGCAGCACGTTGACGTAGCAATCGCGTTGCGGCAGCCCGCGCGTGAGCGGCTCCCATTCGTTGCCGCCGCTGCGGCTGCGGTAAACGCGCAGCGCGCCCTCCAGCGGGAAGTGCTCCGAATCGCTTTTGATGGGCACGACGAAAACGGTGTCGGGCTGGTGCGCGTGCACATCAATGACGAAGCCGAAGTCGGTGGGCAAGTTGCCGCTGACTTCGCGCCAGGTATCGCCGGAGTCGTCGCTGCGCATCACGTCCCAGTGCTTCTGCATGAAGAGCACGTTGGGCCGCGCGGGGTGCAGGGCGACGCGGTGCACGCAATGGCCGATCTCCGCCGTCGGGTCGGGGATGTACGGGCTGCGCAGGCCCTGATTGATGGGCTTCCACGTCTTGCCGTTGTCGTCGCTGCGAAACGCGCCTGCGGCGGAGATGGCGATGTAGATGCGCGCCGGGTTGGCGCGGTCCAACAGAATGGTGTGCAGGCACATCCCGCCCGCGCCCGGTTGCCACTTGGGCCCGGTGCCGTGGCCGCGCAGGCCGGCCAGTTCGTGCCAGGTCTTGCCGCCGTCGGTGGTGCGGAAGATGGCCGCGTCTTCGACGCCGGCGTAAGCCGTTTCCGGGTCGGTGAGCGACGGCTCGATGTGCCACACCCGCTTGAACTCCCAGGGGTGCTGCGTCCCGTCGTACCACTGGTGCGTGGTCAGCGGCTTGCCGCTCCCCGCGGAGGCGTCGTACACGAACTTGTTGCTCTCGCCCTTGGGCGAGCCATCCGGCGCGGTGGTCGGTTCGCCGGGCGGCGTGCCCGGTTGGTGCCACGTCTTGCCGCCGTCGTCGGAGCGCTGGATGATTTGCCCGAACCAGCCGCTGGTCTGCGACGCGTAGATGCGCTTGGGGTCGGCGGGCGAACCCTTGACGTGGTAAATCTCCCAGCCGGCGAAGTGTGGCCCGCTCACGTCCCATTTTTGCCGCTTGCCGTCCGCCGTCAGAATGAACGCGCCCTTGCGTGTGCCCACCAACACCCGTACCCCGCTCATGCTTGCTCCTTTTCTTGCCCCGCACCTTGATTCTCTTTCATAAGGCCTCAAGATGCCAAGCGCCGATTCGCGGCCGAGCGCGATTGCGCAATGCGCCCCCGCCTCATCAGAAGAAGGTTATGACTGGCCAAGCCTGCCCTTGGTTGGCCGTCTGTCGTGGAAGGATCTTCTTCGCGCGCAGTCTTAGAGAGCTGCGTCCCGTCCAGGAGTAGTTCCTATTCGCAGCGCAGGGCGATCAGCGGGTCCACCCGCGAGGCGCGCCACGCCGGCGCCAGCGTTGCTCCCGTGGCCACCAGCGCCAGGAACAGCACCACCAGGCCATAGGTGAGCGGGTCCGTGGGCGTGACGCCGACCAGCAAAAACGTGAAGAGCCGCGTCACGCCGAACGCCGCCAGCACTCCCAGGGCCACGCCGATGCCGGTCTTGAGCAGGCTCTGGCGCAGCACCATGCGCAGCACCTGCCCGCCGCTGGCCCCCAGCGCCATGCGCACCCCGATTTCGTGCGTCCGCTGCCCCACCAGGTAGGCCATCACGCCGTAGAGCCCCACCGCGGCCAGCGAAATCCCGATCAGCCCGAACGCCCCGATCATCCCCGTGCCCACGTTGAAGAGGAACATCTTGCCTTCGAAGATGTGCTGCTCCATGGTGCGCACGTCCCACAAGGGCATCTCCGGGTCCAGCGCCAGGATCTCTGCGCGCACCGCGGGAATGAGCTTGGCCGGGTCGCCCTGCGCCAGCACGTGCAGGATGCGGTCGGTGCGGACGCGCTGCGGCTCCGGCAGGTAGAAGCCCGGGTTGGGCTTGCCGGCGGGCAGCACAAAGTACACCGCGCGGGTCACGCCGATAATCTCGATGGGCTTGTCCGCGGCGTCTTCCACGGCGAAGCGGCGGCCCACCGGGTTTTCGCCCGGCCAGAACTTGGCGGCCATGGCGTCGTTGATGATGGCGACCAGCGGAGCCTTCTCGTCGTCGCGTTCCGTGAAGTCCCGCCCATTCAGGATGGGCATGCCCATGGTCTGGAAGTAATCGGTGCTCACCACGTTGAAGAAGGCCGATGGCGCCGTCTCGCGGTCCTGGCTGCGCCCCTCGACATAGAACTGGAGCATGCCGTTGCCGAAGCCGATGGGCAGGTAGCGACCGGTGCTGGCGGAGAGCACGCCGGGCATGGCCCGCACGCGGTCCAGCAACTGCTTGTAGAAAATCTGCGAACGCGCGTCGTCGTATTGCCGCAGCGAAGTATCCATGGCCGCCACCATCCGCCCGGGGATCTGGAAACCCAGGTCCTGCTTGGCGGCGTTCTGCGTGGTGCGGAAGAACAGCCCGGCGCACACCAGCAGCACCATCGAAACGGCCACCTGGGAAATCACCAGCCCGTCGCGGAAGGGATGCCGCGACCCCCCGCGCGCGCTCGCCGTGCGCCCGCCCTCCTTCAACGTGGCCACCAGGTTGGTGCGCCCGGCGCGCCAGCCCGGCGCCAGCCCGGCGATTAGCCCGGTTACCATGGCCAGCCCCAGCGCGTAGCCGAAGACGGTCCAGTTGGGCGCGAAGTCGAAGCTCATCGGCAAATCGGTGGCAAAACGGATCGAGCCAATCGCGTTGGTGGCCCATTGCGCCAGCAACAGCCCCGCGCCTGCGCCTGCAAGCGAGAGCAGCAGGCTCTCCGCCAGCAGTTGCCGCACGATGCGCCCGCGCCCCGCGCCCAGCGCCGCGCGGATGGCGATCTCCTTGTCGCGGCCCGACGCGCGCGCCAGCAGCAGGTTGGCCACGTTGGCGCACGCCACCAGCAGCACCAGCCCCGCCAGCGTCATGAACACCAGCGCGATGGGCGGCATGTAGGCGATGGCGCTGGTCTCCATGCGCGCTCGCGGCTCGGGATAGACCAACGCGCGCTGGCCCTTGTGCGCCTGCGGGTACTCTTGCGCCAGCCGGGCCGCCTGCGTTTCCGCGGCGGCGCGCGCTTGCGCCAGGCTCACGCCCGGCCTCAACCGCGCCACCACGCTCCAACCGCCGCCGCGCTCGCGGTTCTCGACGAATTCTTTGTACCGCGAGTCCATGAACTGCGCGCCGGTCACCGGAAGGTAGAACGGCGGCTGGAAGAAAGCGGTCGTGCCGCGGAACGCCGGGGCGGTCACGCCAATAATCGTGAACGGCTGGGAGTTCAGCCGCACCGTCTTGCCCACGATGCCCGCGTCGCCGTTGAACCGCCGCTGCCAGTACAGGTGATCGAGCACGATCACGTTGCCCGCGCCCATGCGCTCCCCTTCGTCGGGCGAGAACGTGCGCCCCAGCGCGGTCTTCACTCCCAGCGCGTCGAAGTAGTTCCCGCTCACCACCAGCGGCAGCGCGCGCTCCGGGTGGCCCTGGTCCGCGCTCAATTGCGTGAACTCGCTGGTGAACGCCGCCGCGTCGGTGAACACCTCGCGCAGCCCGCGGTAGTCCCGGTAGGCCGGGTACGACAGCGGCTGCGGGTAGCCGATATCGCCATCCACCACCGTGACCGACACCAGCGCCCCCGCGTCCGTGGCTCCCGGCAGCGGCTTCCAGATCAGCGCGTACACCATGCTGAAGATGGCCGTGTTCGCCCCCAGCCCCAGCGCCAGCGCCAGCACCGCCACCAACGTAAACCCCGGCGCCTTCCCCAGCGTCCGCATTGCGTACTTGATGTCGCCCATGATTCCCATTGTCCCCGCCTTTTTTTCCCCGCTCTTGCCCTCTTGCCTTTCTACTCTTGCCTTTTTCCTTTTGCCTTTTCCCTTCCTTCTCCGCGTCCTGCCAAAGTGGGTCCATGAACCGCTCTCTTGAATGCCTCACCGTAATGTACGGGTCGAGCGGGGCATTTGTTTCCTTGCGATGTTACGGATCGACTCTTCCGGAACGTGTGCGCTCCCCGAAGGACGCCTGCTAACTATGTCTGTGCGGATTCTGCTCAGGCTTTCGGATCCGAAGCAATAGCATCAACCGCCTTAGCTAGAGTAGCTGTGAGCCTATGTGGAAAGAGAATTGGAAGGTAGGGCATCAATTCGCGCCTGCTCCACAAAAGTTGCGGAAGCAGCGCCTTGTCCAAATCCGTTGATTGGGCAACCAAAACAGCCCAGCTCTGTGGTTGACCGGCAAACCACATCCTCAATTCCCCATCGTTGTCTTCAACCGCAAGGTAATTGTCAGGCGTGGATGGTTGGAACTCCAAGAACTGAACGCGAGTGATGCTGGACCAAAACGTCGCCAAATGCTGGCGCCAGAGTCGCCGGGCAAGCCACTCGACTCCTATGTGCAACATGTAGGAGCGACCGTCGAATCCCTCTCCTTCAAGGTCGCTATCAGCCCCTAACTTGCTAAGAAGCACTTCCTCCGCGTCGTGATAGGGGTCCGGAAAGGGGCTCTTTGAGTGGCGTTGGTTTAGCTTCGACAAGTTGGCCACGAGGGATACCATCAATTGCCTTGCCATTTTGATTTCCCCGATTTGTTCCAATGCCAAAGCAACCACGAATATCGCCGGAACGTCGCTTTCCCCAACGATCACCATATGCGGGACTTCACGCTTCAGAACGGTTCGAATATGGTCTTGCCCCGCGCGGTCAACGAATCCGATGGTCCTCTCCGAAAGGAAGTAAGCAGCAAGGAGTCCGCCAACGATCAGCGCTCTAGAAGGATATACCAATCCTTCTACTAGGTCAGGGACGGCGACATCTGGTGCCTCTGCCGCTTCTCTTGAGAGTGATGCGATTGCTGCGCGAGCAGCTTCGAGGGACAGCTCGTATGAACCAACCCAAACACTCTCGTCTAGTCCCCTGAACGCGGCGAACCTAAGTAGGGTCAAGCACACCGTCAGCCACGCCTGTGCAACGCAAAGGTGGTTGTCAGCCCTTGTCCAACTGGCGACGGCATAAGCAGTCAGCAGGGTGACGTTCGCAACTGCTTTCCTGCAGTCGGGCATCGTCACCACTTGAGGCGGAAAAGGCAGAATCGCATTCAAATAAGCCGCGAAGCGTCGAACCGGGAAAAGCGATGCAGGGTCGCTGTAGTAGAGTTCGAGAAGGTTGCGAATGTCAGGTAGAGTTTGTGGTAAGTATTTTCCGTGTGCCGCGATAAACCTACCAAGAAGCTGTTCGCGCTCAACAGGCTCGATTGGCGGCAAGCCCGCCGGCAAGTTACCCAAATTGAACTTCTCGATGCGGTCCCGAACTGGCGGCGTTAGGCTGGCGTTCGTAACGAGAAAAACTCTGTCCGCCCGTCGAGCAGGCGATACGGCTGGATGAGTTACTGCGGCCCCAACTAGTGCTAGGAGCTGGCCCTGAATCTCCTCAAAAGATTCTATGTTGAGGACATTAGGACCCTTCAGTTGGTAGGCATGTAGCTGACCATCAGGCGCGAACGTCAGAATGTCCTTGCCATGCTCAAATGGATGATGGACAGGCCCCTGAAGAACCCTATGCTCTTCCGCGGCCAACAGTTGAGCAAACGCGACTTCGTATCCACGCTCTCCAGTATTAATCAACCAGTTTTCGATCAGCCTCTCGAGCATTCCATTCCTCGCGTTTGATGCTCATGATTTGCTCATATTCGGCGGTAAACTCCGGGACTTTTTCCCATTCTTTTAGCTTGGGAACCACAACCGCGGCGGTCTCCGGGGCCATTACCCAAGCGTGCCCCCCTGTTGGTTGGAGAGTCCTAGGATCAAAGTCCATGTGGACGCGGCGAAGCACCTCCAGGATCTTGTCCGGTGTGACCTCGCCCGTGGCATGCACCACGTTTCCGACGGAGTCGGCAGCTTCTGCCGCTACCTCCAGCAATCGCTTCTCCTGAGCTTGGCCGATCTGCCTTGCCAAGTCCGTCAGTTTCTGCCGAATCGCTTCCATGTCGGGCCGTCGCAACTCCTCGCGAGTAAGCACAAAGTCTAGCTCGATGTTTTGTCCTGCGAAGTTCCCTTCATGCTGCTTCAAGGTCGCGATGCCCCGTATCAGAGGTGTTAGTTCAGGTATTTGCACACGCACCCATCGCAGAAGATTGCGATTCGTATGGCGTTTGACCCTGACGAAGTCGGGCAGCATGTCGAGTTCAGTAGAGTGCAAAAGCAACTGCATACTAACTCAAACGTGATGATACGGAACTGTTTTCAAATCTCGAAGCACTTGACAACCCCCCTGTTCGCGATTATCATTAAGATGTTGTCACGCAGGCGGTATAGCAGTCATGTGGCAGGCCGGACACAGCGCAGCAGGCGTTAGGTCAGCGGGGTCAGGGTGTAGGGCCGAACCGCCAGGGGGCTGTGGTCAGTGGCGAGTGGCCGGTGGGGGGTGTGCGAGGCGGCTGACGAACCTTCTCGCTGTGCCTTCCGCGCTCCCAGTTTACTGTTCCCCGTTGCCGGGCCAACTCCCCGCTCCTCACTCATCGCTGCCCGCCGGGGTAATATTGGTACTATCCTGCATCTCGCTCAATCCACGCCTCTTACTCAATTGTAACAATTTGTTACAACTGCGCATCTATATTAGCTTCAACACTTGCACCACCCTACCAAAGGGGGGTAGGGGGTACTCTGTTTTGCGTTCCACGTTCCGCGTTCTCAGTTCGCGCCCTGTTTCTACCGTTCCTGTTTTCCGTTCCCGGGCCGGCGTTCTGAGTTCTCACGAATCTCTTGCTTCCGCGGGACTTCATCCCCCAGCCGAAGCAACACTTTTCCCGATCCCTTTCGCAACTCTTTGCGAAGCAACACTTTTTCAAAAAACAGGGGGAGGGGGGCTTTTTTTTGTACCGCCGGCTTCCAGCCGGCCCCTTGTTTTTCACTGGCCGCGGATTCACCGGCCCACCTGCCAATTTGGGAAAGCGTGCGGCCAAAGTGGACGCCCGGCAGGCGACGGAAAACCACCGGCGAGACGCCGGTGTTACAAGGGCTGCGCCTATAATCGCCCGCATGGACACACTACTGCGAGACGCGGCGGAGCGCGGCATCCGCTACCGCGCCAGCCTGCCGGAGCGGCGCGTGGCGCCCGCGCCGGAAGACGTGGCGCGCCTGGCGCAACTCCGCGGGCCGCTGCCCGACGAACCCACCGACCCGGCGCGCGTGCTGGCGCTGCTCGACGACATTGGCTCGCCCGCCACGGTGACCAACGCCGGCGGGCGCTACTTCGGCTTCGTGCAGGGCAGCTCCCTGCCCGCGGCCGTAGCCACCAGCTGGCTGCTTTCGGCGTGGGACCAGAACGCCTGCCTCAGCGTGATGTCGCCGGTGAGCATCGCGCTGGAAGAAGTGGCGCTGGCGTGGCTGCTGGACATTCTCGGCCTGCCCGCGGCGTGCGGCGGCTCGTTTGTCAGCGGCGCCACCATGGCCAACTTCACCTGCCTGGCCGCGGCGCGTCACCACGTGCTGGCGCAGGCCGGCTGGGACGTGGAGGCGCGCGGCCTGTTCGATGCGCCGCCGGTGACCGTCGCGGTGGGCGCGGAGGCTCACCCCACGCTGCTCAAGGCTCTGGCCATGCTGGGCCTGGGCCGCCAGCGCGTGCTCACCGTGCCGGCGGATGCGCAGGGCCGCATGCGCGGCGACGCGCTGCCGCCGTTGCCCGCGCCGGCGATCCTCTGCCTCCAGGCCGGCAACGTGAACACCGGCGCGTTCGACCCGGCGGGGGAAATCTGCGCCCGCGCGCACCAAACCGGCGCGTGGGTGCACGTGGACGGCGCCTTCGGCTTGTGGGCCGCGGCGGCTCCGGAGCGCGCGCACTTGATGCGCGGCTTCGCCGACGCCGACTCCTGGGCCACCGACGCGCACAAGTGGCTCAACGTGTGCTACGACTCCGGCCTGGCCTTTGTGCGCCACGAGGCCGCGCTGCGCCGGGCCATGTCCATCAGCGCCGCCTACCTGCCGCCGCAGGACGTGCGCGAACCGATGCACTGCACCCCGGAGGGCTCGCGGCGGGCGCGCGGCGTGGAAGTGTGGGCCGCGCTGCGGTCGCTGGGGCGGCGCGGCGTGGCGGAGATGGTCGAGCGCAACTGCCGCCAGGCGGCGCGGCTGGCGGAGGGGCTGCGCGCCGCGGGCTTCGAGGTGCTGAACGAAGTGGCGCTCAATCAGGCGCTGGTGGCCTTCGGCGATGCGGCGCACACGCGGCGCACCATCGAGCGTATCCAGGCCGACGGCACGTGCTGGTGCGGCCCCACGGAATGGCACGGGCGCACGGCCATGCGCATCAGCGTGTCGTCGTGGGCCACCACGGACGAAGACATCGAGCAATCGCTGGCGGCCATGCTGCGCTGCGCCACGTAGGGGCGGCTTTACGCCGCCCCGCTGCTCCGGCGGTTGCAGGTCCGGTGAATGATGCAGGCCCGGTGCGTTCTGTATTTGGTATAATCCGGTGTGCGCGCGCCCCTGAGGACACGCCTTCCGCAATGATCAAAGACGCAAAGTACTGGAGAGAATGGGAAGCGGCAGGGCCTCTGCGCGAACCTGCTGACTTCGCCAGGAACTTGCGTCTGGTGGAGTCCATGTATCAACTGGCGCGATCCCTGGGCGTCTTCCCTCCCTCCGACCCGCTGGAGGGCCTCGAAACCGACATTCGCATGGCCAGGATACTCCGAAATGCTCGAGGCCCTGCTGCAACGGATCGCCCGCGGTCTTGATTCCCGCGGCATCCCCTACATGGTGATTGGCGGCCAGGCCGTCTTGCTGTACGGCGAGGCCCGGATGACCCGCGACGTGGATGTCTCCCTCGGCGTTGGCCCGGAAAGGCTTCCCGTTGTGCTGGACTGGGTTCGCGAAGCAGGTTGCCGGGTGCTCGTGGATTCCCCGGCCGATTTTGTCGGGCGCACCTTGGTTCTCCCTTGCGCCGATCCGGACTCGGGGATTCGCGTGGACTTCATCTTCACATTCACCCCGTTTGAAAGGGAGGCCGTTGGCCGGGCCCGGAAGATACCCATAGGGGACACTCTGGTCCGGTTTGCCACCGCGGAGGACCTGGTCGTTCACAAAGTGATTGCCGGGAGGCCCCGTGATCTGGAAGATGTTCGATCCATCCTCTTGAAGAACCCCGCCCTGGATATGGCCCGCATCCGCGCGAATCTGAGCGGCATTGAGGGAGGGGCAGATGAGTCGTTTGTTGCCCGATTTGACGAGGTATGGAGAAGCGCCCGTAAGTAACGGGGTGGGACGGGCAGGCCCCGAGCCTCGCGGGAACATGGCGGGCCCGGCCGCCGTATTCTCAGGCAGGAGGGCGGTTGGCGCCCGCGACCACGGGAGCGTCCGATGGACACCATCTGGCAGGACATTCGTTACGGAGTGCGCTCGCTGGTCAAGACGCCGGCGTTCACGGTGATCGTGGCGCTGACGCTGGGGCTGGGCATCGGCGCCAACACCGCGGTCTTCAGCGTGGTGAACGCGTTCCTGCTGCGGCCGCTGCCAGTGCGCGACGCGCACCAACTGGCCGTGCTCTCCGTGGTGCATGAGGGCAACGATTCGCCGCACCAGGTCTCCTATCTCGATTACGTGGACTGGCGCGCGCAATCGGAGGCCTTCTCCGACATTACCGCGGTGTCCCTGGGGTTTGTGGGACTGGGCGCCAGCGAGCGGCCGGAGCGCGTGCTCATCAGTTTTGTCACTCCCAGCTACTTTTCGATGCTGGGCATTCAACCGGCCCACGGGCAATTGAACTTCCCTGCGGACAGCGAGAAACCCGGCGCGGAACCCGTGCTGGTGCTGGGCCACGGTTACTGGAAGAAGCGCTTCGGCGCCGACCCCGGCGTGGTGGGCCGCACGGTGAAACTGAACGGCAAACCGTCCACCGTGGTCGGCGTGGCGCCCGAGGAGTTTACCGGGACCTACGCGTTCACGGAGATGGCCGCGTATGCCCCGCTGGGCGCGGCCGACATGGACCCCACCAACCGCGATCTCTTTACCAAACGCGACAACCACAACCTGCGCGTCCTGGGCCGGCTCAAGCCCGGAGTTACCCTGGCCCAGGCACAGTCTTCGCTCGACGTGGTGGCCAAGCGCCTGGAGCAGCAGTACCCGGACACCAACAAGACCGTGCGCGCGCAAGTCTTCGCGGAGAACCTGGCGCGGCCCGAGCCGAACAGCTCCGGCCAAAACCCGTTGGTGGCGGCCATCTTCATGCTGCTGACCATCCTGGTGCTGCTGGTGGCGTGCGTCAACGTGGCCAACCTGCTGCTGGTGCGGGCCACCACGCGGCAGAAGGAGCTGGCCATCCGCGCGGCGCTGGGCGCGGGGCCGAGGCGGCTGGCGCGGCAGTTGCTCACGGAGAGCCTGCTGCTGAGCGCCGCGGGTGGGGCGGCCGGGATTCTGCTGGGCGGCTGGCTGAGCAACGTGCTGGCGTCGGTGCGCCTGCCGGGCGATTTGCCGTTCCGGTTCGATTTCGGGTTTGACTGGCGCGTGTTCGGGTTCGTGACCGCGTGTGCTTTGCTGGCGGGGGTAATGGTGGGCCTGCTGCCGGCGTGGCGCGCATCGCGCGCGGACCTGAACCAGGTGCTGCGCGAGGCGGGGCGCACCATGAGCGCCGGGCGCCATCGCCTGCGCAACGCGCTGGTCGTGACGCAAGTAGCCGGGTCGCTGGTGCTGCTGATCGCGGCGGGGCTTTTCTTGCGCAGCCTGGGCAAGGCGCAGACGTTCGACCTGGGCTTCGACCGCCGCAACGTGCTGTGCCTGAGCGTGGATGTGTCGCAGAAGGGCTACGACGAAGCCCGCGGGCGCGCCTTCTTCCGTGAACTGGACCTGCGCCTGCGCGCGCTGCCCGGCGTGGAAACAGCCGCGCAGGCCTACTCCGTGCCCATGGGCTACTACAACAACGGCAGCTACGTTTTCCCCGAGGGGCAGGAGCCCGCGCCCCACGAGCGGCGGCCCGCGGCCGGCTACAACATGGTATCGCCGGTCTATTTCTCGGTGATGCGCATCCCGATCCTGCGGGGGCGGGCGTTTACGGCGTCCGACGATACCGGCGGCCGGCGCGTGGCCATCGTCAACGAGTTTATGGCCGCGAAGTTCTGGCCGGGAAAAGACGCGGTGGGGCAGCGCTTCCGCGCCGAGGATTGGAAGGACGTGTCGCTGGAAGTGGTGGGCGTGGCGGGCAACAGCAAGACCAACTGGATCTTCGACGAGGTGGGCATGTTCTTCTACGTGCCCATGGAGCAGCAATACAGCCCGTTGCGCGCGGTGCAATTGCGCACGTCGGCGGCGCCGGCAGCGCTGGCGCTGGCCGCGCAGAAAGAAATCCACGCGCTGGACCCGGACTTGCCGGTGTATGACGTGGTCACGCTCGAAGACCACCTCGAAGGCGGCAACGGCTTTTTCCTGATCCGCATGGGCGCGACCATCGCCGGCGCGCTGGGCGCGCTGGGCCTGGCCCTAGCGGTCATCGGCGTGTACGGAGTGGTGTCGTACTCCGCCGGGCAGCGCACGCAGGAAATCGGCATCCGCCTGGCGCTGGGCGCGCAACGAAGCGACATCCTGAAGATGGTTCTCACGCAAGGGTTCAAGCTGGTGGGCCTGGGCCTGGCCGCGGGACTGCTTCTCTCCTTCTTCCTCTCCCGGGTGCTGGCGAATGTTCTCTTTGGACTCTCCGGCTACGACCCGCTGACCTACGGCGGCGTGCTGCTTGTGCTGACGCTGGTGGCCCTGGCCGCCTGCCTCATTCCCGCGCGCCGCGCCACGCGCGTGGACCCCCTCGTCGCCCTCCGCTACGAGTAGCACAGGCTTGCAGCCTGCGCGCTTCTACTGCGGTGACTTGCGCGCTTGAACCGCGGCGCCCGTTTTGGTCAGCGTCAGCGCCTGCGCCCGGAAGTCAATCGCCACCTGACCGCACGTCAGTCCCCAGCACGCTGTCAATCTGCGCCTCGGCCAAGCGCGGCACTTCGTCGAAGTCGGCCAGTTGAAGCAGAGCCTCACCGTAGAGAACGCCGCGGCAGAAGACGTGAGTCAATTCGGTGAGCTGCCATCCAAGGCTTGCGAACCGCAGCGGGTTGGTGGCGCTTCGGCTACGAATAGCAGGGTTCCAGCCTGCGAGCCGCAGCAGCCTGGAAGAGACTGAGGTTGCGGCCGGGGCAAGTGCGTTATTCTTTGCGCTCCTCCAACCGCAAGCAGCATTATCATACGGGCGTGGGCGACGGTTCCCAGAGCGCCTCTGCGCATCCAGGCGAGCCCCGGCATATCGGGTCGGGGTGGATCAGTGGAGTGCTGTCGGTGATACTGGGCGCGATGGGCCTGGCCGGCGTCTTCTGTTTCCTTTTCCCCGAGATACTGACCACGCCCGAAGTGCGCGACGCCGTTCCGCTGGAATACCTGCGCGCGCTGCTGCACCTGGTGCTGGTGGCCGCGTTTGTTCTGGGCTTCGCCAGCGCGGTGCTGCGGCGCAACAAGCTGCTGGGCGGGACGGGGCTGGCGCTGGCCACGCTGGCTGTGCTGCTGGGCGGCTCGACCATCCCCGGGCGGGCCGTTGAGCAGAGCAATTACCTGGGCATGGACTGGTTCCTGCTGAATCTCCTTTTTCTCGCGCTGATTTTCGTGCCCATGGAGCGCCTGTTCGCGCGGTTGAAGGAGCAGGGCGTCTTCCGCCCCGGCTGGCGCACCGACCTGGCGCACTTTTTTCTGAGCCACCTCACCGTGCAGGTGTCCGTGTTTCTCACGCTGACGCCGGCGCGGGTGTTCTTCACCTGGGCGGTGAACGCGGACTTGCAACGCTGGGTGGCGGCCCAGCCGGTGTGGCTGCAGTTCCTGGAGATCCTGGTGGTGTCCGACTTCTGCGAATACTGGATGCACCGCTTCGAGCACACCGTGCCGTTCCTGTGGCGCTTCCATGCCATCCATCACTCGTGCGAGCGCATGGACTGGCTGGCGGCCTCGCGGCTGCACTTGGTGGACATCGTGGTGATCCGCGCCGTGACGTTCATCCCGCTGTACGTGCTGGGCTTCGCCAACGGGCCCATCTTCGCGTATCTGGTTTTCGTTTCGTTCCACGCCATCTTCATTCACGCCAACGTGAACTTCCGCTTCGGCTGGCTGGACTGGGTGATCGCCACGCCGCGCTTCCACCACTGGCACCACAGCGCGCAGTTCGAGGCCATTGACAAGAATTTCGCGGTGCACCTGCCGCTGCTCGACAAGCTCTTCGGCTCGCTGCACCTGCCGCGCCAGGAGTGGCCCGCGACCTACGGCATCGCCGGCAACCCGGTGCCGGAGAACTTCTTCGTGCACGCGGTGTATCCTTTCGCGCCGAGGCGCTTCCGGCGGAAGCGAACGTAGCGGCCCATGCCCGGCCACACGCAAACCGACACGGCTTCATCCACGCGCGGCTTCTGGAGCCTGATCGCCACGCAAGGCCTGGGCGCGTTCAACGACAACGCGCTGAAGGCGCTGGTGGTGTTCCTGATCGTGGGCATGGGCCTGCGCGCCGAGACGCGCGACAACCTCGTGCCCCTGGTGCAGGGTCTTTTCGCAGCGCCGTTCATTATGTTTTCGATGACCGGCGGCTATCTGGCCGACCGCTTCAGCAAGCGCGCGGTGACCATCGGCACCAAGTGGATGGAAATCGGCGTCATGCTGGTGGCCCTGGCCGGGCTGATGTTGCAGAGCATTCCCGTTTGCCTGACCGCGATTTTTCTTCTCAGCACGCAGTCGGCGCTCTTTGGACCGTCGAAGTACGGGTTATTGCCGGAGCTGCTGCCGGAGAAGCGTCTTTCGTGGGGCAACGGCGTGCTGGAGCTGGGCACGTTTGTTGCGATCCTCACCGGCACCGCTTCGGCGGGGCTTCTGGCGAAGCAATTCCGCGGACAGCACGAATGGTCCGGAGGAATTCTGCTGGCGCTGGCGGTGATGGGGCTGGTGACCAGCTACGGCATCAGCCGTGTACCCGCGGCGGATCCGGCGCGCCGCTTCCGCTGGAATGTGTTCGCGGACGTGTGGCAGCAGTGGGGCTACATCCGCGCCGACCGGCAACTTTCGCTGGCCATCTACGGCAACACCTACTTCTGGTTTCTCGGCGCGCTGCTTCAACCCACGATCGTCGTGTACGCCAGCGACGTGTTGCGTGTCGCGGAAGATCAGGGCGGCCTGCTGCTGGCCGCGCTGGGACTGGGCATCGGCGTGGGCAGCTACGTGGCCGGGCGCGTCTCCGGCAACAAGATCGAGCGCGGCCTAGTGCCGCTCGGCGCGCTGGGGATGACCCTGTTCGGCGCCATGCTCGGGGCCAGCGGCCTCTCGTTCGCGCAGGTGGGCACGCTGCTGGCGCTGCTTGGGTTCTTCGGGGGCTTCGCCATTGTGCCGATCAACGCGGTGATCCAGCACCGTCCGGCGGATGCGCACAAGGGCGGGGTGATCGCCACGGCCAACCTGCTCTCGTTCGCCGGGGTGTTCGCCGCGGCTGGCGTGTACTGGTTGCTGGCTTCGCCGCTCCAGGTCACGCCGCCGGGGATTTTCGCCGTGGGCGCGGCGATGACCCTGGCGGGAACCATCTGGGCGCTATACCTTTTGCCCGACGCACTGCTGCGCCTGCTGCTGTGGCTCGGGACACACACCATTTACCGCATCCGCGTCGAAGGGCGCGACAATATTCCTGAAAAGGGCGGCGCACTCTTTGTATCCAACCACCTCTCCTTCGTGGACGCCCTGCTGCTGCTGGCCAGCACCGACCGGCGCATCCGCTTCATCATGTTCAAGGACATTTACGAGCACCCGCTGGTGTATCCGTTCGCGCGCATGATGCGGGCCATCCCCATTTCCTCGACGCAGCGGCCGCGCGAAATGATCCGCTCGCTGCGCGAGGCCAGCGACACCATCCGCAGCGGCCACGTGGTGTGCATCTTCGCGGAAGGGCAGATCACGCGCATCGGGCAACTGCTGCCCTTCCGCCGCGGCCTGGAACGCATCATGAAAGGCGTCGAAGCGCCCATCATCCCGGTGAGCCTGGACGGCGTGTGGGGCAGCATCTTCAGTTTTGAAGCGGGGCGCTTCCTCTGGAAAATGCCGCGCAGCATTCCCTATCCGGTGACGGTGAGCTACGGCGCGCCGCTGCCCGCGGAGTCCACCGCCTTCCAGGTGCGCGCCGCGGTGCAACAGTTGCAGACCGAGTCGTATGCCAACCGCCGGGCGCGCATGGCCCCGCTGCACCGCGCCTGGCTGCGCACGGCGCGCGTGCGCCCGCTGCGCCTGGCCCTGGCCGACATGAACACGGAGAAAGTGACCTTCGGCGCGGCGCTCACCAAGACCGTGTTCCTGGCGCGGCGCCTGCGCGCCGAATGGCGCGGGCAGGAGATGGTGGGCGTGCTGCTGCCGCCGTCGGTGGGCGGCGCGCTGGTGAACTTCGCCGCGGCGCTGGCGGGCAAGGTGGCAGTGAACCTGAACTACACCGCGTCGCCCGAAGCGCTGGATTCCTGCGCGAAGCAGTGCCGGCTGGAAACGGTGGTCACCTCGCGCGCATTCCTGGAGCGCTTCAAGACGCATGTGCCCGGGCGCGCGCTGTATCTCGAGGACGTGGCCGCCAACCCGCGGGGCAGCGAAAAGCTGACCGCGCTGCTGCTGGCCTGGCTGCTGCCCGCGCGGCTGCTGGAACGGGCGCTGGGCAATAAGAAGCGCGCGTCGCTGGACGACCTGGCGACGGTGATTTTCTCGAGCGGCAGCACCGGCGAGCCCAAGGGCGTGATGCTTTCGCACTTCAACGTGGCCGCGAACGTGGACCAGCTCGGCCAGACGTTCATGCTCGGCAGTAACGACCGCATCCTGGGCATCCTGCCGTTCTTCCATTCCTTCGGCTTCACCGGGACGCTGTGGCTGCCGGCGATTCTCGGCGTTGGCGCCATTTACCACCCCAGCCCGCTGGACGCGCGGGCCATCGGCGCGCGCGTGGCGCAGTACGGCGTCACGTTTCTGCTGGCCACGCCCACGTTCCTGCAAGCCTACATCCGCCGCTGCGCGCCGGAGGAGTTCGGCAGCTTGAAATATGTGATGGCCGGGGCGGAGAAACTACCGGACCGCGTGTCGCGCGCGTTCGAGGACCACTTCGGCATCCGGCCGCTGGAAGGCTACGGCGCCACGGAGTGCTCGCCCGCCGTTACGGTGAACACGCGCGATTTCCGCGCCGCGGGTTTCCGCCAGGTGGGGGCCAAGCGCGGCAAGATCGGTCACCCGCTGCCGGGCATCACCGCGAGAATCGTGGACCCGGACACGTTCGCGCCGCTGCCTCCGGGCACGCCCGGATTGCTGCTGGTGCGCGGGCCCAACGTGATGATGGGTTACCTGGGCAAGCCGGAGAAAACATCGGAGGCGCTGCGGGACGGCTGGTACGTGACCGGCGATATCGCCCTGCTGGATGAGGACGGGTTCCTCGAAATCACCGACCGGCTGAGCCGCTTCAGCAAAATCGGCGGCGAGATGGTGCCGCACGTCAAGGTGGAGGAAAAGCTGCACGAAGTGGCCGGCGCCACCGAACAGTGTTTTGTGGTCACCGGCGTGCCGGACGCGCGCAAGGGCGAGCGCCTGGTGGTGCTGCACACCCTGCCTGACGAAAAAGCCAAAGAAAGCGCGGCGCAACTGGCGGAGGCCGGCTTGCCCAACCTGTGGGTGCCGCGCGCCAGCCAGTTCTTCCGCGTGGACGCGCTGCCTTACCTGGGCACCGGGAAACTGGACCTGCGCAAAGTCCGCGAGACGGCCATCGCCCTCTCCCCGGAAACATAGGCCGCCTGTGGGGCGACCCTACGGGCGGAGCAGCAGGCGGGCCTTGGTGTGCTTCTCGACGGCGGGGCGGGAGAAGAGCAGGGGGAAGTACTGGTCGCGCGACCAGAGGGAGAGCAGGTTGTCGTAGAAGGGGCTCTCGGGCTGACCGGATTGGCCGGGGACGTTGCAGGCCACGGACTTGTCCCAGTCGGACAAGTCCAGGATTTGACGGAGGCTGGCGCCGTGGGTCTGGCGGTAGTTGGCGCCGCCGGCGGCGTTCAGCGTGGCGCCGTCGCCGCCGCGCTCGACCGGACCGCGGTTGAAGAGGGCCGCGCGCTCAGGGTTGCCGGCCAGGGCGTGGCGGAACTCGGCCTGGCGCAGGGCGCCCCAGCGCCAGCGGTCCATGTCCGGGCCGAGGCGACGCTCCAGCTCGGCGATGGCTTCGTCGAGGGCCTCGCCCGGGGCGGCCTGGCGGCACTTCTCATCGCATACCGGGTTGTTGCGGCGCGCGGTGAGCGCCCAGAACAGCGTGGGCGAATCAATGGAGCGGCCCGCGCGATTCCAGAGATTGCCGGGCAGATGCGGACGAAACACTTTCTCCCGCAGCTTTTCCAGCCAAACGGAGTAGATGGCGGCCGAGGGCGAACTGGGGGTGAGGCGCGCTTCCCAGTCGCGCAGGAGCTTGAGCGCGCGGATGCGCTTCTCGTTGCTGGCCGGGGCCGATCCCAGCAGGGAGACGAATTGTTGCGCGGCCAGCGAAACGTAGTCGGCCTGAAGGCGCTGGGAGGCCTCGACGGTATGCTCCGTTTCTTCGCTCAGCACCTGGCGGATGCGGTCGGCGCGGTGGCTGGTGGCCCAATCGAAGCCGATGGCGCGCGGCTCGCCGCGCTTCAGCGTGTTGTTGTTGGCGGTGGAGACGAACTTGCGCGAAGGGTTGTACTCATGGGGTAACTCGCTGAGCGGGAAGAAGCCGTCCCACTCGTATTCCACGGTGTCGCCCGGCACCGGCAGGATGCCCAGCCAGGTGCGCCGAATCGGGGCCAGCGCCGCGGCCTGGTAGCCGATGTTGCCGTCCACGTCGGCGTACACGAAATTCTCCGGAGGGAGTTTCCAGCGCTCCAACGCCCGGCGAAACTCCTTCCAATTGGCGGCGCGGCTGAGGGCCATGCCGGCGAAGTAGCCGGCCGTGCCCGGCTCGCTGCCGATCCAGCGCAGGGCGTAGGCGCGGCGGCGGGCCGGGTCTTCGTGGATCACCGGGCCGTGGCGCGTGTACTTGAGCTGTACTTTGCGCGGCTGCGGCTCGCCTCGGACGGGAATCTCCTCTTCCAGGATCTGCATCCTGCGCCACCCGCGCTGCTCGAGGGCGTCGAAGTACAGCGCGGGGTCTTTCTCATGGACGCGCTCGACGTACAGGTCCTGCTGATCGGCGGCGAAAATCGTGAGGCCGAAGGCAATGCGCTCGTTATGCCCGATGGAAACGGCGGGCAACGCCGGCTCGCCCGCCCCGATCACGTTCCACCCCGGCCCCACCAGATGCACCAGATACCGCAGCGAAGGCAATTGCAGCGCGCGATGCGGATCGTTGGCCAGGATGGGCTTGCCGGACCTGGTGCGCGCGCCGTGCACGGCCCAGTTGTTGCTGCCCTCGGCGCCGGGGAAGCGCACCCCGGCCTGCGCCGCGCGAAGCCCGGCAAGCACCGCGGCATCCACGCCTTCGAGGCTCAGGCCCGGGGGAGGCTCAATCCGGCGCTGCGGGTCAGTGGGGAAGAGCAACGCGGCTCTTTGCGGGCCGAGCCGGGCCACCACTTCCGCGCGCAGAATCTCGTCCTCGGCGTTGCCGGTCATGGGATAGGCGGCCATGCGGGAGACGCACACTTCCGGGGTCCACGGGCCGGGGCGGATGCCCAGCAACTGAAACTCGATGGGCAGGCGGTCGCCGAGCTGCGCGATGTAGGCGTTGATGCCGCGCACGAAAGACTCGGTGATCGCGCGGGCATCGGGGGAGTAGCTGCGCCACTCGGCCTCCCAGTTGCCGCGGAAGCGCAACAACCGGGCCATGCGGTCGCGCTCGACCGCGGCCGGGCCCAGCACTTCGGCCAGGCGGCCTTCGGCCTGGCGGCGCCACAGGTCGAGCTGCCACAGGCGGTCCTGGGCGGCGACGAAGCCCTGGGCGAGGAAGAGGTCGGCCTGCGTCTTGGCGTAAATGTGGGGGACGCCCCACTCGTCGCGCAGCACTTCCACGGGCTGCTCCAGCCCGGGTACGCGCAATTCCCCGGAGATTTGCGCCAGCGCCCCCCGCGCGTGCTCCCGTAGCGCCGCTTCCATCCGGGCGTCGCGCTGGGGCAGGGTTAGGGCGGCCAGCGCCACGCTCAGCCACAGGGCAACGGCCGCTACCCAGGGCGCCAAAGGCGATGGGTTCCTTCCGGGCAGTTCGTTTCTTCGGTTGGGTCTCACTCCTGACTCCCCACTCCTAGCTCCCGCCGCTGCGGCGAATCATGTCCGCGGCCTTCTCGGCGATCATGATGACCGGGGCATTGGTGTTGCCGCGGACGAGCACGGGCATCACCGAAGCGTCGGCCACGCGCAAACCCTCGACGCCGCGCACGCGCAACTGCGCGTCCACCACAGCCAGCGGATCGCAGCCCATCTTACACGTGCCCGCAGGATGGTACAGCGTTTCGAGGCGGGCGCGAAGGAAGTCGTCCAGGGCGGCGGCGTCCCGCGCGGAAGCGCCGGGCGTCACCTCTTCGATTCCGAAGGGCGCAAACGGGCGCGTCGCGGCCAGTTCGCGCATCTGGCGGATCCCCGCGCGGAGCACCTCCCAATCCCCGGGGTCCAGGAGGTAGCGAGGGTTGATGACGGGCGGGTCAAACGGGGAGGCGCTGCGCAAGGAAACCCGGCCGCGGCTCGACGTGACCAGCAGCGTGACGCAGCAGGAGAAACCGTGGCGCTCCGGCCGCGTTTGGTAGTGGCGCCGGATGAGCACCGGGCAGAAGTGAAGCTGAAAACTTGGCCCCCGGCTGGTCAACCGTATGCCGACAAAGCCGCCGGCCTCGGCCACGTTGGAGCTCAACGGCCCCGACCGAAACAGCGCGTATTGGAGGAAGCTCCAGTGGGTTTCGGCCGTGGCCAAACTCACGGGGCGGCGGCAGGACCATTGGACGTCCGCGGCCGGATGATCCTGGAGGTTCCTGCCGACGCCGGGCAAGTCGGCGGCAACGGCAATGCGATGCGCGCGCAAATGGTCCGCGGGACCGATGCCGCTGAGCATCAGCAGTTGCGGAGAATTGATCGCGCCTCCGCAGAGCACGACCTCGCGCTCGGCGCGGGCTTCCCTGGTGGATTTGTCCCCGCCGGAAACGTATTTCACTCCGACGGCGCGCCCGCGCTCGACGATCACGCCTGTGACCGGGGCCAGCGTTTCCACGCGCAGATTCCGGCGGGACCAGGCCGGCGCCAGGTAAGCCGCGGCCGCGCTCATTCGCTTCCCGTGCTTTTGCGTCACCTGGTGCAAGCCGAAGCCGAGCTGCTCGGCGCCGTTGAAGTCGGGGTTGAGCGGCAGGCCGAGTTCCGCGGCGGCTTCGACGAAGGCGCGGGATAGGGGATTGGGTGAGCGCAGGTCGGCCACATGGAGCGGGCCGCCGGCGCCATGGAACTCGTCCGCGCCGCGCTCGTTGTTCTCGGCCCTTTTGAAATAGGGCAGGACGTCGTCGTACCCCCAACCCGGGTTGCCCCGGTCGCGCCACCCGTCGTAGTCGTGGCGATTCCCTCGCATGTAAATCATGGCGTTCATCGAGCTGGAGCCGCCCAGCATCTTGCCGCGGGGCCAGTAGAGCCGGCGTCCGCCGAGGCGGCGCTGCGGCTCCGTTTCGTAGTTCCAATCGCATTCGGTGCGGAACAGGGCGGGGAAGGCCACCGGGACGCGGACTTCGCGGCGCGTGCCGGGGCCGCCCGCTTCGAGCAGCAGCACGCGGGCGCGCGGGTCTGCGCTCAACCGCGCGGCCAGCACGCACCCGGCCGACCCCGCACCTACGATGATGTAGTCGCAATCGCCCGGCACGGGCGCGAGTGTAGCAGAGGGGAGCGGGACGAGGCCCCGGATTCACCCGCGGCTCTGGAGCGGTCCGGACATGTGTTGCCCCGGGGCCGGGGCTAGGGCTGGATGGTGATGATGGCCAATTCCGGGCGGCACGCGAATCGAACGGGCAGGACCGAAGTACCCACACCGCGGCTCACGTACATTCGCGCGGCCCCGTGTTCATACCAGCCCTCCACATAGGGCCACGAGCCATACGGCAGCCACAGCGGAGGCAGGAACGGGATCCGCACTTGCCCGCCATGCGTATGCCCGGAAAAGGCGAAGTGGACCTGGTCGGCTACCTGATCAAAGTACGCGGGGGAATGAAAGAGCAGAATGCGCAACGCGCCGGGGGGCGCGGCGCCGAGCGCGGCGAGGGCATCCGGCCGGCCGTTTCCCGCGTCGTCCACCCCGCCCACCCACACATCCGGCCGCACAGACTCGCCGCGGTTGAGCAGCAACTTCACTCCGGCCAGGCGATAATGCTCCGCTTCGTTTCCGGGCGGCTGCCAGTTCTCCCAATTCCCCCGCACCAGGTACACGCCCAGCGGGGCTTTGAGTTGCGTGAGCAATTCGCGCGTGCCGCGGTGGGTGCCGCCAAATCCGGCGAGCGTGTCGCCGGTGATGACAATGAGGTCCGGCCGCTCCTGTTCGAGCCTGGCCAGCAGCGCACGCTCGCGGCGACCCAGCCCGCGGGTATGCAGGTCACTTACATGGGCGACCCGCAGGGGAGACGTAAGCCGGACGGCCGCGGAGGCAGGGACTGTGTGGCGGGTGACTTCCAGCCAGTAGGGCTCGACGCCCACGGCATATCCCGCGAGCAATGCGGCCAGCACGATAACGAAGAACGTCAGCCGCCGAAGCCGGGGACGGCGGGAAAAGGGCCAGCGTGTCAACATTCACCCGTTACGAGACGCGATCTTCCTGCCGAAATGAAAATAGACGCGCATGCGCTCGAGCAAGTGAGCCCAGGCGCGGCGCTGCACGGCCAGGCCACGGCCTACCGCGGCCGCGCCCGATTGCTCCAGGGAGACCAAAGCGCCATAGGGTGTTTGCTCCGCGCTGATGCGCACTTCAGAAGTCCTGCCCGCGCGTCCCGCGGCTTCGCCGGCTTCCCAGGTGAAGGCCACGCGATGGCCCCTGGTGATTTCCAGGAAAACGCCTTTTTCCAACCCGGACTTGCGCTGCCAGGCGTAACTTCCGCTCTGGCGCGGCTGGATTTTGGCCCGGCCCGGCAGAATGGAGCTCATCGCCGTGGGGCTGATCCACGCCTGAATCACCTGACGGGGAGTGGCGCGCATGAGGGTGCGCACGAAGAGGGCATCCTCGGCGGGCGGCTGCTCCAGCAGGGTCTTGAGCTTGAGCAGGAAGTCCGCCCAGCCGTGGCGGTACAACTCCAGGTCCACCCCGGGAGAATCTCCCTGAACGACGGTAACCAGGGAAGCCTGCCCCTGTCCTTTGACCGTCAGCGAGGCGGTGACTTCTCCAGGGCCGCCGAGCACCAGCGCGGCGCCGGGGACGGCGTCCAATACGCGGCCGCGCCAGGTGAATTGGCCCGGTTGGCCCTTTCGCGGCGCCGCAGCGGCCCAAACGCTCCAGTTCCACAGAAAAGGCCTGCCCGGGCGCCAGTCCATTTCCACGTGGCCCATGACCAGGTCGCCCAGAACGCCGGGAGTAGTCAAGGCTTGCCACGCCCGGTCCGCCGGGACGGCAATCGCCAGGGCCTCGGCAACCGGCTCCGGATTTCTTTTTTGCTTCTTCATTCAGGGCCCGGAAAAGGCGCGGGAGATTCCAGAAACGAATCGTCGATTGTACACCAGCAGGGGAAGTACGCTTGAGGGTCCAGCCCGGGACGCGCTTTCCCGCGGCGCGTTTCAACGAGGGGCGTTGGGGGCGGGCTTGAAGTCGGCGTAACGCAGGGTGAGGCGCAGTTTGACCTCCACGCCCTTTTCCTTGAGGAAGCCCTCCGAGCGGACGAACGTGGGCAGACGGGCCTGGCCTTCGATCACTTCGCGGTAGGTCTCGAACAGACTGAACAATTCCTCGCGGGCCACTTCGGAAACGAACCGGCCGTAGCTCTTCACAATCTCGAACTCCTGGTCGTCCAGCCAGACCAGGCCCTCGAACTGGCGCTCCTTGCGCTCCAGCCTCTTGGGCTTCACGGAAAAGAGAAAGGCGGGGATCTCGTCCACCTTTTCCGGACCGAGGTAGGTGAGCTCGTAGCGTTCGATATTCTCGGGCGTGAGCGAGAAGTGGGAGATGGCTGCCAGGTCCTGCAAGTCCACCAGTTCGAAGCGGGCGCGCTTCAACGTCTTGGGCGGCTCTTCCAGGATGCGGCCATAGCGCTGGCCATCCGGCTTGTAGTAGATCTCGCTCACCAGTTGAGCTTCACCGGCCTGCGAGCCGTCCGGGTCGTACTCCTGGACGCGCACGGTGAAGCGGTAGGCCGAGGAGTCGAAAGCCTTCTTCGACGCGCCCTCCTTTTCGGCAAACTTGCGGATGATCTCGGCGGCGGGGATGGGCGGCTGCGCCGCGGGGGCCTCCGCTGGGACCCGTTTGATCTCGCGCTTGGGCGCAGGGTTCATGGGCCCCTGCTGCTGGGCTTGCAGCCAGGGGGCCGCCAGCAGCGCCGCCAGGGCCAGGACGACGGCGGAATGGGACGTCCTCGATTCCATCGCGTGCACCAAGTTAGATGCGCGTTCCAGCGCCGGCGAACAGAGACTCTATTCCACCACCACAGCGCTGAAGGCCAGTTTGTAACTCGCTTCCGCGCCAGCCGCAAGAGCCGGGAAGCGCAGCTTGAGCAGCGCCGAGTGGCGCTGCATCTCGAGGCGCATCCGCCCCGCGGGCCATTCGAGGCGCAGCGCAAAGCTCCCGGGAGTGCGCACCTCGAGGCGGCGGGCGTCCTCCGGCACGTCCAGGGCCTTGCCGGGGACCAAGGTCTCGCAGGTCAGTTCATCGGCGAGGGCGGCCGCATCCGGATTCGCGGGGGCCTTTTCCGCGCTGGCGGGGTTGGCCGCCGCGGCCTCTTGCTGCGGCGCGGGGGCGCCCCAGCAGAGGCGCGAGGTGTGCCGCCCGTAGAACACAATGGGCGCGGAGGCCGACACGGTCAGGTCCCAATGCTGCGCCGTGTCTGCGGGCGCGGCGCGCAAGGAGTAAACCGCTTCGAACTTCTGCGGCCCAGTGATGCGCAACGTCTTCTCCACGCGCAGCGCCGCTGTATCGTGGGCCAGGCGCAGGGCGGTGGTGTTTTCCTCCTTCAGCCAGGAGGCCGAGTAGGGGAGGCGAAAAAGCTGCTGGACGGGGCCCGCGGAGTCCCCCGCGCGGAGCTGGGCCTCCTCGCGCAGCAGGCCCAGGGCATTGGTCAAGCTCAGGCCCGACTCACGATCCACCAGGGCGAAGATGCGACCGCCGGACTGGGGCGCGGTGACGATGCGCAGGCGGTCGTCCTCCAGCACCCACTCGTCCGCGCCATCGCGGTCAAAATCGAACTCATAAGGCGTGACCCTGTCCTGCTGGACGGGAACGAAGGCCACGGAGCCGGAGCGGCGATCGCTGCCGCTGCGAGCCTCGACACGGCTGATCAGCGGCGTGTGGCAGGGCGCCAGCGCCCCGGGATCGTCCGGGACCCCGTTCCGGCACGCGCGTTCCACGGGCGCATCGCCGCGCGCGCCGCCATTCTCCAGCGACGGCTTCAAGTCCATGCGGTCGAAGCCGTGCTCGCGCGGGTCCATGCCCACGCCCTCCTGCCCGCGAATCGGGCCTTCAACTTTGACGTCCACTTGCCTGGGCATCACGTCGTAGTTGGTGGCCTCGACAATCATCCTGCCGGTGCGGTCGCCCTTCAGGATAATCAAGGGGGGCTCGGTGATGAGCGCGGCATCCGCGGCCAAGGGCAATCGGGCGGCATCGGTCACGCCCCAGTCAAAGTCCTTCCGGCCGGTCTTGTCCGGATCGGGCTTTTTGGGCACAGAGGGCTCGTAGGGGAGCTGAATCTTGACCAGGCGGATGTAGTCGGGAGCGGGGCCGCGCTGGATGGTCACCTCGAACTGGCGAGTCTCGACGGTCCACAGCCCCTCCGGATTGACCTCATCGACGCGGGTGCGGGAAGGCTGGCGCTCGAGGCGCAGGCGCAGCGTGGCGCGCGTGGGAACGTACATGGTGAGCTGTAGCTCCTTGCCGTCGCGTTCCGCCCACAGTAGTTCGGCGCCGGCGGTCACAATCTCGTCGGTGCACTCGTGGCCCGGCCTGGGCGCGGAGCACAACGGCGCGTTGAGCGGCAGCAGGAGGGAATCTCCGGGCGGCACGGTGATGCGCAGAGGCAAGGCGCCGGTACCGGCGGCGCGGGCGCTCACGCGCGGGGAGAGAATCTCCAGGTCCTCTTCCACCGCTTCCTGGCCGAGGTTGGTCACGCTCAACAGGCCACCGCCGCTTTCCCGCGTGCGTTCCCCCAAGGGACCGGTACCCGCGTTGGTGACAAGCTGGCTGACCAGCAGCGTGCCGCTCCCCGTTCCCGCGCGGCGCACCACGGGCCGCTGAGCCGCCTCACGCAGAAACGAGTGCAGCGCGGCGGCCGCCTCGGCGGCGCTGGGATGGCCAGCCGCGGCTCCGAGGGAGTCCTCCAGCCTCACCCAGGAGTACAGCCCCTCGTCCACTTCCACCACGCGCCCGCCTTGCCGCGCATAGTCATCGAGCGCCGTGGCATCGGCGGCGTTCTGGCTTGACGGAAGCACCAGGGTGACCGCGTTGCGCAGCAATTGCGCGGCGGGCTGAGTGGCGGGATCCACCGCTTCCAGGGTGAGGCCGGCAAGAGCGGCTGCCCGCTCCAGTCGGAGAAAGCGGCGCTCCGCGTCGGGACCTGCCGCGGCGGGCAACACGACGCCGAAGTCCGCTCGCCGGTGGGCGGCGCCGAGGAACCGGTTCCAGGCGTCCAACAATTGACCATTCCGCAGCACCGGGCGCGCCCGGGCCTGGCGTTCCCCGTTGATGTCCAGCGCCGCATCCCAGCGGAAGTAGCGGTTCCCGGAGGCGCCTTCCCACCCCGCGGGCGTAAGCGTGTCCTGCAACGGGAAGTAGCTCAGCCCGCCCCCGCCGTGGCTGAGGAAGAGCCGCGAACTGACCAGCGTGTCGCCGGCGGCGGTCTCCGGGGGGCGCGCGTCGTCCGCGGCGGAGGGCCAGCCGGCCTGATAGTCGAGCAGCAGCGGCGGAAGCGCGGATCGAATGCGCTCCTGGTGGCCGGCCAGCGAAAGCGCCGCGGCCTCCGCAGCATCGAAGCGGCGCGGGATGGACGGCGCGGTAACGTCGCCGGGAGCGTCCGCCACGGGCTCGCGCGGGAACCACGCCGCAGCGACGTGAAGGAAGGGCAGGCCCGCCAGTCCGCCCGCTTCGAGGATCCGCCGCGCCGAGTCCGCTCTGCGCCCCACACCGTTGAAGCGGTCGCCCGCCGCGATCAGGATCAATGGTCCGGAAACTTCCTTCTCCTGGGGCGCGCCCCTCTTCCGGGTGCGGTCCGGGACGCGCACGCCGGCTCGCCCGCTGAAAGGCGCCAGGACGCGAGCCACAGCCGTGAGCCAGCGCTCATGGGCGCTCGCGCCAGCTTCGTCCGCCGGGGCCCACTCGGGCAGGCCGGCGTTTTTCCATTCGCGGTCCACGGCGCCGCCGGGCCGGACGATGAGCTTGAAGCCCTTCTCGGTGATCAGTTTCAGCAGGCCGCGCAGGTCGCGCCGTGCATTCGTGGTGCCTTCGAAATCGAACTCGCCGGGGCGCAATTCATGCCAGTTCCACGGGATGGCCAGGTCAATGGTGTTGATGCCCAGGGAGCGGTGCGCTTCGAGCGAAGCCTCCCACAGGTCGCGGGGCAGGCGGTAATAAAAGAAAGCCGCGCTGTGGATAAAGAAGGGTTCGCCATCCACGCGCAGCTCCGGGTAGGTCCCCGTGACCCTGATTTCTGCCCCGCGGACGCCTGCCGGCCGGGCCGCGGGGCCGGGGCTCTGCGCGACGGTGCTCCCGGCGCTGAAAAGAACCACGGCCGCAGCCAGCAAGAGAATGCGGGTCCGCAACTTCACAAAACGATTCTGTCATGGTTCGCGCCGGGCGCGCCAGCAAAAGCGGCTTTGTTCGCTTTGCGGTTGCGGCTCGGTTGTGCGTACCGGATAATGCTGAAGTGCCCGCCTCTGGGCGCTGGGGGATAGTGTCTCTGGTCATCTGCCCGCATTGCCGCGCAGAAACCCCGGACGATTCGATCCGTTGCCGGAAGTGCGGCCTGCCGCTGGCCAAGTTCGACGAGGGTGAAACGATGGCCGGCGTGCCGGTGGGCCCGGAAGTGGCCGCCGAGTCACAGCGCATTTCCCGCCAGCCCTCGACGGCCTCCGCCGTGGCTTCGCCGCCCCCGGCCTCCTCCGCGGGAGGGCCAGTGGGAGCTTCCTGGCCGGCCTACGCCGCATCGCCGCTGCTGGAGCCGGGGGCGGACTTCGGGCCGCGCTACCGCATCGAAGAGCGCATCGGCGAGGGCGGCATGGGCACGGTGTACCGGGCCTTCGACAAGGAACTGAACCGCGTGGTGGCCCTGAAGCTGCTGCGGCCGGAGTTGACGCACGACGCCGGCTCGATGCAGCGCTTCAAGCAGGAATTGCTGCTGGCCAGCAAAGTCTCCCACAAGAACATCCTGCGCATCCACGACCTGGGCGACGCCGGGGGCATCCGCTTCATTTCCATGGCCTACGTGGATGGCGAGGACCTCAACGGGCTGCTGGGACGCGAAGGCAAGCTGGACGTGGAGCGCGCGGCGTCCATCTTCCGCGAGTTGTGCTTCGCGCTGAAGGCGGCGCACAGCGAAGGGATCGTCCACCGCGACCTGAAGCCGCACAACGTGCTGCTGGACAAGTCGGGCGGGGTGTTTGTTTCCGATTTTGGCCTGGCGAAGTCGCTGGAGTCGGGCAACGTGGGCATGACCCGCACCGGGGAGTTCCTGGGCACGCCGCGTTACATGTCGCCGGAACAAGTGGAGGGCCAGCCGGTGGACCAGCGCAGCGACATCTACGCGCTGGGCCTGATCGTGTACGAGATGCTCACCGGGGATGTGCCCTTCAGCGGCGATTCGGCCATGCAGGTGATGTTCAAGCGCATCAAGGAAAAGCCCAAGAACCCCCGCAGCATCAACCCGGCGATCCCCGAGTACCTGGCGCGCATCGTGCTGCACTGCCTGGAGCGCAAGCCAACCGACCGTTACCTGCAGGCCGGCGAAATCCTCGCGGACTTGAACGCTCACCGGGCCTCCTCGCACGGCATCACCATGAAGTTCACGATCCCCGCGGCGGCCGACCGGCGCTGGTGGTGGATCGCCGGCGCGGCGGTGCTGGTGATTGCTCTGGGCTACGGCATCTGGCGGTTTACCCGGCCTCCCGCCGATGCCACCGGTTCGGCGCCGGCGGGCGCAGCGGTCCCGGCGGGTCCGGTGCGGTATGTGGCCGTGCTGCCGTTCCGCATCCTGGGGGATGAGAAAGCGCTGGGGTACCTGGGAGAGGGGTTGATCGAGGGTCTCACGGCCAAGCTGTCGCAGCTTCCAGCGCTGCGTGTCTCGTCGCGCTCCGCCGTGGAAGAGGCGCGGGCCAAAGGCTCGATGGACAAGATCGCGCGCGCGCTGGGGGTGAAGCTGGTGGTCAGCGGCGTCATCCAGCCGGCGGGCGACCGCCTGCGGGTCATCGTCAACGTGGACGACATGGAGAAGGGCCAGCGCGTGTGGGGCCAGGAGTTTACCGGGATCGCGCAGGACCTGCTGGCACTGGAAGACCAGATTTACGCCAAGGTGGTGCCGGGCCTGGGCCTGGAAGCCACCGGAGAAGAAATCGCGCGGGCCACCGCGCACCCCACCGAGAACCTGGAAGCGTACGACCTGTATCTGCGCGGGCGCGGCGCGCTGCGGGGCCAGCAGGACGTGCGCAAGCTGGAAGAAGCGGTGGCCAACTTCGAGCAAGCGCTCAAGAAGGACCCGCAGTTCGCGCTGGCCTATGCCGGGCTGGCCGATGCGCAGATGCAGCTCTATACCGAGAAGAAGGATCAGGTGTACGCCGAGCGGGCCCTGGGGGCGGCGCAGCAGGCCGCGCGGCTGGACGACAAGCTGCCGGAGGTGCACTTCTCGCTGGGCAGCGTCTTCAGCGCCACCGGGCGCACCAGCGAAGCCATCGCCGAGTTGAAGCGCGCGCTGACCCTGGCGCCCAACTCCGACGAGGGGCATCGCCGCCTGGGTCACGCCTTTATGCGCGCCGGCCGCACCGAAGAGGCTTTGCAGGCGTTCCAGAAGGCCATTGACGTCAACCCCTACTTCTGGCTCAACCACAGCGCCCTGGGAGGCGCGCACTTCCAGATCGGCGACAACGAGAAGGCCCTGGCCGGGTTCCGCAAGGTGACCGAACTGGAGCCGGACAACCCGCTGGGGCACGAGAACCAGGGGTCTGTCTATTTCCGGCAGGGGAAATGGAACGAGTGCATCCCGTTTTTCGAGAAGGCCCTGGCGCTGGAGCCGTACTGGTCCACGTACTCGAACCTGGGCACGGCATATTTCTACCTGAAGCGGTACCCCGACGCGGTGAGGATGTTCGAGAAATCCGTGGAGATGAACCCCAACGAGGAAGTGACCCTGGGCAACCTGGCGGATGCCTACCGCTGGTCCGGACTGAAAGACAAAGCGCAGGCCAAGTACGACGCGGCCATCGCCCGGGCCTACCAGGAACTGCGGGTGAACCCGCGCGACGCCAATACCCTGGGCAACCTGGCGCTCTATTACGCGAAGAAGGGCGATGACTCCCGTGGCGTGGAGTTCATCCGCCGGGCCCGCTCGATTGACCAGACCAGCGTGAGCCTGATGTACAACGAGGCCGTGGTGCACGCGCTGGGCCGGCGCGTCCCCGAAGCGATGCGCGCGCTGCGCAAAGCTGTCGGCGCGGGGTACTCCGCCGCCGAAGCGCAAAACGACCCGGAACTCGAGTCCCTGCGCTCCCATCCCGACTTTGCCGCTCTGGGCAAAGCGCCGCGATAACAACCCGCCTATGCCTGGCCATGCCGGAGACGGCGCGCGATTCCGCCATCATTGACGGAAGAGCACCTGGACTCCGCGGCGCCAGGATTCGTTGAGCCCGATGCAAGTCACTTCGATTCCCGGCGCCAGGCAGCGGACCAGTACGCCGGTGGTGGGATGGAAACGGAACCCCGGCGCGACCAGATAGAGGAGCGGCGGGGCCGCCCGCAACTCCACGCCGCGGAAATAGCCCAGCCGCGTGAAGTCACCCTGCTGCTGGTGATGCCGGACGCGCAGCCAGTATTCGGCCGCCTGCAAGGGTAAATGGATATCTTCGCTGGCCTTGAGTTCGATGACGACCAGGCGGCCGTCGCGGGTGACCCCCAGGAGGTCTAACACGCTGCGTTGGCCCCCGGCCGTGGGGGCCGTTTGCGCATACAGATGGGCGGGATGAAGCCGGGCATCCAGGCGAGCGGGGTCGGCTTGAATCAGCGTCCCCAGCCAGCGCTCCGGCTGGGCGCGGAACAATGGATGGTTGGCGTCCGCGGCTTGTGGGCTGCGGCGCTTAGCCAGCTTGTTCACCAGACGTTGCAGCGCGGACCAGGCCCCGGGCCCCAGCTTGCGGCGCTGGTTGAGACCAAACTCGACTTGCCCGTCGCGCCAGTGAGCGAACTCCAGCCCGCGCCAGCGCAGGGCCACCTCGCGCGTGCCCGCGGGAACCACCGTGTCCACCGCGTCCGGCGCCAGCCGGACAATCTTCTCGATGTCTCCCTGCGCGGCCAGCAGAAGTTGCTCGGTTTCCCGGCGGGGGCGCAGGAAAGTAGCCAGGTTGCCGCTGTCGGAAACGGGAAAGCGCCGCGCGCGCCACTCTGCCCCGTCCACCTCGTACAACTCCACGTGGACGGCCGGCGCCAAAGCGCGCAAACGCTCAGCCGTGGAAGAACATCCCGCTCCCGGCAGGAAGAGCCGCAGCCCGGCTACCGCGCGCCGCCCGGCGCGCTGGCGTACCGCGTCGAGCCACAGGAGGCCGAAGCTGAGCGCGGCGTCAGCCGTGGCCGGGGACTCCGATGGCGCAGCGGCCAGCACGGCCCAGGCCTGGCTGCCACGCGTGACCACCCCGCGCGTGTAACTGCCGCTGAAGGAGTGCTCCAGGTCCGGCGCGGAGGTCAGGGACTCGACGACTTCGTCGGGGAATTGTTCCTGGAGGAACCGGCAGAAGCGCTCTCGAAAGTTCTCGCGGCTCAACCGCGCGGCTGCGCGAGGCGCGTCTCTGCGAACCAGTTCCAGCTTGGCCGGCTGGGGCCGCCCGAAGCGCTGCACTTCCAGCAGCAGCCGGTCGTCGCTGGCTTCCTCAATGCGCAGCACCTGGCGAACCAGGTTCTGTTGGCCGGTCCAGAGTTGCAGCAGCACGCGGCCGCCCTGCGCGCGCACTTCGTACTGGAAGCCGGTCAGTTGCGGCAGGAAGCTGCCGGCTTCCCAGGCCTCCACCGGGGACGAGCCTGTTGCGGAGGCGGGACCGCTGAGCCTGGCCAGACGCTCTTCCAGCGCGGCCGGGTCCACGCGGGACGGGGCTGGTTGACGAGAGGGGGTCACCAACGCGGATTCTAGCACCGGGCGCCGGCGGCTCAGCGGTTGCCGAAGTTCTCGGGGTCGTAATCAGGGTCCCCGGGCGCCGGCATATTGCCGGAGGTCAGCACCACGCTTTGGCCGGTCAGCTCGATGCGTTTGCGGCATTTGCGGCAAGCGACCACTTCATCGAGGCGGACCATGTAGGGGCGGGCCTTCTCGAACTTGATCTGGTCTTCGCGGCTCATCCCGCGCGGGGGTTGAGCTTTCTTCTTGCGCACCATCCAGCGGATGGGATAGTCGTCCTCGCGCCGGCACATGGGGCACATCAGTTTCTGCGTCTTGGTCTCCTGGCGTTCGTCGTAGAAGGCCCGCTCATCCATGTGCGGAATTGTAGCAGGAGCCCTGGGCGAGTCTCAAAGCCGCGCGCGCGAAGCCACGGGCGCGAGCGGCCAGGCCACCACGTCGAGCCGCCGCGCGAAATGCAGCAGCGGCGGGGAATGCGGAAGGCGGAGCCCGGCGGCCGCGGCTACGGTGTCGCGCTCCACTTCCGCCTCAGCGACCTGCAACGGCCACGGCGGGTGGTGGATTTCGGCGCGGCACAACCGGCCGCGGCGAATGGAGTAAAGGCAATAACGCTCCGTGAGGAAGTACTCGATGGAGCCGGACGGCGCGGGAAACACGCCGCCGGCGGGCCGGTAGCGCCCGCGAAATTCGGCGTCGGCCCCGATCCGCCGGCTTTCGTAGCTCACCGTTCCCGCGCGGTCCACGCATTGCATGCGCGCGCGGAAGTAAGGCAGGTGATACCACGCCCGGGCCAGCGTCACGGCCAACGGATTCGCCGCATCCAGGCTGAAGAAGTACACGCCCGGCTTGCCCTCGGCGGTCACGTAGGTGCGCACGTTGAGCTCCGGGAAGGAAGAAATCCAGGGAAGCGCCGGAACCCCGCGCGGCGTCACGCCGCTCATGCGAAAAGGGACTACACCGACCCAGGCGGATCCATCCCATAGGTCCACTTCCAGACCCGCGGGCACCAGCGGGCGCATGGCCCCGGCGGTAATTGGCCAATGGGCGAAAAGCAAGTCGTGCCAGCTCATGGCCACGGCCCACGGTCGCCCAGGCAGAGGCCACGGCCGATGATGGGCAGGCGCCAGTATCATCGTGTACGTACACTTTACAGCAATAGAAGCCCGTAACTCTCCCGGCACATGTATGCACTGAAACTGTGCAAATCAATTCCCCGGGAAATCGATAGAATGCACACGCCTCTCCGCAACCACGAGCTTTGTAGTGATAGTATAACATAAGTAGAATCAATTAGTTGCTGGCCGTTCAGGGCCGGGCGAGGCTGCGCCTCGTCCCTTCCTGCGGAAGCACACCAGCACGCGGGGGCGGACGATTTCCACCGGGATTTCCACAGTACGGGGGATGTTGGCGCCGGGAAACTCAGGCCCGCGCCGGGCCTCCCAGCACCCGGGCAGGCAAGGTGATAACCGCGCGGAGCAGGTCCAGCACGCCCCCCACCGCGATTCCAACGATGCGGAATGGCAGCAGCAACAGCCACACCATGGGGTACAGCACCAGGGCCAGCAACGCCAGGGGCCAGCACAGCACCAGCAGGATGCACCAGAGAAGGAATTGGGTCATGACATTTCCCTCAATTTCAGATACGAAGAAACACGCGCGAAGGTTCAATGGGCCGCCGGGCTGCGCGCGGCATCCTCTTCCGGGGCGGGTTACTTGTCGTATTGGATGAGGGAAAAGACGTCGATGCCGCGCAGGCGCGTGCGGCCCCACAGGAACTTCAACTCGACGGCGAAGGCGCAGCCCACCACCTCTCCGCCCAGCTTGCGGACCAGTTCCACCGTGGCCGCCGCAGTGCCGCCGGTGGCCAGCAGGTCGTCGCATACCAGCACCCGCTGGCCCTTGTGGATGGCGTCCTCGTGAATCTCCAGCGTGTCCGAGCCATACTCGAGGTCGTAGGTCACCTTGGCAGTCTTCCACGGCAGCTTCTTGGGCTTGCGGACCGGGACAAAACCGGCGTCGAGCTTGTAGGCGATGGCCGGGGCGAAGATGAAGCCGCGCGCCTCCATGCCCACTACGACGTCAATTCTCTTTTCCCGATAGTGATCGCAGAACTGGTCCACCAACACGCGGAAACCGTCCTTGTCCTTCAGCACCGTGGTCAGGTCGTAGAAGAGGATGCCGGTCTTGGGCCAGTCGGGCACCTCGCGGATGAGTTTCTTCAGCTCTTCCATGGTCGGGGTCCTCTTCCTCAGATTGGCCGCGGGCTTCCGCGGGCGGGGTTTGCTCCGGACGCGACCGCCGGTCTTGCCCTTACGTTTGGGTTTAGGAGTCATGTTCGACGGAGAACTCCTCCGCGTACCGCGGCTCGAAGGCCGCGGGCACTTCGTGCACCCCGGTGACCCGGGAGGCGCGCGGCCCGGTTTCGAGCTCGGCGCGCAACGCGGCAAGCTGCTCGGGCGGGCCGAGGGCGTAAACCTCCACGCGCCCGTCGGCCAGGTTCCGCGCGTAACCGTGGATGCCCAGACGGTTCGCCGCCAGCACTGCGAACCACCGGTACCCCACGCCCTGCACTCGCCCCGATACCAGGAATCGCCGCGCTTGGCTGCGCTCCGGGTTCGCCGGCTTCGTTTCCGGCCCCGTCACAGCCGCCGGATTGTATCAGAGAACAGGACCAGCGACCGCTGCTCCCCTCAATTCGGCGCACGATCTTTCGCGCATTGGGCGGGTGCGAGTCTCGCCGCGAAAACTCCCCCGAAACACGGCGAGGCGCAAAGGAGGGTTTGCACCTTTGCACCAACGAGAGGGGCTCGGGGTGGAGCCAGAGCGGGCCTGCGGGAAGAATGCGCAAGACTTTGCTTTCGCGCGGTTGGGCCCGTCGCCGGCCCGAATTACTTGATGTTGTAGCAAGGTAGAAATGTCACCCCTAACAGCCGAGTGAAAATGTCACCCCCCCTTTTTGGTCACAGCACGTGGACCTGCAGTTTCGAGTCGTGGTGATAGACGGCGACGCGACCGGCCA
>Ga0187892_10000168_pt1 | contig 169479 bp, 136 predicted proteins | sample MA1701073metaG_FD_139345 | JGI IMG/M metagenome (GOLD analysis project Ga0187892, IMG submission 139345) | Bio-ooze microbial communities from a basaltic lava cave in the Kipuka Kanohina Cave System on the Island of Hawaii, USA - MA170107-3 metaG ...
AGCCGCATTCAACCTGATTTTGTGAAAAGTGCTTCTCTGCGCGTCCGATTAAGTGACTTTTTGCGCTTTCATCAGGCGGTCCAAACGAGTGGGAACCGTTCGCTATCGAGCCGTTCGCCGTGGCCCAATCCGGGATCCTCAGTTGGGATGGCGATCTCACCTTGGCGTCGAGAGTAACGAGCGTCGTCGCCAGCCCATCGCGTTGAGAGCGCACGCCGTCGATGCTGTCCCTCGTTGCCGGGTGCTCCGTGAACGATCATCGCCTGAAACACTAAGCAGTCTCCGGGCTGCAGGGCAAACCGGCTAATTCTGTACTTGTCACGATTTGCTTCGATGTCGGGCAGTGGTGGCAATCCGGTTCTCGCATATGGGCTCCATCGACAAAGTGATAAGGGCTAAACTCCGGCCATCCGTGGCTACCACAGACGTACTCGACGCCCACTTCTTCAGGATCGCGTCCAGTGTTAATCAAATAGAGCACACCTGATGGCCGCTGATCTCCCAGTATGGTTGGTCTTGGTGCCACGGTGGCGCTCAGAAGTCCTGGCTCCTTGATCAGCAACTGATCGTAGAAGAAGTTCACTCGGGAGGCCCCCATGATTCGTCCTGCGATCTCAGCCGCAGGTGATTCGATCACAAAGCGCAGAAACTTGGGTAGTCGTAGGGATAACTCGATGTCTCCGCAGAACCGGCCCGCACCTCCCCGCGCAACGTAGGCCTCAGCGTGAGGCCCGGCGAGGAGATGGCCTCTTTCCACTGCGTCCGACAGAAACGCAAGCCACGAGGGGCGAAAAGGCGCTTCTCAGATAGACTACACCGTCTCGCTCATACTTTACTGCGATGCTCCTTACTAATATGTGATTAATATGTGTAGCTAAGCGAGGTGCGTCGATCTATCTCCAGGGTAGATTCCCTAGTCAGCAAATCTGTGTTTCTTTGGAGATGTTTTCGCCTGCAGCGAGTACGAACTCATATCTGGCTCCTTCCATAAGACTTTGTCTGTAGGCCCTGTATCATCCCCTCAAAGAAAGTTGCTACAGCAAGCTTCCCGGGTCGCGGCGCCCGACGGCCGCGCCTGTCGCGGAGCGTTCTGCCAGCGTTCGCGCATCGCGAGGCAAGTAAGATGCGGTTTGGGCAGTCAAAGTAGAGAGCATCATTTGATCTCCTTCGCCGAAGGTACTCGATTACGAACCAGGTGAGTTACCCGTTCTTTGGTCATCCAAGACAAATTTATTTTTGCAAGGCCCTCGTGATGAATTTTTCTTTAGATTCGGGGAGCAGGTCAACACGTTGACCGCCACCTTCCCGGATGAGCTTGTCTCCTTCTTTTGTAATGGCGCGATTGAATCCGGAGCCACTCAATACTGCCGGACGTCAGCGTGAAGGTTTTAGTGTTCACGTTGGCCAAGACTTTGGCTACAATCCGACGTTCCATGAAGATTGATGAGCGACTGTCCAGCCGTAGCAGTATGGGAGGATCCCACGGGGAAGTTAAGAATCGCGTGCGGCGCAAGAAAAGCGGATGGGCGTTCAGCCTTTAGTCGCTCCTCGACACAGGATTTCCTGTTACGGCACAATGACAGCCACATGAAGCTCAGTCAGGCCAGAGAACAGTATTGAGCAGCTGATCTTGATAGGACACGAAATGAATGCCGTATTAAAACTGATCGCGGTGATAACGATATGGGCATGGTACCCTGCTGCGGCTCCAGCACAATCAGCGGCTGACGAGCCTCTGATGCTCATCCGAATGCCGGGTGAAGCAGCATTAGTCGACCAGCCGGCTGACGCCGACATCGCTCGTTTCGTGGCTTCGCGCGGAACTTACCTTCACATGACTCCGCAAGATTTGATGAGGGATCCGGATCTTGCCCGTCAGGTGCTTGGACAGAATCAGATCTTTGGGGAACTCTCGCAGTTCCAGGCCGAGCACAAGATATCCGTCAAGGTCAAGTTCATTACGTGGGCCGATGCGTTTCGTTACTTCACAGACTATGTATCAGATCCTAGTAACCCGCCCATCGTGGCACAGCTGGGTGACACGTGGGCTGCCTACTTCCGTTCGCTTGGTGTCTTGCCATACGAGCAACGGCATACATGGGACGTTCGGCTGCTCTGGTATTGGAAGGATATGGTCAACGCTGAAGAGATTGCTGACGGTGATGGATTTGTTGCGGCGTGTCAGAGGCTGCATGAGGCCCCTCCTCCTGAGTTGGTGTCGCCTTTTATTATTTCCACAGCTCCGGATTGGAACCTTCTCCATGACCTCTCTGTATGGCTCTATAATGCTGGGCTGCCCGATCTCATCTCCACCGACAAAAAGCTGGGAATGCTACCTTGGAAAGAGGCTAAATTTGCTGGTCCCGAGGGCGAGCGGGCAACCCAGTTTCTAATCAACCTGGCGAAGCGCGGATATGTCGCGCTGCCGGAAAAGTCCAGCGATCAAATTGTTGAAGACTTTCTCGCCAGGAAATACGCTATGGTCATCATTGGGCCTTGGGTCGCAAGGGAAGCAGAAAAAAAACTCGGCCCAGATTGGGAATCGAAGATTGGCGCCACTTTGCCTCCAAAGACTGGCGCAAGTGTTGCCACGACGATTAAGGGCGGTTCCTTATTCGTAGTTCTTGATCCCAGTCGTGGCAAAGACCCAATCAGGGCTGACCGAGCGCGCCGGCTGGTCGAATTTTTCGGTTCAGTGGAAAGCCAACGTCGCTATACTCGTGCCCTCGGGACGCTTCCGGCGAACCCGCACGTTCTCGCGGAATCCCCACATTTCAGCCTCTTCAAAACAGCGCTGGACAGCGGCAAGACCTACCCCGAGATTCCCGAGTGGGGACCTGTAGTGGAGAACCTTACCACCCGAGACAATCTCTACGCCTTCTGGAAACGTCTGTCGGCTCTCGCCGATACACATTCGGTAGCAGGCCAAGCGGAACAGGTGACTCGAGAGAAGCTTATTCTGGCCGCTCTGCACTCCGCTCAGACAGACATTAACAAGGAACTGTCGCCTGGGAAGCTATCCTTTCTCTGGCCCTGGCTGCTGGCCCTAATTCTGCTTCTCACTGTTGGCGTCTTTGCCTCCGTGTGGCGCCGGCAGGTCGAACGAAAGCGCACAGCGGAATTGCGACAAGCGCGCGACATGCTGGCCACCTTGCAACGTCGCATGGCACCACTGCAAGAGCCCCTTCGTGCCGGCGCTCCGGCCGCCTCGCATGATCTGCCGACACCGGTCATCAAAGGTTATCCCGCTCTCTATCTCAATACCGCGAAGCGCAAGGTCTTCCTAAAGAAGACGTCTTCCGAACCGCTTGAAGAGATCATTCACGGAGCAGAATATGACCTGTTTCGGCATATCATCGAGTGTTTGCAAGCGGGTTGGTATGAGACTCACTGGATCTGGAGCTACAGCATCTGGCCGGAAGCACACCCCAAGTTTCCGAAAGAAGCATTTGCCATTCACTGCACGAAATTGCGAAAGGAGATCGAAAGCGTGTGGCGCCTGGGAACAATGCTCGGGAGAGGCTCTTATCACGGCGGCGCAATTCCAATAGAAGTCAGAGATGTTCACTTCTACACGGACGCTCCGACCGAAGATGGCGGTCATCCGATTTGGTCGCTCTTTCATGCCTCTGAACAATCATTAAAAGCGTACAAAGCCGAACAATGGGAAGACGCGCGGCGCCATGTGGAACAATTGCTGCAGATTGATGTGGAGAATTGGCCGGGCAATATTCTCCTCTGCCAGTTAGCAATCCAAAACCATGCCGACAAGGATGGCCCTTTCGTTCGCAACGCGATTGCGTTTGCCTACAAACAGAGAGCGCCTTATGAGCATGCGGTTGAAGTGGTCGCAAACCTACCCGAAGAAAAAGTGAGCCAGGAACAGAAGGAGAGGCTGCATTCACGACTGGCAAGCTTGTTGGAAATTATCCCACAGTTGCCGCCACTGCAGCCAGAACCTCAACCGCGCGCCGGACGAACACCCTGGCGGACCAGGGATCAGCTTACCGATTGGTCCAGCTATTTAAGTGGAAAGGAGCAAGCGTTAGCCGTGGAGGAGATTAGGGTCGTCCAGGAAGTTAAGCGGTTTGTCAGCCAGCGTCTCCATTGGGCTTCTCGAGGAGAAGTCAAAGACCATTTTCGGGAGTTTGTTCAAGATCTGGCGCTAGATGACTCACGGTGGCCAGATGAGCAACTCCCCTCCAGCGAGAAGGCCTTTAAGTACCGTGCCTTGGATTATGTGCTCGTTGGAGTCCATCATCTCCGGGATGATGATGAATCGAAAGCGGTCACAAAAGCGCGAACCCTACGTAAGCTGTGGAGCACAAGGGCACAATTGAGCAAGCGGTTGGAACGAGAGATCACCAATGACGAAATCTACCAGGAATGCCGGCAGCGATACGGCTGGAGCCGTTCGGGATTTGATCATCTTCTCGAGTTCGAGAATTTCTGCCACCCGGAGCCGTTCGATGAGTCACTTCGAAAGAACATAGACGCTGAGACTGTGTAGTTTCTGCGATTCACCCTCACTTTTTCTTCTGAAAAGCTCCTTGTAAATATTTCTGCCGGAACACCCGTTACACACGTGTCGCGGGAGAGGTCTCCACCTGGCCTTAATTACGACTAGTTTTGCGAGCTCTCAACCCGGACGGCATTATTTCCGCCCTTCGACCAAAGGAGTTCTAACATGCGACTCAGATTTTCTGCTTCTGCTTGTATTATTCTGTGTGGGTCGGTCCTGTTGTTCTGCGCGGCTGCTGCGAACGCACAATTTCGGGCCAGTGTGCAAGGCACGGTAACGGACGTTTCAGCTGCCGTCATCCCGGGTGCAACTGTCTCGCTCGCCAGTAAAGAGACCGGTCACACGCAGCAGGTTCAAACGAGCGGTGGAGGTTTTTATCGCTTCTCCAGCTTAGCACCTGGCCACTACACCCTGAGCGTAGAGAATACCGGCTTTAAGAAGAGCGTTCAGGTCATCACGGTTAAGGCCGAGGAGGTGCAGGGTTTCGACGTTACGCTCTCCGCGGGCGACGTTTCCGAGACGGTTTTGGTCACAGCCGGAAACCAGCAACTGCTCCAGTCCGAGAACGCCAACGTTAATGGCTCGATTTCCGAGCGGGAGATTCTGCGCCTGCCGCAAATCGGGCGCGATCCTTATGAATTAGCGCGCCTGGCCCCGGGCATATTCGGACTGGGGGCGCGTAACGGTACTGGTGGTTCCGTCCGCCTGCCGAATACATCCGGTCCGGGCGGCTCAAACAGTTCCATCTTTCAGGTCGAGAACCAGCTACCGATCAGCGCCAACGGCCAGCGAGTCACGGCCAATAGCTTCGAGGTCGATGGCGTGAGCGTCAACAGTCAGGCATGGGGCGGCGCGGCGGTCCTAACACCGAACCAGGAATCCGTCAAAGAGGTGCGCGTGGTGTCGAGCAGTTACTCGGCGGAGAACGGGCGCAACACCGGAGCTTTGATCCAGGTCGTCTCGCAGAACGGGACGAACGCCTTTCACGGGAGTGCTTTCTACAAATACCAGGACCCGACCTTGAACGCCTTCAATAAGTGGGGTGGGCCTACCGGCCTGCCACCAGTGCGCGTCGAAACTCGCTTTCGCCAGTGGGGTGGCAGCATCGGCGGCCCCATCTACTTGCCGCGCTTCGGCGAGGGTGGGCCAGCCATCTGGAGTGGCAAAGACAAGCTCTTCTTTTTCTTCTCTTACGAAACCCTCGTTAACAGAAACCCAAATAGAATCAGCAACATGTGGACTGAGACGCCGGAGTTTCACCAGCTCCTCCGGAACCGGCGCTCCGGCGGCGTCTCAACGCAAATCGTAAGCATGCCGGGCATGGAGCATCGGATTCGAAGTTTAATTCCTCAGACTTGTGCTGTAGCCCACCCCACCCTCGCTGATCCCTCGAGATGCAGGGTGGTGCCGGGCGGCCTGGATATCGGCTCGCCAACAGGCGCCATCGGCCAGCGGGTGGCGAATCAGGTGGGCGGGGGCTTGGACAACATTCCCGATATTCGGTTCGCGGAGGTCCTCTCAAAATTCTCGAATAAGGCGCAACAGTTCAACGGGCGCATCGATTTCCAGGCAACAGCTAACGACTTGGTTGCGTTCAGCTTTTATTACACCCCCAATGATACCGTTGTGAATGGCAATCTGGGCCGCCCGATTTATGATTTCACTTCGGCGCGGCGTAATACTGCCGGCGCATTGCTCTGGAATCACACGCTATCTCCTACTACGCTCAACGAAGCGCGCTTCAACGTCACCCGCTGGTATTTCAACGAAATTAAATCCAACGATGGTTTTCCCTGGGGTATACCGCGCGCTTCAGTCGGCGACTTTCTTCCTTTCATCCAATGGACATTCGGAAATCCTGGCGTCTTTTACCAGACCTCCTACAATTTCCGCGATATCTTGAGCAAAGTGGTGGGTAGTCACGGCTTGAAGTTCGGGGGTGAGATTGCTCACGAACAGAACAACGACACGGGCGCGGGCGGCGTGCGTCCGGACTACTTTTTCGGCAACCTCTGGAATTTTGCGAACGATGCGCCGATCAGGGAAACAGCCAACTTCGATCTGAAAACCGGCCTCCGGACGGATTCAAAGAAATACATTCGCAATAAAGCTTACTCCCTCTTCGTGCAAGACGATTGGAAGGCGCGGCCCAATCTGACCCTCAACCTTGGCCTGCGTTGGGAATATTTTGCGCCTCTCAGGGAGAAGTTCGGAAAGTTGAGCCATTTGATTTTAGGCGAAGGCCAGAATGCGCTCACAGGTGCGAAATTTGGCGTAGGCGAGGGCCTCCACAAACCTGATCGCAACAACTTCGGGCCGCAGTTTGGCTTCGCCTGGAGTCCGGCCCGCTTCCGGGATAAAGCGGTGCTGCGCGGCGGCTTCGGCATCGGTTACAACCGTATCCCGCAATCCGTCACACTTAACGCGCGAACCAACCCGCCGTTCGTTGGACAGTTTGTTTTAACCGACCCCAGTCAAATCCGCTATGCCTTCGGGCCCGGCCTCTTAACGTTTGGCGGCTACCCGCCCAATCCGAGCACCATCTTGCAGATTGACCCGGCGACCAACATCCCGATCCCAGGTCCAGGGGCCGGCAGGCCGAACGTATTTGGAACCGGGCAGGACGTCCCCAATCCTTACACTTACCGCTACTCGCTCGAGGCACAGTACGATCTGCCGGGCAACTGGGTATCGTCGCTCGGGTATCAAGGCAGTGCCGGCCGTAAGTTCCCCCGCGTCGTCAACCTGGGCTTATTCGTTAAGCCCAACCCGAATCTTGGGACGCAGAGGATCATGTTGACCGACGTCAACACCAACTTCAATGCCCTGCTCGCGCGAATGACGCGCCGGTTCTCAAATGGCTTCGATCTGAACGCTCAATACCGCTGGAGCAAGAGTATTGACACCTGCTCCAATGATGACAATTGTGCCCAGAGCTTTCCTTTTGACCAGAGCACCGAGCGCGGCCCCTCAGACTACGACGTCACACACGCCTTCACGGCGTCGGGCTTATGGGACCTTCCCATTTTAAGAAATCGTCAGGACTTTCTCGGCAAGGCATTCGGAGGGTGGCAGCTCAATGGCATCCTGACAGCGAGTTCGGGCTTCCCCTGGACGCCCGTGTACAGCGCAGGTTGTGTGACCCTGACCGATAGGGGACTTGTGTGCCCACTACGACCCATCGGTTATCGGGGTGGCTTAGAGCAAGACACGAGCAATGAAGGCTTCCAGCGCGGTAGTTTCGGCCCCAACGCCGCTCAATTCTTCGTGCCTCCTCCAGGTGGTACGGCGGCGGTCCCGCCCCCGCCGGGGATCGGCCGCAACGTTTTCCGCGGCCCGCGCTACTTGAGCGTTGATATGAGTTTGGTTAAGCGGTTCGGAATGCCGAAATTCACACGTCTGGGTGAGACAGCGGGTCTCGACCTTCGCGCCAACTTCTTTAACATCTTTAACATTCTGAACCTGGCGCCTTTCGAGTTTAACTCCGCGCCTACCCAAGTCAACAATGTACAATTCGGCCGGGCGCAAAGCGCGCTACAAGGCCGCGTGGTTGAATTTCAGGTCCGGTTATCTTTCTAATTTCCAGCTTGCCGGTAAAGTTGTGGGGCATCTACGGATTTCGCGTCAACCTCACGGCGAATTCGTTTCAAGATGTCAGCATGGGTTCTCAACAGGCTTCGATTGTCTTCATGATCGAGAGCAACCGCTAGGGCTCATCTGGAAAACTGTTCATGTCGAATCCGGAAAATCGAGTCCGCACTCAAGGCGATCGGATTGAAAAGGGTTGGGGTACGGAATGCTGATTTGCTATCGCGGTAACGAAGCTTTATCTCAAACCGCCGAGTCGCACGGGTGCACGAGAGGCGATGAAGCTTCGTTACTAGCGGAGTTGCCGACTCGTGGAGCCGCGCCTAAGCCGGGCTTGCATGGCCGGCGCTCAGCGAAAACTCGACACATTCGTGCGCATTCTGGCCGTGCAAGCGCGGCCAGCCGCGTGTTTCTTGCGGCCCTCATCTGTGCAGCCCTCATCACGCAGGGATCCGTGGCAGCGTTGGGTCAGGTGGCCCGGCCGCTGAACGATCCGGCGACTGAAGCTCGCATCTCCGCGCTGTTACAGCAGATGACGTTGGAGGAGAAGCTCGGGCAACTTCAGCAGCTCAGCGGCGGCAAAGACTTTCTTGAAAAGCACCGCGATCTTGTTCGCAAGGGTCTGCTCGGCTCGACGCTCAACGTGCGTGGGGCGAAGACACTCAACGCGCTGCAGCGCGTGGCGGTTGAAGAGTCGCGGCTGAAGATCCCGCTCATCTTCGGGTTCGACGTCATCCATGGTTATCGCACGATCTTTCCGATCCCGCTGGGCGAGACGGCGAGCTGGGATCCGGAGGCTGCCGAGCAATCGGCCGCCATCGCCGCGGCTGAGGCGAAGGCGGTAGGTCTGCACTGGACGTTTGCCCCGATGGTCGATATCGCGCGCGACGCGCGCTGGGGCCGGATCGCTGAGGGTGCGGGGGAGGATCCGTATTTGGGGGCGGCCATGGCGCGGGCGCGCGTCCGCGGCTTTCAGGGCGACGACTACAGCCGTCCCGACAAGGTGGTTGCATGCGCCAAGCACTGGGTCGCGTACGGCGCCGCGGAGGCCGGTCGCGACTACAACACCGTCGACATGTCAGAAGGAACACTGCGGGCCATCTACTTCCCTCCGTTCAAGGCTGCCGTAGAAGCCGGCGTTGGGACCTTCATGAGCGCGTTCAACGATCTCAATGGCGTGCCCGCCTCGGCGAATCCTTTCACGCTGACTCAGGTGTTGCGGAAGGAATGGGGCTTCGACGGCTTCGTGGTGTCCGACCACGAATCCGTCTTGGAGCTCCTCAACCATCGCGTGGGCGCCGACCAAGCCGACGTTGCGAGGCAGGCGCTTGGCGCCGGGGTGGACATGGAGATGGTGAGCCGGTCCTACGTGACGCACGGCGCGCGCCTAGTGAAGGACGGACGGCTCCCGATCGCGGTTGTTGACGAGGCGGTCCGTCGAATCCTGCGTGTCAAGTTTCGCGCAGGCCTCTTTGAGCGGCCCTATGCGGACGAAGGGCGCGAACAAACCGTTATGATGACGCCTGAGTTCCGGGCGGCCGCGCGCCGGATCGCCGCCCGCTCGATGGTGCTCCTGAATAACGAGGGCCGCATGCTGCCGTTCATGCCTTCCCTCGGCCGCCTCGCCGTCATCGGCCCGCTTGCCGACGATCAGCGAAACATGATGGGCAACTGGACTGGCGATGGGCGCGCGCCGGACGTGGTCACCGTACTCGAGGGCATCAAAGCCGCGGTCTCGCCGCAGACGACGGTGGTCCATGCGAAGGGCGTCGCGATTGATGTCAAGATGCTGACGTCGGATGCTTCACACAGTGATGCGGCAGATCGAGATGGCATTGCCGAGGCCGTGCGCCTCGCGCAGGGAGCCGACGCGGTCGTGCTCGTCATCGGCGAGACTGGGGGAATGAGCGGCGAGGCCTCGTCGCGGACCTCTCTCGACCTGCCCGGCCGCCAGCTCGAGCTGGCTCAGAAGTTGATCGCCACTGGCAAGCCCGTGGCCATCGTGCTGATGAACGGCCGGCCGCTGAGCATCGGATGGCTCGCGGCGCACGCTCCCGCGATTCTCGAAGCCTGGTTCCCGGGTACCGAGGCTGGTCACGCCGTGGCGGACATACTGTTCGGCAAGGTCAACCCGGGCGGCAAACTTCCGGTCACCTTTCCACGCACAGTGGGCCAGGTACCCATCTATTACAACCATAAGAACACCGGTCGCCCGCCGAACTTAAAGGACAAGTACACGTCGATCTACCTCGATGTGCCCTGGACGCCGCTCTATCCGTTTGGTCACGGGCTTAGCTACACGGAGTTCCGGTTGAGCAACCTGCAGCTGAGTACGCGCCAGATCACGCCAGACGGCACGATCACAGTCGCGGTCGACGTCGAAAACGCAGGAAAGCGTGGCGGCGACGAGGTCGTGCAGCTCTACATCCAGGACGTCGTTGCCAGCGTGACGCGGCCGGTGCAGGAGCTGAAAGGGTTTCAGCGCGTGACGCTCAAGCCGGGGGAGCAGCAGCGGGTGCAGTTCACGCTCGGTGCGGCCGATCTGGGTTTCTATGATCGAGAGATGAAGTGGACCGTCGAAGCCGGTGAGTTCCGCGTGCGCATCAGCAATAGCTCGGTCGGCGGGCTGACAGGAAACTTCGAGGTTCGCTGATGACGCCGTTAAGCGTCCGCTCATAAGTGAGACTGTGCACGCCTGTAGATCCCGGCGTCTGATTCTTTCCTGATCCATCGGTCTGTGGACGTACTTCGCCTCTCTAGCCGAGCCGAACCGAACCGTGGTGCAAAGATTCATAATCGATCGAACGCTGCTGTCGTGCACGGCTCTCGTGCTCGTAGTGACCTTGAGGTCGTTGGGCGCGACGACGACAGAGGGACTGGCCGATTACCGGCGCCACCACGTCGAAGGGCGTAGCATCGTCGTGACCAGTTCAGCCGGCCAGAAGCTGCGACTGACGCCCTACGGACCTTATATCGTGCGTGTTCAGGCCGTTCGCAACGGCGAGGCTTTCCTTCCTGACGATCACTACGAAATGGTCCAGTCCCACACCTGGCCGGACACATTCCGGATCGCGGACCGGCGAACCGGTCTTCGCCTCTGGAGCGCTTCGCCCGACGGGATCGCGCTGAACATCGCGAAGAGTCCGCTGCGCATCGCCTTCTACCAAGCGGGCACGGGCCCCCTGCTGGCCGAGAAGGACGGTATCCGCTGGGAGGGCGACCGCGTCCGCGAAGGCTTCGTCTATGACAAAACCGAGCATTTTACCGGGCTGGGTCATGGCGCTTACGGTAGAGCACAGAGTATCGATCTGAAGGGGCAGTTGCTCCGCCGAAACTACGGGAGCGAGCATGGACACCAGGCGCCACTCATTGTTCCGTTCCTGCTATCCAGCCGAGGGTACGGCGTGTTTCTGAACAACAGCTTCCCGAATTCCTTCGACTTTGGACACGCCGGCAAGTACGAGTTTTCTCTCGAGGGGACCGGGCACGGTGCGCGCATGGATTTCTTCGTCATCGTCGGGCCCCGGTTCCCGCAGCTCCTTGATCGCTACACTCAGCTGACCGGCCGGCCGCGACTGCCTCCGCTGAGTGTGTTCGGTCTCGCCCTGTCAGACAAAGGGCACGATCATACGTCGTCCACTCCGTCCGACGAGACCTGGTGGAGGCGCAAGGTCGCGGAACACCGGATGGCCGGATTCCCCCTGGACCACTTGGTGAACGACAACCGCTGGCGAGCCGGCGGTGGCCAGCGCTGCGTCTCCTACTTCGACTGGGATCGCAGTCGCTTTCCTGATCCTGCCGAATACCAGCGGTGGCTCAGAGCGAACGGCCTGACAACGACGCTCGACTTCAACCGGTGCATTGCCAGCAGAAGCGAAGGATGGAGACCGTCGTTCAACATCCCGGTCACTGAAGGCATCGAGTTCGGCGACAGCCAGCCCGACTTCACGAGAGAAGAGGTGAGGTCCTGGTTCTGGGGCCTCTTCTGGGACAAGGCACTCAATCCCAAGTTGGGTTATCCGGGCGACGCCCTTTGGATCGACGAGTTCGACGAACTGGGCCACGTACCCGATGACATGATCCTCGGCAACGGCCGACGCTGGGTCGAGATGAAGAACTACTGGTTCTTTCTGATTGCCAAGGCCCTGGTACAGGAAGGCTGGGACAAGCAGATTGGTTCAGCCAAACGACCGTTTGTCTGGGTCCGAGGCATGACGGCAGGCGCTCAGCGCTACGCTACGCTCTGGAGTGGAGATATTCTTCCTAATTACGATGACATGAAGGGCCAGATCCGGAGCCTGCAGTTGGCCGGGCTATCCGGTTTTCCCTACTGGGGGCACGACGCGGGCGGGTTCTACGACTGGGAGCGACGCACCGGGCCCGATGACAACATGTACCGGCAGTGGGCGATGGCGTTCGGCAGCTTTAGCCCCTTCTGGAAGCCGCACGGAATGGGACCCTCGCGCTGGCCGTCCGACCGTTCGGCTGACGCTCGGCGAGATGCCAGGACCTACGGGGAGCTGCGGTACAAGCTCATGCCGTTCATCTACAGCTACGCGCACGTGGCGCATGCCACTGGAGTGCCGATGGCGCGGGCCATGGTGGTTGACCACCAGGAGGAACCCGTGGCCTGGCGGAGCGACCTGCAATATATGTGGGGGCGCGAGATACTGGTCGCACCCAACTGCTCCGACGGCGACCCGGTCTCAGTGTGGTTGCCTCCCGGCGCCTGGTACGACTTCTGGGACGACACGCGCTACACGGGAAACAGAACTATCATCTATTCCGCGCCGGTTGGGAAGCTGCCCCTCTTTGTGCGTGCAGGGTCGATCCTTCCCATGGCCGATCCCGCCACCGGTACGGCGTTCATCCGGCAAGACAGACGCACCATTCACATCTACCCTGGGAAGGATGCGACGTTTGACCTCTATGAAGATGACGGCGTCACGGAGGCCTATCGCGTGCGCGGCGAGTTCCGGCGGACGCAGCTTCGATATCGAGAAGCGGAGAGGAGCCTGCGGATTGCTGCGGCTGTGGGAACGTACGCTGGCGCCACGACCGAACGCTCATATCGCGTCGAGTATCATGGCCTCTCCGGGCCAGCCTGCGTGGAAATCAATGGCCGGGATGTGCCGCTTGTCGACGCCGAGCCAGAAGCGCTCGCTTTCGGGGGAGGCATCATGTGGGATGGGCTCAGACGAGTACTCGCGGTGATCGTCAAAAGCGCGTCCGTTCACCAGAGCACTTCAGTGAACGTCGTGAACGGCTGTCGGCCCGCGAAGCGGCCGAGCAAGCATTGACGAGTGGACTCCGACTGCGTAATGCAGGCGGCGATTGGCGTGGAAGAGAAAGGTAAGACGAACGGAGGAAAGTCGATGCTGAAAATGATTCGCTTGACTGTTCCGGTTCTGGCTTTACTGCTCAATGCTGTTACTAGTGCGGCGCAGTCCCCGCAGTCGTTTCCGTCTCCTCAGCAGGAGACGACGGAGTGTACGCAAGCAAAGGCCACTGTCACGCGGTTGGAAACAAGGCTTCGGGACTGGTCAGATCTCGAGCGTTATCGCGACGACAATGGGAAGGTTACTGCTCCCACTAAAAACGAAAAGCGTGTGGTCTTCATGGGCGACTCGATCACCGATTCGTGGGACGACCCCAAGTATGGTGGATTCTTTCCGGGTAGGCGTTATGTGAACCGAGGCATTGGCGGACAAACCACGCCTCAAATGCTGATTCGCTTTCGTCCTGATGTGATTGCGCTGAAGCCCGACGTCGTGGTGATTCTTGCCGGCACCAACGACCTCGCAGGCAATACCGGACCGATGACGTTACAAGCAATCCAGGACAATCTCACCTCCATGGCCGAACTGGCCCGAGCACATCGCATCCGCGTGGTGCTTGCTTCATTGCTCCCAGTAAGTGATTACGAAAAGACGGCTAACGGACAGCCAATCAATCGAACGACGCGTAGACCGCCGGAAAAGATCAGAACGCTCAACGAATGGATGAGAAACTACGCGGCGGAGAACAAGCTCACTTATCTCGATTACTATTCAGCAATGATCGACGACAAAGGGTTCTTGAAGGATGAATTGAGCAACGACGGCCTGCATCCGAATGAAAAAGGTTATCAGGTTATGGTCTCGCACGCGGAACAGGCAATAGAGCGGGCCCTGAAGGGAAAGAGGTAAGCAGTGTCACGGCCGTCTCGCCCGTAATTAGACCAGACATTGTGCGACGAATAAACCTAAAGACAGCCAATGTTGCGCGTTCCAACACGATTCGTCACGTCAACCGTCAGATCGTGCTCAATTACGTGCGCGACAGAGGGCCAATTTCGCGTGCCGGGATCTCACGTGAAACCGCGCTCCAACGCTCCACCGTCTCGTTGATTGTGGATGAGTTGAAGGCCGATGGGATTATTGGAGAGGTGGGCGGCGAATCTACAGGCGGGCGTCCGCCTATCTTGCTCTCTCTGCGTTCAGTCGATGCCGCTGCCATCGGTGTGGACGTTGGTAAGAGACGAGCAATTATCGCGACAGGCGATTTGGCTGGGCGGGTGCTGGAACAGGAAGAGTTTGCCACCGATCCTCACGCTGAAAAGACGATTCGCCAGATTGTTGACCGCGCTAGCAAACTCATCAGGAAAAACAAAAGCACGATTGAAGGAATCGGTGTCAGTTTGCCCAGATTGGTCAATACCGAGACGGGCAAGCTCCACATACCGCACTTCAAAGGGGGTAATTTGTCCATCTCGGACGAGTTGATGGCCGGGACCGGACTGCCTGTGACAGTTGATAACGACGCCAATGCTGCTGCGCTGGCCGAACTCTGGTTTGGTCGTCCCGAGATACGCGAGGTGCGGGATTTCATTATGGTGTTAGTCGAGGAAGGGATTGGAACGGGAATCGTTTTCGATGGGCAGGTCTATAGAGGTGAAGGCGGGGCCGCAGGCGAGTTTGGTCACATGACCATTGGTAAGGGAGCGCCGGTTGCCTGTGCGTGCGGCAGCCGTGGGTGCTGGGAAGCCTTCTCATCTGGGAGCGCCGCACTCGCACGCTACGCGAAGCTGTCGCGTGGCTCGAATGGAACGCGCAATAACAACTTTGGCTGCCTGGTTGACTTTGCCCTGAAGGGGGAGGGAGCGGCACGTGCCGCTCTGAAGGAAACGGCCCACTACCTTGGCGTTGGTATTGCGAATTTGATTAAAGGCTTGGCCCCGGAAGTAGTCATCGTGGGAGGTCCGATCGTGCGCGCTTGGTCGCTGATTTCTGCAGATCTCAAAAGCTCGGTTGATGCAAACATCGGTCGTGGCCGACCTTCCACGCGTGTTATTGCTTCAACCTTGGGAGCGCGGCCGACTTTGATCGGCGCTCTAAGTTTGGTCCTGGTCAAAAAGTTCTCCTCAGTATCGGTGACCTGAATCTCATGGTCGATCCCTGAGTTGTACCGAAACAAACTTGTGTCGAGATCTCAGGACAATGAATTTGCGGAAATGAGCAGATGTAAAGAGGATCAGCAAAGGAAAAGACATTTTAAATTGACTCGCAATCGAACTCTTCTTGTAGCCATCTCCATTCTGTCTCTCTCAAGCATTCACGCCAACGGTCAACGCACCACCGTCTCGCTCAATGGTACGTGGCAGATCGAAGAGAGCGTAGGAGCGGATGATGTGCCGCAGTCATTCAGTCGTCGAGTGCCCGTGCCCGGACTGGCTCATTCAGCCATTCCGTTCTTCCCGGATGTGGATCAATTTGACAGCCGCGAGTACATCAACAATCTGATCGGCATGTCGAGAACGCCGGCGGAAAGAAGGCTGCCCGAAACAGTCATCGGCGTGACGCGACAGAAGAGAAATTACTTCTGGTATCAAACCGCGTTCAAGGTTCCGCAGCGGAAAGATGTAGTCCTGCTCAAGATCAACAAAGCGCAGTTCGGTACCGCCGTCTGGCTCAACGGTAAGAAGCTCGGCGAGCATCCGGGCTGTTTTACCGCCGGATATTTCAACATCACCGACGCCCTCTATTGGGAGAGCGAGAACAATCTTATTGTACGCATCGGCGCGCATCCGAACGCTCTGCCCCTAACGATCCCGACGGGAATAGATTCTGAAAAGACGAAATGGACGCCCGGCATCTACGATGATGTCTCCCTTCTCTTGTGCGACAACCCGGTCATCGAAAGCGTGCAAGTCGCTCCGCGCTTCGGGTCTTCGGAAATTCTGGTGCAAACAACTGACAAAAACTACGGCTCCGCGACACAGTCGCTCACGGTCACTCAGCAAGTGAAAACATGGAAAGGCTCGCGCCGCGTCGGTGAGCGGGCGACGCAGAGGCTCTCTTTAGGGGCGGGAGAAGAAAAGACCGTCACGAAGACGGTGCGTGTTCCGAACGCGACGCTGTGGACTCCTGAGAATCCATTCCTCTACGTCGTGGGGACGAGCACCGGACGCGACAACACGACAACGCGCTTCGGCATGCGCGAGCTTCGCTTCGATACAGCGACAAGAAAAGCCTACCTCAACGGCAAGATTTATTACCTCAGGGGGTCGAACATCACGCTGCATCGCTTCTTTGAAGACGAAAACAGCGGTCAGCTTCCGTGGAACGAACAGTGCGTGAGGAAGCTTTTGATAGACATTCCGAAGCGGCTGCACTGGAACAGCTTCAGGTTCTGTATCGGGCCGGTGCCGGACAGGTGGCTCGACATCGCCGATGAAGCCGGGCTGCTCATTCAAAATGAGTTCTTCATCTGGGGCTATAGAGAGCGTTGGAACACAGCGGAAGTCATCAAGCAGTTCACCGAGTGGATGCGCGACAATTGGAACCATCCGAGCGTCATCATCTGGGATGCTTCCAATGAAACGACGGCGGACATCATCGGCGACACGATCATTCCCGCCGTGCGCCCGCTCGACCTGTCGAACCGTCTTTGGGACAACGGCTACAATTTTCCCGTCGGAGCAAACGATCCCATCGAAGATCACCCTTATCACATCGTCCAAGCCGACATTGCGACAAAGGATTACACGATCTTCGAGGACATGACCGGCAGTATGAGTGATAACTGGCCGCACCCTTCGGCGCACGCGGTGATTGCGAACGAGTACGGATGGCTGTGGGTCAATCGTGACGGCACGCCGACCTGGTTGACGCAGCGAGTGTGGCGGAAATTGGCTCCGGGCGCGAGCGCGCGGGAGTTGATTGAGCGCAACGCTTACATAGTCGCCGCCTTAACGGAATTTTTTAGGGCTAATCGCGGCTACGCGGGCGTTCAGCACTTCGTCTATCTTACAGGCAGCTTCCCGGACGCTTTTACTGCTTATAACTTCGAGGATGTCGTCAACCTCAAGCTACACCCACCGTTTGAAGATTACATGAAAGAGGCATTTAATCCTCTCGGCGTGTACCTGCATTTGTGGCATCAGACGCTTGCCGCCGGGTCGGAGAAGAATTTCGGAGTGATGATGATAAATGACGAGTACGAGACGCGGAGAGGAAAGGTTGAGACTCTCGCTTGAATCAAAAGAGGGTCGCGTGCTTGTCCGCACTCAACGCGATTTTGACTTACCCGGACTGGGTCAGCAATCATACAAAATGAACTTGAAGCTGCCTGGCGCGAGCGGCGCGTATGTGCTCAAGGCGACTGCCTACCGGAAGGAGGCAAGACTCCGACGGTAAGCCGTCGAACGGTGTCTCTCGCAGAAGGCATTAAGAACCCGCGGCAATCGAAGGCACTCGGTGGCAAGAGAAATTAATTACTGAGAAGCGCATTGTCGCATGGATCAAAGGCGAGGCTAAATAACTCCATCGTGCGACTATATCACTCACCTTCGAGACACCGTTCTCATCGAAGGGCACATTCGCCTATGATCCTTGACTGCCGGTCTCGGACTATTCCGATCGTTGCACGCGGGTGGTTTCGACACGCGCCTTGAGGCAGCGTGACCACGGGTTTCGGCTCGGGCTTCGCGCCGTTTGCGCCCGGTACGGCCGGGTCTGCGGTGGGGCTGGTGCTCTTCTGGCTGGTCCATCGCCGGAGCCCCGTTTGCGCAGCTCGTGGCCACGGCCGTTCTGCTGTTTCCCTTCGGGTACGGCCTGTCGTCTAGCCGTTTTGAAAACTTGCTGATCAACCTGAGCACACGGTCACTCAGAGCTCTCACGCTGAACTTCTGGATCCCGCCTTTGCGGGTGATGGTTGAGGTGAGGAACGTGGGCGGCCGGGACGGTGTCGAAGTGGCGCAACTGTACATCCGCCAACGAGGCACCTCGGTTGCTCGGCCGGTCCGCGAACTGAAAGGGTTTCAGCGGATCGCGCTGCGCGCGGGGGAATCCAGGCGCCTGGAGTTCACCCTGGGCAAAAAGGAACTGTCGTTCTGGAATATCGACATGAAAGAGGTCGTCGAGCCGGCAGTCGTCACGGTCTGGGTCGGTCACGACTCCCAGAGCGGAAGCCACGCCGAGTTCACCATCACGGAGAAGATTCAATCACGGCCCTAGGGAGTTAGGCCGGACCAAAGCCGATCTGAACAGTCAATCTGCTCGTCGGCATGAGTTCCGTCGGCGGGCTCGAATCGCAGTTTCATGTTACAGGAAGCTAACCTGCCGACCGGCGAGGACGTTGTTCAAAAGAGAACTTATTTGATCCTCTCTACGTCTGCTGATGCTCCTCAAATTACCGGGCATTGTACCGTTACTTTTTCTGCGTCGCTGCTGGGGCTAGTGTTGTAGTCGCGCCCGCCCTCGGCCGCGCCGTAGCCGACCCAGATCACCGCGCAGGCTAGCACCCGGTCGACGGCCGACGGATCGGAGCCCTGAAATCCCCGGACGCGGGCGGCCCCTATCGCTGATCCGAGGAACGGATCTTCGCCCGAAACCTCGGCCACGCGTCCCCACCGCGGATCGCGCACAATGTCGAGCATGGGCGCGAAGGTCCACTTGACGCCGGCGGCCGCAGATTCGGCTGCGGCGACGGCCGCCGAACGCTCCGCGACCATGGGATCCCAACTGGCCGCTTCGCCGAGGGGAATGGGGAACACCGTCCTGTAACCGTGCCTCACGTCGTAGCCGAAAAGCAGCGGGATGCGCAGGCGTGATCCCTCGACGGCCGCGCGCTGGAGCTCGTTGACGCGTGTCGCGCCGAGGACATTGAGCATGGACCCAAGCCGCCCCTCGCGTGCCGCGGTCAGGTGCTCGGGCTTGAGCTTTCCATACTCACTTCCGGCGTGCTGCTGCAATTGGCCAAGCTTCTCTTCCAGGGTCATGCGTGCGATTAGGTCGTTGATCCTCTTTTCGATATCAGTTTGCGCTGGCGGCGAGGCGGGCGCGATTACCACTGAAACGATGAGCACGAGAATAAATAACCAGCTCGATGTACCCGGTCGTGAACCGCTTCTTCGGGTCGAACGGCCTGCCCGTGCTGCTTGAAACTGCTTGGTGGTGTGCAGTGGGCGAAACTCGCTTCCACTTGATCCTCTTGGCTCATTCTTATGTCTCCACCACCTTGAGTTGACAATACCACGATGACGACCAGCCTTCAGAAAATCAATTTGCCGCCGGATCGTTACTTTGATCCTGAGCCACGACAGAAGGAGATCGCGCAAGCGCTGTATCGTCAAGTCGCCGATGCGCCGCTCGTCTGCCCGCACGGCCACGTCGACCCGCGTTTGTTCGCCGATCCCGATTATGCCTTCGGCACGCCGACAGAACTGCTGCTCATTCCCGACCACTATGTTTTCCGAATGCTCTACTCGCAGGGCATTCCGCTTGAGCGATTGGGCATTCCGAGTCGGGACGGCGGCGCGGTGGAAACAGATCATCGGCGCGTCTGGCAGATTTTCGCAGAAAACTTTTTCTTGTTTCGCGGCACGCCGACTGGAATGTGGCTGGCGCACGGACTGCACGATGTCTTCGGCGTCAATGAAAAGCTGACGGGCGAGACGGGTGAGGATATCTACGATCACATCGCCGCGCAATTGGAGCGGCCTGAATTTCGCCCGCGCCGTTTGTTCGAGCGATTCAACATCGAAGTCTTGGCGACGACCGACGCTGCCACCGATCCGCTCGAACATCACCGAGCCATCCGTGAATCGGGTTGGGGAGGACGTGTCGTGCCGACCTTTCGTCCCGACGCGGTTGTCAACATAGATCGCCCCGACTGGCGCGAGAGTATCGCAGCCTTAAGTCAAGTTTGCGACTTCGAGGTGGACAGTCACCGGCGTCTAATCGAAGCGTTAGAGAACCGCCGCACCTACTTCAAGGCGCTGGGCGCGACCGCCACAGACCACGCCGCTCTGACGCCTTACACCCAAGCGTTGCCCGAAGGTGAAGCCTCAGAGATTTTTCAACGCGCGTTGAAAGGCGCAGCGACGGCGGAAGACGCCACGCGCTTCACCGGCCACATGATGATCGAGAGCGCGCGGATGAGCATCGAAGATGGTCTTGTGATGCAGTTCCATCCCGGCTCGCACCGCAACCACAATCAACGCATCTTCGACCGCTTCGGTTACGACAAAGGCGCAGACATCCCCATCCCCGTCGAGTACACGCGCAACCTGCTGCCGTTACTCACGAAATATGGCAACGATTCCCGCCTGACGTTGATTCTTTTCACGCTCGACGAAAGCACGTACGCGCGCGAACTTGCGCCGCTCGCCGGTCATTATCCGGCGGTGAAGTTGGGCCCGCCTTGGTGGTTTCACGACAGCGTTAACGGGATGCGGCGTTACCGCGATCAGGCGATGGAGACCGCCGGGCTTTACAACACGGTCGGCTTCAACGACGACACGCGCGCCTTCCCTTCTATCCCTGCGCGACATGATTTGGCGCGCCGTGTCGACGCTAACTGGCTCGCCGGCCTCGTCGTGCGCGGCGTTGTGGATTTGGCAGACGCGGAAGAGATGATTCACGACACGGCATACCGTCTGGCAAAGAGGGCTTACAAGTTTGATTGACGGATTCGAGCCATTCGTCGGTGAGGAGCGAGATCCATGAATGATGCACCCGAAATCACGCCAACCGCGACATCTGCGGTGAACGTTGCGGGCGCGCGCGCGGCCGCGCCGAAAGAAGGCGTCGGCGCGAGGGTCGGGCATTTCCGCTGGGTCATCTGCGCGCTGCTGTTTTTCGCGACGACCATCAACTACATTGATCGGCAAGTGCTCGGCATTCTCGCCCCCGATTTGCAACGCTCGATGGGGTGGAATGAGATTGACTATGGCTACATCGTGACGGCCTTTCAGGCCGCTTACGCAGTGGGACTCCTTGTCGTCGGTAACTTAATGGACCGGTTCGGCACGCGCAGGGGCTTCAGCCTTGCGATCATTTTTTGGAGCGTGGCGGCGATGGGCCACGCGTTGGCGCGCTCGGCCCTGGGCTTCGGCGTGGCGCGCTTCGCGCTCGGGCTTGGCGAAGCGGGCAACTTCCCGGCGGCCATCAAGACGGTGGCCGAGTGGTTTCCGAAGCGTGAGCGCGCGCTGGCGACTGGCATCTTCAACTCCGGCTCGAACGTCGGCGCGATCCTCGCCCCGCTGACGGTGCCCTTTATCGCGATCAACTACGGCTGGCAGTGGGCTTTTATCATCACCGGCGCGATCGGCTTTCTGTGGCTTGCCGTTTGGCTCGCACTTTATCAGAAACCAGAAGATCACCCGCGCCTTTCTCGGTCGGAACTCGCCTACATTCAAAGCGACCCGCCCGAACCGTCAACCAAAATCCCGTGGGCGCGTCTGCTGCCGCACCGGCAAACGTGGGCGTTCGCCATCGGAAAATTTCTGACCGATCCCATCTGGTGGTTCTACCTTTACTGGCTGCCGAAGTTTCTGAACACAACCTACGGCCTCACGCTCGACAAGATCGGCCTGCCGTTGGTAATCATTTATCTCGCGGCGGACGTGGGCAGCATCGGCGGCGGCTGGCTTTCATCCGCGCTGATTAAGCGCGGGTGGAGCGTCAACGCCGGGCGGAAGACGGCGATGCTCGTCTGCGCCCTCTGCGTCACGCCGATCGTCTTCGCCTCGCAAGCGTCGAACTTGTGGGTCGCGGTGGGCTTGATTAGTCTGGCGACGGCCTCACACGCCGGCTGGTCGGCCAACATCTTCACGACCGCTTCGGACATGTTCCCGCGCCGCGCCCTCGGTTCGGTAGTTGGCATCGGCGGCATGGGCGGCGCGATTGGCGGGATGCTGATTGCGACCGTTGCCGGTTACCTGCTGGAATGGACGGGCAGCTACGTCCCGCTCTTTATCGTCGCCGGTTCAGTTTATCTGGTCGCGTTGTTGATTATTCAACTGTTGGCCCCGCATCTGGAGCCAGCCGATCTAGGCAGGAACGCCGAGACGGCGATGGCGAGATAGTTATCCACGATTGCGCGGTTGCATTAGGGAGCCACCAACATGGACCTGACGATATGGACGCAGACGTACGATTTCACCGGGCGCTCTATAGTGGTTACGGGCGGAACCGGCGTTTTGTGCGGCCCGATAGCGCGTGCGTTGGTTGGCTGCGGCGCTAACGTGGCGGTGTTAGCTCGTCACGCCGAGAAAGGCGCGGCATTGCTTTCTACCCTCAGCGGGCCGGGCCACGCAATCGTCGCGCGCGGCGATGTGCTCAAAGCTGACACGCTGGAGGAGGCCGCCGAGTTCGTCATTGAAAAGTTTGGCCGGATTGACGGTTTGCTTAACGGCGCGGGCGGCAACAGCCCGCAAGCGACGACGCGCCCGGAGCAACCGTTCTTTGATCTGCCTGAAGAAGCTCTGCGTTACGTCTTCGATTTGAACCTGATGGGCACGATCCTGCCGAGTCAAGCGTTCGGCAAACGGATGGCCTGCCAAGGCGAAGGTGTGATCCTCAATGTCTCTTCGATCAGCGCGTCGCGCCCTCTGACGCGCGTGTTAGGCTACTCGGCAGCCAAAGCGAGCGTGGACAATTTCACGCGCTGGTTGGCCGTACACATGGCGCAGGAATTCTCGCCGCGCATCCGCGTCAACGCAATTGCGCCCGGCTTTTTCGTGACCGAGCAAAATCGCAATCTGCTCATCGATGCGAAGACGGGCGCCCTGACGCCGCGCGGTCAAAGCATCATCAATCACACGCCGTTGGGACGTTTCGGCCAGCCTGAAGACTTGCTCGGCGCGGCGCTGTGGTTGCTCTCGCCAGCTTCGGCTTTTGTGACCGGCGCCGTCGTGCCGGTGGACGGCGGTTTTTCAGCTTTCAGCGGAGTGTAGCGACGAGCGCGTCGGAGGGGGATGATGGTTATCGGCAAAGGTTATCAAGACGGAACGCTGGCGGAGGTTGAGATTAGCGAAGTGATCCGCTCGGCGCTGGCGCCCGCGGAGCTGCGCGGTAAGCGCGTGCTCATTATCATTCCCGACAGCACACGCACGGCGCCCATCCCGCAGATGTTCCGGCTCTTTCATGAACAATTGAATGGACGCGTCGCCGCCCTCGATTACCTGATCGCGCTGGGGACGCATAAGCTTTTGAGCGAAGAGGCCATCAACAGACTGGTCGGCGTCACGCCCGCCGAACGCGCAGGTAAATATGCCCGCGTCAACATTTTAAATCACCGCTGGGACGTGCCAGAAACTTTCGTCACGGTGGGCGAAATTACGGCAGCGGAAATCGGACAGATAACGGGCGATTTAATGAGCCAAGCCGTTGATGTGCGGCTCAACAAGTTGGTCTTCGACTACGATCAGATCATCATATGCGGCCCGACGTTTCCGCACGAGGTCGTCGGCTTTTCTGGGGGCAACAAGTACTTCTTCCCCGGCATCGGCGGCGCGGACGTGATTAACTTCTCACACTGGTTGGCGCCCTCATCACGAGCTATTCGGTGATCGGCACGAAAGACACGCCCGTGCGCCGCGTCATAGATCGCGCCGCCTCGTTCATTGACCGCCCCAAACTCTGTTTCAGTATGGTCGTCAGTAGCGAAGGGTTGGCGGGTCTCTACGCGGGAACGCCGGAAGAGGCTTACGAGGCCGCAGCCGATTTGTCGTCAAGGCTGCACATCAAATGGGTGGACAAACCTTACCGCCGCGTGTTGGCCGTGATGCCGCAGATGTACGACGACCTTTGGACGGGCGCGAAAGGCATGTACAAGGTGGAGCCAGCCGTCGCCGACGGCGGCGAGGTTATCATCTACGCGCCGCACATCGACGAGATCAGCTATACGCACGGCCTGCTACTCGATGAAGTCGGCTACCACGTGCGCGACTATTTTCTGAAGCAGTGGGAGAGGTTTAAGGTCTATCCTGGAAGTGTGCTGGCTCACAGCACACACTTGCGCGGTATGGGTGAATATGACGCCGCAAGCGGCGTCGAGACTCCCCGTATCAGCGTCACGCTCGCAACGCACATCTCCGAAGAACACTGCCGCCTTGTGAATCTGGGCTACATGGACCCAGACGGCATTAACTTTGACGAGTGGCAGGGGCGCGAAGACGAGGGCATCCTTGTAGTGCTTAAAGCGGGTGAGATGCTATATCGCGTCAAGCCTCAAGCGGTATAGTGCTCCCCAAAATCATGCGCAGCGGGGTCTTCGCGACTTCCAGGGCGATCCCGTCGGGCCAAGCGCTCCAGAGACGAAGGCACGTTCGCCGGTCCGCGATCCGCAACGTATCTGGCCAGTCGTGGTACTGGACCATTTCATAGTGATTGTCGGGAAGGAAAACCTTGTGCCGCACGCTGACAGGGGCGGACAAGTCCGCCCTTCTAAACGGTTGTTGTATCATCGCGGATATGATCTTCCTTTTGAAACAGATCATGAAATTTACTCACCTGTTTTCATCCCTGCTTTCCCTACTGTCAGTCACTTGTTTTGTCCTATCAGATCCTAAGGCGTGGCCGAAAACGTATCTTTACCCGTCATGCGCCCTGCCATCTCAGCCAATGGTCGACCTTCTCGACTACGACCGCCAGGCGCGCACCGGAGGGCAGGTCGTTGCCCCACGTAGCCCGGGTGTGGCTCATCACCAAATAGGAAGAGAAGCGCTGCTGCGAACACGACTTAAAATCAATGATGGCTGGAAATTCTTATTGGCAAACGCAGCCGGAGCTGACAACCCCGCACATAATGCTGCGACCTGGACCACCGTTAATCTGCCACACACGTGGAACGTAGAAGATACGCTGGACGACGAGCCGGGGTACCATCGGGGCATCGGCTGGTACCGCCGAACTCTAAATCTCGGTTCGCGCCTTCAAGGCAAGCGTCTGTTCCTTTATTTTGAGGGCGCTAATCAGGTCGCCGAAGTGTATGTAAACGGGGAACTCGCCGGTCGCCACGGCGGGGGATATACGGCTTTCGCTTTCGAGATCACTGACTATGTGCGATTCGATGTGGCAAGGAGAAACGTCATCGCCGTTAAGGTGGATAATAGACACAACAAAGATATTCCGCCGCTGAATGCAGACTTCAACTTCTATGGAGGAATCTATCGCGACGTGTGGCTCATCGCCACCAGTCCCATTCACCTCACTTTGCTTGATCACGCTTCGTCCGGCGTCTATGTTGATACGCCTCGCGTCTCAGACGAGAAGGCTACCGTGCGCGTGCGCGGCTTAGTAATAAATAGCACGCACGGAGTGCGACAGGTTGAAGTCACCAGCATAGTTATTGACAGAGAAGGACGCAGAGTAACTACACTCACTTCCAAGTTCCGCGTTGGAGCGAAAGGGCAGGGAAGCTTTGAGCAAACGAGTGCTCCCATTGTGCGGCCTCAACTATGGTCGCCTGATCAACCGTATCTCTACAAAGTTCGTACGGTCGTGCGCCATGACGGGCGATCGGTTGATGAAGTCGTCAGTCCGCTAGGCTTTCGCTGGTTTTCCTTCGATGCAGACCGCGGCTTCTTCCTCAACGGCAAGCACTTGAAGTTACGCGGGACGAATCGGCATCAGGATTATGCGGGGATGGGGAATGCCGTACCCGACACCTTGCAGGCGCGAGATCTTGAGATCATCAAAGATACTGGCTTTAATTTCTTGCGGCTCGCACACTACCCACAAGATCCCAGCGTGCTCAAGGCAGCAGACCGGCTTGGCCTCATCCTTTGGGAAGAGATCCCGCTAGTCAATCAGATCACCGTCTCCGCAGAGTTCACACAAAACTCAGAGCGCATGCTCACGGAGATGATCCGCCAGCACTACAATCATCCTTCAGTGGTCCTGTGGGGGTATATGAACGAAGTCTTTCTGGGGCCAAAGATGGAACAGGAGCAAGTCCGTGAGACGGTCAAGCTCGCTCGCACCCTTGAAGAGGTGTGTCACCGCGAGGATCCGGGTCGTGTGACGACAATTGCTTTCGATTATGGCGCGCGAGATCTCTACAACACCTCAGGCATAGGCGACGTGCCGCAGGTGGTTGGTTGGAATCTCTATCATGGTTGGTACTACGAAGAGTTCTCCGACTTCGGTAAATTCCTGGATGAACAGCACCGGCTGTTTCCCAGGCGTCCGCTGATCGTCAGCGAGTATGGAGCGAACGGTGATACTCGCCTTCACTCGCTGGCGCCCAAGCGTTATGACTCGACCATTGAATGGCAGCGCCGATTCCATGAAGCTTACTTGCCACAGATTAACGCGCGCCCGTTCATTGCCGGCAGCGCCATCTGGAATCAATTCGATTTCGGTTCTGAGTTTCGCGGCGAGACTATTCCACACATCAACCAGAAAGGCATGTTCACCTTTGATCGTCAACCAAAGGACACTCACTACTTCTACAAAGCACATTTGTCGCGCAGGCCGGTGGTTCACATCGCGACGCGCAATTGGCTTTATCGCGCGGGCGCGGATACTTCTGCCGCCGGCGGGAGCGGCTTACATCCCGTACTGCAGACATTTGACGTTTATACCAACCTGCCTGCGGTCGAACTCTTTCACAACCGCATCTCTTTAGGTCGGCGAACAGTAGACGAGTCGCGCCGCGTATCATGGGATGTGCCTTTAAGAGACGGCCCAAACACTCTCATCGCAAAAGGGGCGCATGAGGGGCGACCAGTCTCTGATCGCGTTGAGATCCACTTCAGTTGCCAGGCGGCGGTGCTGAACGACCATACAGTGCCATTCAGAGAGCTAGCTGTTAACGTTGGCTCAAACGCGCAGTTCATCGACCAACGCGGCCAGGTGTGGGCCGCAGATCAGCCATACCGTCCCGGCAGTTGGGGCTATATCGGAAGCGAAACGACAACCACGGCAACATCAAGAAACGTGCTGAATACGGCAGAGGATCCGCTTTACCAGACCGTGCTAGAAGGACTTGCTACCTACCGCTTTGATGTTCCTGATGGAGACTACGAGATGGAACTGCGCTTCGTGGAATACAAGTTTAGCGAGCCGAGACAGCGCGTGTTCGGCATTGTTGTTAACAGCAGGCTGTTGATTGAGCAGCTTGATCTAGCAAAGGAGTACGGCACTATGCAGGCGATAAGCCGGCGATTCCGTGTCAGGGCCTCAGAACGTCAAGGCATCCGCATCGATTTTAAGCCAGTTGTCAGTCGGACGCTCTTGAGCGCGATCCGCATCCAACGTATACCTGAGGTAATTGCTCCCTTGAGCCATTCTCATCTTATTCCGTATGATGCTGCCCCACTTCAGTTTGAAGCATTAAATGCGTCTAGACTCTAGGAGAGTTCCAGATTAGAAAAGCCTCTTAGTTGCAAAGTTCACTTGATGTACACTGTATCACTCACCTTTGAAACACCGTTCTCGTCGAAGGACTCGATGGCGAAATAGTAGTCTTGCCCGATAGTTAAGGCACGAAGTTCAAGTGTGTTGCCCTGATCGGCAAAGACCTGATAGGTCTGGTAGAGTTTATTCTTGCCGATACCCCAGAGGATGTTATAGCCCACAGCTCCGGGAACTTTTTCAAACGTGATGACAGCATTGCGCTGGTCAACATCACGACGCACCGCGAGGTTGGCGGGTGTCTTAGGAGGAAGGCCTTTGCCATTGCCAAAGATCCGGATGTCGCTGATAGCCAGATTGGACGATGCGACATACACATGCTCGTACTTGATATATCGTGCTCTCACGGGCTTGGTTAGCTCAACATATGCATTAGGACGATCTAGCTTTTCGCCGGTCAGGTCGGCGATAAGGTCCCACTTCTTACCGTCGGTCGAGCTGTACATTCTGAATTGCGTGTAAACGCTCGAATCACTGTTATAGATGTTCGATTTGTAGTCGGTGTAATTCACCTGCAATGCTTTCACTGCGTATTGCCCCTGCAAATCAACCGTGAGCCACTCGCCTGCCTTGTTAGACCTTGCCACCCAAAAGGTTCGTGGGTTTTCGTCGGTGACATTTACGGCTGGGAAGGTGTTCTGAACTGACGAGGATGTACTGGGCTTGCGGTACGAGAGCAGCATCCAGCCCGTAAACAGCTCGTCTTTATTGGCCCACTTGCGGGTTGGTAGATACTGTGGAAAGTCACCAAAGCGCGTGTTGGCAAACATCTGCCTGTCCTTATCGAATCCCGCGGGAAACATGGCGATGCGTCGTTCGAATTTCCAGTTAACAGCAATCCACGGCGTGCCCGTATTCCAGTAGTTGCCATATCTGTCTTGAAAGGTATTCCCGTGCCCGGCGCCGGCCATGAATCCCCCCGGCTTATAGGAGATCGGGTTATACGGCGCATAAGTAAAGGGACCGAGCGGGTGGTCACCCACGTATGTGCCGTTGGCATACACGTTGTATTCCGTGCCCGGAGCTGCATATTGGAGGTAATATCTGTCTTTGAATTTGGTCATCCAAGCCCCTTCGATAAACGGCTTGGTAGTCTCTCGGTGGTCTTGTCCGAATCGTTCCCAACCGTGCTGATCGGGATTCAGGTGAAACAGTTCTTTTGTCTTTCCGACATAGACAAGCTGATTAGTATGGTCGAGTTCGATGCCGTAGATGGGGTATCTATTCGAGGAGCCCCAGTACATATACCACCTGTCGCTGTCTTCGTCGTGGTAAACATCAGGATCATTTGGACCGGGCGGATCATTGGGACCGAGAGCGCCAGGCAGAGGCGGCAGCAAACGGTTGAACAATTCGAGGCGCCCATTTTTCGGCGTCTTCGTGGAGTAGATCGGACGGGGCTCGAACGTCGATTGGAACAGGTACAACGTGTCACGCACCGAACGGGCAGCCGGCGCATTCATGTCCTCTTTCGGCCACTGGTTGGGTGTGACGAAGTTCCAGCGAAGCAGATTCTTCGAATGCCACCAGCCTCTTGAGTTGGTCACGAACAGATAGTATTCGTTTTTGTGATTGATGATGACCGGATCGGCGCCCGACCGGTAGGATATACGCTGGTCAACCAGCCTGGATGAATACTTATAGTTTATATCAACGGGATTACAGTAGGTCTTTATCCCGGACGATTGGGAATAGGCTCCAGAAGTTGTCGCCAGTACAGTGAAAACCAAGCCAATGTATTTCACGTTGTTCCTTTCTTGAAGCAACTTTTTAGGAGTGCGCAAGCTGGAGTGGCTATTATTCCACAAAAGACAGAGGGTAGTAAGTTGTCAATGTATTTAAGCGCGTGTTGAGAGGCGTAAGCAAAGCCGCCTGCCTGGCTTCAGCGCGAAGTGCGTGAAGAGGAGTTGGTGACGCTGTACGGGAAAACTCAGTACTCTAGCAAAGCAGAAGCGGGGTAAGCTGAAAGCTGCTGCGGCATCGCTAGAAGGAAACTGGATTACTAGGACAATTTGAGGAACTGTGGTTACCAAAAACTCGATTCGGGCGGCAGGACACTAAACTAATGGTCCAACTTTATACGGCAGTCTCATTGATCCTCATCGTACGCTGTTACCGCTTGATACCTTCAAACAGCTTCCAGACCATAGTAGTTGTGACTTCGCCCGACACCTCTAGAGATGTTCAGGAGTAGTAATACAGGTGACCTAAGATTTTCGCAACACCTATGAACGGAAGGAGGTAGTTGGGATATCCCAGATGTGTAAACATGGCAACTGCTTCAGGAATGCGCAATACGTCAGGAATAGAGGCCATGAGCATGAATGCAGCCATAAGGCCGGTAGTAACCCAATAGATAATTTTGGTTTTCTTCATTTGATCAGTTCCTTAAGCCGCCTGAGGACGTTTCATAAAAATATCTGAGCTAGTTTCTCTGTAACGATCAAGCCCACCGGTGAAGAACCCCCGCGAGCTAGCAAAGCTGAACTGGAGTGGTTCCAGTCTTCATTGCTTCGTTCCTCTTCGGGCCGACTTTCGTAGCCGTTTCCTCTGACGATCAATCCATCTGAGTTCTTCCAGCCTCTGATAGCGCTGTTTGCGCTGCTCGAGTATTCGGCGCAGCTTCGATGCATCAGACCAGCGTCCGTAGGCCATAACGCCTACCGGCCGCTTCAGGCTTTCCAAAGACTCGAGTGGATTCGCCGCCGTCAGCACGAGATCTGCCCGCATTCCGGTGGCCACTGTGCCGAACCGCGGGACCTCGGGATGCGTGCTGGCGATGAACGCGCCCGCGTTCCGCGTGGCGGCCGAAAGCGCTTGGAAGCGCGTCAAGCCACTCTGAGTCAGATTGCGCAGTTCCCCGTGCAATGAATGACCTGGGATCGTCCCTGCAATTGTCGGCGCGTCGGTTCCCTCAAGCAGTGGCACACGGGCATCCGCTAAGGCCTTGGTGAAACGACGCAGGAACAACAAGCCGAGGGCGGATGTCGCCGGTTCGCTCCCCGTACCTCGCCTGGGACCACGACAGTCGCACGGTCGGGCTCAGATAGGAGGCCTCGGGCGCTGCTTGGAAGACATCGACCTGTTTCGGCCGCCCCCACTGACGAGCGATGGCCTCATAAGCCACAAGCGTCAGCGTCACGAAAGCACCCGAGCGGCGCACCTCTTCGACCACCATCGGCACGGCGGTGATCGCCGGCACCACGTCCGCGTGTTCCTTGTCTTGAAAAGCGGTGTAAAGAAACTCCTCGCCATGCGCGACCATTATCTGACCCTTGAATAGCGCAGCCGGCAGGCCCACGGCCGCCACGCCGTGGCCTATCACGGCCAAGTTCTGCTTGCGCGCTTCATCCACACTGGCGTCGAATTCCGCAGTACTCAACTGGCTGTATATCTTGACGAAGTCGTAACCGTTGGTCTTGGCAATGCGCACCACCGCCCGCGCCTGTTCGGCATCACCGACGAAGAACAGTCCGTAGTCAGCGGCCCCATCGACCTTCATGCCGAAAAACATCTGCGGCCCGATGACCTCACCCGACGCGATGGCTGGTCGCATGTGGCTGAGAAAGAACGATGGGGCATCGCCCATATGCAGGACGGTCGTCACGCCGTAGGCGATGTACAAACCCAGGTCGTCTTCTTCCGTCCCGTGGACATGCATGTCCGCGAGCCCTGGGCTCAACCACAACCGTCCATGACCATTAATGATCTGCGCATCCGCCGGCGGCATGATCGCATCCTTCGCTCCTATGGCGGTGATGATGTGGTCACGTACCACAACCGTCTGGCGCAATAAGACGCGCTCCCGATCCATCGGCACAACATTCACATCGACAAAGGAGACGATCTGGGCAGCGGCGGGCGATACAAGCAACACGACAAGGACGACGATAGCCAGGATCTGCCGGGCAAGCAGCTTTGAAATAGCACCACCATACGCGGTGGTTTGCGCTATTCCATTCGCTGAAGAAGGAGGGATCGCTCCCATCGTAGCTCGCTGCTGTGTTGCCATTTCAGAGAACGGCCCCTAGTCCGGAACGCTGAATTGAGGATTCCAGGCAATCTCCCAGAGATGGCCGTCGAGGTCGTGAAAGTGACCAGAGTAGCCGCCCCAGAAACGGTCGCGCGGCGGGTCGGTGACGACGGCGCCTGATCGCGCGGCCTGTTTGACCAATTCGTCGACCTCTTCCTTCGACTTGACGATGTGGCCGATGGATACGGCTCCGAGCCTCGTCTGCGTTGCAGTGACGTTCGCATCTTTTGAGAGCGACGTTGCTGGCCAAAGCGCGAGGATCAGATGGTCGTTCATGTCAAAGAAGACCACGGCGCCATGTTCGAACTCTTGGCCGGTGATCCCCTTGGTCTGCAGACCCATCCCGTCGCGGTAGAAGGCGAGCGATCGCTCGAGATCGTCAACCGCAAGTGTGAGAACTTTGATGCGTGGTTTCATTGTGGCACCTCCAGGTGACGTATTCCGTTCGACCAATATCTCAAGGAAACGCGTTCTTGAAGCGCGCTCCTGTGCTCTTCAGAGTCGAGTGAAAAGACACCAAATCGGCGACCGTGATTAGACGCTTTCACATCATCGACGATGTATCGCACGCTGTAAACACTTCAGCCTTCGTTCAGGAACGTCAGGAGTCACCTCGATGTACGACGTCAAAATGATCTACATGGACCTCACGCTCAACCAGGAAACGATCGTCTTCCGGGTAGAAGACGGCCCGCTCGATGTCTTCGCCGGCGAACGCGCGAATGGCCTCGATCGAATCCCACAGGGTGACCAGCAGAAACTCCGCTCTACTCCCGGTGATACGACGCAGCGCATAGACGCCGCGGTTGCCGGGCGTGGCCTGATACGCTGCCAGGCCCGTCTTGTGCAGGTACTCGAGGTAACTATCCGCGTCCTCTCGCGTCGTCCAACCGCGCCAAGTGCGAGCGATCATTTTCGATTCCTCAATCCATTTTCGGCCAATCACGAGTTCTCGATCCGCGGCGTTCAGAAGCACCGGCACGTCGATCTCTTAACCGGTTTTTGGGGACGTAGCCACCCGACGCCTCTGATAGTGCTGACGGGCCTTGGCCCTGTTGCCGCAGACCGACATGTCGCACCAGCGACGGTTCTTCTTGCGGCTGAAGTCCAGGAATACCCAGCGGCAGGTCGGTCCGCCACAGATACGCAGCCGGGCTCTCAGATCGTCTGAGACGAGGATCGCCGCCGCGGACTCGACCAAACGCAACAACATGGCGTCGGGTTCGGCCGACGGATCACCCCACGACCAAGTAAAGCCGGCGCCGCTCCGAATCAATCGGCGACGGCGCGATGCTTTCGCGAGCCACTTGTTAAGATTCTGCAAAGCGGATTCCGGAGGGTTCGTTCCTGCAGACAAGGCCCGCGTAACTTCGAAAAGAACTTCGCGGAGCTCAATCGCGGACTTAAGAATAGCGGAGGTCCGAACCGTATCTCGGCGCGCAACAACCACCAGGGCTTTGGCGTCAGTGCTGGACAGCAGGCCGACCTGGCTCGACCAATCGACCAAGACGCTATAGCCGTTCAGCCTTTCCTTTGGTGTGGCGCCCCGCTCGTCCAGTGTGTTGATGAAGTCCAGCGCCGGCGCGCCGCCGGTGAGCTCGAACATGAATCGGCCGTCAATTTCCTGGCCGCCGAAACGGATGTGATTCTCGCGCAAACTTTATAACCTTTAAAACGTTTTTATAGGTTATACTATCTAATGACAACCGTCAATCAAGCAGACAAGTAAGGAGACCGACCATGCTGAGTTCTCTGACTCCCGGCGCGACGATCGGCGTGGTGGCGCCTGCGGCTCCCGTCCACAATCGTTCGGACGTTCTGCGCGGGATCGCGTTCTGGGAGCTGCGTGGCTTTCGGGTGAAATTGTCCGACAACTTGTTCGACCGGACAGGCTATTTCGCCGGCGATGCGCGTGTACGCGCAACCGCCCTCGAAGCCATGTTCCGCGACCCTGAAGTAGACGCCGTCCAGGCTCTGTGGGGCGGTTCTGGTTCTACCCTGATGATTCCGCACATCGACTGGAAGGTGATCCGCGAAAACCCCAAGCCATTTATTGGTCGATCGGACATTACGAGCCTTCATCTGGCGTTCGCCCACTATGCGTGGCTGCCCACCTTCTACGGTCCGGGCCTCAATCAAATCGCTCCGGCCGAGTCGAGCGCGTTCACGCAAGACCATCTGCTTCGGGCCTTGACCGCGACCGAGCCTCTGGGACTTCTTCCGCGTCACCCGAAGGATGGGTTCGTTCAGGTGCTCTCACCCGGCCGGGCCTCGGGCGAACTTGCCGGCGGCTGCCTTTGGCCGTTGTGCAAGACCATCGGAACCGACTGGCAGCCCGACTTTCGCGGCAAGATCGTTTTCCTGGAAGAGGTGGATGAACCGCCCTGGAGCATCGACGCGCACCTGACCCACTTGAAGCAAGCGGGACTGTTTCGCGAAATTGCGGGCGTCGTGATCGGCCGTCTCGTGAATTGCGAATGGTCCAAGGCGCGCGCCGAGATGCCCAGCGAGTTTTCGCTGGAGGACGTGCTGGAGCGGCACTTCAGCGACCTGGGCGCGCCGGTGCTCTATCGCATTCCCTGCGGGCATGAGCCGGATACGCTGACCTTGCCGTTGGGCACGCGGGCGACGATCGACGGCGACGCTCTTTCGATCGACGGCCCTGTTTTCGGACGAGGACGCACCTCTTGAAACCGGGCCACAATGAAGGATCGCCGCGCAAGGCGGCCTTCAGCCGCGCCGGCATTCTGGCCGGGATCGTCCGGGGCCAGGCGCTCGCCGCAAGCGCGCTTGCCTATGGCATGGTCTTCGGGGTGCTCGCAAGCAAGGCGCGACTCACCGCGCTGGAGGCAGCCCTGATGAGCGCCTCTGTGTATTCCGGATCGGCGCAGCTGGCCGTGTTGCAAGGCTGGTCGAGCGCACCGCTGCTGCTGCCCGTAGTTGCAATCATCCTGTTGATGAATGCGCGTTACTTGCTTTACGGCGCCGCGCTTCGGCCATGGCTCGGCGCCCTTCCGCCCCACCAGACATATCCGAGCCTGTTTTTCCTTGGTGATGGAAACTGGGCGCTCGCGATGAAGCGATATGGGGCGGGCGAGTTGGACGCCGGCTTTGTTCTCGGCTCAGGGCTGGTGATGTACGTCGCGTGGGTGCTGGGCACCGTCGTTGGCCATATCGCCGGCAGTGCAATTGGGGAGCCGGAGCGCTTTGGCCTGGACTTCATGCTCGTTGCCTTTTCGGCAGCGCTTGCCGTCGATTTCTGGAAAGGACGCGAACTCGTCAAGCCCGCCTTGGCTGCTCTGCTGACGGCCTTGCTTTGCGATCGAGCGGCACCTGGCGGCTGGACGATTGTGGCATCCGGCCTCGCAGGCGCAACGGTCGCCTACCTGGCTTATCGCGAGACCGGCCATGGGCATTAGTCCTGAGTTCATGGTCGTGCTGTTTGCTATGGCCGCGGCCTCATTTGCATGTCGCGCGAGCGGGTTCCTTCTGATGGGCTTGGTTCGGATCACGCCAAGGCTTGAAGCGGCGTTGAGGGCAATCCCGCTGGCCGTCATGATCGGCATCTTGGCGCCGGCAGCGGCCAGCGGACAGCCCGCCGAACTGGCGGGAATCGCAGCCGTGGCTCTCATCATGAAGCTCGCAGGCAACGAGCTTCTTGCCGCGCTCGCGGGCGTTGCAATCGTTGCCATCGCCAGAGCGGCGGGCGCGTAATTTCGCTGCAATGGAGTCGCGTGAACGCAGTTTCCATTTCCACACGCTGATGAACGGTTCGACAAGCGCAACTTCGTCCACATCGCGGCTAGCGACGGATACCGCTGTCGGCGTGCGCTCGCCGCCCCTCTCCCAACGTCGAAAGTGTGACCCTGGCGATTCTCAAGTTGACGCTAACTTGGTAATCTTCACAAGCTATCCAACAGTTTGAGATGCGTTGAGGACGTTACAGATGGTCATAGCTGCCGGGGCTCGTCTCGGGCATTACGAAATCGCAGCACCCATTGGTGCGGGTGGTATGGGCGAGGTCTGGCGCGCTCGCGACACTCGGTTCAATCGAGAAGTCGCCATCAAACTCCTTCCGGTTTCGTTTGCAAATGATGCTGACCGTTTACGCCGCTTCGAGCTCGAAGCGCTGGCAACCTCCGCGCTAAACCATCCAAACATTCTGACCATTCACGATATCGGCATCGCCCCACCGGAGTTCGATGGCGTTCCCTTCCTCGTCACCGAGTTGCTCGCAGGCGCAGAACTGCGAACCCTCCTGCCGTCGCAAGCTGACGGTCGCCCGCTGTCGGTGCGAAATGCGATTGACTACGCGCAGCAGATTGCCGCTGGCCTGGCTGCCGCTCACGAAAAGGGGATCGTGCATCGAGACCTGAAGCCAGAGAACCTGTTTGTCACCAGTGATGGCCGCGTCAAGATTCTTGATTTCGGCCTGGCAAAACTGAAGCAACCGAAAAGCGAAGGCGTAGACGTCGAAGCTTCAACGCAGAAGCTCACTCGTCCTGGCGTGGTGATGGGCACAGTTGGTTATATGTCGCCCGAACAGGTGCGCGGCGAACAGGCGGATCATCGGTCGGACATCTTCAGCTTCGGAGTCATCCTGTACGAGATGCTCAGCGGTGTGCGCGCCTTTAGCGGCGACTCAGCGGTCGAAGTGATGAATGCGATTTTGAAGGAAGACCCACCTGACTTGACCACGATCAATCCGAAGGTGTCCCTCGGACTTGAACGCTTGATCCGGCGGTGTTTGGAGAAAAAACCTGAGCAGCGGTTTCATTCCACCCACGATCTCGGCTATGCGCTCGAGGCGTTGTCGACCTCCTCCTCGGGCGCTCACATCGAAACGAGCGCGTCTTTGGCTTTGAAACGAGAACCTGCGGGCCTGTCACGTCTCCTGGGTCAAACAAAGCTGACGTGGGTCGTGGTCGCGGTGTTTTCGCTGGCGATGCTGGGATTGATCTGGTCGTACGTTTCGCGACCACAACCGAGCGATCCGGAGATGATGAAGTTTTCCATCCTGCCACCTGAGAAGTCGAGCTTTGGCCAAATCGCCGTTTCACCTGATGGTCGTCATCTCGCCTTCACCGCGTTGAGCGACGGCAAGACTAACTTATGGGTACGCTCTTCCGATGAGACGGGAGCCAGGACTCTTCAAGGGACGCAAAGCGCGAACCTCCCTTTCTGGTCGCCTGATAGTCGCTTCATCGGTTTTTTCGCCGACGGCTCGCTCAAGAAAATCGAAGTCGCTGGCGGGCCGGTAACAATGATCTGCGAGGTTGCAGTTCCCTTGGGCGCTACGTGGAACCGCGAAGGCGTCATTCTTTTTGCACAGGTGCCGTTCGGATTGTTTCAGGTCGCCGCGAGCGGGGGGATAATCGCGCCAGTCACCACCCCCGACACGACACGGCAAGAGTTCTCTTACAGCCATCCAACTTTTCTGCCCGACGGTCGCCATTTTCTCTACAGCATTTCAAGTGAGGTTAAAACGACACGTGGGGTCTATATCGGCTCGCTCGACGGAAAAGTAAAGCGGCGACTGCTCGACGATGCGCCGCTGGGTAAATATGTAGCCGCAGTCTCCGGCGACACGTCCGGCAATTCTGGGTGGCTGATCTTCGTGCGCGACGGTGCCTTGCTAGTCCAGCCCTTCGACTCGCGTCGGTTCGAATTCACCGGCGAGCCATTCGTGCTTTCAGAGACGGTGGGAAGTGATCTTAGCTTCGGTAAATACTTCACCTTTTCGGCGTCCGATACCGGCGTGTTGGTTTTTGATCCGAGCCTCAAGCGCCACCGGCGGCAATATCTCTGGCTGGATCGTCGCGGTCAGCAAATCAACTCGCTCGACGGACCAGCGGGTCTTTTCCAGCTCTGGCTCTCACCTGACGAGAAGCGTTTTATTGCCGACCGCGTGGATCCCCAATCGGGCACTTATGATCTTTGGCTGGCGGACGTGTCGGGAGGTAATGCTACGCGCTTTACCTTTGATCCGCGTCACGACCTCAGTCCCGTCTGGTCTCCGGATGGTAGCCGCATAGTTTGGGCCTCGAGTCAGACCGGGATTGGAGACCTCTATCAAAAGCCGGCCAGCTTGGGAGGAGACGAATCATTGTTGCTGAAATCGGAAGAAAGCAAATACCCAACGGACTGGTCGCAGGATGGACGATTTATCATCTATTCCCCGGTTGACCCGAAGACGAAAGATGATGTGTGGGCGTTGCCGGTGACTGGACGTGCTGATGAGAAACCGTTCCCGGTAGTAAAGACTGAAGCTAACGAGACTGCCGGCGCGCTCTCACCCGACGGACGATGGCTAGCCTACACTTCGGATGCAACAGGTCGGAATGAGGTCTACATCGTGGGCTTCCCCAAAGGGGGCGGCAAGCGACAAATTTCGACGAGCGGAGGAAGCAGTCTCCGCTGGCGGCGTGATGGCCGCGAGTTGTTTTACTACGCGATGGACGGGAAGTTGATGGCGGCGCCGGTGAAAAGCGGAGACAGCATCGACGTGGGGGCGGCGGTCTCACTCTTTGAGTTTCGAGCAGGTTCTGTGCCGGGCTTCTCTCCTTTTGCAGTTACGGCAGATGGACAACGTTTTCTGGTCAACGCAATAGTCGAGGCCGAGCCAAACGCGCCACTCACTGTGGTCCTCAACTGGAACGCGCAAGCTAAGAAGTGAGCTTTCCCGCCAGTGCTACTTAATCCCCACGACGGTTCGTCCCGTCGAACAGGAATCTTCATTTCCGTGATTTCTTCTTTTCTTTTTTTTCGAACGCTGCTTCGTTTTCAGCGAGCCGAGTTTTGACGAGCTTCTTTACGAGCGCGGCAGGCAGTGGCTTGCCGATCGGGAATTGAATTGTCCCCTTCGACGTTTTGTAACCCTTCAGCTGATCCTTGTGTGTCGCTATCGCTTTCGTGCCGGGAAAGAAGCTGCAGTGGTCTTTGAAGGCGGCGTAGCCCACCAGCATTCCCTTATGTTTGAACATCGGTATCTGATAGCTGATCTCTTCCGTAGCATCGGGCACAACTGACTTAATCGTTTTGCGAAGCTTTTCAAGCGTAACTCTCGCATCTTCTGGGAGCGCCGCAAGATAATCCTCCACGGTCCGAGGACTCGCGCCCTTCTTAGCACCAGCGTTTGCTTTTTTCATAGCCAACCCCTCCAGATGGCCCTGGCGCGCTTTATTGATGACGGTGGGTTTGCCCGGCACATCCGTAAAATGCGGAGCATCTACCGCGTCCGGCACGACATGATTACCCTGAGCTTAACCAACGAATTCGCCGATCATCTCCAGACTGTACCGTCGACTGTCGGACTACACGTAGCTGCTCTCGCTCGCACTGCATCTGTCGATGAAATTGACACTGTCGTTCGCCGGGCGTCCGATGCAGGCGTAGAGGTCCAGACACTATCGAGGTTCGCGGTCGATGCGCCCGCGAAGCCTGGGCTTGTATTGGGCTATGGGGCGATCCTTGCTGAGCAAATCGAGGAAGGACTGCGGCGGCTGCGGCTTTGCTTCGGTGCGCTCGGTCGAGCCTAAAGACAAACCAGCAGACGTTCGCACCCTTTTTATTTGCTCCCCAATGACGACCTAGCGTAAGATTACGCCTCCGAGCAGTTCTAGTTTTTTTAAGGTTTGAAATAGGCGCGTAGCTCAGTTGGTAGAGCGTTGCCTCGACACGGCAAAGGTCTGGGGTTCGAGCCCCCACGCGCCTACCAGAAAAATCTGGCGGCTTGCAGAGCAGAGAACCCAATGCTAACCCACCCGACCAATTACCCGACCAACTCGGCGCAGATACTGAGGAAACAGCGGACACTGAGGAATGCCACTTTTTGTTATTTCCTAATGTTTTTGCAATTGCTGAGATTTTCGAGGACCGAAAACCTGCCAAGCGCTTCCGTGTCAAGGTAGTGCTCTACCCCTGAGCTACGCGCCTACAAGTGGCTTTCAATTGGCTTGATGGAGTTCGATCAAGCGAGGCCCGAAAGTAGCAAACGCCTCAAACTAGTGTCAAGCGAGCCTTTCGGAACGATTGGTGCTCTGTTAGCCCAGGCACCTAGTCCAGCGTCACATAATCCGGACTGATCATGATGAAGGAGCATTCGCCGTTCGGCTGACAAAACAGCGTCCCGCGGCGGATCACTTTTGTCATCGTGTCGCCGGGAAAGACCAGATTGAAGTTGGCGGCCTTTAGAGCAGCGCCGAGTGGTCGGAGCTTTTCATCTCCGGCAATGAATTTTACTTGAGACACTTCGGCTTTGCGCGACGAGCCTGGGATAAGCACAACGAAAAACTGTGCTTCTGTTGTGCCCTTGTTATCCTTCAGCAACGCGCCGAGTTTGACGGTGCGCAGCTCTTTGAACTCCTCGTTCGCCTTCTCAATCAATTTTGCGCTTCGTGTCTTGTCGACTAGTCGATCCAGACTTTCTCTGGGTTCTGGAACCGACCGATCGGCGACCGCTGCCAGCGCGTACATTTGGATTGCCTCCTCAGTCTTTCCGCGCTTCTCCAGGATCTGGCCCAGGTGATAACCAACTTCACTGTGGTGGCCTACATTCCACGCCGCCGAAATGTATTTTTCCGCCGCCTCGAGATTGCCTCTTTGATAGTGCACCCAACCGAGCGTGTCCCAGTAAGCTGCTACGCTAGTCACGTGATACAAGTCGCGCTGCGTCAGGTTCTCAATCTCCACGTTGCGCAGCGCGGCTGAGATCGAAGTTGCTGCTGACTCTGCGTATTGTTGCGCCTTCTCCAGTTGGACCTTTCCCACTGCCAGATAGTAGGACACGTTATTCCAAACTGGCGGGCCCGGCGCAATCATGATCGCCTTCTCAAATGACTCGATCGCCTTCTCCGTTTGGTTAAGGTTAATGTAGGCGCGACCAATACTCACGTAGAGAGACTCCTCTTCCGGAGCAAGCGAAATCGCCTGTTCCAACTCTGGAACAGCTTCTTTGTATTTGCGCCACTCGACCAACATTTGACCGAGATTCTGGTGTGCCCATTTATCCAGAGGACTCACTTCGAGTTGTTTTCGAAACGCGGTTTCGGCTTCCGCGTACTTTTGTTGCTGCCAGAAGACCCGACCTAAGAGGTTGTAAGAATAGTCGTCGAAAGGATTGATTTCAGTCTGTTCCCGCAGAGCCTTCGCGGCCGGCTCATACTTGCGCTGGGCGAACAACGACCAGGCCAGTTGACGTCGAACCGTTTTGTGCTTCGGCTCTTTTTCCAGAACGCGTGTCAGTAACTGCTCCACCAGCGGATAGTTTTCATTCTTAGCTGCAGCTTCAGCGGCTGAGATGAGCTCTTCCACCTTCACCGACTCCGGAATCACAGGCGAGCCGGTAACACTGGTTTCCAAAGAAAGCGCCTGAGCCTGATCGGCCTGAGTGGCTGCCACAAACGCGCGATAGTCCTGAACCCGAGAAGCAGGCAGCTCGCGTTGGCGCAGATGCAGGGTGCGCTCGGCAATCAAGGTGTTGCCTTCCAACTTGTAAGTTGAACTGTATTCTGCGTAGTCGCGGGAAACTTTTACCGGTAGAGGTGAACGTGTTTGATACTTTGCAGGCAGAGTTAGCTTGAGACGATAAGTAAGTTTGATCGGCGGCCCGAGCTGAAGTGGTTTCGCGTCGTCCTCCTTGTCAGCTGCTGCCTCAACCAGACGTAGTGACGGAATTGGCAGGCCAAGTTTGGTTTTCTTACTCGACCAGTCCAGAAAGTCATCGCTGGCGAAGTCGTACTCTACCTCGAATGGCTTTTCCGTGTCGGCCGGGTCACTGGGTTTTATTTCAGTGACTTCACCTCGAGCGGCGCCCATCATCGAAAAGTAATACCCCAACTCTTTCCAATCGCTCTTAGGTGTTCGCCGGAAGAGTGTGCGAAAGAGAAGTTCGCCGTCGCCCCGCATCGATATGCGTGAATGGCCGGAAAGCTTTCCCAGCTCATTCACCTGACCTTCAATTTCCAGAAACTCCGACGAGAGAAACGGAGGCTCGGCCGGAGTCGTTTCCAATCGCGCAGGCGCTCCAATCGGGATTAACAGGGCTTTCTTATCGCGCAGCCTGGGGGACAGTAGCTGGAACGGCGCAACTTCAGATGTGGTATCTGCCCAGAGAGTTTCGGCGCCGATGGGAATCGCGCTGATAACATGATCAAACTGTCCTGGAGAAGGCATCTCCGGATCAATTTTTCTCGACGAATTCATTAACGCTGGATATGCACGCAATCCAGTGGCGGTCAGCATGGAAGCCAGCAACGTATGCTTATCTTTGCAATCGCCATACTGATTCGCCAGAACATCTGCTGCAGCGTGTGGTTGATAACGACCCTGGCCCAGCGAAAGACTTACGTAGCGGAAGTTTTTCGCCACATAGTGATAAAGCGCTGCTACCTTCTCTTTGTCACTACTTAGTCCCTGTATCAGGGATTCTGCTTTGGCGCGGATCTTGTCATCGGGAACAATTCGATCTCGCTCGAGTCCGGCATACCATTGGCCCACTTCATCCCAGCTTTGGAACGTAGTCATTTGAACCGGGGGTGGTTTCGGATCATCCGCGTCCCTTCTCTTTTTGCGCGCCGCCGCTTCATCATCATCTTCTTCTTCGCGTTTCAGGTTCGCCTGTTTCCAACTGTAGTTGCGCCGGCCATCCTTCTCCTTGATGACGGGATCGAAACCTGGCTCAATCTTGAGTTTGACTTTGCTGTCGAGAGGAATGTTCACTTCCAGCTGCTCGTCCAAAACAATCAAGGCTTTACCGATAAACGTGTGATTCAACCAAAAGTGATTTGGAGCAAAAGGAGTCTCCAGTAACCACACGACGCGATATTCAAGCACGTCACCCGGCCGCAGTCCGGGAACAGTGACGTGCTTTTGTCTTACATCGGTATAGATAGGAGCCTGGCGTGCGAGCGGCGCGGACAAGTCCTGAACGTTGCTGTCCGAGGCGTTCACCGCACTGCCGTCGGACTTCAAAACCCGCACCAACTCGATGTTTAGTTTTTCATTAGCTGAGTTGTACGGAAACACCAGTTGACCAAATCGTTCTACTCCGGCGTCGCTCTGCATCTTTACGCGGAGCGTCATTTCCCGCTGGCCGGTTCCTTCTTTCTCGTAGCGATAAGAAGTCTTGAATTGTTCGATGACAAACGCTTCCTGCGAGAAATCGCGCTCTTTCTTGACCGGCTTAGCCTCGGGCTTTGCTTCTTGCTTTTGTTGCGGTAGTGAGACCTGGGCCTGGGCCGTAGGATACGGCAGCAGGCTCACCGTGAAGAGAAACACCACGAGGTAGTTTCTGAGGCGGGGGGAAGTTATCATTAATTTCTCCAACTCGGTTGAAGGTAAGGACTCGTTTGACGATGGCAGTTTACCAAAGACAGCCAACAACGGACGAGCCTTCCGACACTATACACTGGTCTCCCCGGCCACCTTCTCCCACTCGTGGTAAAGGTTTTTCAGTCCGGCTTCTGTTTGACGATAGTCTTTGTCGAGCATGATCACCTGCTGCGGATTTCGAGCAACCTCAGGCGAGCCCATCTGTTGAGATATCTGTTCAAGTTTTCTTTCCGCTTCGGAGATCTCGGTCTCAATCATCTCCGGCGTCCGCGGCTGGGGCTTTTGCTTTTTGATAACTTTTACGCCTGATTTTGGTTTGCCGGCAGTTGCCTTTTCTTTACGCGCCGCTTTGGCGGCGAGTGGCTCCTCCGCAGGTGTCGGATTAGAACGCGCCACAACAGTCTCTACCAGGTTGCCGGTTTGAGAAGTCTCGACTGAATCAGAAATGCCCAGGACTCGTTTGGCGTGCCAATCGTGATATTCGGTGTAGTCGCCTTCATAGTGTTCGGCATTGCCTTGGCCATCGAGCGCGAGAATCTGAGTCGCGATTCGGTCGAGAAAATACCGATCGTGACTGATGGTAAGGATTGTGCCTTCGTAGGCATCGAGTGCCTCTTCGAGGGCTTCGCGGGAAGGGATGTCCAAATGGTTAGTGGGCTCGTCCAAAACCAGAACATTCACTCGCGAGTAAATCAGTTTGCCCAGGGCGAGCCGGCCCTTTTCTCCACCTGAAAGGTCCTCGACCTTCTTATAGACATCGTCGCCCGTGAAAAGGAACTTGGCCAGGAATGACCGCAGCTCTCCCGCAGTTGCGCTCGAGGGAGCAACGCGTCGCAGTTCCATGATGATCTCGTTCCGGTCGTCAAGATCGTCGAGTTGTTGCGCGTAATATCCGATCTGAACTTTGCTGCCCCATCGAATCTCGCCTGAAATTTCCGGCGTTTTCTTGAGAATCGTTTTGAGAAAAGTAGTCTTTCCTGAACCATTCGGGCCGATGATTCCAAGGCACTCGCCGCGACGCAGTATGAAAGAGATATCACTGGCCAAGAGCTTATCAGGGTAACCTATGGTTGCCTGATTCACGGTCAACACGTGGTTACCTGTTCGCTCAATCGCTTGTAACCTGAAGTCTCCCGAAGCTCTGTCGGCACTTACTGCATCAAGGCGTTCCAGTCTCTCCAGCATATTGCGCCGCGACTTCGCCAGCTTGGTCTTCTGGCCGGCGATATTTCGCCTGATAAATTCCTGGGTCTTGGCAATCAACTGCTGTTGATTCTCGTAGGCGCGTTTTTGCGCCTCGCGCCGCTCTTCACGCTCCACCAGGTAATCGGAATAGTTGCCCGTGTAGGATGAGGCGCGGCCGTTTTCGAGATCGATGATCCGGTTGCACGCGCGATCGAGAAAGTAACGATCGTGACTGATGATGACAAAGCCGGAGGCATAGGTGCGCAAGAACTCTTCCAACCATTCAACGGCAGCAACGTCAAGGTGATTAGTCGGCTCGTCGAGCAAAAGGACTTCCGGTTCGGCTAATAACAAACGGGCGAGCCCCAATCTGTTTTGTTGACCACCCGAAAGCTTTTCGGTTTCCAGCGACCAGGACTCGCGTTCGAAGCCCAGACCGAGGAGTATTGTCTCAGCCTTGGCGGCGTAAGCAAATCCACCTTCACGCTCAAACTCGTGCTGTAAATCGCTGTAGCGTTCCAGCACCTTTTCCAGATCGGGACCATCAGCCATGCGGTGTTCGAGCTCGTGCATCTCGTGCTCGATCTGCTGAAGGCGTCCGAACGCTGCCAATGCAGATTCGTGCACGGTAGTCCCCGGTTCAAAGTGCACATGCTGGGCCAGCAATCCCAGCCGCACACCCCGAGCCCGGATAACTTCACCGCCGTCAGGTGATTCCTCGCCGCTTACCAGTCGAAAGATCGTAGTCTTACCAGCGCCATTGCGACCCACCAGGCCAACGTGTTCCGCGGGATTAATTTGGAGCGACGCGCCGCGCAGGACATCCTGCGTGCCATAAGATTTGTGAACTTCTGAAAGCCTGAAAAGCATTCTCTAGCTACGAGAGTGTCCGACACACTTTAGTTTGTCGTCGACCTACGCTACTGACGCCTATCGAATCGACCGGCTCAACTTGAGTTGGCGTTGCCGTAGCCACGACAAACTAAAGAAAGCGCTGATTAAGTTCGTTTCGCAGCAGTTTTGGAGTGCGGTGACCTGTCACCGCTTTCGTATTACGCGACCTGTCGCGGCTACCGCGGGTTGCGTTCCAACGCATCACCGGCGTCAAGCCGCCTCAGACCAAAGCGGTGACAGGTCACCGCACTCCAAAGTTGCTGGACTTGATTAGAGCTTCCCAGAGTATGTCGGACATAGTCTTCAGTTTACAGCACGAAGCGGGCGCGGGCTTGATGAAGCCGCCGAGCGCCCGCTTGATTATCAAGCGTTCAGAGTAAGCGCGAACTATTTCTGAGCGTTGTTAGAGTTCGAGCCAGCCGTTGGTGACGAACTCGGATTCTGGACCGTTGTTGTTCCGCTCTGAGTCGTGGCAGGCGTGGTTGAAGCATTAGCAGACGCCGGTCGCAAACCCAAGTTCCCCGGATTAGTCAGCATGTTGGCCGCAAGATTGTTGACTATCTTGGCTTCGTTCATTGCCACCTCGAGCAGAGCTGCGTTAAGAATTTCCTTCCGTTGATTAGTTAAGGCCTGCGTTATTTGTTGCCTCACACCGGGGCTGTCCAACGTGAGGTTCTCGGTCTGCAATCGCTTTTCCGCCAGCTTGAAAATGTACCAGCGACCGTTAACCAGCTTTGGATCGGTAAAGCTACCGACTTGCATCGGGCCCATAAGCACGTCCATTACGTCTTTGGGAAGGCCGGCTTGCTTCATTCCGTCTTCACTGAAAAACCCGATGTCTCCACCACGAACCAGGCTGTTGGCATCTTCGCTCTTTGATCTGGCTACCGTCGCGAAATCAGCGCCACCTTTGAGTTGTTGATAAACGCTATCGATCTTCAGCTTGGCCTCAGCATCACTCTTGGCATCATTCTGGATTCCCTGACCGCTATTGTCTGCAGGGTCGATGATAATCACTGCCAAAGCCGCGCCCCGCGCACTCACAAACTGCTGACGGTTGTTGTTGTAGAAGTCTTCCACCTCTTTGTCGTTCACCGTGATTTTCGAACTGTATTTATCCTGAAGATTCTTGATGGCAATGTCTTTACGCGCCTCGCCGCGCAACGTCTCCATTGTGAGCTTTTGCTCGTTAAGGCTCTTTGCGAAGTCGTCGTCGGTCATTCCACTCTGCTGCTTCTGCTGATTGATGAGCGCGGTGATCTGATCATCGGTCGGCAACAACTTTTCTCTTTCAGCGCGTTGAAACATCACTTCTCTCTGCATCAAACTGCTAAGAATCTGGAGCCGCGCCTGGGCTAGTTCAAGTTGCGATAGCTGGGACTGTTTTCCTCCTGACTGCTGCGTCAGAACCCGCTCAACATCGGCCAGCATAATGCTCTTTCCGTTCACCGTGGCGGCAACTGTATTGTCCTTGGCGTCGGAACTGCCGCCCGAGCTACAGCCGTTCAGGGCCAAGGCAATAAAGGTCAGGGAAAGTAATGTGATAATTAATCTGGGAGTTTTTTGCACTTCTATCTGCTCCTTTAGAAAACTTCTGTTTCGGGGAGTCGTTGTCTGCTTGACGATTGCGAAATCCGTTTGTTATAAATTCCATTTCCCAATACGTCGAGTTTGGGAACCGTGCGGTTCAAGAGCACCAAATTCGGGTTTCCAAGCCCTGGAGGTTTAACACAGCAATGGCTAAACGATGCGAAGTCTGCGGGAAAGGTCCCCAGTTCGGCAATAACGTATCTCACGCAAACAATCGAACACCTCGGCGATTTAATCCAAATCTGCAGTCAATTCGTGTCCAACTCCCTCAGGGCGGGGCGAAGCGCATGAAGGTGTGTACGAATTGTATTAAGGGCGGCAAGATCTTGAAGGCCGCGTAACTACAAATCCTGTCAATTTCCGAGAGCCGGTGCAGCCGTTTAGGCCGCGCCGGTTTTGTTATTCCGAAGCCAATGCTATTGCGTCAATCTCGACTCTCGCGTTTCGCGGCAAACCGGCGGCCTGTACCGTGGCCCGAGCCGGAGGCTCACTAGCGAAAAACTTCCCGTAGACCTCGTTCATCGCCACAAATTCTTCCATGTCGGCCAAGTACACAGTCGTTTTTATCACCCGATCTAACCCGCTGCCCGCAGCTTCCAGGACGGCCGAAAGATTCTTCAACACCTGCTCGGTTTGCTCCGAAATCCCACCGGAAACGAATTGTCCAGTCTGAGGATCAATCGGAATCTGCCCCGAAGCATAAATAAAGCCGGTTGTCTTAATTGCCTGTGAATACGGGCCGATCGCCTGGGGCGCACGTGCGGTCTGGATTATCTGCTTCACAGTAGCGACAGCCTCGAATTTGATGCCTTAAACAAAGGCGGGATTCTAACAGAAAGGTTCTGACAAGAGCAAAGAGGGCATTGACGATTGACTATTGCCGATTGCCGATTGACTATTGCCAATTGCCGATTGCCGATTATGAACGTCGATTCGCATCATTCAAGCGTTATGTCAGCCACAATTGGCAATTGACAATCGTCAATCGTCAATGCATTTCAGACCATGCCCTGCATGCGCTCGACGTCCAGGACACCGGGCACTCCCTTGATTGAGCTGATCACTTTGTCGAGATGTTTGACATCAAACACTTCAACGGTAACTTCGATATGACCGCGTTCATCAGGTGCAAGTGAAGCACGGGCGTCGCGAATGCCGGTCTTCATATCGGAGATAGCACCGGTGATTCCAGCAATCATCCCGGTGCGGTTTTCGGTGATGGCTCGCAACTTTACCGCATAGGCAGTCTTGTCCTGCTTGCCGGCCCACTCAACCTCCACGATGCGCTCGCGATTCACCATCAACTGCACTGCGTTCTTACAACGCTTGGTGTGCACTGCCACTCCTTTGCCGCGCGTAACGTATCCAATAATTTCTTCGCCGTGCAGCGGATTGCAGCACCGAGCGCGGGTAACCATCAAATCGTCTACGCCGCGAACAACGATTGAATCATCGCCCAGCCGGATCAGTTTCTTAACGGCGCGCACGCCGCTGCGGAGCCGAGATTCCTTCTGCTTGTCTAACTGCTCGAACTGTTCGGGACCGAGATACTTGGCTATTACGTTGCGCGGGATCAGTTTTCCGTAACCGATAGCTGCCAGCAGATCATCGACCCGGCCGTAGCCGTAGTCACTGGCGACACGTTTCATGTCGCCATCGTTATCGCCCAACATTTTCTTAACTGATAGCTGAAATCGAGCCGCCTCTTTTTCAAATAGCTTGCGTCCGATGTCTATCGACTCTGCGCGTTGCTGCTCAGCCACCCAATGCCGGACGCGATTTCTCGCGCGCGAGGTGACGATAAAATTGAGCCAGTCGCGTGACGGATGAGAATTTGACGACGTGAGGATCTCCACAACGTCGCCATTTTGGATTTGAGTCCTGAGTGGAACCATGCGGCTGTTGATGCGGGCGCCCGTGCACGTGTTCCCCACTTCCGAGTGGATCATGAAGGCAAAATCGACCGGAGTAGCCCCGCGCGGTAACTGAATTACCTTCCCCATGGGCGTAAACGCATAAACGTCTTTGGGATAAAGATCGAGTTTTAAGGAGTCGAGGAAGTCGCGCGAGTCATTCACTTCCTGTGTCCATTCAACCAGCGACCGCAAGGCCTGCAGGGCCTGGTCGTCGTCGCGCGAGCCGCGCTTTCCTTCCTTATACTTCCAGTGCGCGGCGACGCCTTCTTCCGCGATGTGGTGCATGTCTTCGGTGCGGATTTGCACTTCGAACGACTGGCTGTTTGAGCCAATAACTGAGGTGTGCAGAGACTGATAAAGATTGTCTCGCGGCGTAGCAATCCAGTCTTTAATTCGTCCGGGGACTGGCTTCCAGGTATTGTGAATTACGCCGAGCGCTGCATAACAATGCCTAATCTCGTTAGGAGTTATGACCCGAACTGCGACGAGATCGTAGACCTGATCCAGACTGATCTTCTGACGCCTGAGCTTTTTCCAGATTGAATATAGTCGCTTGACCCGGCCATCCACACTGACAAATGGCACTTCAGCATCGTTCATCTTCTCTTCGATTCTGGCAGTGACGCCTTTCAAGAAGGCTTCATTCTCGGCGCGTCGTTTTTGCAATTGATCAGCCAGCTCGCGGTAGTCGTCCGGGTGTAGATGACGAAATGCGAGGTCTTCCAATTCACCCCGGAGTTTGCCCATCCCTAAACGGTGCGCGATGGGTGCGAAAATCTCCATCGTCTCTTCGGCAATTCGCTTGCGTTTTTCGGGATTGAGATACTGCAGGGTCCGCATATTGTGAAGACGATCAGCCAGTTTCACGAGGACCACGCGGACATCGTCAACCATCGCCAGTAACATCTTGCGAACATTCTCGGCTTGCTGTTCTTCGCGTGAGATGTTGCTGATTTGAGCAATCTTGGTGAGACCGTCGACCAGGTGGGCTATTTCTTCGCCAAAGTATTTATGAATTGTTTCGAGATCGACCAGCGTGTCTTCAACAACATCGTGCAGCAGACCGGTCGCCACTGACACTTCGTCGAGCTTCATATCCGCCAGAATGTCAGCGACCTCGAGCGGATGGACGAGGTACGATTCACCGGAAGCTCGCTTCTGCCCCTTGTGCTCGCGAGCTGAGAATAGATAAGCGCGCCTAAGCAGATCTAAATTTGCCTGGGGGTGGTTGGTGGCAACCTTTTGAACAATGTCCTCAATTCGAATCATTCTTGATGTCTGACGCTACGAACAGCTTTGACCCTGTGAAACGTTTGATTATAACAAAACAGGTGATGCTCGACTCACCGCCGAGCATCACCCGTTACTTCCAGTTCCGATCGATTGTTGCGTTGAAACCTAGCTTGTCGGGGGCGAGGCTGCTTTCTTAGCCTCCTCCTCAGCCTGCTTCTTCTTATTGGCTTCGCTCAATTGGTTAGTTCGCTTTTGAGCTTCTTCGCGCTGTTTGTCCAAATCAGCGGCCCGGGCGGTATTCCCTTCCATCTCAGCGAGCTTCTTGGCTTCGAGCAGGAGGTTGGTCTTGTATGACCAGCCCGACTCGCTGTTGGGATCGAACTTCAAGGCATTCTCAACCTCTTCCAGACCTCGCTTGACGCAAGCTTGCGCCGTTTCAAAGTCTTTCGGATCCTTTGGCTTGTTATAAGAGACTGTCGCCTTGGCGCCGGCAACGGTGGTGACTTTGTTTGGCTCAGTTAGCTGGAAAGAGCAGTTCCAATCTTTGCTGGCGAGCACAATGTAGGCTTCGGCACGTTTCTCGTTGTCCACCCTACTATCGTTTGCGCGCTGGATAATCCAGTCGCGGAGTGTATTTTCTTGCTTTATTCGCTCGTAAAGAAAGGCGATTGCCTTATAGGCCTCGTCATTTGTAGGGTCAGTCTCGAGAATCTTCTTATAAGCCTCAATTGCCTCACGGGCCTTCGCAATGTTCTCGGGAGTTTGAACACCAGTCTTGTATTGAGCGTGAATGGTACGGGCTATGAACAACGGCGCGGTCTTGTTGTTGGAATCGAGATCAAGAGCCCGGCGCGCATGCTGTTCTGCTTCGACGAATCTTCCCTCGCGATAGCTTCGGGCAGCTTCGTTTAGTTCGTTTTTGGCTCTGATGCGATTGATAACTCCACAACCCGAACCAGTGGCAACAACAACTGCCAGGGCGATTGCGATCCTAGCTCGACAGAGTTTCATTACCTTGGCTCCATTCGTTGGTCGTCTGGCAGGCGAAAGACACGGAAGGCCTGATTCTTTGTTCACACGTTTTATTGAGGCAGATCATCTACCTGCAAACCAACGGGGTTGGCTCCGGCGCCCTTGATTGCGTCGATAACTTTCACTACTTCTTCGTATCTGAGACTTCGCGGCGCCTTTATGAATACGGTTTTTTCAATACGGTCCTGCTCCGGCACATCGGTACGTGTTTCCATGCCCGGTTTGTACGCGCGCTGGTCTTTCCGATCTCGAAAGACCTGCAACAGTTTCTGCACAAGTCGGCTCGTATCATTCACGGAGCCCATCGATTCCTGGTTGAGTTTGATCTGCAGATCGCTGGCAATTGAAATTACCAGGGTCAACGGATTCGGCTTCAGTTGACTAAGATCTTCATTCGGATCTCTCTGGGTTGGAATATCCGCTTTGAAGCGGCTGGGCTTAAGTGGCGTAATCACCATGAAGATGATCAGCAGCACCAGCAAGACGTCGATCAATGGGGTTACGTTTATGTAGGGTTCAGCTTTATTGCCGCCGCCAGACATTGACATAATTCAGCTCCTCAATTACAGACAAAGTATTATTCCAAACCGTCCTATCTCTATGTGGCTGGCGCTGGCACCACCGGCGTCGCGGCGGCGCCCTTCTTCTTGTCTGCCACCAAGCCGATCTTATCGACTCCCAGACCCCGAACTTCGTTGATTACGTTGACAACATCGCCGTAGGAAACGTTAACACCGCTTTTGATGAAGACAATTCGATCTTCATCCGTTTTCATCGCCTCCAGCATGGGGCCTACTTTGTCTTTGATCTCGTCCTGGGCAATTCTGGTCTTATGGAGGTAGTACTCTCCATTGTTTGGAATGGAGATGACGATCGAAGATTCTTTGATGATCCTGTTGTCCTCTTCAGGATTGTTAGTGTTCTGCGGCAGGGCGACAGTGATACCGTGCTGCAGCAATGGTGTGACCACCATGAAAATGATCAGCAGCACGAGCATGATATCGACCATTGGTGTTACGTTGATCTCGGATTGGAACCCTCCGGCTCCTCCGCCTGTCATTCCCATAGCAAATTCCCCTTTCGCTAACTAAAGGCAGCTTGCGTCGCGTACTCGATCAGGCGACGCAAATACAAAACAACTAAGCTACGCCTTCAATTGCTTTGTGCGATTCTTGATGAAGTAGTCGATCAATTCCGAAGCGGAGTTGTCCATCTCAACCACGAAACCATCGACCTTGCCGGTGAAGTAGTTGAAGAGCCAAACCGCCGGCACCGCAACGAGCAGCCCGAGAGCCGTGGTAAACAATGCTTCGGAGATTCCTCCGGCCACTGCTCCGATACCAGCCGTCTCAGCGTTCCTCATGCCGCGGAACGCGTTGATGATTCCAAACACCGTTCCGAAGAGACCCACAAACGGAGCCGTGGAACCGATCGTGGCCAGCCCCGACAGACCGCGCTTGAACTCGGCCGTCTTAATCGCGATGGCGCGTTGCAGCGCTCGCTTCGAAGCCTCAATCTCATCTCCGGAGATGTCCGACGATTGCTCGTGAGCGCGAAACTCCTGCAAGCCGCTGCTCACCACCATTGCCAGGTGCGATTTGCGATGCTTGTCGCTGATATTGATCGCTTCTTCGATGCGATCGTTCTTCAACGCCTGAGCCACGCGCGGAGCAAACTCGCGCGACTGCTTCTTGGCCGCCGAATAAGTCAGATACCGCTCCACCATGATGGCGATTGAGTAAACCGACATGATTAACAACACAATCACGACAGCAATAGCTACCGCGCCCATACTCTTGACCATGGTGGTGATCGAGAAGTGATCGGCGGCACTATCAGTAGCAGGCCCCGAAGTGGCAGCTTGCCACATCAAAAGAATCAGACCGAAGGCCTTTGTTCCTAGAAGACTGGTTAGAATAGTCACGGTAACCCTCCAAAAGTTTTTTCTACATTGATAGCTTGCAGGGTATTTCGTGGAGCGGGGCGTCCAAAAGCCTCAACTCCACGATGAACCTCCGCAGTTTATTGGGCCACGAAATTGTAGGTGATGACACCGGTTACTTTGACGGGCTGTCCCGAAAGCTTCGTGGGTGAAAACCTTGCTTGCCGGGCCGCGGCTACCGCGCCTGCCTGCAACAAAGGATGACCCGAAACAGCGCGGGCAGATATCACACCGCCGTTCTCATCGATGACCACCTGGACGACGACTTGTCCAGACGCGTGTGCCTGCCTGGCGATAGGTGGGTAGGCCGGCTTAGGTAGGCTTATTGCTTTCCCATTCAGCACACCGCCGGAGATTGGAGCCCTTGGTGGCGTCGGTGCTGGCGGCGGCGGCGGTTCAGCAATATCGACCTTGGTTGGAACAGTAGTTACTGTTCCGGTACCAGGTCCCGAGGCTACTGGAGCGGCCGCGTTCGTGTCAGTGTTGCCAATAACAGTTTGCACACCGCGCCTCACGGGCGGCACGTCGCTGGCCTTGGCCGAAATCTCCTTTGGCACTAACTCCGTTCGGTCGACTGACGCAATCAGTTCCTTACGAACGTCTACGTTCTGCTCGACCTTTTGCGGCTTAGCTTCTTCTCTTTTCTCGGGCTGGGCTTGCTGCGGCGGCACGGGCACGGGCGCAACCAACGTGATCAGATCTAAATTCTGGTTTTCGAGGTGCGCATCGTACATGTAAATACCAGCCACAAAGAATGCCAGGCCTAAGACAAAATACACGGCAAAGGTGATCAAAACGAACGATCCTTTCCGCGATAAATCGCCCATGTGCGAGCTAGACTCTACCAGGTTGTCGAACATGTATTTCTCCTCCGTATTTCCGTGCCAAATGGATCAGGGCGCGAACCCTGGTCGCGCATTCTCAAAGGTCGATGGCGGGGACCGCCTGAGTTTCGTATCAATGAAGGGGAACAGCAGCTCTACGATTTTGAGCACTCAACTTAGAAATTGATAACCGCCGCTGCGCGAGAAAAAACTCGCCGGCCCCCTCAACAGAGCGCCGCGCGCCTAACCACTCGTTTAGAACACGCGGTCGACTTTGAGTATTTAATTGGCCAGCAACGTCGGCAGTCTATGCCGCAACCCGTCGCAAAGTCAAGCGGAAAATGGGAGTTATTTGGGCTGATTCCGAGCGTAAGAGGACGCTGGAAAGGGCAGAAATCTTTGGACTAGCGCGCGCCACCTGTTCGTTTTTCTGCGCCAGCTGCAACCGCCTCTCGCTTTACCTGATTGGGGCTCAAGCGAGGCCCCGAAGAGGGAGTCCGGGCGACACTTAACGCGGCTGCTCGATCAGCTGCTGCGATGCGCTGCTCCCACCAAACCATGATTGGACTCGCGACAGCGATCGACGAATACGTTCCTACAATCGTACCGATAAGCAATGCGGTTGAGAACGCTCGCAGCACATCGCCGCCGAAGATCACCATGGCGAGGACTGAAAGCATGATCAGACCCTGCGTTATCACCGTGCGGGAAAGCGTCTGATTAATAGAGTCGTTAGTAATCTTGTAAAGCGTGTCGCGACGATGGAGTCGACGGTTTTCTCTAATGCGGTCGAACACAACGATCGTATCGTTAACTGAAGCGCCAACAAGTGTCAGCAGAGCTGCGATTACTGTCAGACTGACTTCCCATTGAAAAATCGAGAAAAACCCCAACGTCACTAGAACGTCGTGAAAGACGGCAATCACCGCCGCGGCTCCGTAGGTCCACTCGAAACGAAAGGCAATATAAATAAGCATGCCGACCAGAGCCGCCAACGTCACTGCGATCGCTTTGTTTCTGAGTTGTGCGCCCGCAACAGCTCCTACCGCGTCCGTGCCAATGATTTGGTAAGCGTCACCTTCTGGTCCCATCGTATTCAACGCATCTCGCACTCTCTTGCGGCCGAGTTCCACCTCAACCTGGGACCCCTGTTCACCGGTCGTTCCTTCCAGCGGCAGCTTGATGAGAAACGTATCAGGCCTGTCAGTAACAGGTTGAATAATGGCTTCTGATAATCCCTGGCTCGCCAAATTTGCACGGATCGCTTCTGCGGTGAGTGGCTGCGTGAATCTCGTGGTGACCACAGTTCCACCTTTGAAGTCCACGCCCAGGTTGAAAGCGTCCGTGCCATTAGGATGCTTCCACTGCCGGAATACGGCGGAGCCGAGTCCCCCGAGCATTAGCAAAATCGAGAGTCCTATGAAGAGCCGCCGCTTCGCCAGCCAATCAAACTTAACATTTGTGAAAACTTGAATCATAGAAACCTGGAAAGATGATCACGGAACCAGAATTCGATTTAAATACTCAGTGACTCGGCCCTTCGTTTGCGATTAAGTAACCAGATAAAAATCGTCCGGGATACATAAACCGCCGAAAAGAGGTTTATCAGCAAGCCGATAATCAGCGTAACGGCAAAGCCACGCAGTGGGCCAGTACCAAATACGAATAAAAACAACGACGAAATAACTGTCGTCACGTGTGTATCAATGATGGTGACGATAGCGCGTTTGAACCCCTGGTCTACTGCAGACGCAACGGTCTTTCCGGTCCGTAACTCGTCTCGAATTCTCTCAAAAACGAGTACGTTTGAATCGACCGCCATACCAATAGTCAAAACGATTCCAGCTATACCGGGCAGGGTGAGCGTCGCTCCGAACATAACCAACGCGGCCAACATCAGGATCATGTTCAAGATCAGGGCAACTACTGCGTTTATTCCCGAGCCACGATAGTAAAAAAGCATGAACGCCACAACAAAGATGAGACCACCCACCGAGGCGCGAACTCCAGCACGTATCGAGTCGGCTCCCAGGCTCGGTCCGACCGTTCGCTCTTCAAGGTATTCGATGGGTGCCGGCAGCGCTCCAGATCTAAGTGTTAGTGCGAGGTCCTCCGCCGCTTCCCTGGTGAACCTTCCAGTTATCTCTCCCTGATCGAAGATTTGCGATTTGATGAAGGCGATGGATGTGACTTCGTCATTCAAGACCACCCCCATGTACTGATTGACGTTGGCACCGGTCCAGGCTCCAAATTTTTCCGCGCCGGCAGGTTTGAGTGAAAACTGGATTATGTAATCCTGACCACCTGCTCGACCCTCGCTGGCTGAGGCGTTTCTAAGCTCGCGACCATCCACGACGGGCGGCCACGCAACCACGACCCATTTCTTCGGCTTTTCAACTTTCTCACCACTCGTACTCACGTCGGTAGGATCGTCTCTTTCCGAGTATGGCAGCACTCTGCGATTAGGAGGCACTATCCCGCCCAACGATGCCACGGCTTCTTCCTGAGTGTTGTAGGTTGTTGCGGGGGCAGGGCTGGCTGAACCAACAACGTGCACGAGATCCAACCGCGATTCGGCTTTCAGTAGTTCCTTGACTCGCTCCGGGTCTTGACCGGGCATTTGCACCAGGATCTGGTAAGAGCTCGCTGATCCGTGCCGCTGTACTAGTGGCTCCGCGACGCCAAAGGCGTCCAAACGACTCTCAATAATTCTCTGCGCTTGTTCCGTCGCCCGTTCGGCAAATGCGCGTTGAACAGTATTAGTCAGGCTCCAGGTGATTGAATTCCCACTTGGCGACACTGACCACTCACTGAAGTCCACCTTCTTCTTGACCGCTTCTTCAAGCTCTGTGAGTTTCGCAGCGTCGTTAACCTCGGCTGTGATCCTGTAGCTGCCGGAAGTTTCGGCCTTCACATCTTTCAGCTGAATCCCTGCCTCTCGAGCAGCAGTTCGTACTGCTTCCGCGTCGTCTTCTGTCAGCTTCTTCAGGTATTCCTCGACCTTGACCCTCATGACCAAGTGTGATCCGCCGCGGAGGTCCAGCCCGAGATTGATATTGTCGCGCAGGTTCTGTTTGATTCCCGACCAGGTGAAGTCAACTCGCTTTGGCAAACGCGCTTTGGCGCCGGTCACCGGAGGCATTAGCACTCGATACAGGCCGATCAACGTAACAGCGAGAATGATGCCCGCACGTAATTTCAGATTGGTCTTCTTCATAATTCAGAGAGGAACGAGCCAGAGCAAACTGCTGCTACTTCTTTTCTTCTTCGTCGATAGCCGCTACCGACGTTCGGGCAATTTCGAGAATGGACTTGTCCGCACTTCTGATCAGAAAACTCGTGTCTTTGACGGCAGTGATGGTGCCAATCACCCCTCCCGTCGTCACGATCCGGTCGCCCGCTTTCAACTGCGATATCGTTTCCTGTAGTTGTCGCTGTCGCTTTTGCTGAGGCCTGATGAGCAGTACGTAAAAGACGGCGATGATCAGCAACATCGGCAATAGACCGCCGAGCGCGCCAAGGCCGCCTTGAAACAGCATAAGAAAGTTGGTCATCTAGTTTTCTATGATTTGATCTTTAAGGCGAACTTTGTCATTCCCCAGAGGCGTTTAGACCCTCTACGAACTCTCGCCGAAATTTGGGGAAATCACCAGACCGGATAGATTGCCTGACACGTCGCATAGTGTCAAGGAAGAAGGCCAGATTGTGATGGGTCAGTAAGATACCCGCCAGCATCTCTCCTGTTTGTTGAAGGTGTCGGAGGTATGCGCGCGAGTGTCGACGGCAAACCGCACAATTACACGATTCATCCAGAGGCTTAGAGTCTTCGGCCCACCGTGCATTTCTCAGATTTAACTTTCCGCGGGAGGTAAATGCCTGCCCGGTCCGGCCGTTTCGTGTAGGCAGCACACAGTCGAACATATCAACTCCACGCGCTACAGCCTCCACTAGATCTTCGGGCGTCCCGACGCCCATAAGGTAGCGAGGATGAGAGGCCGGAAGACGAGGCGCAACTTCATCAACCACATCCCACATAACCGGCTTCGCTTCCCCAACACTGAGGCCCCCAATGGCATAACCATCAAACCCGATATCCACTGTGCGGTTAAGACTCTCCCGCCTGAGATCGCGATGCGTTGCACCCTGCACAATTCCAAAGAGAGCCTGCGCACCGCTCAGGTCGTCTACCGGCCGGCGACCAGTATCGAAGCCTTGCTCCTGCAGTTGATCAAAGCGGGACCTCGAACGTGCCGCCCAGCGAGCGGTGAGCTCCATGCTTCCGCGGGCATCGTCAAAAGAAGCTTCGCCGGGAGTACACTCGTCAAAGACCATCACAATATCTGATCCCAACGCTGCCTGAACTTCCATCGAGACTTCCGGTGAAAGAAACTGCAGGCTACCATCCAAGTGCGAACGAAACTCAGTTCCCTCTTCGCTAATCTTGCGTATCGCACCCAGACTCCAAACCTGGAAACCACCGGAATCAGTGAGCAGGGCGCGGTTCCAACCCATGAAGCGATGCAGGCCGCCGCAAGCCTTGATTGTTTCAACTCCCGGACGAAGCCAAAGATGATAGGTATTGCCGAGAATGATCCTGGAGTTGAGGTCGTCTGACTCCAGTTCTTCAAATCGGATCCCCTTGACCGTACCTCCAGTGCCGACCGGCATAAATACCGGCGTCTCAATATCGCCGCGCCGCGTTTTCAAGATTCCTGCGCGTGCCTCGTTACTTTGCGCCTCCACCTCAAACTTGATTGGCAGTCTTTCCATGACTATTCGCGACGCGCTCGCTTCTTGTGTCTCTCCACAATTCGCAAGGGTGTAGCAAAGAAATCAAACTCCTCCCGCAGGCGGTTTTGAAGATGGCGTTCATAGGAAAAGTGGAGACCCGGTTTGCCTCCAGCGGTGAAGACTACGAACGTCGGCGGCCGCACCCCAATTTGAGTCAGGTATTGCACTCGGAGCCGCGACACGCCACCCCGAACTGGCGCAGGTGTCGCCCCGCCCCGCGGTTGCGCAATCGCCCGCTCGAAAAAGGAATTGAGCTGCGATGTCGGAATTCGTCGATTGCGGGCCTGATTCGCCCGAATCGCCAGTGGAAGCAGCTTCTCGACACGTTGCCCTGATAACGCAGAAATCGTCACCACAGGCGCCCACTCGAGAAACTTCATGCGGTCTCTTAACTTTCGCTCGAAGTCCAGGGCGGTATTCGTCTCTTTGTCTTCGACTGCATCCCACTTGTTTACGGCGAGAATGATCGAACAACCGGCATCGTGCGCATATCCGGCAATGTTCGCGTCTAAAGCGGTCGGTCCTTCCACCGCATCGATTAAGACAACCGCGACGTCAGCCCGTTCGAGACTCTTCCTGGCCATTATCACCGAGAGCTTTTCCGCCATTTGTTCGGTTTTACCCTTTCGACGAATGCCGGCAGTATCGATAAGCCGAAACGTCTGGTCTGGAAACTCGAGCAGTGTGTCGGTTGCATCACGCGTGGTTCCCGCGATTGACGAAACTATCGCTCTCTCCTTACCTAACAGCTCATTCAGTAAAGACGACTTACCAACATTAGGTCGACCGACGATTGCCAAATTCAACTCTCGCCGTTCTGTTTCGGAGCTCGTGCTCTCTATCTGCTCAACGCCAATCTCATTCACCAAAGCATCGAGTAGTTCACCAATGCCGAGCCCCTGCTCCGCCGAAAAGGGAAACACTTCATCAAACCCGAACCTGTAAAACTCAGTCGCTTCAGGTTGCAGACCGACTGCGTCTACTTTGTTCGCCACCACCAACACTGGCTTTCCAGTCTGTCGGAGCACCTTTGCTAGCTCCTCATCCAAAGGCGTAGCACCACTCCGAGAATCAACGACCCAGATCAGAACCCTGGCCTCTTCGATCGCGACGCCAGCCTGCTTCAAAATGTGGGCAGGTATCACGGCGTCATCATCGGGAACGATGCCACCCGTATCAACGATGGCGAACCGTCTGCCCGACCATTCGACCTCGCCATAAATCCGGTCGCGGGTAATTCCAGGTTCGTCGCCAACAATCGCTTTGCGTTCACCTGTCAGACGGTTGAACATCGTCGACTTGCCAACATTGGGTCGGCCCACAATTGCCACCAACGGCAGATCTCTTGAGGCAGTTCCTGGTTCTTTGAAGTTTGGAGTGGATTCCACAATCGTGTGCTTTAAATCTCTGGAACGAATGCAGCCATGCTGTCTGGTTCAGGAAAATACAACACTAGGCTATGAGGCCAAGTCTTGCAAAGAGCCGTGGCCTCGAATCAAAATAGCCCAACCAATCGAAGCCAAACATCTCGATGCCGACGAAACTAAAACCTCTCTGGCGTTGCCCTAAGTGCCACGAGCGGTTTGTCACCAGAAACATCTGGCACTCGTGCGGCAAACATACTATCGAGGACTTATTTGCCGGCAGCGACGCTCACGTCCTCAAGCTTTTCAAGAAGTTTTCCAGGATGGTGCGATCTTGTGGGCCGGTGAGAATGATCCCGCAAAAGACGCGAGTTGTGTTTCAGGTGCGTGTACGATTCGCCGGCTGCTATCCAAGAAAGTCGCATTTGCTCTGTGCTATAGCACTGCCGCAAAGAAGTGACAGTCCCAGATTTACGAAGATCGAAGGCTACACGAAGCACTTTGTGGGACACCAATTTCCAGTTTATTCGGAAGCGGACCTCGACGACGAAGTGCAAGGCTGGCTGCGTGAGTCGTGTCGCGTCGGAGGACAAGCCAAACTTCGATCTGCGAAAACCTCACGTTGAATCTGTAACATCAGGAGACAAAGATGAAACGTAGAGACTTCCTCCGCGAAGGCGCCGTCGCTGGTGTTGTGACCGCTGTTTCAATTGGCCAGACCGGCGTAGCCAGGTCGAATGATCCACCCGTCAGTCCGACATGGGTTCCAAAGCCGTTTGAGCTTGATGAGTCGACCATCACTGAGCTGCAAGCCGGAATGCGTGCCGGGAAGTACAGCTCCCGCTCCCTTGTCAGAGACTACCTTCGCCGTATCGAAGACGTTGACCAAAACGGCCCGAAGATAAACTCGGTCATCGAGATCAATCCGGATGTCGCGTCGATCGCTGAATCACTCGATCGCGAACGTAAAGACAAAGGACCACGCGGACCATTGCATGGCGTACCTATCCTCATCAAAGACAATATCGACACCGCTGATCGCATGTCGACTACGGCCGGTTCGCTGGCGCTTCTCGGATCTACACCATCGCATGAATCATTTGTCGCCAGGAAACTCCGTGCGGCGGGGGCGGTAATACTCGGCAAAACAAATCTAAGCGAATGGGCCAACTTTCGATCTAATCATTCTTCGAGCGGATGGAGCGGGCGCGGTGGCCAAACTAAGAATCCTTACGTCCTCGATCGAAACCCGTGCGGTTCCAGTTCAGGCGCAGGCGCTGCAGCCGCTGCCAACCTAAGCGCAGCATGTATCGGGACCGAAACTGATGGATCAGTTGTTTGTCCCTCCTCTGCCAACTCCCTGGTCGGGATCAAGCCAACCCTGGGCCTGATTAGCCGTACCGGCATCATTCCCATAGCTCATAGCCAGGACACTGCCGGACCAATGGCCCGAACGGTCGCCGACGCAGCGACTCTGCTGAGCGCACTAACGGGCATTGATTCTCAAGACGACGCGACCAGGTCGAGCCTGGGTAAGTCGCAACCGGATTACACGAGATTTCTCGACAAGGATGGTCTTCGGGGAGCGCGGATTGGAGTTGTGCGCAAGAACTTTGGCTTCAACGACCACGTCGACAAGCAAATGGAAAGCCTGATTGGGGAAATCAAGAAGCTGGGTGCCACCGTTATCGATCCGGTCGAAATTCCGACGGCTGGGAAATTTGACGATTCAGAGTTCGAGGTGTTGCTTTACGAATTTAAAGCGGATTTGAACAAGTATCTCGCCGGTCTTGGCCCAAAAGCGCCGGTGCGTTCCTTGAAAGAAATCATCGAGTTCAACGAAAAGAATCGCGACCGCGAGATGCCTTACTTCGGGCAGGATTTGTTCATCAAATCACAAGAGAAGGGCCCACTGACGGATAGGAAGTACCTGCAAGCGCTCCGCAAGAACCATCTCCTGTCGAGAACTCAAGGAATTGATTTTACGATTCGTAAGCATCGGCTCGATGCACTAATCGCACCAACCGGCGGACCCGCCTGGCCGACGGATTGGATCAACGGCGACCATTTCACTGGTGGCTATTCATCAGCCTCTGCAGTCGCCGGGTATCCACACATCACAGTGCCCGCTGGGTACGTATTTGGTCTGCCTTTTGGGATTTCTTTCTTTGGCACGGCCTGGAGCGAACCCAAACTGATCAAGTTTGCCTTTGCCTTTGAGCAGGCCACAAACGTCAGGCGGCAACCGGAGTTTTTGGCAAACGTAAATTTTAAGGATTGAGCGGGGGCTTTGCCTCGAGAGCGAAATCACACCGACGGCAGAGACTGTGTCAAAACTCGAGGTTGACGTTCTGATCTGTGCGTTGCTCGGTTTCGTGTTGATTCGTGTGATTTCGTGGATCGTCCGCTTTACGCTCCCAAAAAGAACGATCCACGAAATCACACGAATCAACACGAAACAAAACACGAAGTGGAATTCGAGCTTTGACACATTCTGTTCCGTCGGTGGGATTTTGACTTGAGGCAAATGGGTCTTGCGGCCAATCGCCATCACGCTCGCCTCAGCTTTAGCAATTTTCGAGAAGCATTTTCGGGAGCTTTTGAGCTATTTTCTTCGCACTGGAGGAGCTCTATATGCCCAAGGCAGCAACTAAAGAAAAAAAGAAATCAATCTACGGCGTTCACCCTGGTGTGGCGATGACGCAAAAGTGGATTGCCGAACTTAAAGCTAAGACGGGTCGCACGCTTGAGGAGTGGGTTCGCTTGATCAAGAAGTCTGGGCCCAAGGATGAAAAGGCGCGACGTGAATGGCTCAAGCAGGAACAAGGTCTCGGTACCAATTCCGCCTGGTGGCTCGCCGAAAGGGCCGACGGCAAGGGCACCGAAGTTGGCGACCCTGACGAATACCTCACGGCGGCAGAGGGTTATGTTGAGGAAATGTTTTCAGGACCGAAAGCCGGTCTGCGGCCAATTTACGATGCATTGCTGAAGATTGGGCTCAGCGTTGGTAAGGAAGCCAAAGCTTGTCCGTGTCAGACCATAGTTCCCCTCTATCGCAAACACGTCTTCGCTCAGATTAAGCCAACCACGCGCACCCGAATCGACTTTGGCTTCGCGCTCGGCGACACGAAACCAAAAGGTCGTTTGATTGACACGGGCGGATTTGCCAAGAAGGACCGAATTACACACCGCATTCCAATTGAGTCAATCAAAGACATCGACGACGAAGTGAAACACTGGCTGAAAGTCGCTTACGATCGTGACGCCTAATTGCAATTGCGGTAAGTCACAGGTGTGTCGGGCTTTGCCTCAAGAGTCACACGCTACTAACGTAACGGCTTTGCCGCCTGATGTGAGGCGGTGGCTCTGCCCCGCCGTAACCTCCTTATTAGATTCTGGGGCTTTGCCCCCGTTGCGGGCTTTGGCCATGGGAACTCCGGGACAATCCGGAAAAAGGGCGCAGCCCAAAATCACTACCGCACTGCACGGCGGGGCAGAGCCGCCGCCTCACATCAGGCGGCTAAGCCGTAGCGCCGACGTCTTATGACCTTTGAGGCAAAGCCAATGATGTCAGTTGAAAACGAACGTACCTTGAAATCCGAGAGAAACAAACGATGGCTACAAAAACTAGCTCTAAAACAACCCCACGCATGAGTGACGACGCGGTCAAAGCCAAGACCGGAAGAGTCTGGAAAGATTGGTTTCAGGTGCTAGACAAAGCCGGTGCGAAGAACATGACGCACCAGGACATTGCCAACTACCTGCATACCAAACATGACGTTCCGCCCTGGTGGACGCAGATGGTAACCGTAACTTATGAACAGTCCCGTGGCTTGCGCGCTACGCATGAACGGCCCGACGGCTACTCGATCAGCGTCGGTAGAACAGTGTCTGTGCCGCTCGGCACGCTATACAAAGCCTTTGCCACCGAGAAAAGTCGTGGATCCTGGCTATCCGAGGATGGCTTGGCCGTTCGAAAGGCTACAACAGACAAATCGATGCGCGTCACCTGGAAAGATGGTAAGAGCAGCCTGGAAATCAATTTCTATGACAAGGGCAAGTCAAAGAGCCAGGTGGTTGTCCAACACAGCAAGCTGTCCGATGCGAAGGCCGCGGCGAAAATGAAAACCTACTGGGGAACCGCCCTCGATCGACTGCGAGATAAGCTCACGAAGTGAGTTATGAAAACGAAGTACATTCGGCTCTATTGCGACGCGGAAGGCGAATCACATTTTGAAGAAGTTGAAACTGACCTCACTCCGGTAGAATTCGCCCCTCCTTCGCCGCCCCTAAACGTGTCGGCTCCTTTTCCAGCGGCTAACTTTGCGCTCCTGGGCGCCCCTTCGGGTTGGCAAAGCGACTGGCACGTTTCATCAGCTCGCAACATGTTTGTGGTGGTATCTGGCGAGTGGGAGATCGAAGCCAGTGACGGAGACCTAAGACGGTTTGGCCCAAACACCATTCTGTTGGTCGAAGATACAAACGGCAAAGGACATAGATCGCGAGTAATCAGCTCCACTGAGTCGCAGATGACTGTCGTGCGACTGGTCGATTGATGTCATAATGCGCGCGCTCACTGAAAACTGGTCGGACGTCGTTCCTCACCGACGTGACATCAAGATATGCAGGAAACCTCACCACCAAATTCACACACAATCGACCACCTGGAGCTTGGCCGTCACGGCGAACAGATTGCCGCAGCCTATCTTCAACAGGCTGGTTTCCAAATCGTCGCTTCAAATTTCGTCGTTCCGGTCGGACGCAATCGAAAGGACGTCCCGATCAATGTCGAGATTGATTTGGTAGCTTACGAAGGCCCTACCCTGTGCTTCGTCGAAGTAAAGACGAGGACCTCCGACTGGTTTGCCGAGCCGTCAGCAAATGTGAACCGGCGCAAACAACGACAGATCATCCGCGCGGGTCGCGCATACCGACGCATGTTGGGACTCGAGCGGGAAGCTCATCGTTACGACGTCTTGAGCATTGTGCTGCCGGCAGGAGCCGAAACACCCAATCCCACAATTGAACTTCTCCGCAACTTCACATCCGAAGACAGACTTCGCAAACGAACCTGGTCACCGAGATATTGGGATTGATGGCTCTTGCCTACCGATAAAAAAATCTGCAACTTTACTAGGAATCAAACGCTTTATGACCAGAAGTCATTTTTGGTCAGCGGTCATTGAGCCCAAAACCATGGCAATTGCGATACGGGAAGACACTAAAGAAGGCATTTTGGACGCGGCCGAGCGCCTGCTGGCGCGCTACGGTTACCGCAAGATGACGGTCGAAGACATAGCCCGCGAGGTGGGTATTGGAAAGGGCTCTATCTACCTTCACTTCAGCAGCAAAGAGGAAGTGGTTCTCTCCCACGTCGACCGGATTGTTGAACGACTCAAAGTTCGCCTGTGGGAACTTGCCCGAGGAAAAGGATCGAGTGCTGAACGACTTCGGGAGATGCTTCTGACACGTGTGCTCTTCCGTTTCGACAGCATTCAGCATTACACGCAGAGCCTCAATGATCTGTTGGCCGCGCTTCGTCCGAATCTACTAGCTCGCCGGGCGCGCTACTTTGACGAGGAAGCACAGATTTTCGCGCACGTCCTTACTGAAGGACGAGAGTCTGGCGAGCTCGAATTCCCAGATGCGCTTTCGACTGCCTATTCCCTTCTCCACGCGACCAATGCGCTGTTGCCCTACAGTCTTAGCACAACGGAGCTGGGGGAACGTGAAGAGGTGAAGGCAAAGGCCTCCGGTATCGCTGAGCTCGTGTTGCATGGGTTGCTTCGAGCCTCTGAATGAAGAGCTTAAGGTGAAGCTGCTGTGCTTATTAGATCCCCAGAAAGTTGTCATATGTCATTTGACATTTCTCATTTGTCATTTCAATTGTCGGTGCCGTGCCAGTCGAGTTGCTTTCGGTATCTGGTCAAATGCGCACGTTCACGTTGAATCCGTAAATAACAAATGAGAAATGTCAAATGACATATGACAAATCTACAGTTCAAGCCAAGGAGAAATTAGAAACATGAAACGATTACTATTCCTGTCTGCCGTCGCCGTCCTGATGGTTATGTTTTTCCTCCCCAACGAGACTCTTGGTCAACAGCCGGCGGGTCAACCCGATCTGGCCATCGATGCTGCAACTCGCAAACAAGTTACCGAGGCGATCTTGAAGCGACTCAACGACGCTTACGTCTTTCCTGATATTGCCAAGAAGATGGAATCGACGGTGCGTGAGCGTTTGTCGAAAGGTGAATACGACTCGGTAACGAGTGCCAGGGCCTTTGCCACGAGGTTAACGGAAGATTTGCAGGCCATAAGCAAAGACAAGCACCTGCGAGTCGGCTACTCGCATGAAGCAATTCCGGAGCGAGGTCCGAGTCGCGAACCGAGCGCCGCAGAGCGCGAGGAAACTCGTCGCGAATACAATTGGATGAATCACGGCTTTAATAAAGTGGAGCGACTGCGAGGCAATATCGGTTACCTGGAGTTCTGGGGATTCTTCGACGCCGACATGGGCGCCGACACCGTGGCCGCCGCGATGAACTTCATCGCCGACACTGATGCGCTCATCATTGATCTGCGACACAATGGCGGTGGTAATCCCGAGATGGTGGCTCTGGTCTGTTCCTACTTGTTCGGCACAGAACCGGTGCACCTGAACGATCTCTACTGGCGCGAAGGAAATCGTACCGACGAGTTCTGGACCCGCAAAGCCGTCTCCGGCAAGCGTTACTTAAATAAGGACGTCTATGTTCTGACGAGTAAGCGGACTTTCTCAGGCGCTGAGGAATTTGCCTACAACCTCAAGAATCTCAAGCGCGCTTCCATTGTGGGAGAAACTACGGGTGGCGGAGCGCACCCGGGACAGGGCGTGCGTCTTCATGAACACTTCCGCATGTTCGTGCCTACTGGTCGAGCTATCAATCCCATTACCAAGACGAACTGGGAGGGAACAGGCGTTTCACCCGACGTTGACGTTCCCGCCGATCAGGCTTTACTGACAGCACGGCTCATGGCGCTCAAAAAGTCTCTGCCAACTCTGACCAGTCCAGACTTTAAGGAAGGCGTGAAGGGCGAGATTGAAAAGTTGGAAAAAGAGTTATCCGATCTTAAAGCAAAGAAGTAGATAACAAGCTACATAAATTTGTTGTTGGGAAGGGGGCAGTCGCTAAATTGAGGGTTCGCTATGTTCAAGACGCCCCCGCTCAGTGGAATTCAACGTTGAGCGGGGGCGCCTTGAGCCTTACGAACCTTCAATCTAACGACTGCCCCCTTCCCAACTGCAATTTTCTTGAGTTGAATTGCCCCTTACCGACAGGTGAATTTGCGCAGCTTGAACAGCTATTTTATCAGTTCGCAACAGCTGTTTGTGGTCGGGAACGCGGCGGTGCGTTCTTCACATATTTGTCGAACCAACCGATCATCTCAAACAGCACATGCTCGATCGTCTCCCGCGCCGCGTAACCGTGGGCCTCGAGTGGCAAAGTTACCAGCCTTACCGTGCCACCATTTCCTCGCACAGCTTGATACATCCGCTCTGACTGGATCGGAAAAGTTCCGGTATTGTCGTCCGCTTCTCCATGGATGAAGATGATCGGTTCATTGATCTTGTTCGCCACCATGAATGGCGAGACTTTAATGTAGAGATCAGGCGCTTCCCAGATTGTGCGGCGTTCACTCTGAAATCCGAACGGCGTTAGGGTGCGATTGTAGGCGCCGCTGCGGGCAATCCCTGCGCGAAACAGGTCTGAATGTGCCAGGAGGTTCGCAGTCATGAAAGCGCCATAGCTGTGACCGCCGACGCCAACTCGCTCAGGATCGGTTACACCCATTTCGGTCGCTTTATCGATCGCGGCCTTCGCACTCATCACGATCTGTTCAACGTAAGTATTGTTAACAGTCTCAGGTTCTCCCACCACAGGCATAGTCGCGTTGTCGAGCACTGCGTAGCCTTGCAGCAGGAAAAACAAATGTGATGGACCGACAACCTGAGTGAATCTTTGAGTTGAACCCGTCACCTGTCCGGCCGTGCTCGGATCGTTAAACTCAAGTGGATACGCCCAGACAACGGTGGGCAATCGAGTTCCGTCTTTGTATCCGGGTGGCAGGTAAAGCGTAAACGAACATTGCACGCCGTCGGCCCGCTTGTAGGTAACCAGTTGCTTCTTAATGCCGGCGAGTTGCGGCGTTGTGTCTGGATACTGAGTTAATGGTTTCACGATAGTGGCCGAAGCGCCGTTCCCGTTCCCGGAACTCGCAGCAGTTGTCTCTTCCACGCTGCGAACGAAGTAGTTTGGCGGCTTGGTGGGACTCTCATGCCGAGTGATAAACCGCTTACCCTCATCGTTCAGCACCGCCACTAGGCTTTCAAAGCTGCTGGAGTCGCTTCTGAAGATGCGCTCCGACTTCATCGTTTGCAGGTTAAAGCGATCTAGAAAAGGCCGATCGCCTTCCGGCGACGCGCCTGCGCCGCTCAGATAAATCCAATCGCCGTTCTGAAGAATCGCGCGTTCGCTGTTGGCAAGCTGTCGCGTGATTGGCGAACCGGGATCTCCGTAGCGATCTTGGATGCTACGGCTCCAGACTTGCTTCGCCGGCTGGTTTGGCTGATCGGCGTTCATCATAACGGTTCTGACCCAACGTCGATCGCGATCGTAATCGGAAATGAAAACGAGCCCTTCTTTTTCGCCCCACTGAGAGCCGGCAAATCGGTGTTCCGTCTTGGCCAGTTCAGTTGGCGCGCCGGTGAACGGAGCCTGCAACATCATGACCCGATCGCGATGCGCAACTTTCTTCTTCGGATCGCCGCCATCGAGAGCCTCGGCCCAAACGAGAGTCGCGTCGCCGGTTGGCCGCCAACGAAAGGCCCGTGGACCGGTTATGACGCCGTCAATGGGCACTTGGTCTTGCAAAGGTATGCTGGCCAGCTTGTGGACCACTTTGCCCCTGAGATCCCAAACTTCTACCTCTCTCGGAAATGCAAAAGCGGGGTAAAGGTAAGAAAACGGCCTTTTGATACGACCAACGAGTAAATGCTGACCGTCAGGAGCAGTGTCAACTGATTGGAAAATCGTAGGCTTGCCAACCTCGGTGATTTTTCCGCTTCCGGTGTCGACCAGAGCCAGTTGCGAAGTAGCGTAATACTCAAACAGGGCTTCGTCGTGCGGAGTCCTCAGAAGGTCTTGGAAAGTACGAACGGGACCCGGCCTGCTGGAGCTCTCCTGCCAATTTGGTTCACGCGGAACGACGCTCTCCTGCGGCACGGCTGCACGCTTGGCAGGAACCAACTGAACCAGCAGCGTCTGGCTGTCAGGCATCCACTGGAAAGGGTCACCTTCCACGGCGCTGGAACTGACCGCTTTCAGCTTTCGCACTTTTCCGTTTGCCGGATCGCCAACCCAAAGCTCGAGCGCTGAGTCAGTGGTATTCCCAAAAACGAATTGCTTTCCATCCGGGCTCCATTGCGGCGGGCCAATCTTGGCGCCGGGCGGAAGCGCAATCTTGATCTCGGAACCGTCTTCCAGTCGCTTGATCGACAGTGCGACAAAATAGCCGAATCGGTGCGGGCCGTTCGTCTTGGGATTGACGCGGTTTCCTGCCAACCGAAGCATCGGCTCGGCAAGATCGGCGATCGGCGGATAACGAAGCGCGGTGGCGAGCAGCATTCTGTCGCGCGTGGGGCTGACAAAGGCTGACGGCGTTACCGGCGCCGAGAGGATGTCAAGAACTTCCTGTGGCGGCTTCTTGTAACCTGGTTGGGCCGCTGTGACCACTGAGAGACCTATCAGCAATATTGCTGCTGCCGCGCTTTTTACGCCGTGGATTAGATTGAGCTTTGAGCGGATCAACATGATGGAGACTCCTTCTCTGAGGTATCGATTGGATAAGGTTGAAACAGACTCGACCTGTGGAAGCCGAACGTTATGAAACTAGACGAAAGAAGTCAACGGCCAGCTGATCAAACGGCTTGCTAAGATACGGTCCACGCGCATTACACGAATCAACACGAACCCATTATTCGTGTTGTTTCGTGTCATTTCGTGGATCGTTCTGCGCTCAAAGCGATAAACTACTTAGCCGTCAGCGATATTTTAGTATCCCGTCCACCTTGTAACGGGAACTGTAGCAGACTATTCTGACCCGGTTTCGGACAACTCCACTCCCAACGTTGGCATATTCTCAAGGAGATCAGCATGATCTGTAACAGTTGCGGCAATAATGTTGATTCTGCAAACAGGTTCTGTCCCAAGTGTGGTGCAGCTATTCATTATCAGCCGCCGCCACCTACGCCGCCTCCTCAACCTCCCTATGGCGCCCCACAATCGCCTATGTTGGGTGGGCCGATGGCCCAGCCGGCAAAGAAATCAAGCTGCGGCAAGATCATCCTGATCATTTTGATCGTGCTTCTGTTGATTGGCGGTGCCATCGCTGCCGCGATTTATTTTGGTTACCAGTTCGCGGAACAGAAATTGAAGTCGTCTGAACCCTATATGATCGCGGTGAAGGCGCTCAAAGAAAACCAGGAAGTGCGAGACCGTTTGGGTGAGATCAATGACACGGGCTTTCCGCTCGGAGCGTACTCTTCAAATACCGATGGAACAGGCGATGCTGCCTTCACAATGTCAGTCCAGGGAACAAAGGGAAGCGGCCGATACAATGTCGAGTTGAGGAGACGCGACAGCGTTTGGCGGCTCGAGAAGGGAGTCGTTCAGCTAGATAGCGGCGAAACCATACAAGTCGCGGAGTCGAGTACGCCTTCCTTTCCTGATTTCAATAGCAACACTAACAGCAATACCGATACAGATGCCGGTACGACCACAAATACAAATAGGAATTCCAGTCGTCGCGCGCCAATCAGTGGCGGCGTTCTGAACGGTAAAGCGATCAGCCTTCCTAAACCGGCCTATCCGCCCTTAGCCAGGCAGGCGCGGGCTTCAGGAACTGTATTTGTTCAGGTCGAAGTGGATGAACAGGGCAACGTCACTTCCGCGAGAGCCGTTTCAGGTCACCCCCTGTTGCGAGCGTCAGCAGAAGCGGCGGCCCGCCAGGCGAAATTTTCACCCACAAAGCTGTCCGGTCAACCAGTGAAAGTACAAGGCGTCATAACCTACAACTTCACAGCGGAGCCGTAGTTGAACTTTGGAGTGCGCTGACCTGTCAGCGCTTTGTCCATACGCGACCTGTCGCGGCTACCGCGTGTACATCCTAGCGAAACAACGGCGTCAAGCCGCTTCAGACCGAAGCGGCGACAGGGCGCCGCAACTCCAAGAGTTGGGCTTCAGCTTGATCAGGGATTTCTTTAGTTTGTCGCTACCAACGACAAGCGTAAAGCGTATCGGACATTAAGAAACGCCCTCGCCACTCGCTTGACAACAGTTAGCGGATACGTAGAATCGATTTCGCTCCATGCGGGAGTAGCTCAGTGGTAGAGCATCGCCTTGCCAAGGCGAGGGTCGCGAGTTCAAGTCTCGTCTCCCGCTCCAGATTTGTCAGTACCACCGCGCGGTAGCGGGTGGGTTCCAAACGATAAGGCGGAAGGATGAAGCAGAACGTGACACGGAGAGGGGGAGACGCGGAGACGCGGAGAAATTCACTGCTTTGCTAGTGGTATCCTCTCCGCGTCTCCCCATCTCCGCTTCGCCGCGTCCCGTCTTCCCTTCATTCTTCCGCCTTCATACTTCATACTTGCAAGTGGCGGCGTAGCCAAGTGGTAAGGCAGAGGTCTGCAAAACCTTTATTCATCGGTTCGATTCCGATCGCCGCCTCCAAATCCTTCAACAACTTACCGGCAGTCACCAACCTTAACTAAATTCTCACTGTGGGACTTTTGTGGGGAGTCTTTCGTCAGATTGAGACCTGTAGGAGACAGTCAGCCCGATCTGCTAGACGTGCTCAGTGTGGAGAACCCATTGGAGATGGTGCGCAGACGGGATCGTTGTTCCGAGATGAAAACTCGCCCGCTCGTTGACATTGTAGGTGTCAATTCTTAGAATGCGGCTACGTCTTCAATAGCATCGTTCGATGCAATTCCGTATCGGCGATTGTTCTTGTAGGGCGAATTTACAGGCGGTGGACTCATTGCGAGGCACTTGCCAAGGAGGACAGTATGAGCATAGTTCGTTTTCCCACCAGTCAATTCCGTTCAATCACATCACCGGTCGGAGATTCAAAAGTAGGCTTTTTCTTTACGGGAGCAGCTACCGTTCCGCGGGATCTTTGGGATTGGCGTGAAGTCAATCCCCGAGAGCTCAATCGCCGGAGCGCAGTCTATCGATCCATCGTAAAAACACTACAGGATGAACCCGGTCGCTTCCATGAGCGAAATCGCGGAATCACACTCGTCGCCGTTGACCTCAACTTTGACGACAAACGAAAAGAAGCAGTAATGACGTTGGACGACACGCGACTGCACGGCGTTGTTGACGGGGGTCACACTCTAGACGCAATTCTTGAGGTGCAGCAACAGCCGCCCGAGAAATGGCCCGCACACGTGTTCATCAAAGTTATTACGGGAGTCGAGGCCGATCAAATAGCGGAAATCGCTGGTGGTCTGAACACAAGCCAGCAAGTCGATCTCAAAAGTTTAGAAAACCTTCGCGCGCATTTCGATGAACTCCAACGGGTCATCCAGAACGAGCCCTACGCGAAATCTATTGCTTACAGGATGAATGCGGATCTGCCCGTCGACGTTCGAGAAATACTTTACTATCTCGCAGTGTTCGATTGCAGTCAGTACGACGAAAAGAAGCATCCCGTCGCACTGTTCGGACGAAAAGAAGGAATCGTTAGAAGGTTTGCGGAACAGGCCGCGAACTCCGACAGCAGTGATTCCTTCAAGATCTTGATTTCTAAGGCCCCGGAGATTCTTCGCATCCGCGATGAAATCGAGAAGAGAGCATTGGATCTGCGCGTCGGACGATATAAGGCCGGTAAGACCGAGAGAATTCGGAGCGCATCCAACCGCGAAAATCACTTGATATTCCTGAACAAGAAAGTCAATGGAAAGATCCCGCTTGGGTGGATTATGCCTCTGCTTGCAGGCTTTCGGGCCAATGTCAATTGGAACCATCCGAAAGGGTCTTTTAGTTGGATTGTGCCGGTCGACGAACTCTTAGACAGGTGTATTGAGCAACTGGTACTTGGGATTACAGAAGTGCATGAGCAAGAGAACAGTCGCCCGGAATATGTCGGAAGAAATGCCCTTGCCTGGCGTATTAGTTACAACACCGTCTCTCAGGCCATTTTAGGTTGGCAATTGCAACGTGAGCGGCGCAAGTGAGAATCGCTCGGTTCCAATAGAACACCCACGAGGACTACGGGAACGCGGCGATGAGGTCGAACACGGGCGCGTTGTTGTGTGCGACTCACCGCCGACGTTCCCTAAACAGCACGAAGACGTTAGACAGGAGGTAGAAGAATGAGTGCTAACTATCGCATTATCGCCACTCAGGTCGGAGACCTCGTAAAGTGGGATAGTTCGGTCAATGAGATCGGTCGCGCCGCTTCAGCGATCCTTGGAATCTCGAAAGACTCTTTCCCAAACGGTTCCATCACGTCAGTCCGCGCCCAGCTCGTTTACGATTGGATTCTCTCACTGGCTCGGACGCGAATGAACTCAGATGAGCGCGATCGGCGCCTCGTTCAATTCTGCCAGGCCATCATCACGAAGGAACAAACTGAAGCACTGGACAACATCTTGCGTCAGGGGAATGTTGGTCTAAGTGGGATCGTTCAGGAACGTCGACTGGTATTCGATGGACGTCGGTTCCATGGGGAAGTCGTGCGACACTCGCAGCGGCTCTTTCTTCAAGGGAACTTTTTCCATGCGGTTTTTGAATCCGCAAAAGCTTACAACAAGCTCGTTCGAGAAAAATCCCAAACGGAGCGGGACGGTCAGTCGTTGATGCTGGAGGTATGGGGTTGCGACAAAGGCGTATTAAAGATTACTCAATGCCAGAGTGAGACCGACAGGAATGTTCAAGACGGCGTCAAGTTCCTTGCGGCCGGTCTGATGCAGGCGATTCGGAACCCGACTGCGCACGAACCGGCGCTCGACTGGCCAATATCACAGGACGACTGCCTCGACATTCTTAGCTTCTTGTCCTTCCTGTTCAGAAAACTCGATGATGCGGTGTTCGTTCCTAGAGGAAGCATCTAGAATGCTTGAGATAGGTTCAGCCGCGCCCAGCGATTGTCCGCCAGCGGATGACCATTTCTCCCAACCTTTCTCAAACTATGCGTCTCTATCTCGATTCGAAAGATCTAATAGCAGTCTTGGCCCGTGGTGTCCCGGTCGATGCTGGAGAACTAACTACAATCTTGCGAGCAAAAGACACTGAGTTAGTGTTCTCTTGGTCGAACATCATCGAATCCATCACTTTCCGAGAGCCAAACATCCGCGAGACGCGTCGTCGGTTAGAACTGATCGAGCAGCTACCTCAGTGTTACATCCTCGGGCTCCCACCACTGATACGAACCGAATTCCGCAATGCATTTCGAGCCTTCGAGGCGAACGATTTTGGTCTCGCGGCAGTTGATCCTTTTGTCCCCACATGGCAGAGGACTTTGCGTGATCCTGGAACGGTATTGCCAACGGATCTGCTAATCAACTTCACAACTACCGATCAGGTAGTGGAGATAGTTTTCGACAACCCACAGATCGGACAACACACAAACGCGGACCATACTTTTTACAGAAGCGAAGTAGCTGCTGATCGGTTGCATAATCTGGTAGTAAGGCGCTCGGCTGCTTGGTTTCGTGGAGGCGTCGCGCAGACTTTGGTGAGTAGCGGTTTACGTCCGGACCGAGCAAGGTTCGAGGCGTTTACTGATTGGCTTGCAGCGAACCCAACCGCATGTCCTGGTTGGCTCTTGTTTCAGGAAAGCTATGGAGTCTTTTGCGACAATGTTACCGATGCGGGACAACGGGGCGATGCGCCCGATTTCTCCCATATCATTACAGCTCCATATGTCGACGCCATAACTTTGGATCGTCGAATGGCAGACTACTGCCGACGCGCGAGCCGAACTCTGGCGGACGAACATGATCCTCTATTATTTGCTCCCACCAAGATCTTTCACACTCTCGAGGAGTGGATTGGCTAAGGGTCTACCGCTTGCGACTACTTGGTGATAGCGCTCGAACCCTAGGGATGTGAATCTCCGGGCCTCCCCACGACTAAACTCGCCGATCGCTATTTCGCTATTCGAAAGGCCTCAAGCTTTTTCATCGCGGCGAATTGATGCTCCTCTGTCGGATGCGCGTAGCGTAAAACCATTTGAATACGCGAGTGTCCGAGCATCGCGGCGAGAGTAACCAAGTCGATCCCGGCCATGGCTCCGCGAGTCGCCCAGGTATGGCGAAGATCGTAGAGTCGAAAGTGTGGAATCGGATTCACGTTTGCTTCCGAGGCCCTCGCAGAAGCTCGCGCCGGCAGAATCGGGCTCTGGGACAACGTGACGCGTCCGGCGCTCAGGGAACAAGGCAAAGCTCCGGAAGAAATCGCCAGCTTATTCGAGACACGAACGAAGGAAGGTCAGGATTACGCCTATGGGCTTGCCGAGGAGATGGGGAACCAACTCTTGGCAGAAGATGCCGAAGCGAAAAAAGCCGAAATCGATCAAGCCCAACCGACGCCGTTGCTTCTTGAGGATGACCTCACACGCGACATCGAGATAGATCTCGATTAAGAGTTTCAGCGGCGTCCGTATGGTACGCGCGGGTACCCCTGTTGTGTTTTACATCAGGGTGTCGTTCGCATAATGCGAACACTTGGGCGTCACTCCTGACAGACAGGTAGGGGTTGGATTTCAGCAGAAGCGATTAGCTTCTTTTCTTTCCCGACTTTGAATTCGTTCGCACACTATTTGGAGCAAAGGACCAACCATCGTCATTGGCACGTCAATTGAAGAGTCGCCTAGCATGGAACTTTTCAGCAACACCTTTAACGAAATCGACGCTTTGACTGCGTTACATCGCCTTGCTTGGGGGCTTAACGAAATCAGCGAGCGCACTGGCTTGTCCGTTGCTTTTCTTCGAGCGGAAATAAGAGCGGGGCGTCTTCCTGTTCGCCGATTCGGACGGAGAGTTCTAGTTCGTGATGAAGACCTGAAAGCGTACATATCGCGTGGTAGTAAGCGTGACAGCACGGAGGCTTTATAAACGTGCTCCGCTGTGCTCTTCCCCGATTTGAATCAATGTGAACTTAATTCTTTTTCTAACCGATTGACTACAGACCAACGCGAGGCATTCGGAGGCCCAACATCAAGATTTCAGTGAACGAAATAATTGGATCCGGATTAACGTTGAAGCTGTAAACGTGCATCGCACTGATTCCTTGTATGAATTCGTTAAAGAAGCGTCCCATTTCTTTGAATCCGAAATGTGTCGGGGCGTCGCGAGTCCAACTATCGCGAGTGATGTGCTCTTGAAACCTAATGTCATCCTCCACGAGGCCCGCCTCTTGGTACCACTTTAGCCGGGCGTTGCCTCCTATCAACGCCATGACGGTCGCTTCAACAGCGGACCATTTTGATGAGGCAAAGTCGTCCGCCTGTCCCAGTAGCACCACATTCGCGCTGAGAGCTCCGGTGATGCCAATGTAGCCACCTCCCAAAATGGGACCGCGCGGACTTTGCATACCACCTGTATAACCAGAAATAAGGCAATCAACCCTGCGATTGTTCGGGAGTACATAACTGCGCGTGAGAGACTCACCGCCGGGAGGCGGAATTCCTTGAAGTTGGATTGCATAAGCTGTCTCTTGCTCATTAAGCGCTTCGATAATCTCGTCGAACTGCGTGAGTAACTGTGTCGCCGAGCGCAGGTATTCTTCGCGCCGTTCGGCATCGATCTCTCGTTTCCTTTGGCGTTCGAGGTCGGCCCTAGATCGCTCACGTTCCTCCCGCAATCCTTCATTGGCGTGTTCTTTGAAAGCTGCGACCAAGCGAGGGTCCAAATCTACTCTCTTAGCGGGCTGAGCAGTACTCGGATCTAAGCTATCCAACACTTTGTTCCAGTCAGGCCTGCTATGTGCAGACTTATCAGTCATCCTCAACAACAGTCTTGCCAATGAGAGCGGTACGTCATCTCGCGTGGACCGCACATCGGGGCAGAGCTCATAGAGATGCGCGGTTCGCCACTGGATTAAATCCCACGAATCCGAGACGAACGCCAGGAGTGGATGCTCGAGCGTGAGGATTTGATAAAACACCAAGCCAACTGAGTAAACGTCTATCTTAGAGGTATGTTTTTCATCCCGCCACACTTCTGGGGCCATATACCAAATGGACTGGATTCCCTTGAAAGTTTCGGGACGCGTCATTTCAAGGGCTACCTTGGCAATGCCAAAGTCCGCGATCCTCGGGCGCAACGGGCCAGCTTGGCCGTCAAGAAGAATATTGTCAGGCTTGATGTCGCGGTGAATTAAATGCTCATTGATCGCTTGCGCTCCCAAGACGATTCCACGCATGAGTGCGACCGCTTCTTCCAACGTAAAGCGTGTCGAGACTCGGCTTCGTTCGGCAAGGAGTTCTTGTAGATTGCCTCCATCAACGTACTCCATTACTACGTAAGGGCCGAGCTTCGTGTCTGTACCCGGATCTGCGTAAAGGACGCGAACAACATTTGGATGGTTGACCTTAAGCATTTCCGCTCTGGTTTCATTCAATACCGTTCTAAATGACAGCGTTGTGGGATCGGATAGCTTGTCTTCCGGCGCCATTTTGACGGCCACGGTAATGCCTGAGATCAATCCCGAGGCCCTGTAGACTTCTCCAAAAGAACCACCACCAAGATATGAATCGAGATGAAACTTCTCTTGATTCGGCCCGATCACCGAGGTTCCGATTCTTCCGTTTGCCATTTGTTGCTTATCTACCAGGTCGGCGTTTAGTGAGCTCCGTCGATTCACCCGCCGCGATGAGCATCTCAATTAACCTCTTGCCGAGGAGGGTCATTCGGAAGCAGAAGTCATCGGGGTCACCCATTGCTGCGGATCGGTTATTAAGTTCTAGAGCAAGGCCATATTTAGTTAACCGGCTACAGCGCGAGAAAAACTCGTCCCTCTGCATGTGAAGGTTGCGAGCGTCCATAAGCATATTCTGCATTCCCTGACTGTAGAAGAACTCGTTGTACCGCATGGTGTGTTGCTCGTTCACAATGTGGCTTTGGTGGTTATAAAGATGTTTCAAAACTTTCAGATCATCTTCGGACAGCTCGTCAAGAGCCCTGATGAATGAAGCAGCGTCCTCATATTCTTGTTCGGTTTTTTCGTTGGTCGCTGCATTCGTGATCACCGCGGCGAACCGCTTGACCTTTCGCTCATTCGCTCCGAAGAAGATTCTCTCAATCGCGACCGAGATCAGTCTTGTGAATTCCTCGCGGTCCAACTGTCTCAGCACGTCATCAATGTTTCGCTCGTGAACTTCCAACTGCTCAACAATCGCGGTCAATAGAAAATCAATGCGGGCCTCCTTTTCGTGCCCCCTTATCGCATCCAATGCCTTCTTGATTGCATCGCCAACAACGGGAATCCAACTGACCATACGCCCCGCCAGTTCGGTGCCTGGGTTCTTTGGCGCGGTTGGCTGCCACCGGCTCTTATCTGTCCAATTGGGTCATCAATTTTGGGCATAACAACTGTACGCGCTCACGGGAGCTTGTTTGAATTACATATTATCACTTGCGCAATCGCCTGCCCTTCCCTGTCTAGAAGATAAAGTCTATTCAAGCTAGGGTCTGGAGGCCTTGTTTTGATGTAACTCGCTAGGTTACACTCCAAGTGCGTGATAAAGAGCTTTCGGCATAAAGGACTGAAACGACTCTTTGAAACCGGCGAGCGACGCGGAGTGGCTCCAGAACTTGCAGACCGTTTACGCAGACAGTTGGATGTACTCAATCGTGCTCGCACGACAAACGACATGAACCTGCCGGGTTATCGTTTGCATCGCTTGAAAGGCGATCGCGCGGGGACTTGGAGCGTGACGGTGAGCGGAAACTGGCGAGTCACGTTCAAGTTTGAGCGCGAAGACGCCTTTGACGTTGACCTTGAAGATTATCACTGAGGATTTTGATCGATGCTGACCAATTGGTTGAACAACAGAAAGAGACGACCGACGCATCCCGGCGAGATTCTGCGCGAGGATGTCCTACCAGCAGCGGGATTGACGCAAGACAAGCTCGCGAAGCTACTTGGCGTGTCGCGACGAACTATTAGCGAGATCTTGCACGAGCGCAGGCCGGTAACTACTGACATGGCCCATCGGCTGGCGCGGGCTTTCGGCACTTCACCCGAGATGTGGCTTGGACTGCAGCAGGATGTTGATCTTTGGGATACCCACCAGGCTCGACGCAGAGAATACGAACGCATCAAACGCGTCGCAACGCCGAAAGCGGCATGACACAGTCGTGAAGCAGAAGAAGAGCACCAACGACAACGGACGACTTACCGGTGTGGAAGCGGCGCTAGGGCGCGCGGCCCGGAGAGCTCGCGAGCTAGCGGCAAAGACTGGAACTCCACTGGTCATATACAGCGAAGGAAAGATTAAGAAGCTCAGGATTCTTCCCAAACAAGGAAACAGGTCCTCTCGATGACCTCTGGCTCCACCACCCGATGACTTCAGACTCACGCGTCCAGGTTATTTCTGCCAAGTCTTTATCCGACGAGCCATTTCTTCGTTAGATACTGTGCGACGTTCGTCCGAGTCCTTTAGCCCGCGTTGCACCATCAAGTCAAACGCTAGCTCGCGGACAATTTCATCGTACGAACTATCGTCAGGCTGGCGCTTTAAGATTTCAGCGATGTGTTCCTTGGCTGTCGCCATTCTGTGCTCCTGTATTCCGATATGACGAGTTAGCGTGACTTCATGAATTCAGCTTTAATCTCATCCCATGTACGTCCGGGGTTGGTTCTGGCCGACTCCAGCCGCCGATCGAGTTCCCGCTTCTGAGCTTCGGTTAACTCAAAGGCCTGATTCTCTTCGGCGATTGTATCCCAAATTTCTTCGACCAAAAGGATTCGGTCAGAGATGCTGAGCTTCTTCGCCTGTTCGGTTAGTTCGCTTTGCATGGCGGGCATTATATCAAAGCAAGCAACGACCTCGTCACGATCTGTATGATACTGGGGAAAAGGCGCCCGGCGGAGACTCTGCGCTCTACTTTTATGATGACGCGCTCACCGATTCAAAGGTATATTCCCTTTTGAATCGAGGTCGAAGTGAAGCGTTTACTCCTCATCCTTATCTCATTCGCCTGGTTTTCCTTTATCCCTGAGGCCCGAGGTTGTACGTGCGACGAATATGATGTACCCGTGTGCGCCGCTTACTGGCGAGCGGATGCGGTCTTTGCGGGCCAACTCCTAGACATCACGGCGGTCGAGAAAAAGTCAGAAAACCAGATGCCAACCGTGATGCTCCACTTCATAGTCGAGCAGCCCTTTCGCGGCGTCGCGGGTAATCGAGTTGATGTCGAAACTCTACACGGAACGAGTTGTGACATGAAATTCGACAAAGGCAAAAGATATCTAATCTACGCGTCGCGCGAACGCGACGGTGATCAACTTTTTGCTGGGCCATGCACTCGGACAATGGAGCTGAAACATGCAATCGATGATTTGAACTACATTCGTACCGTAACGCAACAGGAAGCGAAAGAGTCCATTCACGGTCGCCTTGTCCGCAACAAGTATGAATCTCTACCGGGACTTAAAGTCACCGTGCAAACTGGCGACAAAACATTCGAAGCTAAAACGGATGAGAAAGGAGATTTTTCTGTATCGCTGCCCTCTCCAGGCAACTACACCGTAAGAGCATTCATTCCCTTTGCAGCCGCCGTCATGGCCTATCGAGAAGACGAGCAGGCAAAGATAACAACAACCGATGCATTGACGACATTTGAATATGAAGTACAGATCGTAAAGAACCAATGTCATTACCGGCAGATTGACGCGTTCAAGATAGATTTGCATGCAACGGCGGAAATTGCTGGGGATGTATTGACAGCTTCAGGTCGCCCGGTCAGTCCCGGTTACGTCTATCTGGTCAACACCGCGGACCCTGATGATAGTGATTTTAAGAAGCTTGAAGACAACGGGTCGTTCAAATTCGAAGGCGTTGCTGTGGGTGAGTACTACCTGCTACTAAACCCGCGTAACGAAGCGCCCGATGAGAATGACGCGCCGTATCCGCGAACTTATTATCCCAACGTGCGGGAGGCTAGTGCGGCTACGAAGATTGTGGTAACTGAGGGCGCGAAGCTTGAGAACCTTACGCTACGTGTGGGCGCACGCTGGAAAGAGCGCGTCGTGATGGGAAAAGTAGTTTGGCAGGATGGACGCCCGCTTCAAGACGGTCACATCTCTCTTTATGACGGTGACCGCTATATCCGACGAATCAAGCTCGACGGAAAAGGGAGATTCAACTTCAGAGTCTACGGTGATTTCAAATACGCAATTGTCGCGGAGACCTGGAGCGAAAATCGGGGACGGTCTGAGCGTGTATCGATCACAAACGAGAAGTCAACCGGCCTGACGTTAGTTCTTAAACGCGTTGACTAACGATTCGCAAGGGGGGGGTGATGAATTCGACTATGGGGACTTTTGTGGGGACTCTGCAACGATCTTGAGTGATACCGAGTAACCGGGCGATCAGAAAGCCCAATCTTTACGCACCGATGATACTCCATGACAATCGTTGACAGGTGCCGTGGTCGAACTGCAAAACCTTTATTCATCGGTTCGATTCCGATCGCCGCCTCCATTAACCTTCACACTAAATAAGACTTACGGCCGAGCGTGAGTAAGCCCAGGGATACTCGTTCCATAGTGCGGAAACTGTAGCGACTATTTACCACTTCGTACGGTTGGGCCACACACGCAGAGTAAATATTGGTCTTGGATCAGTAGGCAAGTTTACCTCTGGTGCCGAGGAACACTGCAGTGGTTTCTAAGAGTGGGGAGCAGCCAACAGTGATTGACCCCGTACGGCAACAAGTCACGGACACCTCACTCGATGTCGCCGTTGCCATTGAGCGTTCAATCAAAAACAATCCGCAGCAGATGGTAGACGCGATCTACCCCGTCATGGGACCAGCTATACGGAAAGCCATTTCAGGTGCGTTGACCAGCATGGCTCAATCGCTCAATCAGCGCCTAACCTACAACTTCTCATTACAAGGCTTGAAATGGAGACTTGAATCGCTACGAACGGGTCGATCTTTTGCCGAGGTGGTGCTACTTCACACTCTAGTGTACCGCGTCGAACAGGTCTTCCTCATTCATCGGGAAACCGGATTGTTACTCCAGCATTGCGCTGCTGATCATGCGACAACACAAGACCCGGACATGGTTTCCGGAATGTTGACTGCCATTCAGGATTTTGTGCACAATTCCTTCCGCGCAAATCATGGGGATCTTCTAGAAACGTTTCAGGTTGGTGAATTAGCGGTTTGGGTCGAACAGAGCCCGCAGGCTTTCTTGGCAGGCGTCGTCCGTGGGAATGCTCCAGCAACAACCAGAGATTATCTCCGGGCTACGTTGGAAAGCATTCATCTTGAGTTCTACGGAGCACTAGCCGATTTTGCCGGCGATGCGATGTCTTTCGCCGCAACCCGTCCGCTTCTCCAAGGTTGCCTCCAGACTGAATACCAACCTCAAAGCGCAAACATCACTCCATTGATGGTCGTTACTGGTGTGGTTCTGGCAGCCCTTTTGGTTGGTTTTGTTTTCGCGCTACGCAACATCTGAATGTGATCTAAATGGGAGCGTAATTGTTCAGAGCTCACACACGGACGCGAGTCTAGAGAGGCGCTGTCATCGTGATTCAGAAAAAAATCTGCATGCTGGGAGTCCCTGCGGTTGGTAAAACCAGCTTGGTGCGACGTTTCGTCCAAAGCATCTATTCTGAGAAATACCACACGACGGTTGGCGTGAAGATAGATAAGAAGATAATTACCGTCAGGGAGAAAGAAGTATCGCTAATCTTGTGGGATATTCAAGGTGAAGAGTCGGCGGAGGATCTTCGAAAATCTTATCTTCGTGGCGCCGCTGGCTATTTTTTGGTCGCTGACGGAACGCGCCGCGACACCTTTTACAAAACATTCTCAATTCAAGCTAAAGCTCAAGATATTTTAGGGATGGTGCCGTTCCTTATTCTAATTAACAAATCAGATCTTGCGGAGCAGTGGAGCATTGATGAGCGTGAAATGTCGGCTCTTACAGAAACGCGTTGGGAGTTCAATTTAACCAGTGCTAAAACAGGCGCAGGAGTGGAAGAAGCATTTCTGACTCTGGGTCTGAGAATGTTGGAAGCCGGGTGATTCATCTTTAGACTCCAATCCTAAATTTCTCAATGATCTCGACCTTAACCTCCGTACCCTACAGCACGTCTTGTCAATCGTGGGCCAACTTATGAATGTCGCTTTGAAGCGTGGGCTGGCAAGATTCTGTGAGGACAATCTCGACTCTTAGCCGTCGGTCAAAGGTAATTCAGGTTCAATTAGATGACTATCTCACCTTCACCCGCCGCGAGACTCAACTCTCAGTCCGCCTTTATTTGCGACTGTAAAGACTGGGTTCGTTCAGCCTGCACTGGAGCGCCGTTCTACAAGGAACATGATGGAAAGCGATATTGCATTTTCCATTTTCCTGGCGAGGAGAAGCGGGCAGCATTCAATGAAGCATTTAGAAGGAAGCTTGAAGCTGAAGACTTCGATTTCAAAGGTATCTGGTTTCCCGAGGAACTGCAGTTCAGTGACTGCACTTTCAATGTAGCGACGGACTTCAGCTATGCCACATTCAACGCAGCGGCCTACTTCTATGCTGTTTTCAACGCCGGGGCATACTTCATTAAAGCCACCTTTAACGCACAAGCTGACTTCACTTCTGCCACTTTTAAAGCTGGGGCATTCTTCAACACCGCCACCTTCAACGCAGTTGCGGGCTTCAGTTCTACCACTTTTGGCGCACAGGCGGACTTCAACACTGCCACCTTCAACGCAACAGCAGACTTCAGCTCCGCCACCTTCGACGTAACTGCGGACTTCAGTTTCGCTACGTTCAATGCTGTAGCGTACTTCAATAATGTCAAATTCAACGAAGCGGCATACTTCAACACTGCCATCTTCAACGCGGTCGCGCACTTCCGCGCTGCCGCCTTCTGCGCGATTGCGGAATTCACCCATTCTACCTTCAACGCAGCCGTGTACTTCTATGCCACCTTCGATGCCGCGGCGGTCTTCCGCAATGCCATTTTCAAAGACTACGTCAGGTTTGCAGCAAAAGAAGGAATGGAGGGATTGGCCGATCTGTCCTTGCTGGATTTTCAGTACTCCAAAATAGAGAAACCCGATCAGATCTCTTTTCACACTCTGACTTTGTCTCCGCACTCGTTTGTCAACCTGGACGCGCGGCAATTCAGCTTTACCAATGTGGAGTGGCGGGGTCAGCTCAAACACCGTTGCATTAAGCAGGAAATTAAGGACTTGGAAAAGAAAAAAGTGTCTTCTCCGCATCGTCTATTATCGGTAGCCTGTCGGCAGCTTGCGGTCAACGCAGAGGAAAATCATCGTTACGAAGAAGCATCTCAGTTCCGTTACTGGTCAATGGACGCGCGGCGTCGGGAAACCTGGCACGGATTTGCTCTTTGGAGACTGAGCTGGTGGTATTGGGTGGCGAGCGGTTACGGCGAGCGAGTTCTTCGTGCTTTTTTAGTGCTTCTGGGCGTGTGTTTATTATTTGCCTGGCTCTACATGCAAACAGGCGCAGCCTTCCCTCAACAGACACGATTAAGTGCTACGCCAACCGCCACTAGTGATGAAGTTGTTGGACCGTCGAGATTTCTGGACGCACTCACGTATAGCGCAGGCGTGATGACATTGCAGAAGCCGGAGCTGCGTCAGACAACGAGAATGGTGCGAAATCTCGTCTTACTCGAAACTATTCTTGGTCCTTTGCAAATTGCTTTACTGGCGCTGGCAATACGCCGTAAGTTCATGCGGTGACCTGGATGCCTACGGCGTGAGCCCGACGCGTCTCATCAGGTCCAGGAAGCGTGGGTCGGATCGTAAGCTGTCATAGCAATGATCGATCTTGAGGTTTTGCAGGCCGGGGTCACGGGCCTCATAGCCCTTTTCCAACATCATCAACGCTCTCTCTTTATCGCCCAACCCAACATAGAGAGCCGACAGCTCTGCGGGTGCAACGTACTCCTTCGTTGTCTTCAGCTTTTTCAGGATGGCCATTGCCTCTTTTCTTTTGCCTGACATAGCCAGGGAATGTCCCAGATAACAAAGAATGCTTGTAGTTTCCCCGTCGATGCTAATCCACTTGTGATGCTCGATGATGGCTTGCTCGTACATTCCCTTCGCGTCATATGAAAGAGCGAGTACACCATGCGCGAGACCGACATCAGGCTGCAACCGAATGGCCCGCTGCAACTTTTCGATGAGCTCATCGTATCGACGTGCAGCGTATAAGAGTCCCCAGCCCCGCATGTCCGACTGTAGTGGATCAAGCTCCTGTGCGCGTTTGTCCTCGATAACCGCTTCTGCGTGTCGCCCCACGGCAGACAAATACACACAGTATTTGGCGTGAGCCTCGGCCATATTCGGGCTCAGTTCAATGGCGCGCTTGTATTCACGCTCAGCTCCGACCAAGTCCCACTCGTCGTGTTTGATCCGCCCCAGCGCAAGGTGCGCATCCGGCAGCGTGTCATCCAACTCAAGCGCTTTCTGCGCCGCCGCCTTTGCTCTGGTCAAAGCGATTTTCGGATCGAGCAGACTCTTGGCTTGAAGATCGCGGTAGGCCTTCGAAATTCCGACCCAAGCGAGCGCAGAATTCGGATCCAGCGCGACCGCCTGGTTGAAAAAGTCGAGCGCCCTTCTGACGTTCTCGAAGCCACCCTTCCCCATGTAGAACATTCCATTCAAGTAAGCCTGATAAGCATTCGGGTTCTGCGTTGCGAACCTCGTGAACTGCTGCTGCTGATCAGGGCTCAACCGCAAACGCAGCTTATTGGCGACCGTGCGCGCGATCTCTTCCTCCATCGTTTGAATGTCTGACGGCTTGCGTGTGAACTGCTCGCCCCAAACCTGCGTTCCTTCTTGCGCATCTGTCAGCTCGACGTTAACCACCAGGTCATCACCACGTTGCGAGACACGCCCGGTTAGGATCGCGCGGACATTTAGTGCCCTGGCCACTTCCTGCGAATCGGCCACTTTGCCCTTGTATCTGAAAGAGGAGCTTCTGGCGATCACCTTCAGCTGCGGCAGTTGTGAGAGGGAGTTGATTAAGTTCTCTCCGATGCCGTCTGAAAGGTATTCCATCTCAGGATTACCGGTGGCGTTCGCGAAGGGCAGCACCGCAATCGAATTGATTGCCGGCGCGGTGGCAGCAAACGGTTTGAAGTAAGCGAAGCCAGCCACGATGGCTGCGATGGCTAATGCTGACCACACGGCCGCCTGACGCTTGTGGCGTTTTACTCTGCTGAGGAAAGGTTCGGCATTCGATACCCCGTGGCCCGCGCCGGTTGCTGCTTGCACTGCAGATGTTGCGGTGGGTGCGAGGAAATCCGTCGCGTCAGAAGGTAATTTATCTGGGTCGCCCTTACCAACGAGATCACCATCAACCGGGTCGAAGATGTAGCCGCGCCCTCGAACGTTCCTGACATACAGTTTGCCCTTCGCGCCGAGTGCCTGCCTGACTTCTACCAGACACTGTACCAGGGCATCATCCGTTACCGCGCGCCCCTGCCAGACGGCCTCTATAAGCTCATCTTTACTGACAAGTCGCCCATTATTTTTGCCCAGGTATTTCAGCACCTCGTAGGACTGAGGGCGCAGGTGCATCGACTTACTCCCTCGCTGAAGGCAACCTCGAGCAAGATCCAAATTAAATTCTTCGAAAAGATGAATTCTATCGTCGGTCATTTACTGCCCATGTTTACCTCAAACTCCGCGGCGTTGTCTCGCAAGTTCTAAGATTTTCGTCTTCTTCTCACCTTACTTTCGCCCAAATCTCGTTACGAGGGCCCCACTCAACGCCTAGCCTCCAACCAGACCGCAGTTTCAGAAGAGATTTGAAGGTCACACCGACCAGGCGCCCTTGAAGGCTGACGATTATAGACCACGCCTTCGCGGGCAGCCATCGGCAGACGGTTCCATAGGACGTGGCGCTTCTTAACTCTCGGCACCCTCCGACGCTTACTACGAATTGAATCGCAAAGGAAACTCAGAGATGACACGCAAAGAGATCACTAAGCTCACGATGTTCATCGGCCTCCTGATGATAATGGGTCGAGCTGGCTCCGCTTCGACAGCCACTGAGGTGACACAGGAAGTTCGGCGTCTTGGAGGCCAACACACGCAGCTCGATGCCATCGATTTTCATAAAACAGCGTTAGCGCATATTGATGCCGGTCGGTATCACCAAGCGGTTGAGGCCTTGAAGCAATCCATCAATCTGAAACCAGACAATGCGCTGGCATACAGCAATCTGGGGGCGGTCTATAACTCTTTGGAAAACTACGCTGAAGCTGTTGAGGCCTTGAAACGAGCGATCTACTTTGAGCCGGACCTCGTCGAAGCCCACTACAATCTTGGTCGAGCGTATTACTCCCTGGCTCAGTATAACGACGCCGCTGAGACTTCTCGGCGCGCGATTCGACTTCAACCAAACCATGCGTGGGCACATAACAACCTTGGGGCAACCTACAACGCACAGGGTCGGTACAGCGAAGCGATCGAAGTTCTCACAAAGGCCGTCCGTCTCAATCCGGATTTCTTTGAAGGCTTTTACAACCTCAGTTCCGCCTATTACGAATCGCATCGCTATGGAGACGCAGTCGTCGCCCTCAAAGAAGTGATCCGCCTCAGGCCCGACCTGGCAGAGGCAAATAATGGGTTGGGCGTGATGTTTCTCAGGTTGGGCAGGCGAAAAGAGGCGGCAGAAGCTTTCAAGCGGGCGGTCTCGCTCAAGGATGACTATGCAGTAGCGCGCTTCAATTTGGGAGCGGCCTACATTGCCCTTGGAGATAAGAGCGCGGCCCTGGAGCAACATCGATTGCTTCAGTCGCTCAATCCGGGTTTAGCTCATGACCTCTTTAGCGGGATCTACCGGAATAGGGTGCTGAGTGTTGGTAAGTAGCCGACCGAGCAGTCCCGTCGTTCGCGATAGTCATTTTCCAGAATCACCTGGTGTCAGTCGAAGCCGGCAGTCGCTTCTGGAGCACCTTCGTTTGATAACTCTGCTCCAGGTATTCGGCACCCTCGATCGTCAAAAAGAGAAGGGATTTATCGTCGAGAACTACAAATCTCTTCTGTTGCAGGAACCACATGGTGAACTCGATTTGCTCGCGTGGGCGGCCAATAAGATCCTCAAGCTCCCGATAGAAAATGCCGGGGTTTGCCGGATCCACACGGCGCTTCGTGTAAAGCGCTTCAAGCAAAGTAAGTCGCACAGCCTGCTCCAGCTCAAAGTTGTTTTCCGACTGCTCACCCTCCGATACCAATCGCCACCTGTCTTTTCGGTGCTGCTGGTTCAGTACATCGTACCGGGCCCGCTTTTCGGGATCACTCAGGCAATTGTAGGCTTCGAGGATCTCCCGAAATCGACGTTCGTCGCCGGTTTTCTGGTTGTCAGGATGATATCGCTGGGCCAGCAGGCGAAACACGCGGTTAATGGTCTCCGGCTCGGCGTTCGAGTTGATCTGAAGAAGTTCGTAATAGTCGATTGGGTGTTCTTGTGTTGACATATCGCGACGTGTTGCCGAGTTAACCTGCCCGTGCCATTAATTTAGCTTACCTTGCTGAATTCCTTATTTGATTTCGACGGTGTGTGACCTGCCCTCGTCCTTTAGGCTCGCCGTGGGATTCGTCGCCGTCGATGATTTGATCACAAAATTGAGCCTCCTGGTTCCAGGGTTGTATTGACCAGTCGGAGCGCTCACATTTGCTCGGTAGATTCGGCCAACCCGACGCACGCTGAGCGTCGTACGACGAAAAACTCCTTTTTGGTAAGCCGGGCTTACGCGATCATCTTCGTAAAGCGTGGTCGAAGCAGAACCGTCATTATCTGGATACACGGCGAACGTAAGTGAATCGAAGGGCTCCTCGCTGACAAAGCTCATAGCTGGTGCGAGCGGAATGATGGCCCCCGCGCGTACAAACATCGGAACAGTCTCCAGCTGCGCATCCACTCTAATCAAAGCGCCGCCGGAGTATTGTTTGTTGGTCCAGTAGTCGTACCAGGTACCTTTGGGAAGATAAACCAGGCGACTGGTAACGTCAGGCTTGATGATTGGCGCAACCAGGAGATCCTCACCTATCATAAATTGATCGTCGATGTTGTAGGTATTCGGGTCATCCTGATAGTTGAGCAGCAACGGGCGGAACAATGGCGTTCCCGTACGATGTGCTTCCTCAAGCGTGGTGTAAAGGAATGGGAGCAGTTGATATCTCAACTTCAAGTACTTCCGAATGATGTCTTCGTAACCTTTGCCGAAGCGCCACGGCTCTTGATCATATCCGTCGATAACTTTGTGATTGCGGCAGAAAGGAGCGAGGAAACTTACCTGATAGGAACGCACCAACAACTCGCCATTGCCGCGACCAATGAAACCACCAACGTCGCTTCCTACAAACGGTTCTCCGGAAAGACCAAGCGTACTGAACATCGGGATACTCAAAGCCAGGGTCTCCCAGGTGCTCGTGGTGTCGCCGGTCCACATAGTCGAATACCGTTGAATGCCCGCGTAAGCGGCGCGGGTAATCACGTAAGGTCGTTTATCCGGCTGCAAACGCCGGAGTCCTTCGTAAGTGGCGCGGGCCATCAGCAAGGCGAAAACGTTTCGGTTCTTCGCATGGGTCGACTTTTCGCCTTCGTCGTAACTCACCACATCGATCTGGTTCTTTCCCGTTTGATCTACAAAGTCCGCCGGCTCGTTCATGTCCGTCCAGATTCCGGCGACACCGTTGTCCACATAGGCCCGATGCAGATCTCCCCACCAGCGCCGCGCGTCCGGCAGTGTGTAATCAACGAAAACGCTGTCACCTGGCCAGACCTTTGGGACGAAGAGGTCGCCGTTCTTCCTCCGCTGGAAGTAGCCTTTCGCGATTCCTTCGTCATAGACATAGTAACGCTGATCCTGCGGGGCCAATTCCGGGCGGGCCGTGGTAACGGACGGCGCATTTTTTGAGGGCGGTTGGTGCTTAATTCCAGGATCGACAATCGTCACAAGTTTCACACCTTGTTTGCCGAGCTTGTCAGCCAAACCCTTCGGATCCGGGAAGCGCCTGGTGTCGAAAGTAAAGACTCGATAGGCCTGCATGTAATCGATATCAAGATGAATTACATCAAGCGGTAAGTCGCGCTCGCGGTATTGCCGCACCACTTCCTCAACCATCGTGTCGGGGTAGTAGCTCCAGCGACTCTGCTGATTGCCGAGAGCCCACATCGGTGGCAGCGGCATCCTGCCGGTAAGTTCAGAGTAGCGAGAAAGAATCTTCTTGATCGACGGCCCATGGAAAAAGTAGTAGTTCACTTCGCCGCCTTCCGCGCCGAACCACGCGCGCATTTGCGACGACTTACCGAAATCAAAGTAGCTCCGATAGCTGTTATCAAAGAAGATTCCGTAGGCGCTGCCTCGCTGTAAACCGATATAGAACGGAATGGTTTGATAAATCGGATCCTTGCCTTCCGTGTAACCTGGGGTATCGGAGTTCCAATTTATAAAGCGCTCGCGACGCTTATCGAGCTTCGCGGCTTTTTCACCGAGCCCGTAGAAGTGTTCGTCAAACCCGAGCTTTTTCGAAGCCGCTACGAAGACTCCGGCCTTTGGGTCGAACAACATCTCCGCCAGAGTGTTCTTGGCATCGTAGGCCATTGGTTGCTCATCAGCGTTGAGCAGCAAGCGGGTTCGCGCATCGAGAAAGTTGATGAGCAAAGGGGAACGATGAACGACAACTTCGAGCTCCGCTGTGGCAACCGTGATTGAGTCAGCGGCTTCGCTAAGAGTCCAGCTGGTTGTTTGCCAATCGGTTTTAGCAATCGCCCAGGAGTGGTCTTTGGCTGGAATGGGTTTGGTGAAGGAAGCCCTGATGCGAACCAAATCAGGCGCGAGGACGGTCAATTGAACCTGGGAACCATCCTGACAATTGAAGGTGACTCCCTTCACGCTTCTCGTAAAGCTGACCACCGGACCAATCTTTTCGAGACTAGTAACGTCCTGCGCTTGCGCGGTCGCGATGAAAGCGATGAGAGATAGAAAAAGAAAAAATATCTTCATAGGTAAGTGATGGCAAAAAAGGCTGTAACCTAAAACATCCGTGGGCTGGTTTCGGCTTTGCCGTCGGATGTGAGGCGGTGGCTGTGCCCCGCCGTAAGCCGCCTGATTCCTTCAGGGCTATGCCCTTCGATTTTTTTGGCCAAAGGCCGCACCCCCCGGGGCGGAGCCCCAAGCAAGTAAACGCAGATTTACGGCGGGGCACAGCCACCGCCTCACATCCGACGGCAAAGCCGAAACCAGGATGCGCATGATGTTTAAAGCAGAACTAAGCGCAAACGGTCCTTCAAACCTCACTAACCGACATCCTTAACTTACTTTCCCACTCGCCAGAAACGCCAAACGCGCAGCACCCATCAACCCCGCGTCGTCGCCACACTCGCCCGGCACGATCTTCACGCGCGCGGCCGGCAGCGGAAATGCCCGTTCAGCGATCTGGTGGTTCATGTGTTTCTCGAATAGCTCCCAGGCATTCACCACTCCGCCGCCGATCACGATCATCTCGGGATTCAGGATATTGATAATGTTCGCGAGACCAATGCCCAGGTAAACACCCATCCTTCTAAACACCTCGAGCGCCAACTCATCACCCTGCATTCCGGCGCGATAGATTTTCTCCGAAGTCAGATTTTCGCTGGTATGCAGCATCGAGTCTGGGTAACGAGGACGCGCCTCACGCGTCATGCGCACAATCGCCGTCGCCGAAGCATAAACTTCCAAACAACCGCGGCTGCCGCAGGTGCACGCTACGCCGCCAAAAGGGTCAACGCACATGTGGCCGATCTCCGCGGCCGACCCATCCACGCCTCGCCACAGTCTGCCATCGAGCACGATGCCGCCTCCCAGTCCCGTTCCCAGTGTCACGCAAACTATGGTCTTTCGCCCACGTCCAGCTCCCTGCCACATCTCGCCAACCGCGGCGGCATTAGCATCGTTTTCCAAAATCGCGGGTCGCTTAAGTTCGCTTATCAATGCCGCTGTCAGACGAAATCCATCGAGGCAAGGCACATTCGGAGCTTTGACAACCACACCTTCATCGACGTCGACCGTCCCTGGCACAACGACCGACACTGCCTGCAAACTCTCGCCAGCGGCGGCACTCTGTTTCTCACACTCGCGCACCGCCAGCACCAGCGCCTTTACTATGTCGTTGGGTTTCTCGGCCTGCGGCGTGTTTTGTTTCAGGCGAAAGTGGACCCTTCCATCCTGATCCACAGTCGCCGCCCGAAGGTGTGTGCCACCGAGATCAGCAACGAAAACGACGTCCTTTTCTTCTGTCACTGCTGCACTGCGTTTTGAGTCTGGCATTCTAGTTTCCGAAATGGGGAGCAGTTTGTGTCGCACTCTGATTAGCACCGTGCCTTAGCCCGGCGCGAACTCAGTTGGCTTTGGCCTAGGATCTGTCTCATGACTTTGGGAACCCGGCTAAGCTGTGGTCTAAATCAAACTTATATATTACTTCCTCGAGCGCCCAAGATACCTATTCGCCACAATCTTCGGAGTCTCCAGATTTCTCCCGGCCTTCAGGTTCAAGGCCAATCGAATGAACTGGGCCATGGACCAGGCCAGCGGCGTGGCTGAGCCTGTGCCCGAACCAAACCGCCCCGATGAATTGTCTCGATCCCAGACCTGCTCAGGAATCATCATGCCATCATTCGCAAACGCCATCATCGTGTCGAGCCGCTTACGGGCCCGCGCCTTTTGACCGGCCGCCAACTCAAACTCTCCTCGTTCTCCGGTCAATAAAGTCCACAACCGCCCCTCGCCAGTCTTCCCATCGTAAGGCTGACCATCGGGCCGCTCACCATATGCGTCGTGGTTGTAACGGTACCACCCGGTCCCGACTGGCGTCTCCACCTTGATCGACTCGTCGACTACCGCTAGAGACTTCAACACCAAAGGATCGTCAGCGCTCTTGACTCCAAGCCGAACCAACTCCAGAAACCCGGCATCGACAATCTCGCGCTCGTCGTAGGTTCCGCCACCGCTGTTGATCTCGATCTTTGAGCCATCATTGGGATTCTCGTCTTCGGTAATTCGCAGGTAGTAACGACCTTTCGACTTAGGGCCGTTTGCCGTCGCAGTCCAGCGCTCCACCCGACGGGCCCAATCGTCAGCCGTCGTCAGATAAGAGCGAGCCGACAAGGCATCTCCGTTGAGGTTGGCTATTCGAGCAGCGCAAACCAGACCGGCAATCTCCGCGGCGATCGTCGACGGAGAGTAACCGGACTTCTCTTCCCAACGATCCTGCCCGGTCGATGGTCCGCGGCGAACGATGAAGTCCGCTGCAGGTTTGATATGCCTTAGCCAGGTGCTTCGATCAGTGCGGTTGAGTTGGTACGCAAGGATCAATGGAAATGCGACTTGATCCATCTGCAAGCCGCCACCGATCGGTCGTCCGTCGATCCAACTATTTTGAGGAAAACTCCCGTCTGGCTTTTGCTGCACTTTGAACAGGTAATCAAGCGCGCGATTGGCGCTTGCCCGATCACCCATGGCCAGAAACGCAGTTGCCACATGATAAAGATCGCGCGACCAAACCGCATGATATCCGCTGACGGTTGGCTCGTTCGCGTTCGGGCCGCCACCCCATGGAGTTGAGGGCGAGGCTGTCATAGCGCCGCGGTGAGTCTTGTCCTCGAGTGCCTTCAAAACCATCGCCGCCATGTTGAATTGCTTTTGGAACCTCGGATCAACGCGCGGAATTGAGTTGGTATAAAAGCGCCACTGCTGCTCGTAAGCCACCCGCGCAGTCTTAAAGCCCTGTCTTACGGACGCCTGCCCGTTTCTAACAGCTTCGGCTGAGTTACGACCAAAGCTAAGAACTAATGTGAATCGCTCCGTGGATCGCGCGGTTCCAAAGGGAACTCGCACGCGAGCCATTTGCACAACGTTCCCAGTCTCTGCTCGCGGATAGGCAGTGACCGTCTGGTTTCGCCGCAATTGAGTCAGGCCATCACTTGTGCCCAGGTATCCATTGACTGCATCGGCCAAGCCATATTCGATCGTCGTCAGAGCTGATGCTTTGTCCGCTTCCGAAGCCACCAGCCAGGCGCCGTCACTCCAGGCTGAATCGTGCATCCCGCTATTGTTCAGAGACGGATCGTAGTAGACGTAGAGGTTGCACAGGCACAGACCCTCCTGATTCCAACGGAACGTGACATCAATGAAGACTGAGCTACGTTCCGGGTCGGTGAGATAGGTCTTCGTAATTGAGTAAGCCCCGTTCTTGGCGATATTGACCTGAGTGAACGTAAGCGTTTTTGAATCGCCAACGTACAGGCGATGGGTGGTGTCATCAGCCTCGGTCTGAATGTCATTGCCTTTGACGACTATGAATTGAAGCGACTGAACATTGGGAACGTCCAACGTTGGATAGAAGACCTCCGTCATCATCCCGTCGGCGAGCGTAAACCACACTTTCGAGCGAACGTTATTTGCAGTTCCGAAACCATTCTTGGCTGCGGTGGGCCAATGAGCATCGCTGCCAGGCGCACCGGGAGCAACTTGTTGCAAAGGCCGCGCAGTGGACGAAGAACAAATCAAGCTAAGCATCATTGCAACAATGCTGAATCGGCCCATTAACATTCTCATTGGCTCAAGCGTTTTACTGGGACCGCGGGCGTCTCGCCCGCTCGCCTCGAGTGCCTTCAGGCACGAGATCGCGTTGCACAGAAATCGTTCGCGCCTGACGGCGCTTAGGCGGGCGAGACGCCCGCGGTCCCAGTAAAACGCTTGCGCTATTTCACACCTCCAGAATTGCGAAAGATTCGATAACCCCAAGACTCCAGCGACAGCGCAGGTAGCGCATTGGTGCGCATCCGACGGCCTTGCTCCGGCGCCGGAGCGTCCGGCGGCAACGGCTGGCCAACTTCAGGGGTTACGTCAATGAACGTCTGTCCATTCGCAACCTCAACCGAACCGAAGAACGGACGGTTCGACAGATTGATGGCAACTAGAATCTCTTCACCACTAACTCGCCTGAGATAGCTCACAACTCGCGATTCGTCTGAATTGTGTAACCATTCAGTCGAGCCTTGACGCAAAGCATTGCTCGACGCACGCAAGGCCGACATGCGCGCATAGAATCTTGGAAACTCAGGTCTTCGTTCGGCAAACGGCCAGAAGATTGGCAACTTCTCAAACAGAGCCGGCGCGCCCGATTCGGTGGTATCGCCCACCTCCATTCCGTTGTAAATCAAAGGCACGCCATCAAGCGTGAACACCAGAGCCGATGCCGCCAACGCGGCCGGTTCGCCGAAACGAGCAATGGCACGACGCTCGTCATGGTTGTCAGAAAAGCGCATGTGCAAAGCACCTCGCGGCCAACGTCTTACTTCATCCTCCCACGCTACTCGCAAATCGGACGCGCGACGCCGGCCTTGCAAGACCTCGGTCAGGGCGCTGTGGAGTGGCCACGAATAATCAAGCTCGAAGGCTTTCACGTTGAGTTCCGGCTTGTGTGCTTCTGCCAGCATGAAGATGTCGGGCTTGATCTGATCAAGCTCCTTGCGCGCCTGCTCCCAGAAATCCGTCGGCACTTCTCCGGCCACGTCACAACGAAATCCGTCAAGATCGAATTCTCGTATCCAGTACTTGAGCATGTCCGTCATATAACGTCGCAATTCCTGGTTGTTGTAATTGAGCGCTGCAATGTCGAACCAATCGTACGGATAAGTGATGTTGCCTTTGGCGTCGCGTTTGTAGAATTCCGGGTGCTTCATCAACACGCTGTCCCATGAGGTGTGGTTGGCGACGATGTCGATGATCACTTTCATGTTTCGGCGATGAGCTTCAGTAATCAGTCGCTTCAGATCTTCTTTTGTGCCGTAGTCAGGATTGATGCCGTAGTAGTCGCGCACAGCGTAGGGACTGCCGATGGAGCCTTTCTTCTTTTCCTGGCCGATGGGGTGAATTGGCATCAACCAGAGAATCGTCACGCCTACATCCTTCAAGCGATCGAGCTGCGCCGTAATGCGGTTGAAATCTCCTTCTTTTGAAAAGGCGCGGGGATAGACTTCGTAGATAACGCCGTCACGCACCCAGTCGCGCGGTACACGTGCTTGCTCTTTGGAGACATCGCGCGCCGGCTGCTGGGCGAAACCTCGGTGACTGCCAACTGAGAGGATGGCTAAAACCAAGAAAGCAAATTGAAATGTTCGAGTTAGTCGCTTTACCAATGGCATTTTCAAGATTACCTTTTGAGGAATTCAGCGTACGACGTCCAGCTCAGGCTTTATCAATTGCAGTCAGGAAGGTGGACCCTGTCCCCGCTATTGCGTCGAAAGCCAGATCGTTCAGGCAAATGTTCAAGCTTGGCTAAATGCCCATTCATCACTTCTCATCAATCAACCCAGTGCTTGGCACCGGTTGCACTCCTTCCGCGGGAATTAGTAGTTCCTCCCTGTCAGCGTTCAGAACTGCCTGCGCTGGTACGTCCCGATCGGCAACATCGGAAACCTGCGAAACCAGAACCGCAGCCAACAGCATGAAGCCTCCGCCAATGAGAACAACATAGAGCGGGCTGTTTGGATTGTTGGTTCCCCAAAGAGTACGAATGATTGGCCCAAAAGTAAGTGCCTGTACTATCTCCGGAATTACGATGAAGAAATTGAAGATTCCCATGTAGAGTCCGATACGTGCGACTGGAATCGACCCGGAGAGAATCGCATAAGGCATGGAGAGTATTGATGCCCATGCGATCCCCACGCCCACCATCCCTGCGATCAACATCCAGGGCTCGCGCGCTACATAGACCGAGAACAAACCCAGGGATCCGCAAACAAGACATATCGCGTGGACCGTCTTTCGACTTGTGGCCGCCGCAAGCTTTGGGAGCAAGAAAGCCACGGCGAAGCAGGTAATATTCATGAATGACATTGCAAAACTGCCCCACTCAGCTCCACGCGTGTAGGCTTCTGATTTAGGGTCTAATGCGCCGAAGACATGCCGGGAAACGGCGGGAACATAAAACAACCACATACAAAACAGGCCCAGCCAGGTACAGATCTGGACAGGAGCAAGCTGCCGCATGGTTCTTGGCATTTCACTAAGGCCTGAAAGAATTTCCTGCAACCCTGCGCCGATTCCTTTCTTCTCTTTGCGCATCCTCTCGAAGGCTTCTATGTCGTCCGGCGGATACTCTTTAGTGGTGACCACGGTCCAGATAACTGCAAGCAGAAAGGCCACCGCCCCGATCTGAAAAGCGTATTTGATCGTAAGAGGTATTCCGCTGGCTGTATTACCTGATACACCGAAGTAACGAAAACCGAGTGGCAACCATCCAGCAAAAGTAGCTCCCAGACCAATAAAGAAACTCTGCATTACAAACCCAACGGTCCTCTGATCTGCGTTCAACTTGTCAGCCACAAAGGCACGGAACGGCTCCATGCTGATGTTGATGCTGGCATCCAAAATCCAAAGAAGGCCAGCCGCCATCCAGAGAGTCGAGGATGTCGGCATAATGAAGAGCGCTAGGCTGGCCAGAATCGCGCCAACCAGGAAGTAGGGACGACGCCGACCAAGTAGACCCCACGTCCGATCACTCATTGAGCCGATAATCGGCTGCACGATTAATCCGGTAAGCGGCGCGGCCAGCCAGAGAATCGGCAGCTGATCAGGATTCGCGCCGAGCTTTTCGTAGATGGCGCTCATATTTCCCAATTGCAGTCCCCAGCCAAACTGGATCCCCAGGAACCCAAAACTCATGTTCCAGATTTGCCAGAAACTCAAACGTGGTTTTTGCATCTCGACATCACCTCACTGAGCCAGATCTAAACCGCCAAGGCGCCAAGGTCGCCTGAGAAACTGTAAGACCTTGAATTGCTCTCAAGCTCCCTATTCCTTTTCTAGCCGTCCTTGGCGATCTTGGCGCCTTGGCGGTTAGATCTAGGCAGCGTAAAGACTCACATCTTCCAGCACCACATTCCGATCGAGAGACAATGCATACATCAGCGTCCTCGCCATATTCGCCACGTGGATGAACCCACTCCGAGGTATTTGAGCGGCTCCTGGGTTTTCCACATCCACCAATCCGGGACATAAATTAAAAACACGAATGTTCGCGCCAATCTTTCTCACGTGATCGCGTAGGCTTTCCGCAAAACCAAGCAGGCCAAACTTCGAAGCGCAATACGAAGGAACATCCGCGTATCCATGTTTGCCCGCCTGAGACGACACATTAACGATGTCGCCAAAGTCGTTGCGGATCATATGTGGTAAAACGGCGCGCGTTAGCTGCATGACACCGCGCAGGTTTGTATCCATCACCTTGTCCCAACCCTCATCACTAATCTGATCGACAGTTTCTGGAACCGCCAGCCCGGAGTTGTTGACCAGCACGTCCAGTGATCTCCATCGTTCGATCACACGGCTGACGAGTGAATCAATTTCGGCTCGATTGCGAAGGTCGAAGGCATACGGGAACACGCGCTCCCAACCGACCATTTCATTGATTTCGTCGGCGGCCTCCTTCAGCACCTCGGCTCGCCGCGAAGCAATGACAACCTGAACACCAGAAATCGCCAGCGCTTCGGTAAATGCGCGACCTATGCCGGTAGCGCCACCTGTGACAAGGGCAATCTGATCTGAAAGAGTCTTGGTCTTCATTTGTGGTGATTCTCGGGTCACCGCTCAGGCCACAGAACCGCTTGCGGTAGCCAGCGGATGCCGCCACGTACTCCGATTTGGAACTCAACTGCGAGAACAGTTCTCTTTTAAGCACCCAGATCTCAAATGAAGGCTAGGTTGAACAGAGCATCCGCTGGCTACCGCAAGCGGTTCTGTGAACCTGAGCCGTTCCCTGTCTTGCTGAATTCAAGTTCCTAACGATCTCCATCAGCGATCTCGTTTCATGCTCAACGCCGCACCAGCACCGCGCCCGAGCGATCGGGTAAGTCAATTCGCAATCTACCGTTACTAACCTCGAAGTCCTGCCTAAGGTTCGCTCGATCTCTCAACCACGTTCCGTTGGTGAGACCGAGCCCCCTGACGTCGAACTCTATCCTCGCAGCCTTCTTATCGTTATTAATGGCGACGACAACCACTCCTGTCCTTGTCTTGCGCGCATATGCGTACTGCTGTGCGGAGACAGACAGGTTGATCAATTCGCCACTCAGTAGCGGTTGCAACTCGGCATGGAGCCGGTTGAGATTGCGAACATATTCAAACAGTTCCTGTTCTTCCCGGTTGCGACCTTCCGTGGTAAAAGCATTTCTCCGATCGCCCGGAAAGCCGCCGGGAAAATCACCACGAGTTGTTGGCTCGTCAGGGCCGGTCATAGCAATCTCGTCACCGTAGTAAAGTTGCGGCACACCACGAGTTGTCAGCAGAAACAGGTGCGCCAACTTCAACCCGGCGATCGTCGCACCCTTCTCACTCATGAAGCGCCCATCATCGTGTCCACCAAGCAGCGTCACCAGAATATTCGGATTTGTGTAGAGGTAGTCCTTCGCGAGTGTCTTGGGGACGTCGTCAAGATTCTTGCCCTCGGCGAAAGCGTAGCGAATCGGGTAGAAAAGTGGAAAATCCAAAAGTGAGTCGAGCCCGGGATCCGCGCCGTCACGGACGATGCCGCCTTGAAAATAGGACGCGTGGACGACGTCGCCGTCCTTCACTTCACCCACGACTGTAAACTTCGGGTACTCACGCTTGATGGCCTTGGTCCACTGTTGCCAAAACGTATTCGGCACGTATTGCCAGGTGTCCATCCGAATGCCATCAAGACCAGTAATGCCGATCCACCAGAGCGTGTTCTGAATTAGATACCGCGCCACCTCTGGATCGTTTTGGTTGAGATCAGGAAGGAAGTCGAGAAACCAACCTTCCATTGTCTCCTTTTTCAGACTATCAACCGGACGCGGATCGTGAAGGGCCCAGGTTTGAAAGACGTTGTTGAGATGATTTTGGCGAGTGCCGTTGAACCAGGTCGGCGTTGGTGAGTCGTTTACCCAGGGATGGTAAGGACCTGTGTGGTTAACGACCTGGTCCTGAATGATCTTGATACCGAGACGGTGCGCGGCTTCTACCAGTTCCTGGAGTTTCGCGAGATTTCCAAAGTGCTCTTCCACCGAATAGAAATCCTGAGGGTTGTAGCCGTGAAAGCCGGTACACGGTTTCCCTTCTTTCAACTCGATTTCATTTAAGCGATCGTAATTGTCGTACCAGGGTGTGAGCCAAAGTGCAGTCACCCCGAGATTTTTCAGGTAAAGCAGACGATCGATGACGCCCTGCAAGTCGCCACCGTGGTAGTAGTACTTATTCTTCCTATCGTAGAGCCCGCGGGACTGCGGCGGGTCGTTATTCGACTGATCCCCATCACTGAAACGATCGATCATTGCCAAATACATTACATCGGCGGGCGAAAACCCTTGAAATCGACCGGGACGCAACTGATGGCCGAGCAATTCGAATTGCGCCTCGGTCGAGCCGCGACTCGTCGTGATTTTCAAGGTCCGCTTGCCGGCTCGCGCTGCTGCATCGATGGTCACGTCGACGAAAAGATACGTTCCAGCGTCGTTTACCTTAGCTCGAGTGTTTCTGACACCACCGCCGGCAGCCTGTACGGTTGCGCCGTGCAATCCGCGGCCTCGAATCAACACTCGAACGGGATTAAGCGAGTGACCAATCCACCAACTTGGGGGTTCGACTCTTAGGATCGATGGATTCGTTTGCGATAAGGAAGGTTGAGCACTAAAGAGCAAGAAGACTAACGCCGGAAATAGAAGATTAAACGCAAAGGCCGCAAAGGGTTTCCGCAAAGGAACGCAAAGGAAATCATATCCTTTGCGGTCTTGGCGCGAACCTTTGCGTCCTTTGCGTTTAATTGCCATCGTCACCGTTGTCGACACTTGAAGCTCTACCATATAAATCACACAGGCGTTTTAGCCTTTCCGCCAGTCCGTCCGTCAACGAACCTGCCGAGAATCTCCACGCCCAGTTTCCCGATGTGCTGTTGGGTAAATTCATCCGCGCCTCAGTTCCCAGCCCGAGCAGATCTTGCAAAGGCACCATCGCGGTGTTAGCTACGGAGGCCTGCACAGCGCGGATGAAGTCCCAATTAATCTCCTGGCCTGTCGAATTCAAATACTCCAGACAAAATTTCCGTTCTTTCTCGATCTGCTTCGCATCGCGCGTAGAGCCTTCGCCCGCGACGCTATTGAACCAACCAACAGTTGTGTCGTTGTCGTGTGTGCCCGTATAGACCACGATATTGCCGATGTAGTTATGCGGCAGATCGATGTTTGTGGTATCGCTACTGAAACCAAACTGAAGTATGCGCATGCCGGGAAATCCGAAATCGTCTCTGAGCTTCACCACGTCAGGCGTGATAACGCCCAGGTCTTCGGCAATGATGGGCAACTGTCCCAGCGCATTTCTAATCGCCAGGAATAGCTCCCTTCCTGGGGCGTCGACCCAGCGGCCGCGTTCTGCGGTCTTGTCACCACCGGGAATTTCCCAGCAGGCGGCAAAACCGCGAAAATGATCGATACGGACGATGTCGACGGTTTTCAGAGTTGCGCTGACGCGCTTGATCCACCACTGGAAACCATCGGCGAGCATATGGTCCCAGTTGTACAAAGGGTTGCCCCAGAGTTGACCAGTCTTGCTGAAGTAGTCAGGCGGCACACCGGCTACAACAATCGGGCGTCCATTTGAATCCAGCTTAAATTGATCGGGATTGGTCCAAACATCCGCCGAGTCTTCTGCCACGAAGATGGGAATGTCGCCAATGATCTTGATTCCGCGTTCGTGGCAATGAGCTTTGAGCTCAAACCATTGCTTGAAGAAGAGAAACTGGTAGAACTTTTGCGCCTCGATCTCCTGCTCGAGCTCACGCGATTGGGCCAGAGCTGCCTCGTCGCGCCTGACCAATGACGGATCCCACTCATTCCAAGACTTGCCCTCATGCGCATCCTTCAGTGCGCGAAAGTGCGCGTAATCGTCAAGCCAACCAGCTTCCGATGAACGAAACTCTGCGAAAGCAGCGTGCATTTTGGATGCGGGTTGTTGCTTGAAGCGCCCAAACGCCCTGGGCAGCAATGCCTCCTTGAATTTGTGGACCTGTTCGAACTCGACCTTGTCGTCGGAAAAAGTTGGCGCGCTATTGAGGTCGTCTTCAGTCAACAAGCCATCAACAACCAGCCGCTCAGGACTGATGAGCAAAGTGTTTCCGGCAAACGCCGAATAGCAGGCGTAAGGTGAGTCGCCATAGCCGGTTGGACCAAGCGGCAGCACCTGCCAGAGACTTTGACCGGCGCGCTCTAAGAAATCGACGAACTTGTAAGCCGCCGGACCCAGATCGCCGATGCCAAACCGGCTCGGCAGAGACGTCGGGTGAAGCAAGATGCCGCTTGATCGTTCGAAGTTCATTCCTTTGTCCGAAATGCTTCAGGAAGCTCTGATCACCTGAACTGCGCCGCTCACAGCACAACCGCAAAGCGGTTATAGACCAAAGCCCAGGGTTGCCGCGCTTCGCGGCTACCCTGGGTAACTGGAAATAACAGGACGCAACCCCAAAGGGGTTTCGGCATCAAGCTCGAATGTAACAATCTCACGCACCCAATTAATGCCCGTTCACCGCCACAACCCCCGATGGGGTTGTTTTAAATCTGCGTTTCTCCCCAGGGTAGCCGCGAAGCGCGGCAACCCTGGGCTTTGTTCTGTAACCGCTTTGCGGTTGTGCTTTGAGCGGTGCAGTTCTTTTTTATCGAGAGCTTCATAGAGTATGTCGGACACTAAGGTATCGGACATCAGCGCGCCTGATACGCCACGGCAGTTCGTGAAGGAACATTAAGGGTCACCTGCGAACGGGTAACTCTGATGCGGCTGGGCGCACCTGTCAGAGCCACAAGCTCAGCATTTTCTTTCAGACCCAATACTCCCGCTGAGAACGTTGCCTTCTTCTCATCCGACGAACGATTGATTGCTACGACGATGGTTTCTCGATCATCCTGACGCGCGTACGCATACACCTCATCGTCATAAAACAGATCGATCAGTCGTCCTCGTTTAATCGACGAATGATCCCTGCGCAGCTTGATCCAATCGTGGGTCCATTGCCACATTCGCTGTTCATTGCGCGTCCGCTCAGCGGCTGAGAAGGCGTTGTGCTTATCCCCGGGAAACCCGCCGGGAAAATCTCGACGGTTGTCGGGATCGTCTTTGCCTTCCATCGCAATTTCTTCGCCCGAATAAAGCTGTGGTATTCCCCGAACCGAAAGCATGAACGCGGTATGGAGCATCGCGCCTTCCAAACTCGCTCCGGAGAGCGACATGAATCTTGGGGTGTCGTGATTGTTCGTGAGGGTCGTGATTCTCATCCAGTCGGGATAGATCGCGTCATATTTCAACTGGTCTCGCAGCGCACGCACCGGTTTTTTGTTCGTGAACACTTCCAGCGACGCCGCCCACAAAGAAAAATCAAAAACAGAATCTAGTCGTGTATCGATGCCGTCCCAACCTTTGTGACCTCCGATGAAGAACGCGGTCTGTGCGGCGTCGCGTTCAAACACTTCGCCAACCATCCACATCCGCGGATACTGCCGATGAAGAGCATCGCAAAGTTCTCTGATGAAGGTACGCGGAATGTATTGAATCGTGTCCTGCCGTATGCCATCGATGCCGGTCATTCCCACCCACCAGAGAGAGTTTTGAATTTCGTAACGAGCAACTTCAGGCTCTTCCTGGTTCATGTCGGGCATGTCGTCGCTAAACCAGCCATCAAGTGTGTTACGGACCTCCTCCGTGTTGGCGTGAGGCGAAAGCAAGGTGCTGTTCTGAAACTTTTCGAGCAAGTGGTTCTGCATGGTCCCATGAAACCAGTTCGCCAGCGGCGGATCCGCCGCCCAGGGATGACGTGACCCGACATGATTGGCAACTTGATCCTGGATGACTTTAATTCCGAGTCCATGCGCCTTTGCGACCAGCTCGCGCAGGGTTGCCATGTCGCCGAACCGATCTTCCACGCCGTAGTAATCAATCGTGTGGTAACCGTGATAGTAAGTGGTCGGACACCAGGGCCTGTCGCACCTGTTTAGACCATTCCAGTTGTCGTGCCACGGTGTCAGCCAAATCGCCGTAGCCCCCAACTCTTTCAGGTATGGAAGGTGGTTGATGACACCGCGGAAGTCCCCGCCATGAAACGCTCGCGGATTCTTCCTATCGTTAGCGTCAGCGGGAGCATCAGAAGGTCCATTGTTGGTCGGATCACCGTCGGAGAAACGATCAGTCATGATCAGGTAGACGACGTCGTCACCGTCCACACCTTTAAAATTAGTTTTTGGATCCAACGGCGGGTTGATTTGAAAAGGAATCGAGGTGGTTCCGGTTGAAGTTTGAAGACTGAGCGGGTAGGAACCGGGCTTAGCTCTGGCGCTGATTCTGACGCTAACAAATAAGTAGTTCCCGTTTGGGCTGACCCGCACATCAGAAGTGACCGTCTCAGGCCGGGTTGCCCGCACGCGAGCTGCACCCAAATTGCTGCCACGGACAAGGAGTCTGACGGGATTGATTGTGTGTCCGGACCACCACGAGGGGGGATCGACCTTGGTTACCATCGGACCAGAACTTTGAGCCACCGCTAAAACCGCTGTGGTCAGAACCAGTGCTAGTGCAGCAATCGGTCTGTGTTTCATCGATCCTTCTGCGAGTCAGGGATTAGCCTTGACTCCGTCAGCCGGTCCTCCCGATTTCGATACCGCATCCGCTTTTGGGGGCGGGAGTTCCTCCTGCTGGTTCATTCCTCCATCACGTTGCTTTCGGGCTTCCTCGAGCTTCTTAAACTGCGCCAATTCACGATCGGCATCATCTTTCCGACGCAGTCGGGAGTAGGCAATGAAGAGCTGGTAATGTACTCCGGGATCGCTTCCACTCATCTTCGCGCCGCGCTCGAGAATCGGTAGGGCTTCGTCGTAACGTTTCAAACGAACCAGGAGCCTGCCCAGGTCGTAGTGCGCTGGATAGTTCTGCGGGTCGAGTGTAATCGTCCGGCGCAGCAGTTGTTCAGCTTCCTGATTGTTCCCTCTCTCTGCCGCAATGAAGCCCAAGTTCCCAAGCACTGCAGCGCTATCGGGTTGCAGCGTCAGCGAGCGTGTGAGCGACTTTACGGCCTCATCGTAAAGCCCTTCGGCCCGGGCCGAATACCCAACTAGATAATGAAGGACCGCACTCTCGGGAAAGCGCTCAAGCGCGTGCTGAAAAACCTGGCGCGCTCCGGTGTAGGATCGACCTAGAAAGTGGGCCACGCCCAGGCGAATGTGATAAATCGGTTCCGTTGGTCGCTGCTCGACGGCCTTTTCATAAAACGGAATAGCCGTAGTCAGGCGTCGGTTCTTAACCAGTTCTTCGGCCATCATGAAATACGATTCGGGATAGAGCGGACGTAGGTTCGTGGCCCGCTGCCAGAGCCCCAGGGCGTTTTCGCTTTCGCGTTTCAGCGAAGCAATCAATCCGAGACGATAGAAAACCTCAGCTTCGTTTGGCGCCGCCGTTGCTGCTTTCTGAAACGCGTCGCGAGCCTGATCCAAACGGTCGAGGTTATAAAGTGCGAGTCCAAGATTGTAGAGAACTTCGTAGGCACCTGGTTTCAAAACGTCCGTGCGCGTAAACAGTCGCGCCGCACGCTCGTTATCACCCGCCTGAGCTGCACTGAGGCCGAGCGTGAATAACACCCTTGCGTCATCGCCGGCTCGCGATTCAACAAGATCGAATAGCCGAGACGCTTCAGAGAGGCGGTTGACGTGTGCATAGGCGCTTGCCAACGTAACTAGTAGCGCGGTATCTCCGGCTGCCGATACTCCATTCTTTCCCACGCCGGCTGCACGTTCTAAAAGTGGGATTGCCCGCAGGTAATCTTTCCTGGCGTTATAGAGTACGGCCAGATTAAATGTTGCCTGAGAGTGATTGGGTACAAGGCGCAAGACTTCCTGAAAGGACTTTAAAGCTTCGTCTTCCTTGCCGGTGCGCATCAACAGGACGCCGAGATTGGCGAGGGCGAATGCAGACCTGGGTTCCATCCGTAAAGCTTCTCGATAGGCGGCCTCAGCCTCGGCGGCGTTGCCACGCTGATCGAGCACCACGCCGAGCAACGCACGCGAGTGCGCGTTTTTCGGTTTGTTTGCTACGCCTTTGCGCGCAATCGCCTCCGCCTCCTGAAGCCGGCCTGCCTGGAGAAGCATGGCCACTTCGCGTTGTGCGGAAGAGTCATCGCCTGACACCTGCGTTCTTGTGCTTGAGCTCTGCCCGAAGACCTCATGGCTTCCGTCAGTTGTGAACGCCATGAAGCCAACTACCACCAGGCAGACCAGAACAAACCTGGCAAAGTGATCAGGGTGATCAGAAACGGCAAATCTTGAAGGTCGTCCTAGCACAATAAGGCTCAAGGTTGTGGCGGTTGAGTCTTGCCCTCGGGGCCTGAAGCTCGTCGAGTCTCGTGGATTCTTCTGACAGCCTTAATTGCTTCTGCGGCTTTATCGTAGCGGCGTAAGCGTTGATAAGCCATCGAAAGCTGGTACTGAGGTTCGGGATTCCCGGGGGCCAATTCAGAGGCTCGAACCAAATGCTCGACAGCCTCAGCGGAACGCCCGCGGGCGACCAGGACACGTCCAAGGGTAACCCGCGCCTCGTAAAGATCCGGTTTAAGTTCCACCGCGCGTTTTAGTTCTCTAATTCCTTCTTCCTGCTCGGAAGCTCCGCGTCTTACGAGAAGTGTTCCAAGTCCAAGATGTCCTTCGGCGGCCTGTGGCTGTCTCGCGATCATAACGCGATAAGCGCTGATCGCGCCTGCGAGATCACCCGTGCGCTCGAGAGTTGTTCCCAGAAAGAAAAGAGCTCGCTGGTCGCCAGGATTCAGCGACGCGGCAACACGAAACGCCTCCGAGGCGGCATGCATATCACCGACACTGTAAAGAGCTCTTCCTAATGTGAATTGCGCATCGAAATGATTGCGAGCGATCTTCACTGCCTGTTTGGCACTCTTCAAAGCTCCGGGATCATCACCTCTTACGGCAAGGACCACCGCCAATAACACCAGACTGTCTGCGGCCAGCGTTCGCTCGCTTACAGCGGCTCGGGCAAATCTGTCCGAATTGCCACCGGTGGCGGTCACAGCTGCCCGAGCGAGTCGGTCCGCTTCTTCTGTCTGACCCAAATTAAAGGCCGACAGCGCAGCTCCATAAAGCGCCGTCGCGTTTTGAGGATCTCTATCGAGGACTGCTTTGAACAGTTCCGCCGCTTCAACGAAACGCTTTTCAAGTATCAAGGACCGGCCCAAAGCTAACCCGTTGGAAAGCGTGGCAGTATCAGATGTCGCTGACCTGAGCTGCGCGACGACCTCTGACACCTGGGACGGGGACACTGGGCCACTCTGCCCACGAATCGAAATTATGGGCCACGTCACGAAAAGACTGCCGACGAGAATGTGCGTCAGAGCCCTGCTAGCTGTTTTGAACTTCTTGGCGCTCTCGCTCATCACAAACTTCCTGATAAGCACTTGCGCGCAGCGTGATACGCGCGCGGGCGGAATTCCGGGGGGAGTAGAAACTCAACCTAACTTTTTCAATCGCGACTTCAAGCCGTGCGTTATCGCCATATTCAAAGTGGCGGGCATCCGCTGACAGGAAGCCCGCCACAGTTTATTGCCATGACAAGACCCGGCCGAGGTCTTAGAAGATGAGCCGGAGCCCGAATTCGAGCTGCCGACGACGTTGTTCCGAGGTGTCTCTGCCAAAATCGCCGCTGTTCAAATCATTGACCGGCCTGAATCCGTTCACGTGATTGAACAGGTTGTATGCCTGGGCTCGTAGTTGAATCGTGAACCCTTCAGTAACGCGCATGTTCTTAAATAGCGATGCGTTCACAAACTCCTGCCGATCCCCGCGGAACACATTTCTTCCCAGTGTGCCAAACTTTGGTCCGCCCGGATCGTTGGCGAATACTGGAGTGCGTGCCGGACATAAGATCAGGCCCTGGAAAGTCTTGGCCGTGCCAGTGGTACAGCCCGCAGCACTGCTGATGATATCGACGCGACGACCATCTGCCAGGACAGAAAATACTGGACCGCTTTGTATTGTCACGTCAGTGTTGAGCTGCCAGCCGCCGGCAATCAAGTCGGCTGAGCGTGACCAGCCGCTGCCAAACCTTCGACCTCGGCCAAACGGCAACTCCCAAACACTCGCGAAGTTAAATCGGTGACGCAGATCGAAGTCAGAGTTTCCTCGATCAAGTTCAGGTCTGAGTGGATTCGAGAAGCCGCAGGTTGTAGGTCCAGTGCCTCCGGTACAGAAGTTACCCGGTGAGTTGTCGATAGAGTGCGACCAAACGTACGTTGAGATAACCGACAAGCCTTTGGTAAATCGCCGTTCAAGCTTCGACTGGAACGCGTTGTACCAGGATTTGCCGACGTATTCGATTTTTTGGACCGTACCGCGATTTGGTACTTCGCGCGAACCCGGAAATCCACCACCGGAGCTACCGATATTTCTGACTACAAGCAAATTGCGACCACGGCTGCCGACGTACCCAACCTCAGCTAACCAATTGGGGGCAAACTCCCACTGCCCTGTGAGATTAAACTGATGGAACAACTCGTTGTCGATATCCGGATCCAGGAACACGAGAGGGGCGCCTGCGGCTGGCGTGAAACTCTGGCCCGGGGCGATGTTGAGGGTTACCGGAGGAAACGGAATCCCTGTACCAAGATTGAAGTTGCTCGGCAACTGGGGGCACGCTGCGGTGCCGAGTTGGTTGAACGAACAGCCATACCCGGCCCCGCTGGGCGGGTTGGCCCGTAAGATGCCGGGTATGCCGGGTGTGTCCACAGCATACTTAATCCCGTAGCCGCCACGCAGAACAATCGACTTGTCGTCCCGAAAACCACTCCACGCGAAACCAACCGATGGTCCAAAGTTATTCAAATCACTGTTAACGAGGTCACGACCTCCCGGTGCATTCTCGCCGGCCCGAGTCAGAGTATCAGTGGCCGGGTTGTAGTTGGATTGACTGTCGAAGCGCTCAGTCGGCTGCGTAAAGAGATCCCAGCGCAGGCCAACGTTGAGGGTCAACGTCGGGCTGGCCTTCCAATCGTCCTGCCCAAAGAATGAAATTTCTTTGTTTGAAAGGAACGGCGGGCTACCTGGGTTACCTCGGCTGGTGAAGCCTGGGGTGTACCCAAGGAGGAAATTCGCAGCTCCGGAGCCAGAGTCTCTCGGCCCAATCAACACACCCCCATAATTGCCCGCCAGGAAGCCTCCCGCCACGGTTCCGTACTGATACTGTCCCTTGATGGCGCCGGATCGGCCGCCGTCCAGGTTTGTATTTTGACGAACGCGCAGGTCACCGCCAAACTTGAGCGTATGAACGTCGCGTACCCACGTTAACGCATCCGCAAAACTAAAGTTGTTCGAGGTGAAATAGAACGGACCCCCATCGCCGATGAACTCCAGCTGATTCTGGCGGCCGCCCTGAAAGGGTTCCTCAATACCCAGAAGCACCACGCCCGTGCAATCGCCACAGATGTTAGCGTTGGGAATGCCCAAACGAGTCGAGATTTGGGGATCGAATCCGAGGGCGCCGTTGACGCCGGTGTTAAAGATGCCAATTTCGACCCGAGTGGCCCCAAACCGCATATCGTTGATCATGGTCGGCGAGAAGGTGTGAGTCTCGCCAAGACGTACGCCGCGCGAGTTTCCAAACTCATCGCCGGCGCCGAAACCTGACGGCAGGTCATTCCCGGTGGGCGAGGCGCCAATCGGGAAGTTATTGTCACGCGCTCGCGAGCTCTTGTCTTTGCTGTAAGCGAGGAACACCTGATCGTTATCGGAGATTCGATGATCGAACCTCAAACCCCAACCATCTCGATTGTATTTCTCTTTACGATTCGTTTGGAAGTTGTCGAAGATGCGGCCGGAAACACTTGGGACCGGGAAAGCCTGTAATACGTTTAGCGCGGTCGGCGAAAGCGGTTGACCGCAAGTACGGATATCGTTCCCGGCTGCCGGATTACCACTGGCGCAGAAGACCGTGCCTGTGGGAGCCACTCTCGGACCCAGGATGGTTTGGTAAGTCCTCGTTCCGGATTGGAGAAGTTCTCCGAAATCTCCGACGCGCATTCTGGCGGTTGGCACGCTGACAAATCCGAAGTCACCGGTGGTTGAAGGAGTCGCATTGCGTTGTCCTTCGTAATAGAAAAACCAGAAGCTGCGGTTGCGTCCGTCCCAGATTGAAGGTCCGCCTTCACCGAAGCGGGGCAGGAACAGCGGCCCGCCAAGAGTGCCGCCGAACTGATGGGTATTGCGATTCGCCAGCGCGTTAGGGTTCTCACGTCGGCTCAATGCGCTGAGCACTCGACCCTGATAAAACTCGTAAGCCGTCCCGTGTACACGGGAGCTGCCGGATTTCAGGGTCGTGTTGATGATTCCACCACCTGCGCGTCCACCTTCGGCAGGCGCGACACTGGTTTCGATCTTGAACTCGGAGATCGCATCTGGGGGAGGATAGATTCCGATTTGCCCAAACTGTCCTTCGTTGTTGTCGACGCCATCCAGAGTGAAGTTATTGTTCGTCGGTCGGGCACCATTCACAACCAGCACCGAACCACCTGACTCACGAAAACGGGTTGACTCAGTAGAAGTCCCAAGGGGATTCCCACCGGCTTCGAAGTTTCCCGCACCGCCGAGAACTCCCACTGCGGGCCTCGTAACGCCGGGTGAGAGAGTCGCGAGCAAAGTAAAGTTACGTTGCGGTATCGGCAGGTCCGTGACTTGTTTACCAGTAATCAGCTGACCGCGAACGCTGGTTTCGCTTTCTACCAACGTGGCACTGTCAGCGGTAATCGTGACCGAACCGGCACTTCCACTTACGGTCGTAAACTTCAAGTCGAGCGGGAGCCTGGCGTTCGTCTCCAGTTGAACCTCTTCCACGGTTGCTGACTGGAAACCCGCGGCCTCAATCATCACACGGTACTTTCCCGGTTCAAGGTTAGGAATCGTGTAGACGCCGTCGTCTCCCGTTTCAGCATCGCGTGCTTCGGAAGTCGCCACATTCGTCGCTGTAACTTTTGCCCCCTTGACGAGGGCGTCATTGGGATCCTTTACGGTTCCGATGATTGTCCCTTTGTTACTTTGGGCCAACGAAGTGACGGCCAGGACCAAGGTGAGCAGTACAGAGGTCCAGAGTTGATTAGCAATTGATGGCTTTCTCATATTCGCTCCTGGTATGCCAACGAAGGAAAGTGGGGTGTTATGGCAAAAGCACGAATGAACTCGCGCCACATAGACAAATGTGCGCACGCCGCCCTGACGCACGATCTGAATGGCCTGTTTTTACGGAACTGACGACTTGAGAAATGAAACTAACTACTTTGTTGCGACAACGAACGAAGTGTTTAATACAGCTTCCGCGGGCCGCTGTCAATAGTTTTTATGCTTTACGTTCGGGGATTAGAGAACAGTTGGAGGATGGTTTTCTTGTCCCGGAAGCGTACTTTTTTTCGAAGGCCGCTCCACTCCACGTCACGCCGCAAAGGCAGCGGCGAATTTCTTGGCCAAAACAAGACTTAGCGCGCCCATCAGGGTCGGCTGGGGGCCCAAAGTGGAAGGGAGAATTCGAGCCGACGGTAATCCCCGGCGAACACTTCCCTTCACTGTCTCATTCAGAGCGTCCTCGACCAGTTTCCATGCCCTGGCAATCTCTCCGCCAACAATGACCGCCTCTGGACTAAAACCTACTATTAGATTTGAGATTCCCACACCCAAACATAAAGCAGTTTCGGTGAGCGCCGATTTGGCTGAGGCTTCGCCTCCCAAGGCGCGATCGACTAAGTCGCCGAAGCCAAGCGAGATCGTTGAGTCACCGATCGACTGGTGGTAACGCATGAGCGCAGCGCGTTCAGAAGAGAATGCTTCCCAACAGTCGTGGCTGCCACAAGAACAAGGAACAGGCGCATGTGTGCCAATTACCATGTGGCCGAATTCACCCGCGGCCCCTTGTTGGCCTCGATACACCTGGCCATCAAAGATTATTCCTGTGCCGACGCCTTCTGCCACCAGAACTAGAATGAAGTCCCTTGCGTCTATTACCTCCGGCCGGCCAAACCACAACTCTGCCAACGCCACCGCGTTTGCGTCGTTATCTATCGTTACTGGTAGACCACACGCAGCCGAGACTATCTCAGTGACAGGAATATCCCGCCACCGGAAATAGGGAACATAGATCGCCGTGCCGGCAGCCGGATCGACGAGACCAGGCAGGCTGATTCCAATCGACTCAATAGAACGGTTTCGTTGTAAGAACTGCCGTATGCGTGAAATCACCAGTTTCAGGGTCGTTTCAGCGTCGATGTCAGTCGGGAACCGTTGCTGTTCCATAACCCGACCGGCTAAATCGCTGGTTGCGACGGTGGTAGAGGTAGGTGTGATGGCAACACCGAGCGCAATTGCCCCCACCGTTCTCAGACAAAGCATAGTTGGACGACGGCCGCCCGTTGATTCACCGGATCCAACTTCCTCCACCAGACCTTCGTCCTTAAGAGATTCGACAATCGCCGAGATAGTGGATCTTTGGAGTGCAGTCTCGCGCGCGATTTCAGCCCGTGAGATTGGCTCGCGCTCGCGCACGTAGTTAAGGACAATCTGACGATTGATATCGCGAATCGTGTTTAGGCGTGCAGCCTGAGTTTTCCGAAGGTTGAGTCGTCGCAATGTGCCAGATCCAGTCAGCGGGAGCCAATGTTAGAAAAACCGATTTGAGAGTAAGCTGCGAAGAAGGGATAGATATTACACTCTGATGAATGAGTCAATTGATTTGAAACTCCAAGTCAATTTAGGTGATCTCACAATGATTGAAGCACGATCCACGAAATGACACCAATCAACACGAAAGTTATCTTTTGTTGGTTTAGTTTCGTGGTACTTCGTAGACGCGAACTCATCGGAGTAAAGCCACTATGCTTTGCCTCAAAAGTCAAAATTATGCGTCGCCTGGGCTATGCCGTCTGATGTGAGGCGGTGGCTTTTGCCCCGCCGGCTGCGCCAGGACGGTGACCCGGGGCTACGCCCCAACAATTACCGCCTCGATTTTTACCGAGCCAGAATGAGGGGCATAGCCCCCAATAATCAAAAGGGACGCAACGGCGGGGCAAAGCCACCGCCTCACATCAGACGGCATAGCCGAATCCAAGCCTAGCGGTAACTCTTGAAGGCAAAGCCAAGCCACACTACCTGCCAACTTTGCCTTTGCCCTGCACAATGGAAATTCTCCGGTCAATACCCGGCAGGACGAATGTCTCTGAAACGCCATTCGGCCACAGGACTTCGAGCTTGTCCACTTTAGTTACCGAACCAAGGCCAAAATGAACAGCCATATCATTCTGCGAACAGTAGATCGCGCCGCTAAAAACGTCCTGACGCTGTCGTACCTGACCCGTAGTTAGGTAAACAATGCTTCCCACAGCGTCTCTTGGACTCTTTTTAGCTGCATCCCCGGTGAGTTTTAGTTCAACCCAGTGACCGGTCGATGCGGTGATGTTCCTTAGAATAGCCGGTCGCGTATCGATATTGTTGAGTACGGCATCCAGGCGACCATCACCATCGAGATCACCTATAGCCAGACCTCTTGATGGCCAGGCGATCGCCAGAGCACTTCCGGGCGCGGCTCCGACACGTTGAAATTTTCCGTTTTTCAGATTTCTGAAGAGCAATGGTTGTTGGGCAAAGCTGGTTCCCCACTGTTGAGAATCCACGGCTGGATAAACATGGCCGTTAGCGACGAAGATGTCTTGCCAACCGTCGTTGTCGTAATCAAGAAAACTCGTGCCCCAGCCCAGGAACGGAATGGTCGGTTCTCCCAGGCCGGCTTGGAACGTTACGTCCGTGAAGTTGCCCTCCCCATCGTTGTGATAAAGCACATTCGAATCATCAGAAAAATTCGTGATGTGAAAATCAACCCGGCCATCGTTGTCGTAGTCTCCCACTGCCAGGCCCATGCCAGCCTGTTCTCGTCCGTTCTCGTTTAAAGCGACGCCCGACGGATACCCAACTTCTTCAAAAGTTCCGTCTCCTTTATTAATGTAGAGTTGCTTCGGCGTTGAGTCGTTAACCACGATAAGGTCGAGCAGCTTGTCTTCGTCTACGTGCACAAAAGCAGAAGCGAAGCCATAGTATTTCTGCGGGTCGTTGACCCCTGACTTACTGCTGACATCCTCAAAAGTTCCGTCACTTCGTTGGTGATAGAGTGTATCGCCTTCGCCTGGCAGACCACGCGGTCCACACATGACCGGCTCGCCCCGAAACTGACAAAAGTTTTTCCCGACCCCGCCAGGCTTGCCAGCCTCAGATGGACTTGGTGGCAATTTGTCGAGATCTATTTCAACGTAGCCGGGCACAAAAAGATCGAGCCGGCCATCGTTGTCGTAGTCACCCCAGCTGGCGCCGGTGCTCCAGCCTTTGCGCGCCACGCCGAGTTTCTCAGCCACGTCGGTAAACGTTCCGTTACCATTGTTATGATAAAGACGCGAGGCTCCGAAGTTGCTCACGAATAGGTCTGGTCGTCCGTCATTGTCGTAGTCGCCGGCAGCAACGCCAAACCCCCAGCGCTCATTTGCGAGACCGGCCTTGTCTGTAACGTCCTCAAATTTCCAGTTTCCCTGGTTGCGGTATAACGCCGACCGAGGTGGTTTCTCTTTTCCTTGTAGCGCCGGCACGGTCGAGCCGTTCAGCAGATAAATGTCTGACAAACCGTCGCCGTCGTAATCGAAAATCGCCACACCACCTGCTGGTGTTTCGAAGATGTAATCCTTCGATGTCGTCCCCGAGCGATGGCGGAAACCGGACATTGCGGTTTTGTTCGTGACATCTTCGAAGACTGCACCGGCACTCGGATCAGTGATGCCTACGGTCCTCGGCGAAGAGGAGGTCAAGGGAGCGCCGGTTAAGACTCCACCACCAGTCTGCTCAGGTTTCCTCGGAGGTGTTTGAGCAACCGACGTCAGCGACCAACACACAGCCAATATCGCCATCAATGCGGGAATAGTTGGCTTTCGAGGATTTCTCGATTTGATCATGTGATTGCTACTTCTCGGGTTCGGCTTCGGTGATTGTCACGTAACGATCGACAGGTGGATTCGCGACTACCTGCACCAGCCCACCCGGCCAGCGGACCTCAACATTCTTCACCGCAGTGACTGTCCCCAGACCACAGATAACCCGAGGATCGTTCGATGCAAGATAGCTGCCTGCAGTTGAAACATCAAAGAACTGCTTGTTGCCGGTGTTCGCAGTTACCACCAAACGCGCGCCAATTCCGTCGCGATTCGATTTCGTGCCGACCAACCTGATTCCGAGCCAGTGATTGCGTGTACCTTCGTTGCGCAAGACAACCGGAGCTCCATCTAAAACAGCGATTACGACGTCAATTTGTCCGTCATTGTTCAAGTCGCCAAAGGCTGCTCCACGTCCGATGACTTCAGAGTTGAATGGGGCGCCCGCCGAAGCGGACACGTTTACAAAACCCTTGCCGGTGTTTCGCATCAGCAGTGGCGCTTGTTTATATCGAAGATAAGCGCTGGTCTTCTCAATGGTGTCGAGCACATGACTTTGGGCCACGAAAATGTCGCGCCAGCCATCGTTGTCGGCATCGATGAAACGAGTTCCCCAGCCTGAGAACAGGCGAGTGATCTGGCCGACACCGGCTGAGTTGGTCACGTAAGCGAAACTCATGTCTTTATCATTCTGATAGAGCGGATATGTTTCAGTCGACAAGGTGGTGATGAAGACATCCATGTCCCCATCGTTGTCATAGTCGGCGGTGTCAATCCCCATACCGGCGTACGTCTTGCCGTTCTCGTCATATCCGGCGCCTGAAGGAATCGCTACATCGTCGAACTTGCCGGAACCTGCGTTGTGATAGAGCGATTGCCGAACACTATCGTTGGCAGCAAAGATGTCGATCCGTCCGTCGTTGTCGAAATCGGCAAGCGCTACTCCGAGCGCTTTTCCATTTGTATCGACGATGCCGGCTTTCACACTCACATCCTCGAACGTGCCGTCAGGACGCTGGTGATACAGAATATTCGACATGCCCTTGAAATTATCGGGATGGCAAAAGGCCCGATATCCTGGCCTGGTGTCGCCGCAATAAACTGAACCCAAATCGAAATCCCAATCTACGTAGCGGCCGACAAAAAGATCCAGTCGACCATCAGAGTCGTAATCGAGCCAGGCAGCGCTGGAGGACCAACCGCCGCCACCAACGCCCAGTTTCCGTGTCACATCGGAGAAAGTTCCATCACCGTTGTTGCGATAGAGATGGTTCTCACCGTAACCCGTTACATAGAGATCGACGTTGCCATCGTTGTCGTAGTCGGCGGCCGCAGTGCCCATGCTGTAGACGTTGCCTTTCAGCCCGGCTCGTTCGGTCACATCCACAAAGGTCCCGTCAGATTGTTGGCGAAACAAGCGATCCCAGAACTTAGCTTCACGTTTGGAAGGCATTTCACCTTTAGGCATTGGATCCCGAATCAAAGCTCCATTCGTGAAAAACAAGTCCATGCGACCATCATTGTCATAGTCAACCATGGCCACACCCGCTCCCATCGCTTCAGGTAGGTATTTTTGTGAAGTGAAGGAAGCTGTGTGTTTGAAATCAATCTTGGTGGAGCTGCTGGTATCAGCAAAGGTGACGGTTGATTGCGCCTGAGGGGGAGGGGGCGCTACTTTAATTGATTGGCCGGTGTCGTAGGAGCGTCCCGTGCGCGGGCTGGGTGACGGAGATGGCTGCTGGGCGGAAGTTGGCCATACCACCAAGACAAGTAATGACGAGGTGACCGCGAAAGAGAAAGGAGTCATTTTCCATTTATCATTTGCCATTTCTCATTTGGCATTGAGGAACCAGCCAAGACTCGTAAGCTTGTTGTTGGGAAGGGGGCAAGCGGAGCGCGCCCCCGCGGAAGTCTGGTGACTCTTAAGAACATTGGATCGCTCAAGTTGCCGGGTTCACTGCAATTTAATAGTTTTGTAAGTTGAGCGGGGGCGCGCTCCGCTTGCCCCCTTCCCAACAACAAGCTGACGCAGATCGAACCGTGCCTCCAATGCCAAATGAGAAATGACAAATGATAAATGGAAAATGACTCTTTTCTCTTTCCGCCCTATCTAGCTTTAATCGTTGCGTAATTCCGTCCACTGTAAAGTCGAACACCATCACCAGACTTGACCATCATCAGGGGCCGCGGCCGACGTAGGGCGTCATCTTTAGTCGTGGAAACGGAGAGGATTTCCCGGCCAGCGAGATCGTGGATGTTCAACTTGCCATCGTTTGTAAAACCAAAACCATACGCGCCTGTATCAAGCTTCTCGCCATTGATATCGATTGGCGAATCAGTAATCAGAAATCCTTCATATTTCGCGCGCACTTCAGTCGAGTAGCCCGAGGTATCGACCAAACCAGCGATAACGTAACGGTTACTCCCAAACCGCACCGCTGCCGAATTTCGCAACTGCGTGGGCGCGCTCTGTCCTTGAAAATAGAATCCGGATGGCACGGTCCGTGTTAATTCAGCGCCGGTAAGAACAGTCGAAGCGTCCTGAGCCATTGCCAGCGCCGGCGTCACCGCTAAAACGCAAAACGCCGCGAACAAAACAAAGGAGACTTGCTTGTACGTTTTCATCGAACCTACCTCATCAGGAGATTTGCGAGCGGGTTATCTTACTCTTTTCCGGGAAAGAGAAATTCCAGTATTTGCGCGGCCCGACCAGCCCAGGCTCGTTCGTTGTGTTCGGCGTCAGCTTCTTCAAAGTACTTGAGGTCAGTTTCCGACTTCCAACCCTTTTCAATTAAGGCGTCTTTCAATAAAGAACAGAGAAGCGTCTGTTTTTGCTCTTATCGTAATCGGGTGGCAGATAAACCAGCACGTCGCGATTGTTATTCAGAATCTTAGAGTGGAAACTCTTATGGACTTTTACCTCACCGGTGATCGTGTGTGGTTGCTGCGCCGCGGTGGTGTGGCAGAGAAGCAATGTAACAATGAGAGTCAGAGTTGCGCGCGCTGGGTAGAGCTGAATAAATGCAATTCGGTTCATGCCGACACGATATCAGTGTGAACCAATCGCGACAAACCCTCAACATGAGTGACGTCGTGCAGATTAGCGATGCCGGCAGGTGATTTTGTGTCCGACACACTTCAGTTTGTCGATGACTCCCCAGAAGCTCTCCGTTAAAGAAACTTATAAGCGTTCGTCAAGAGTTTCGACCAGTGTTGTCGGTTGCGTTACGTCAACGACAAACTAATAAAGTGTGTCGGACATAACTAACGATCCCCGAGCTTGTAGATCTCAGTCTTTGGATTGTACGTCTGCCAATCAAACCAGTAGTCGTTGAGAACCAGAATCTTCTTTAGTTGACGCCCGCTCAGAGCGCCGGCAGTTCCCTTTCCCGCAAAATCCCACTCGGTTCCAGTCTCTGCATCAACCAGTCGAATTGGAGATGTGGCGGGCTTTAAGAAGAACTCCAACTTGCGCCCATCCACTAGTCTTTCGTAAGCACGAACGGATCTCTTGTCTTCGCCCAGGACAACGAAGATTGGCACGCCGCCGACGCTGTCCATTATCGGACTTTGCCGCACCACGGCGTCGAATGGATAGGCCTTTGACGCACCGTTGACACTCACCCCAACAACCAGGGCGCGAGGATTAAGCGACGAGTCCAGCTTCTGAGACGTCGTGACGGGCAAGTTCACCATGCGCTCTTCCCAGTTTGCGGGAGCGTATTTGCCCGCCTGCACGATCGCCTCGTCAGGCCGCAGCACACGGCCTTGCGGTTTTTCCTGTTTCCAAAGTCCAAAGGTCAACTCATCGTGGAACAGAGAACGAAGCTTTTGGCCTTTCAGAGGACCGGAGATGGCTTCGCCACTTACCTGCTGCCACCAGGAGCCAGTTTCCTCGTCGCGCATGATGAAGTTCTGATTGTTGATGGCCGCGAGCCGAAAGTGAAGTACCCGGCCCTCGACTGTGCTCTCCCACACCAGACCGGTGTGACAGAGCGTTCAATAAGTGGCGACGATCGGAGTGCCGCCCACCTTGTCGTGCACAATGTGATGGTAAGCCATCAAACGGACGGGATAAGCGGCGGCGTCTCCATTATGTTCGACCGCCAAAACCATGTCGGTGTCGGCAACGAACGGCGCTTCACTCGCTTTTGCATAGGCAGGGCTAATATAAGGTTTGAACATCCATTCGAAATGGAGTTGACGGGCAAACCAGGTGGAGACGGCCAGCAACAGTACCATTACAACCAGCAGGGCCTTGCGCCACCAACGGCGCCCTCGCCAAAGCCACATGGTCAGAATCAAGGCCGTCGCCAGGCCAATCAGAGTAACGAGCGGGGACCAGTTGCGAAACAAAAGGGAAAGATCGAGACTTCGCTGAAATTGCGGCTTAAATGGTTGGATAATCCAAACGGGAACGAACACGATTGCCAACGTAACCAGAAGGATCACAAACACAACGGTCCAGGCGAGTCTTCGAAGAAAGACAATGTCGTTCTTAACTTCCATAGTGGTCTAACTCACACGACAAAAAAACAACAGCGCAACGCGAGAGGGGATTGCCCAATAACATTGCGCCGTCGTTTTAACCCGATGCTTCACGTAGGTACCTACGCGCAACAGTCAAGTTTATGGTTCGCATTCTAGGTTTGCGATTCAATTGAGTCAACGACCGATGCCGAAATAAAACACCTAACCCGTGCACCCTACATCTTCGACTTCCACTCGTCGACGAGCTTCTGAAATGTCGCCAGGGTCACGGCGTTAGCGTTAGCAGCCTTGCCGATTTGAAGCGCCTTTTCACCGGCAGCAACTGCTTCGGCTGTCTTGCCCTGTTCAGCAAGGGTTCTGGCTTTGAGACTCATGTTGCCAAACGTCTCTCTAATCTTGATTGACTGCTCCAACCACTGCATCGCCTCTTCTGTGTTCAGTTTATTCTGAAGAGCAAAGCCTGCAGCTTGAGATCGTGTGGACCAGTCGTCGGGTTTCGCAGCGGCTACGGTCGCCCGAGCTTTCTCAACCGCGAGCGCTTTCACGTCCTTCACCTCTACCGTGAAGGGAACACTCAATTTCTCCCAACGGACGTTTACGCGAGCAGAATTCTCCGTAACTGGATCGAAGCTATACATCAGCCACTCCTGGCTGTCGGGAACCATTTCAGGCTTGGTCTTTACGCGTATCACGTCCTTTTTTTCATCATAGGAAAAACTGCCCCACTGGCCAGCGTCGCTGTTGAAGATGACCAGCCACTCATCCTTGCCGGGGAGCGTATGTAGACTGTATTTTCCGGCTGCCAACGGCTGACCGTTAATCAGAACGTTATCTGTAACTTCGAAAACCGTGGCTTCGTTGGCCCCGGTGCGCCAAACATGGCCGAAAGGCACGATGGGAGCGTCTTTAACTCGGGTTCGGGCGTCATCCAAAGTGGCAGTGCCGCCCACGGCACCCGCCGGTGGATCACCCCAGATTTTTCTTCCCTTCACTCCCGGCCGGCTGTAAGTGATGGTGATGTCAGTGACACCTACCGTTTGCATAACGCTTGCTTTCTGACTCGGTCGGGGTAGTCGCAAGCTCTGAGCGACAGCAGTTGCTGTTAGTAAAGCGAGCGTCGCGAGGACAGTAGTGCAGACTGAAAGTCTTTTGAGGGTCTTCATCTGATTCTCCTTCCAAAGTTCGATTGTCTTTATTTTTGATGGCGGACTCGAGACTCGAATTGTATTACGACGTGAGGAAAGACTAAAGCGCTTGTGTTGATTTTTGCTCTCTCTCGCCATCCAAAAAACCGTTTCGATTTAAGGATTCAACCAGCCTGCGATACCAAGGCTGGTGCAGTTGTGCCTCGAAGATCGCAGGAAGACGGCTTTTCACAAAAAGTCCAGAATCCCACCCCACGGGCAGTGGGTGGATTGTTCAAGTCTAGCCTACGAATTGCGACGCTAGTGATCTGCAAATCCCACCAACACGAGTTGCAAGACTAAATATGCGTCGTGCCATGCTGAATCAATTCCGCACAAAGTGGTTTCCCCTAGTTTTCCGAAAGCGACTCGTTCTAATGCAGTAAGGCGGCGCGCCCGGGATTGAAAGACGGTAGCGAAATCAAAGGGATATCAGTAGTTATGCCCTTCTACGACCAACTGGCATAAACATTGCTCCAGCTTAAGTGAATTCTTGTTTCGAAGGCCGAAGGTCAAAGGGGAAAACTTTCGCAAAGGAGATTCGGATATGTTGTGGACCATTCTCGTGATTCTGTTAGTTCTTTGGTTGCTCGGATTCATCGGAAGTGTCGGTGGCAACCTAATTCACTTGTTGTTAGTCGTCGCGCTGGTCGTTTTGATTATCAACCTCGTATCAGGTCGACGGCCCGTAGTCTAAGAATCGACTTCCCGAAGTCGGTCAGAAACAAAGTTTCGCGGACGAAGGAGAGGTTGGGGTTGATTCCCCACCTTCCCGGAAAGCCTTTGATGGCGACATCATGGGCTGAGTCCACAACAAGCGACGCTTCTCCAGCAATGGAGAGGCGTCGCTTTGTGACACCCTGATCAAGTCCGATCCTTTGGAGTGCGGTGACCTGACACCGCTTTGGTCTGAGGCGGCTTGACGCCGGTGATTCGCGAGAACCTACTTTTGCGGTAGCCGCGACAGGTCGCGTAATAATAAAGCGGTGACAGGTCCCCGCACTCCAAGGAGTTGGATTTGATCAGACTTCGTTCAGGTTGTCGGACAGCGGGCGGAGTTAGGGGCCGAGAGTCATGGCTCGCCTTAAATCCAAACTCACAAGGCAAGAACGTCAGTGAACCAAAAGGCGCACAACGAATCAGACTGCCCGGGTCAAACTCAGGACGACCCGTCTTCGCCGCCGCACGGGCCAGCAGATCCGGATCAAACCACACCGCTAGACCCGGTACCGCCGGACGTCGAACCAGTGGCCCCGATTCGTGAACCCGACACGCCGATGCCGCAAACAGATCCGCAACCACCTGAACCGATCAGGCTGAAAAGCTGATCGTAGTCTTAATCACCGCCTGCGGCCTTGGCAGCCGCCATGCGTTTGTCCATTTCTTCAGGGGTTACGTCTTCCTTGTGCGTTGAGACAGTCCAAACGTGTCCGAATGGATCCGTCAACGTGCCGGAGCGATCTCCGTAGAATTGATCCTGTACTGGTTTTTTCTCGACGCCGCCAGCGGCGATGGCTTGCTTGAAGACTGAGTCGACATCGTCGACGTAGATCATCAGACCGAAGGGACTGCCACCGAGGGTTATAGGACTGACGAAACCCATCTCCGGATACTCATCAGCGAGCATTACGGGCGAATCACCAATCTTTATTTCCGCGTGACCAATCTTTCCTTCATGATCCATCCGAAACAGTTCAATCGCGCCAAATGCTTTTTTGTAAAACTCAATCGCATCAGCCGCTCCCTTGATACTCAGATAGGGTGTTACCGAATGGTAACCGTCAGGAATAGGTTTTACTGTAGCCATAAACTTCTCCTTCTTGTTTGTGGATTATTGGGATCTCATCATACCTTTTGAAGCGGCGACGCCAAATACCAGGTGTTTTCAAACGGATCCTTAACACCCGCAACCCGATCGCCATAAGGTTGATTACTCGGTTCACTAACCGACGTCGCGCCGGCAGCCATGGCTCTTCTGTACCATCCATCTACGTCGTTCACGTAGAGGAAGAACATCGTCGGCAGCGGTTGGAACGGCCCATGAGCCTCACCCATCTCTACAACTGAATTGCCGATTCGAATCTTGGCATGGACAACTGGCCCACCAGGCGGCTCTCGATAAACCGCGACTTCTTCTGCTCCAAAGGCCGGCTTAAGGAATTCAATCAGATCCGCTGCGCCTTTCGGATGCAGATAAACGTTAACGCTGTGAAGCCCTTCATCAGTGTGACTGCCCGACAAACGTTTGGCGAGGTACCACTCGTTTCCGGAAACATCTCTGACACCAGCGACTCGTTCTCCGTGGTCCTCAATCGGACGCGTAATGGAAGTGGCACCGGCGTCGAGCGCGCGTTGATAGATGGCATCAACATCATCCACGTAGACGTGCAGGGCAGTGGGCATCGGCGTGCCTCGCCAGGCTTCTCCTCCGCCAATCATCACGATCGAGTCGCCGATTGTGTACTCGGCGTGGAAGCCTCCTTCCGAGCCGATGCCGTAGATTTTGCCTTCGGCTCCAAACGTTTGCTTCACAAAGTCGATCAGCGCATTAGCTTCCTTCACCGCCAGGTATGGAGTAACCGTATGTAGGTCTCTCCGGATCGCCTTGGTTTCCGCAGCTGGCTCAGTTGCAGGCTTCATAGATTCCACCTTTGATTTCAGTTGGTCTGCGAGACGACGTTTGAAACTACCACGAGGCAGGTCGCGCAGGTCGACTGCCAGAACGGTTAGTGGTTGCAATTCGGCGTCTACCGGCCGAAGCAGATCCGCACCAGCAATGATAGCTTCCACGGCCTGATCAAATTGTTCTATCAAGCTTTCAGCCATTTTGCTCACCTGCCTTCCCGGCAAGCTGTTCCCGGAGAGTTTGCAGGCCTCGAAACTGAAGTTGCTTCACCGCGCCCTCGGTGCGACTAAGTTCGCCGGCGATCTCGCGGATGCTTTTCCCTTCGGCAAATCTCAACTTAACTACTCGACACTGATCCTCCGGAAGTTGATCGACCAATCGAAACAGGCGTGCCCGGTACTCAAGTTCCTCGAGATCTATTTGGGACAGGTCTGGCGCATTTTCCAGATCTTCAGCTTGCTGCGACTTAGCGTCCTTTTTGGAACGGTCGGCGATGATGTTGCTCGCAATTCTCAGTAGCCATGCAGCGAAAGGAACACCACGCCAGGTGAACCTTGGTAAATGCTCAAGAGCCTTTTGAAAGACGTCTGAAGTCAGATCTTCGGCCAAGCTGCGGTCTCTAACTCGCCGGGCGACATACGCATAAACAAGTTCAAAGTTGTTCTCATAAAGCACAGCAAATCTGGCCGGGTCTTTTTGCGCAGCTTCAACCAAGAGGCGCTCGCTCGCCCCCTCCGTGGCTCCCGTCGATTTCGGTTTTCCAACGGCCATTGCGGGTCTCTACGTATTAAACTGTCGACCATCGAAAAGGTTACGGTCGGGGATGCTCTTTTGAAGATTTGAGCCGCAAGGATAGATCAAGGCCGATGGCTTGCCCAACCGGCCGTCAGCGGATCTAAGTTGATGGTAGCCGTGATGTCGAGGTTCTTCGGCTGTCGGGCCTGCGAACAATCCACTAAATCACACGAAATACACGAAATAAATCCGGATCTTTTCGTGTACTGCTGGATAGTCTTCATGAGTTTCATATCTGTTCTGGCTTCAGACTTTGATTCGGCGTTCGTCTGTTCCCCATTTGCCCGGTTTACTCTACAATTCAGCCAAACTCTTCCCGCCCGAGCGGCGTCCAAAAGGCGCGGGTTCCGCAAAGCCCAGGGCAACGGCCACACGTTAATGTTCAGGCGAGGTATACAGCAATATGAAGATGTTGATGACCATAGTCTTGGTTTTAGGTCAGCTAGCTGGCACAGCGACGGCCACTTTCGCGCAACAAGACCCGGCCTTGTCTCCCACTGAAGAGCAACAGCAAAAGGAAAAGGCGGAAAAGGAAAGGAAGGCCTTCGCTCTCCTCGAAAACCTCGTCGACGAAGTCGGAATGCTCAGGTTGCCGGAGAATCGCGCGCGCATACAGATCAACGCCGCGGAATTGCTATGGCAACGCGATGAAGGTCGCGCCCGATCCCTCTTTTCCACTGCCGCCGAGTCGGTTGCGGAAATGCTCCGCGCCGCCAACACAAACCCAGGCAGCGACGAACGGAGGGGGCCCAACCAATCTCGATCGGCTATTCAACTGCGGCAGGAAGTGGTGTTAACTGCGGCACGCTATGATGCTCAACTCGCATATCAATTGTTGGCGACCACGAAGCCACCGACCCCGTCAAGTGACAGAAACAGTGTCGCTGAGTTTGAAGACAATCTGGAGCAGCGTTTACTCAGCGAAATCGCTGCGCTTGATCCAAAGCTGGCGCTACGAAACGCAGAGCTGATGTTGGACAAGGGTCAATACTCGCGTTCCCTCGCTGAAGTACTGGCCCGGCTTCAGGTAAAGGACAAGGAAGCCGCAGCCAAGCTTGAAGATAAGATGATTAAGCGACTGCAGTCTGCGAACATGCTCTCTAACATGGATGCCAGCAGCCTGGCTCTCAGTTTGCTCCGGTCTGGACCGCGGACAGTTGAAAGCTCCACCAGCAGCTCGACAGCTACTACAAATTACAGTGGTCAAGTGCTGTCGCAAACTTCTTATGTCACGTTATTAGGGACCGTAATTGACTCGGGCCTGAAAGCCACACCTCAACCAAGCGGCAATCAAAGAAATCAAGGTCGCGTTCGTGGGCCAAACACTGGTGGTCCAGGCGGAGGCGGATCGGCGAGAGCGGTTAACGAACCGACACCTGCTGAAACGGAACAGAACAACGCCCGGCGTCTGCTGGCGGGCTTGCAGATGTTGCTACCACAAATCGATCAGCAACTGCCGTCACGCTCTCAGCTGGTTCGCCAAAAGATGGCCGAGCTGGGCATGAGCGAAAGCTCGCGCGGAGGTTTTCAGGAAATGGTCGGGAACGGTCGGACCACATCCGACAGTCTGATGGCGGTAGCCACTTCAGTGCCGGCGCAGGCCCAGCCGAGAATCTATCAGCAGGCTGCAATGAGAGCTTTGGACGAAGGGAATCCTGAACGTGCGCGCCAAATCGCTAACGAACACCTGGAGCCGGCCGCACGCGATGCCGTGCTTAAGGTCGTCGAGTTTAGGCAAGCCTCAAAGAAGGTCGACGGCACCAGGATGGATCAAGTTCGACAGATGCTCGCCGGGTTGCGTTCTGATGACGAACGGATTGGTATGCTGGTGCGCTTATCCAGCGATGCTGAAGTAAACAACAATCCGACACTGGCAATCCAGCTTCTGGATGAAACGAGCCAATACACCAGTCGTCGTGCAACTAACTATCAGCACTTCGATCAGCAGTTGAGAGTGGCCGATGCTTACCGAAACCTGCGACCAGAACGGAGCTTTGAGTTACTCGAGCCAGTAGTCCTGCACCTTAACGAACTGTTGTCAGCGGCAGCCACGCTCAACGGCTTTGAAGTGAATCTTTTCAAGGATGGTGAACTACCGCTGGAAGGCAGAGGTGGATTGGGCGGGATGGTGAGTCGCTATGGTCAAGTGCTGGGCCGGTTGGCGGCCGCCGATTTCGATCGGTCGCAAACATTGGCGAATCGTTTTAATCTGACCGAACCGCGAATCATTGCGAGGCTCGCCATCGTCCGTAGCATCCTGGGTTTCCGAACAGCGCCAAGAAGCCCAAACCTCAATCTTCGAGGGCCTCGTCCAGAAACCATTATTCGAGTTCCGCAGTAGATCAAAATGCGTGGTGGGGACGATCCACGCGCATCACACGAAATTTCATTGAGTTCTGTTAGTGTTGGTTCGTGTAATTTCGTGGATCGTCCTCGGTAAGGTCCAAAAGATGACACTACCGACCAGCGCTTAGTGTTCCCAGCTTTTTCGTTTTGATTCACATTCTTCGGCCAGTGAACATCAATCGTAGAGAATTTAATCTCAGCCTTCTCGCAGGAGTCGGCTCTCTTGCATTTCTCCCATCCAAAGCTCAAACCCAACTGCGCGTTAACGGACCACGAATAATTCAACACCTAAATGCCCTCGCCGAGTTTGGAAAGAACCCACAAGGTGGAGTCAGCCGCGTCGCCTACAGCGAAGCCGACCGGCAGGGCCGCGAGTATGTGATGGGTTTGATGCGAGCCGCCAAACTCGACGTCAGCATCGATGCGGCCGGCAACATCATCGGTCGCCGAGTCGGCAATGAGCAGAAACTCCCTCCTCTCTTGTTCGGATCGCATATTGATTCGGTGCCGGAAGGTGGAAACTATGACGGTGTGGTCGGTTCGCTGGGGGCTATCGAGGTTGCGCAAACGCTCGCGGAGAATAACGTCACCACGCGCCATCCGCTTGAACTAATCATCTTTCAAAATGAAGAAGGCGGCTTGATTGGCAGCCGAGCGATTGACGGTGAATTGACCGAGAGAGAATTGGATCTCGTCAGTCGCAGCGGGAAGACAATTCGCGAAGGCATCAAGTTTATCGGGGGCGATCCTTCGCAACTTACCGGAGTGCGGCGTAAGCGCGGCGACATCGCCGCCTATCTCGAGTTACACATCGAACAGGGCGGCACATTAGATGCCGAGAAGATCAACATAGGAATCGTTGAAGGGATCGTTGGAATAAATTGGTGGGATGTGACGATTGAGGGCTTTGCCAATCACGCCGGAACTACGCCAATGAACCAACGTCAGGATGCTTTACTCGCTGCTGCGAAGTTCATCGAAAGCGTAAATCAGATCGTCACCAGCGTCGCGGGGCGGCAAGTTGGAACTGTCGGCAGGATCCAGGCATTGCCAGGCGCGCCGAATGTAATTCCGGGGAAAGTAGTCCTTAGTCTTGAGCTGAGGGATCTCGATGACGGGAAGATCAAGATGCTTTACGAACGAATCTTTAGGCGAGCTCAGGAGATTGCCCAGACGAGCAAAACGAAGTTCGACTTTAAAGAAATAAATGTGAACATACCCGCTCCCACTGATCCACGCATTCGCAAACTCATTGGCGAATCTGCCGCTGAACTCGGTCTGACCACCAAATCGCTCCCGAGCGGCGCGGGGCACGACGCTCAAGACATGGCGCGTCTGGCGCCGGTCGGAATGATCTTTGTTCCGAGTGTTGCCGGTATTAGTCATTCTCCACGGGAATTCTCTCGACCTGAGGACATCGCCAACGGCGCAAACGTGCTTCTCCACACCTTACTCAAGCTCGATCGCGCAACCTTGTCCGACAAACTTTTTTAGTTTGTCGTTGAGCAACGCCAGCGACAAGCTAACCGAAGCTGCGCAACTCTTTTGGAGTGCGCTGACCTGTCAGCGCTTTATCCTTAGGCGACCTGTCGCGGCTGCTTGGGACGCACATTCTAGCGAGACAACGGCGTCAAGCCGCCTCGGACCAAAGCGGCGCCAAGGCGCGCGCACTCCAAAGGGTTGCGCTGCTCCCATTAGATCTTCGTTGGCAACGACAAACTAAGGGAACCGCTGAGTAACTGGACCGCCGCTCAGAGCACAACCCGAACGACAGACTAAAAGTGTGTTGGACAACGATGCGCGTGTTTGGACATAGATTTGCGCCTCGGATACGCGCCTTGTATAGCAAGGAAACCGTACACTCGTGTTGTCGATGCAGACATTAGTCACCCAAATTCAGCTCTAAACCCCAGCGTTTTCAAGGCATCCTGATTGCGTTTTTGATCCCCGATGAAATACCACAATCAACAATTCAGCATCGTCGGACGCGTGTCTCTGTTACTCGCTTTGACACTGTCATTCGTGGCTCCGCCAACGACCTTTGCAAGCTACAACAGTCAACAGACACATACTCCACGCGTGCCTGTGACTGACGCAGAGAAACAGTTGATCGAGAGTTTCAATAGGCACGTCAAAGACTACTTAAAGCAGCGAGAACGAGCTAAAGCTACTATTCCGCCCTTGGCAAAAAATGCCAATCCGGAGCAGATCGACGCGCACCAGAAAGCTTTCGTGAAGGCCTTGCAAGCAATGCGGGCCGGCACAAAGGCTGGATATATCTTTAATCCAGAATCTGCCAGTTACCTGCGGGCGATAATCAAGACCGAATTCGCCCCTCACGAGAAGGCAGAGATCAGAAGACCAGCGCTGGAAGCTGATAACAAAGGCGTGCCTTTGAAGGTGAACTATCCTTACCCAGACTCAAAAGAGTTCACGGAAATGCCTCCCACACTGTTGTTGAAACTCCCGCAACTGCCGAAGGAACTAAAATATCGTTATGTCGGTCGTCAGCTGTTGCTGGTGGATACGGACAACAATTTGATCGTCGACTATATGCTTGATGCCCTTCCCTAAATGATGGTACGGAGGAAACGGGATGAAACGCTTTCATGTTTACTTTCTAAGCCTGGCTCTGCTGATTCTCAGCGTCGCTTCGGCTCTAACACCTGCGCAAGTTAAGCCAATCGCAAACGGCAACGGCAGCGTCGTTGCGAAACCACCCCTGGCAGTGAGCCTGCCGCAAAAAAGCGGCTCGGTGCGTTTTGCGATCATCGGCGACACGGGTACGGGCACCAAGAAGCAGCACGACCTGGCCGACATCTTGCTTAGGGCCAGAGCCACCTACCCGTTCGATTTTGTGCTGCTACTTGGGGATAACCTTTACGGTTCGGAGTCGCCGAAAGACTACAAGAACAAATTCGAAGATGTTTATCGGCCGCTGCTTGATCAAAAGGTAAAATTTTACGCCTCTCTCGGAAATCACGATGAGCCGGCTCAGCGCTTTTACGAGTTCTTCAACATGGATGGAAAAGAATACTATCGGTTCAAGAAAGGTGATGTGGCTTTCTATGCGCTGAATAGCAACTACATGGACCCGAAGCAATTAAAGTGGCTGGAAGACGAGTTGGCCAAGGATACGTCCGCGTGGAAGATCACGTTCCACCATCACCCACCATATTCTTCTGGAGGTAAGCACGGTTCGGACACTGCACTTCGAAAAGTCGTCGAGCCGATATTTCTAAAATACGGCGTCGACATGGTGCTTGCTGGTCACGACCACTTCTATGAACGCATCAAACCTCAAAAGGGAATCTACTATTTCGTCTCTGGCGCAGGGGGCAAACTGCGTGAGGGCGACGTCAGGGACAATTCAGTCCTGACCGAGAAGTTTTTCGATCGAGACATGTCGTTCATGCTGGCGGAGATTTCAGGAGATCAGTTCTACTTCCAAGTCCTATCGCGGACCGGAGAGACGGTCGACTCGGGGGTGTTGCCTAATCGGAAGGCGAAGAAGTAATCGGAGGGGTCGCGCAAAGAACCATTGGTTAACATTTCACATTTTGGCAGTTCGAGGGAACCAGCCAAGATCCGTTAGCTTGTGTCAGGAAGGGGGCAAGCGAAGCGCGCTCTCGCTCAGTTTGCAAAACTTTCACCTTGATGAAACCCGGGTTGGCCTAATGATAACTTTCAGCCTTCAGAGTTATGAGTCTTGAGCGGGGGCGCGCTTCGCTTGCCCCCTTCCTGACACAAGCAAACGGATCCTGCTCAGTTTCTGGCAAATGACAAATGAGAAATGTCAGATGATATGAACAATGATTGTTTTGGATCTTAACCCTCTAACCAACAATCCCCTTCCAACTTGGTTCCCCACTCGTTACAATCGTCGCCTCCCTTTCAAACAATTCAAGCCCGGAGGTTAAGCATGAGTTCCATTTGCCGTAGTACGCAGTTTTGGGTCGGTACTCTTTTGCTCGTGAGTGTCGGTATGGTATTGCTGTCATCCTGCGCAAATCCCAATGGACCAGGCTCCACCGGTGCCGCCACGCCGGCCGAAGCAGATCAGTTCGTTACCGACGCGGAGAAGCGTCTGCTTGATCTCAACATCAAGTACAGCCGCGCCGATTGGGTCAAGAGTACTTACATTACAGAAGACACAGAAGCACTCTCTGCTGAAGCCAACAAGGAAGTGATTGCCGCAACCACGGAATTCGCGGAGCAGTCGCGTCGTTTCGACGGACTCAACCTCTCTGCCGACACCGCGCGCAAACTGAAGCTCTTGAAACTCGCTTTGACCTTGCCGGCGCCTTCGAACCCGGCCGAGCGCGACGAGTTGACCAAGATCGCAGCCTCGATGGAAGGCGATTACGGCAAAGGGAAATACTGTCCTGAGGGTGACAAAGGCAAGTGTTTAAGCCTCGGCGATATGGAAGAGATCCTGGCAAACAGCCGGGATCCGGAGGAACTGAAGAAGATCTGGCTTGGCTGGCACCAGGTCTCTCGATCGTATCGAAAGGACTATCAGCGTTTCGTCGAACTGAGCAACAAAGGCGCTGTCGAGATGGGGTTCAAAGACACGGGTGCCATGTGGAGATCGAAATATGACATGGAGCCGGACCAGTTCTCGGCCGAGATGGAACGCCTCTGGCAACAAGTTAAACCTCTCTACGATTCGCTCTACGCGTACACACGAAAGAAGCTGATCGCAAAGTATGGAACCCAGGTGGCGCCCGCGGAAGGTCCGATACCGGCCCACCTATTCGGCAACATGTGGGCGCAGCAATGGCACAATATTTACCCGCTGCTCGCTCCTCAGGTTGGTGATCGCGGCTATGATCTCACCTCAATCCTGAAAACACGCAAGACCGACGAAAAGCAGATGGTTCGTTACGGTGAAAGCTTTTTCACGTCGGTCGGTTTCGAACCATTGCCCGGTACCTTCTGGGAAAGATCACTGTTTGTTAAGCCAGTCGATCATGAAGTGGTTTGTCACGCGAGCGCCTGGGACATTGATTTTGAAAAAGACGTGCGCCTCAAGATGTGCATCAAGATTGACGAGGAAGACTTCAGCGTCGTCCACCACGAGCTCGGACACAACTACTATCAGATGGCCTACGCCTCACAACCGTTTCTTTATCGCGACAGCGCCAACGACGCCTTTCACGAAGCCATCGGCGATACGATTGCGCTTTCGGTGACACCAGCCTACCTGAAACAGATCGGATTGATAGATCGAGTTCCGGATCAAAGTTCGGATATCGGTTTCCTTTTGCAACGGTCGCTGGAAAAGGTCGCTTTTCTGCCCTTCGGATATTTGGTGGATCAGTGGCGCTGGAAGGTGTTCTCAGGTGAGGTCGGACCTAACGACTACAACAGTGCCTGGTGGAGCCTGCGAGAAAAGTATCAGGGCGTTGCTCCGCCGGCACCGCGAACCGAGCAGGACTTTGACGCGGGCGCCAAATACCATGTACCGGCGAACACGCCTTATGCGCGATATTTTCTCGCGGCCATTTTGCAGTTTCAGTTTCACCGCGCACTTTGTCGTGAAGCGGGATTTACCGGGCCGCTCTACCAATGCTCGATCTACGGGAACAAGAAAGCGGGTGAAAAGCTGCAGCGGATGCTGGCAATGGGTTTGAGTAAACCTTGGCCTGAGGCTCTCAAGGCTTTGACCGGCGAAGACAAAATGGATGCAACCGCGATCATCGATTACTTCGCGCCGCTGAAGCAGTGGCTTGACGAGGAGAATAAGAAGTAGCGGCGCGTTACTAGGACCCAGGAAAGAGATCCGGAAAAGAAATCATTTCTCATTTCTCATTGGTTTCAGAGAAGCCAGGCAACTCCCGTAAGCTCGTGTCAGGAAGGGGGCAAGCGATGTGTCGCGCAGCGACAAGGAGCGCGCCCCCGCTCAAGCTCATTTCAATTAAACTAGAGTGAACCAGCTTGCCTGATCCACTCTACGATTTTTCCTATGGATGTTGAGCGGGGGCGCGCTCCTTGTCGCTGCGCGACACATCGCTTGCCCCCTTCCTGACACAAGCTTGCGAGTCTTAAGTGGTTTCTCTAAAACCAATGAGAAATGGGAAATGGAGCAAGAGGTGTCGGGGAAGATGAGGTAAGGCTACATGTTACTGGCTGGAGCGAATTACGTCAGCCGCCAGAAATTTGGCAATCACGTCTGAGGGCCAATAGCAGTGACGAGTGCTCTCACGAACGGTAGCCAGGCTTACCTGGATAAAATCGTCAGTCGTGAGGAGGTGTGTGCCGTATCTCTGCGCCGGAGTTCGACTCAGGTTTATCTGCGCTGTGAAAGTCGCGCGAATAACGCGGTTGCTATGTGCAACGGAACTCTCCCTGGGAGTTTCGCGAAGAGCTTCTTCGAGGATCTCCTTTGAGCCTACGCCAATTGTCGTCGTCGCTACGTTCGGAGCGGTAAGAGGTGCGACTGCACGCAATCTTCCCCGAGCCAGCCTTTTCGAGTTCTTGTTGTAACTAAATTCACTGTTTGGTAGCGGCGCGTCAAGGCTTTCCGCGAGCGAAACTTCGTAACCGTGATCCAGTGCGAGTTCTTTCATACTGACTCCTTAACTTCAAAACAGCATTAAGGGAACGAATATTCCACTGACTAACGGGGAATAGTGTCGCCCGAGTCAGGCACCCTCTATTTTTCAGGGCAATTCAGCCTTCCGACACGCAATCCGCACATATTGCGTGCGCAGATCCCGGTCGTGAGAGCCTAAACTCCCTCGGGGAGTCTGCTCTCGTCGACCGTCCCCTACTTGCTTGGGGTTGAGATGTTTACGTCGACCTGTTTGTTGCCGCTAAATAGGCGTCCGCCAAAAACGACCAGCGCGGCAATCACAATGACCACGAAAATCACCAGCACTGCAACCACTCCGGCACTGCCACTTCCACCATCGTCTCCCATGACTCTTTCCTCCCTGCAAATTTAGCCAGCGGTTGTTTCGCCACCGAGCAAAGTCAAGATTTCTCCTGTGACATAGCTCGAATCAACCTCTGAAGCAAAGTAAACAAACGCGGGGGCAATCTCTTCCGGCTGAGCCGGACGTTTCATCGGCGTATCTGCGCCAAACTTGGCCACTTCCTTCGCGGGCTTATCGGAAGGATTCCTGGACGAGCTATGACTTTCTTTCTTCCCGCTTTTGTTTCCACCACCCAAATCTTTGTTCAAGGTGGACCATGTGCGACTCTGGCTTCCTTCATCGAACCCCGCTGTCCTAACAGTTACAAAAGCGGGCGCTCCTGCAGTTCGTTTTGTGGACCTGGAAACGTCCCACTGGCGTGGCATTGCAAATGGTGCGCCGACCAGCAGGTCGAGCACGGTTTGGAGGTTCTCGAGTTGGCTAAGCTATTGAGCAAATTCCTTCATTGCTCGCTGGCATTCTGTTTGCGCCTCAAAGCTACGACCGGGTTTTCTTGATGAGAGACTGGTCTGTTAGTAAACAAAAGGCTCCAAAGCAATGTATAGGAAGCCTACACACAGGCAAGGATGTGGAAATGGTTAAAAAAAGAACCGATCGCGAATTGATAGACACCTGATGAAAAAGGTCAATTTGAAGAGTCCGACGACGTCGGACGTTCCCTGGCTCAGGACAGGAGACAGGCAGCGAAGCGAAAGGTGCCTCCTGGTCAAGGCGACCGCGGCGATCAAAACGCAAGTAACCAGCTTCGGCTAAAGCGGTGAGCGCTTGGAAAGAGATTTCGTTCTTTTGCTACGTTTGTTCCGAACTCTCTGAAACTCGGCATTAAGCATTCGTGCGTAACAAATCAAGCAGAGCTTGTCAGAGGTTCGTGAGGGGCCTTCCCGAATCAGAGCGCCACACGAGGAACAGTTAACGTAAGATTCCGGTTGATCTTTTCGCCGCGAGGAGTAAATCATTTTCTTACTTCCAATCTTTCAACCCACGATTAATTGTCGACCCCGAATCCATTCCTACTAGTGACTTAGTCATATCCATTTTTAGAATGGTTCGCCTCTTGCTATCAAAAGTTGTTCCGGAAAATTGCGCAGACGCTTTATGACGAGAATCGAACAACTTCATCAGAATGGTATCCGCAGAATAGGCAGCCCGAAGCGTGGCTTCCGCTATAAGAGAGCGGACGGAGGAAGGGTCACTGCGGCTGACCTGGAAAGAATTCGTTTATTGGGAATTCCACCGGCGTGGACTGAGGTCGCGATCAACGCCACTCCGGGAGGTAAACTTCAGGCAGTCGGAAAAGATGTTGCCGGACGATGGCAATATCTCTACCACGAAAGTCATGTGCGGGCTCAGGATGTCAAGAAGTTTCGCCGGATAATTAAGTTCGCCGAGTCTCTGCCTGTACTACGAGCCACTATTGGAAGGCAGCTAAGACAGCCGGATCTGGGGAAAGAGCGCGTGCTCGCCTGCATACTTAGGATTCTTTCATCGTGTTTTATGAGGCCGGGAAGCCAGGCGTACGCCAGTGAGAATGGTAGCTATGGCGTCGCCACGCTGCGACCACGACATGTAAAGGTCAAAGGCGACCGAGTGGAATTCGATTTTCCCGGAAAGTCGGGAGTGCGCCAGCAAAGGGAGTTAAAAGATCGTCAGGTAGCGAAGGTAATGAGAGGTTTGCTCAAGTCTCGCGGCGGAGAAGTCTTCAAGTATCAGAATGGCGATGGTCAATTTGTTAACGTTACCAATCGTCATATCAATGAATACGTTAAGGAAGTGATGGGTGAAAAGTTTAGCGCGAAAGACTTTCGCACTTGGGCGGGCACGCTTGTTTGTGCTTGCGCTTTGGCACGTGAAGAAAGCAATGGCGTGGAAAAGCCCGCCTCCAAGAAAAGAATAATAACCGCTGCTCTCAAGGAGACCGCCGAAGTGCTTGGTAACACGCCGGCCGTCTGCCGTTCATCCTACATATGTCCCGAGATCATCAAGAGCTTCGAAAAGGGCAAGACCATTAACGGACACTTCAAGTCGCCTGAGGACTTCATATGTTACCGTGGCCGAAAACTGCATGGCGCGGAGAAAGCGTTGCTGAGGTTTCTGAAGAATAGCTCGAGGTGACGGTCAATCTCTGATTTTGCCTCCGACTCAGATTCCCTTCCGCCTCGCATGGCATCGCGGTTGCCATCATCACTTCATACCGCTTCACGGTGTCTGGATACCGTTCAGGAAGCAGACTGTGCCGGAGTAAATGTGAACGAGATATTACTATTCATCAGACAGACTGAAGTGGAACTAGAACGCTGGAAAGTTTGAGTAGGAGAAAAACTATGCAAGGACCACTACGCGGATTACTTGCCGGAGCGGCAGCCTGGAAATTTGGTGGAGGCTGCATTTCTACAATCCTGATCTTCATCATCGTCTTTTGGGCGCTTGGATATGTGAATTGTTAGCGCCGGCGTGTTTCTTGCGGGCCCAGTACTTGTCCTAAAGGTCTTCTCGGTCCCCATTGGTGTTATAGGACCTATAGAACCCATAAGGACCTATTCCCAATCACTATGAACAAAACCCAGCTCCGGGCGGTCAACACGTTCGTAAGTGTGGGCGCCGAAGAAGTCGCGCTGGGCCTGGGTGAGATTGAGCGGGAGGTTTGCCGCGCGATACATGTCGAAGTAGCCCAGGCTCGAAGACATCGCCAAAACGGGTATTCCCTGTTGCTGAGCCGTGCTGATCGTCTTTCTCCAATTCAACTGAGCCCGCTCAATTTCGGTATCCAGCTGCCGGTCTAACAGCAGGTTGCCAAGCTCAGGCTGCTGCTCGTAGGCCGCTTTGACTTTCTTTAACAAACGAGCACGAATGATGCAGCCGCCCTGCCAAATGCGTGCGACTTCGCTGAGTTTAATGCCCCATCCAAACGAATCCGAGGCTGCTTTGATGAGATTCATTCCCTGCGTGTAGGCACAGATCCGAGATGCGTAGAGCGCGTCACGGATCGCTTCAACTGATTGATGGTTGATTGCGTCAGTGTTTTCGGCAGTCCGAACGCTAACTCGCTTGTTCGCTTCCACACGCTCCTGCTTACGAGCCGAAATATTGCGAGCCACTACCGCCGCATCAATTGTCGGGACCGGCACTCCGAGGTCCATCGCAATTTCACTTGCCCATCTTCCGGTCCCCTTCTGACCGGCCTGATCCAACACCAGATCAACGAGCGGTTTACCAGTCTCGGGATCCTTCACCCGAAGGATACGGGCGGCGATCTCGACCAGGTACGACTCAAGCTCCCATCGATTCCACTCTTCAAAGACTCCGGCAATCTCTTCGGCGCTCTGACCAAAGCCGGTACGCAACAGATCGTACGCTTCGGCGATGAGCTGCATGTCGGCATACTCTATTCCGTTGTGGACCATCTTGACGAAATGACCGGAACCACCCGGACCGATGTAACTGACGCAGGGTCCGTCGGGAACTTTCGCGGCTATCGCCTCCCAAACACCACGGATAGATTCATAGGCATCTCTGTCTCCTCCCGGCATCAAACACGGACCCCAGAGTGCGCCTTCCTCACCGCCTGACGTCCCGGAACCGATCAAGTAAAGCCCCTCTGACTTAAGTTGTTTTTCACGTCGCTCAGTGTCTTTGAAGTGGGAGTTCCCGCCGTCGATGAGGATGTCACCCGGTTCGAGGAAAGGTTTGAAAAGATTGATCGTCCAATCGACAGGATCGCCGGCCTTCACCAGAAGCACAATTTTCCGTGGGCGTTCGAGTGCGCGAGCAAGTTCTTCCGGAGACGCAGCGGACAGAATTCTCTTTCCCTGGGTCTCGCTCGCAAACCGATCTAGAACCTGCTGTTCGCGATCGAAGACCGCGACACCGTAACTATTGCGCTCGATATTGAGGGCCAGGCTTCGGCCCATTACACCAAGACCGATAATTCCAATGTGAGCTTTATCATTTGTCATGCAGTCTGGAATAACCGACGGCTTCGGCAATCAACATTCCCAATCTATGCAATCCACCAATCACATCAACACCAAGGTCCACGCGTATCAGCCGACGCCCTCGCGAGCTCAGGGCGCGAAAATCACCCAGGGCCTGGGCTTGCTTCAGGACGCTGAAACTGTAAGGCTCTCCCGGAATAGGGAAATCGACGCCATCAGGCGCAGTCAGCTGGATAAAGATGCCGGTGTCTGGACCGCCTTTGTGGAGTTGTCCTGTTGAATGAAGAAACCTTGGCCCGTAACCGAGGGTAGTTGCGCACCTGGTCGCATTCCGAAGATAAAGGCGTATGCCACCGAATCCTGTTTCAATCTCAGGCACTTCTTCAATGTATGCCAGCAACGCAATGTAGTCGCCGTGCCTGGCGCTCGCGAAATGCTCTCTCAAAACGGCCGCCAGTGAGCCTGATGACGGTGCCGGCTGAGTTGGGTTGCCCGAATAAATCGAAAGAACTCCATCGCTGACCAGGGCAGGCTGTTGCGGAAGGTCGCCTTTTTTGCTGAACTGTTCAAGCAACTCTTTTGTGGCATCCTTCGACTCCTGGACGTTTGGTTGATCGAAAGGATTGATCTCAAGCCGCCAACCGGCAACTGCTGTCGCGAACTCCCAAAGAAAAAATTCCTCACCAAGGTCGTAGGTATCTTCGAGTTTCCGATAGACAACCGGATGGCCCGCGGCCTCGAGGTCTTCGAGATTGGTTTTTGTTTCGTCGTCTATGTCGCCAACGGAAATCGAAACAAAGATTCGATCGTCGCCATAACCTTCTGGCGGCCCGAGCACTTCCTGGTTGACCGGGAGAATTCCCTTCCCCTCCTTGCCAGTGCTCTCCGCAACCAGTTGTTCAATCCAGAGACCAAGCGCGTCGATTGTTAAATCGGTCACGATGGTGAGTTTGTCGCGGCCAGCCTTCGCACACTCGCCAATGATTGCTCCCAACCGAGTCCCTGGATTGCCGTGTATTGCGTCTTTGATTGAGCATGCCTGGATCATTTGTTGTGCACGATCCAGAAGTTTCTTGATGTCCAGTCCCATCAACGCAGCCGGCACCAGGCCAAAGTAAGAAAGCGCTGAGTAGCGTCCGCCAATATCTGGTGGATTGAGAAATATGCGTCGGAACTGATCTGCGGTCGCCATCTCGACCATCCGCGTACCTGGATCGGTGATGGCGAGGAACGAATTTCCGGGATTCGGCTTTCTTTGTCGAACCTGTTCGTACCAGTACTTGTAAAAGACGAGCGGTTCAGTGGTCGTACCGGATTTTGAAGCGATGATGAAAAGACAGCGTTCGATCTCGATCTGTCGGGCAAATGACGCCAGCACATCCGGATCAGTTGAGTCGAGTACGAGCAACCGCGGATATCCGGGTTGTGTGCCGAATGTCTGGCGCAACACTTCCGGACACAAAGACGAGCCACCCATTCCGCAGAGCATGACTGACTCGAACTCCCCTGAATCGCGAATCTGTTCTCCAAAGCTCATGAGATCGTCTGCGACATCGCGCATCGCTGTCGGAACCGTCAGCCAGCCCAGCGAGTTGCTGATGATTCGCTGATGTGCCTCTTCGGATTTCCAGACCGAAGCGTCCTTTTGCCAGATCCGTGCGACGACGTTCTGCTGCTCGACTTGCGACAAGGCTTCGTTCACAGCGTCAAGATGGTTTCCGAGCGATGCTTTCAGTGCGTCAGGTTCCATTCACCTTGCCCCGATAAAGACCACGCCTTAATTCTAAGTATCGTTTGGGAGTCCGCAGTCTATCACGACCACGACTCACGCTGACCGGATAGGTTGCCAGACTCACAAACGTAGAGACTACTCGTGCGTGGGCTGTGGGTCAGTTTCAATCAGAGCATCGATTCCTTAACGCAGGACGAAAGGACGATCCACTAAACCACACGAACCTGCACGAAATAGGTCGGTGTTTTGTGATGCTTCGTGTTAGTTCGTGGATCGTAGCTGACCATCGAAACAAGGAGCCTTCAAAACTACACATTACCTCGTTCGGGAGTCGCCTTAACTTTTCACTAACCTTGTAATAGAGTTTTCCAAGGCATAAAGATGAGCACCATGACCAATCCCAAGCGCGCGCTAATCGTCGTCGATGTACAGAACGACTTCTGCCCCGGCGGTACACTGGCGGTAGCCAATGGCGATCAAGTGGTGGCGCCGCTCAATAAGCAGATCGAGGAGTTTCTCGAGCGAGGTGAGCCGGTCTTCAAGAGCCGCGACTGGCATTCACCTCATACGAAACACTTCGCGGATTATGGTGGCACGTGGCCTGTGCATTGTGTTCAGAACACCAAAGGCGCGGAATTCCATCCCGACCTACTTGACGACATACATATCAGGGTGATCTCAAAAGGCCTGGGAGATACCGATTGTTATTCCGCGTTCGACGAAACGGATCTTGACTTGCAGTTGCGCCGGCTCGGAATCGACGAACTTTGGGTGGGTGGTTTGGCGACGGATTATTGTGTGAAGCATACCGTACTCGATGCACTCCGAAAGGGCTACAAAGTGAAGGCCATGGCGGATACAATGCGCGCGGTAGAAATCAATCCTGGAGACGGCGCGCGTGCAATTGAAGAGATGCGTGCCGCTGGGGCTGAAATTCTTAACGACAAAGAACCGCCTGACATACAATTGACCGACCAACAGTTGAACACCGCAATCAAGGCTCACATCAAGGACATCGATCGCAGTATGATTAGGGAAAATCTTAAGCTTACTGTGAGCGATCGGTTTCAACAATTAATGGCTTTGCAGGAGTTTGCCAGCGAGCTTAGCGAAGCGGGACAAGAGGCGGGCCTTCAATGACGGACTACCGGAAGATGCTCGATCTGCTCGTTTCCGGAGAAGTCAGATTTATTATCGTCGGCGGGGCTGCTGCTACGGCACATGGTTCAGCCCGGCTCACGCAAGACCTGGACATTGTTTACTCGCGCAGCAGCGAAAACATCAAACGTCTCGTTGAAGTCCTAAGCCCGCTTGAGCCTCGGCTACGCGGAGCACCCGACGACTTGCCGTTTATCTGGGACGTGGAAACAGTTACGCGCGGACTGAATTTCACCCTGTCCACGTCCGCTGGATGGCTGGACCTTTTTGGTGAAATACCTTTTGGTGGCAGCTATGAGCAAATGCTTGCCGATAGCGTCGACGTGAACATCTTTGGAAACAAGTGTTTGTGTCTGGGGTTGAGGCGACTCATCGAGATAAAGCGGGCCACGGCACGACCGAAGGATCTCGAGGTGATCGCCGAACTGCAGGTAATAGTTGAAGAGCAGGCAAAGTGACGAGTTACTGGCCGATGAGTGATAAGAGATGTGAACCTGAAGCATGGGCACCTTAAATATCGATCGTTACCACGCAGCCATGGGCGACGCGTCTTACAAGGACGCAACGCGGTTGCACGACAAGCTCTTAAGTGACGCCCAGGCCACGTTCTATGTCACACAGCGCAAACTGCCGTTTGCTCCCTGCCTGGGTCATGAACGGCTTGTGCGACTGTTGATTGATAGTCAAATCGATCGGCCACGCCTGAGATTTCTGGAACAGGATCGGGGCGGGCTCAAACTCTTCGCCAAGGCGATTGAAGACATGCAGTTCGTGGGCTCGGTTCGTACGGTGCGCAGTGGAACGATTGTGTTCGCCAATCAGCCGTTCGCGGATATCACCGGTGCCTTCGGCCTCACTCAGGCGCAGGAGATCAAGTTTGAACACGCGTTCGACTTGCCGATGACCACCGCCAGCACGGCGATGCAGTTCCGCATGGCCGCAGGCGAGAAACGGTGGCTATCGGACTTTTCTCTGCGGCGAAATGGCGACATCGAGCGAGCGGTCGACATTGCAACCTACGCCTTTATTGGAGGCTTCAACGACACCTCCAACATGGAAGCCGCTCATCGGCTCGACATCCCTGCAGTCGGAACTGAAGCCCACTACTGGCAACAGTCATACATCGAGTTTCTGTATCAACCCGAAATTGAGTCGCGCACCGGGAAGCCAAAACATTTCGAGCAGGTGGCGTTTGAACGTTGGCTGGATGCGAATCCAAACGGCACCACCCTGCTCCTGGACACAGTTGACGTTTACATGGGCGCAGTCCACGCCGCCATGGCCGCTACATCGACTGATGCGAGGCGGCATGCCTTCAAGGGATTTCGGGTTGACTCAGGAGATCTTGCAGAGCTCGGCGCCTGGTGCTTGCGCTTCTTTGAAGCTAACGGACTTCCGGGCCTGCGAGCTAATCTAACTGGTGACCTTGACGTCCCAAAGGTCAAAAAGATTGTTGAGGGATTTCCAGAAGTTGCCGGCTTCGGTATCGGAACCAAATTGTCGAGCGAAGTCCCTGCCGTCGCCGGCGTCATCTTCAAGCAATGTTTGATCGAGGGACGTCCAACCGTGAAGGCCTCAAACTCCGTCGGGAAAACCACCTTGCCGGGTCGGTTGCAACTCTTTCGCGGTACAGACGCAAACGGAAGCTTCGTCGCCGATGTCACCGGGCTCGACGATGAGGAAATTGAGATCCAGGGCGCGACTCGCGTCGACCGGTTGCTGGTTCCATTCTGGGAGAATGGACAACATTCGCCGATCCCTTCGATCACAAAACAAAAGGCGATGGTCGAGGACCAGCGGAGTCGTTTTCTCGACATCAAAAACTACCCGTGTAGCCTCAGCGACCGTTTGCGCAAACTCCGTGACGACCTCACTGCGCAAATTCGCGCCGACAACTCTGGTTGGGAAGAGGTCTTGAAGATGACCGAGGAGCTTTCGGCCGAAGTTCCGAAGTAGCACGGGGCTACTGCGATCGACCTACGCAATGGGTTCAGGAACCCCTCGCCGGTTCCAGGTGTCTAAAGCTTCGATGAATGAGAAAAAAAAAACTTCTCCAGACTGCTGACCATAAAGCACAGCCACTGGGCCGTCCTGGTCGTTGTATTTCTAGTAGTTGGCTTCTTAGGTTTCGTTTTCTACTCAAATGAGCTTTACAACGCCTATGTTCGAGCTTACGTAGGTCCCAGAGTTCAACAGAGGTTCGGCTTCAAAATGGATCGTCAGCGGATGCACTACCAGCGGAGGCAAGAGCTGGATGTTTTTGTCATTACGGCTGTGGATCCGACAGGCGTTTTGGCAAAAGCGGGGGTCCGCAATGATGAGGTTCCGGTACTCTCGTTCCACATTACCGACGTGGCGTTCTATCAGATGCTCGAGCAAAGCGAAAAAGCAGCAACTGAGATTTATCTGATTAATCGAGATGAATATCAGAAACTGTTGGAGAATGGGGATCTGGCGGTGCGCGATCGTGGACATAGAGTTCTTATTCCCAAGCAAGGGCATTGATGCTGAGTAATAATCCAGTGACTGAAAGGCAACAGCTCGCTCAATCGGGGTTGATAGCTATGAGAGCAGAAGATTGGTGCGCGCTGGCGCTCCGAGTGGTTGGAGTTGTCGCCTTTCTTTATGGAATGGCCTATTTGTTAGAGTCGCTTTTATCTCGACTTGGCTACTCCAATTATCCGGAACCCAGCCCAAGTTACTATGTGATTTTCGGTATCGCTTACTGCGTGGTCGGAGCATATCTTGTGCGCGGCGCCCCTCTAATTGTCGGTTATGCGTATCCCATTGCCGAAGACGACGATGAGGAGATCGAGGTTGAGAAAGAGAACCGGTGACCCGGAAGAAGAGATGCGGCCTCAGGACGATAAGTAGGTTCTCGGAACTTTCATGAGCCGTGCTCTGATCTGAGGCACGCGCATTAAGATGAATCTGCGTCACTCAATTCTCGCGGTGACGCTCCTCCGACTCAGGGGTGCCAACCTATCCTCAAGTCGCACGCACGTCGGCGCTTCACTGCCAGTAATTATCCTCCAGCCGTGATTGCCGTAGCACCACCAAACCCACTTCGGACCACTCTGGCAACGTAACTCGCTTGATTCGGCTCGGTGCGAAAGTTGCCAACGCTTTGGGTGCAGTTCCATCCTGTCAAAGGAGCTACACCCGATGTTAAAGCGACTCTTATCCGTTGTTCTCACTTCTGCGTTACTCACCCTGATACCTCATAGCGCTGTCTATTCCCAAACACAAAACGACGATGACCTGGTCCAAGCTGCGAAAGTGAGAAAGCGAATCATCAAACACGGAATCGGCAAGAAGGCCAGGATTGAAGTCAAGCTAAAAGACAAACGTCGGATCAAGGGGTACACCGGCGGAATTGCGGAAGATCATTTTGTGCTAGTAAATGGCAAAAACAGCGAGGTGGTAACTGTTCCTTATTCGCAGGTGGAAGAGTTGAAAACTAAAAGGCCTTCCGCACTTATTCCTCTCGCAATTCTCGGCGGCACTCTCGGCGGCATAATGCTGCTGGTAGCCTTGTCGCTGCGTGGCTCATGAGTTCCACGCGCTTCGCGTATACTCTGGCGGATTCGCAAATTCAACCCGACCCAGGGGGTTAAGGTAATGAACAATCGTGCAAGCGGAACCTTTGAGGTCAAGCTAACTCCGCAGATGTCGGAGGATGAATCAACCGTTAGTCGGATGTCGATCGCCAAGCAGTTTCAAGGCGATCTCGAAGGTATCAGCCAGGGTCAAATGCTCGCCGTGGCCACCGCGGTCCAAGGTCCGGCAGGCTATGTCGCGATGGAACAAGTTTCAGGAAAGCTTAACGGACGCAACGGTGCGTTTGCCCTTCAGCACAGTGGAACCATGACGCGGGGCGCTCCCGAGTTGAGCGTGACTGTTGTGCCCGACTCTGGCACAGACCAACTCGTGGGCCTCTCCGGACGTATGACAATCCAGATTGCTGACGGAAATCACTACTACGAATTTGACTACACGCTCGAAGAGGCCAGTTAACCTCCACCACGAATAATGAGCGCTTCGGAAACTGCGAACACTTTAGCGCGGGGGATCGACCTAACCAATTTTGTCCTCCTTTGCGTCTTTGATGCGTCTTTGCGCCTTGGCGGGAAACTGCCTTTTCTGGTAATCCGAGAAATTGGACATAGCCCGTAAGGCAACCCTTCTCCACGGGCACGCCACAAAGACGCATCTTGCTAAAGCAATGAACTCTCCTACCCCCGAAGACGCTCCGAAAGCGTCCAATGCTCTCCGCACGATCCTTCTGGCTGGTTTTATCGCCGGAACCCTGGACATCGCCGCCGCCGCAATCACTACTATTTTGCGCGGAGGCAGGCCCGTTCGGATGCTGCAGTTTATTGCGGGAGGAGTCCTCGGACGGTCGTCTTTGGATGGTGGTTTGAAGACCGCGAGTTTGGGGCTGTTGCTGCACTACGTCATCGCTTTCACGTGGACAATCATCTTCTACCTCGCGAGTCAAAGACTCACGTTCCTGGTCCAACGACCGATCATCTCGGGCCTGCTCTACGGCATTGTGGTTTATCTCATCATGAATCTAATCGTTTTGCCGCTTTCGGCCTTGCATGCCAAACCGACCTTTAGTGCTTCGTCGCTGATCGGCGTCGGGATACTGATGTTCTGCATCGGGTTGCCGATCGCGTTGATCGTGGGGCGCTATTCGAAGACGACATAGTAATAAGACCTTCAATTACACTAACTGCGAGACGCCAACCAATGTCCGACATGCTTTAGCTTGTCGTGAACTCTCGCAACGCTAAAGCCCCAAAGACCAACAAGCGATCCACGAAATCACACGAACCAACACGAAAGAATATTTTCGTGGTGTTTCCTGTGATTTCGTGGAATCGTTCGTTTCCCAGCCAGCTTATTAGGCTTTCAGGAGAGTAGGTACATGAATGCCCAATCAAGGCTGCCCGAATTTTCGTAGATTCGGAGAATCCACCAAATCTCAGGTATACTTTCCCTCGATCCCCGCATCACTACTACTAAGACGGAGTTCAATCGAATGCGATTCTTAATCATCCTTGCTTTGGTGCTTTGTGTGCCGATACTTGGCTTGGCACAAGAGAAATCCCGGAAGATTTTTCCTTACAACTACACCATCGACGATCTTCCGAACGGCCTTCGTTTAATAACCGTGCCGACGGATTATCCGAATTTGGTGGCCCTCTACATCGTGGTGCAGACGGGCTCGCGCAACGAGATCGAGTCGGGTAAGAGCGGATTCGCGCACTTTTTCGAACACATGATGTTTCGCGGCAGCGAAAACTACACCGCCGATCAGCGCGAGGCGATTTTCAAACGCGCCGGCGCTGAAACTAACGCCTACACTTCGGACGACCGTACCGTATATCACGCCACTTTTTCGAAAGATGATCTTGACGAGATCATGAAGATGGAAGCGGATCGCTTCCTCCGCCTGAAATACGCTCTGCCGCAGTTTCAGACCGAGGCGCTGGCGGTAAAAGGCGAGTATGACAAGAATAGCGCGAACCCATTTTCGAAGCTTTACGAAGTGCTGCGCGAGACTGCTTTCAAAACTCACACTTACTCGCACACGACCATGGGCTATATCAAAGACATTCAGGATATGCCCAATCAGTTTGAGTACAGTCAGGAATTCTTCAAACGGTTCTACCGCCCCGAATACTCAACCGTCGTGCTGGTAGGCGATGTCACGCGCCAACGTGCTCTCGACCTTACGAAGGCCTACTTTGGGGAATGGAAGCGCGGAAATTACACGGCCAATATTCCGGCTGAGCCTAAGCAAACCGAGGCGCGGTCGGCAACTGTTGATTGGCCCTCCCCGACCTTGCCAATAGTTGCGGTCGCGTTCCGCGGTCCGGCCTACTCAGATGTGGAGAAAGATAAGTTTGCCCTGGACCTCCTGGCCCAGGTCGCTTTTGGCGAGAACTCCGACCTTTACCAAAAGCTGGTGTTGAAGGAACAGAAGGTCGACATCCTCGGGCCGGATTTCAGCAATCAGATGGATCCGGAGTTGTTTGTGACCCTGGCGCGGGTAAAGGATCCGAAAGACATCGATTATGTTCGCGATCAAATCCTGGCTACGTTCAAGCGGTATACGACGGAATTAATTCCCGACGCAAAGCTAAGCGCGACGAGGTCCCGGATGCGTTACAGCTTCGCCATGGCGATGGACAGCTCAGACGCCATTGCTTCGACACTGGCGCCGTTCATTTCGCTGCGCAGGTCGCCGGAGACAATTGACAAGCTGGCGGCGCTTATGGAGACCATCACGGCGCAGGACGTCCGCGATACTGCGGCGAAATACTTCCGCGATGAGAGCCGCACGATAGTTACCCTGGCAACGAAAGCCAAAGAGTCTGCTAAGAAGGAAAACAAGGAGGGCACAAACTAATGAGACGATCCAGTTTAGTCATCTTCATCTCGCTTGCACTCCTGACGCCTTTGCTGGCCTTTGGTAGTTCACACAAATCCATGTCAATGAAGATTGCCGATGTTCTGATACCGAATCGTTCACCATTGGTGACGTTCCGAATTGTTTTCATGACCGGTGCTGCGGCCGACCCAAAAGGACAAGAAGGTGTGGCAGCTCTGACGGCAGCGATGCTCTCGCAAGGCGGCACCGCCAAGATGTCGTACGAACAGATCGTCGAGGCCATGTATCCGATGGCCACGGGATTCGGATCCCAAATAGACAAAGAAATGACGGTCTTTACCGGCACCACGCATATCGACAACCTCGACAAGTATTACGGACTGATCAGTCAGATGCTGTTGGATCCGGGTTTTAGGGCCGACGACTTCACGCGGTTGCGCACAGACGCCATCAACTTCCTGAAAGTCTCCTTGCGCGAAAGTAACGACGAAGAACTCGGCAAGGAGTATCTCTACAACGTTATCTACGACGGTCACCCGTACGAGCATCACAACATCGGTACGGTCAGCTCACTTGAAAAACTGACGGTCGACGACGTGCGCGCGTTCTACAAAGCAAACTACACGCAGGCCAACGTACTGCTGGGTCTGGCCGGTGGATATCCAAAAGAGTTGCCGCCAAAAATCGAAGCCGACTTCGCCAAGCTACCGGCCGGGCACTCAACGAAGCCGAAGTTTGAGACTCCCAAGCTGGCAGCAGGAATGAAGATCTCGCTCATCAAGCGCGAGACCCGGGCCACAGCTCTGTCGCTTGGTTTTCCGATTGACGTGACGCGTTCCGCAAGAGACTGGCCGGCTTTGGCCGTGGTAGCTTCCTATTTTGGGCAGCATCGATCGAGCAACAGTTACCTCTATCAAAAACTCCGCGAGTCGAGAGGACTCAATTACGGCGATTACGCTTACGTCGAATACTTCCCGCGTGGCATGTTCCAATTCACCCCGGATCCCAACCAGGGACGCGCGACCCAGATCTTTCAGATCTGGATCCGTCCAGTGGTGCCGGAGAATGGACACTTCGTGTTGCGGGCAGCGCTTTACGAATACGACAAGCTGGTGCGCGAGGGAATGTCGAAAGAAACGTTTGAGGCCACGCGCGAGTTTCTGATGAAGTACAACAACATCCTGACGCAGACGCAGGACGCTCAACTCGGATATGCCATCGATAGTCGTTACTACAACATTCCGGATTACGTGACCTACATGCGTGAGCAGTTGGGGAAACTAACACTGGAAGATGTCAACAATGCCATTCGCAAACATCTGAAGTCTGATGCGATGCGGATTGTGATCATCACCAAGGATGCAGAAGGCTTGCGCGACGCGATCGTCGGCAATCGGCCGTCACCCATCACCTACAATTCGCCGAAACCCAAAGAGATTACTGACGAGGACAAGGTGATCGAGACTTACAAGGTGACGGTGAAGCCGGAGGATGTGGTGATAGTTCCGGTGGATAAGGTGTTTCAGTAGCTGAGGCTATCGGGCATTCAAAGTTGAGCGGGGGCGCGCTACGCTTGCCCCCTTCCCCACACAAGCTTGTGAGAGTTCAAATGTTCAATCGCTAGCTTCGTAACCTGTGAGGTTAATCGAACCAGTTCAAGTTACAGAAGCTTGTGTTGGGAAGGGGGCAAGCGAAGCGCGCCCCCGCTAAAGATCCGACACGATTTCCAAGAGAACAGCTGAACTCTTTCTAATCCCCACTCGCACTTGCCCGCACGCGCTCCTCATCACTTTCGCGTGCAGAACGGTCTTCCGCCGACTCGTCAACCGGAACTCCTCGTCGAGGCTTCTTGAAGATCCCACGAATTCGACTGAAGACCCCTGAGGTCGCCTGCGCCAACCTTCGCGCGCGCGAAGTTGCTCTAAGATCATCGAGCAATGAGTACGCCACCGGCGTCGCGATAAGGGTCAGCAACAGAGACAAGGTTTGCCCGCCGATAACCACGATAGCAATCGACCGACGCTCCTCTGCGCCAGGACCAGTACCTAATGCGAGCGGCAGCATGCCGGCCACCAAAGCGAGAGTGGTCATCAAGATGGGCCGCAAGCGATCTCGATTTCCCTGCATGATGGCTTCGTAACGCTCGATGCCCCGGGCCCGCAAACTGTTCATGTGATCGATCTGCAGGATGGCGTTCTTCTTAACCACGCCGAACAGCACGAGTATGCCCAAAGCAGAATAAAGGTTAAGCGTATCGCCGGTGGCCCAAAGCGAGAGCAATGCGAAGGGAACCGAAAGCGGCAAACTCAGTAGAATCGTTATCGGGTGAATCGTACTCTCAAACTGAGAAGCCAGAATCATGTACATGAAAATGATCGACAGGATGAAGGCCCAGACGAACTCCGTAAACGTCCGCTCAAGCTCACGGGCTCTGCCCGAGACTGTTGTGGTGTACGCTGCTGGAAGATTCATGTCGGCAACGGCTCCACGGAGAGCTTCGATCCGATCTGCAAGCGCATAACCCGGAGCTACTGAAGCGCGCACCGACACCTGCCGTTCTCGATCCAGTCGGTCAATGCGGGACGGGCTGGTCTCTCGCGTGATCTTCACCAGATTGTCGAGTCGTACCAGGCCGCTACGCGACGAAGGAACATATAAGCGTTCGATGCCGCCGATGTCATTGCGTTCGCCCTGCGTCAGGCGCAACTGCACATCGTAAGTTTCGTTTACCTGTTCATCTCTGAAACGCGAGGCTTCTTCATCTCCGCCAACCATCACTCGAAGGCTGGTGGCAATGTCGGATGTGTCTACACCCAGGTCAGCCGCTCGTGCGCGGTCGATTGAAACTCGCAGCTCAGGCTTGTTGAGTTTCAGCGAGGTATCGGCGTCGACAATGCCGCCCAGCTTTTCGGATCGCTGCACGAGTTCGTCGGCATAATCTGACAACGCCTGAATCTCCGGACCTCGAAATACAAAGTCGATATCAAACCGGCCGCCGGCGCCGAAATTGAACGAAGGCGCGTTGCGCACGCCAGCCCGCATCGGAGCAAATTTCCTGAGCCGGCTGCGAACCTCCTGCATTACGTCCTGCTGGCTGTAGTTTCCACGAAAGGCGTTGAAAGGATTTCCTTTCGTGGTTTCGGTCCACAAGCGCCCGAATGAAAGAGTCCGCTCCTCGTGAGGCGCAATACGAACGTATGCCCGTCCCTGATTAAGTCCGCCCAGAAACCCTCCGCCGGCGTTTGAAAGCACCAGACGCACGCCAGGGGTCGCGAGGATCTCTTTCTCAATGGCCGTCATACTCTCGTTCATCACCGCGAGATTGGCGCCCTCGGGACCATTGATGTTCACTTCAAACTCAGCCTCGTCAACGTTGGTCGGAATGAATTCCTGTTTGACTGATCGGTAGAGCGGAACACTCGAGAAGATCACAACCAGCGCGACCACCGAGACGGCTAGCCGGTGACGCATGGCAAACGAAAGCATTCGCGAGTAAGCAGCATCGATCCACCTGTAGAACCCGCGACGGGATGAGGGTGCGCCGTGACCGCCCTTGGCATCATCGACGCGAATCAAACGCGAACTCATCATCGGCGTCAACGTGAATGAAACCAGCAAGCTCACCAGGATGGCGACGGCAGCAGTGATGCCAAACTGATAGAGAAAGCGCCCGGAGATAGACGACATGAAGGAGACCGGCAGGAAAATGACCACCAGCGACAGGGTGGTCGCCAGAACCGCGAGACCAATGTCTCTGGTGGCCTCCTTCGCCGCTTCCTTCGCGCCCATGCGCTTTTCTTCAATGAAGCGAAAGATGTTTTCCAGGACCACAATGGCATCGTCGATAACCACGCCGACCATCAGCACCAGGGCCAGCATAGTCACGCTGTTAAGCGTGAAATCGAGGATCCGCATCATCCCGAAAGTGGAGATCACCGAGCATGGAATGGCCACGGCCGCAATCAGAGTCGAGCGCCAGGAACGCATGAAGAAGAACACGACCAGGCTCGCGAGGATGCTGCCCATAATCAGGTGCTTTTGGATCTCATGCAGAGCCGATTCGATATAACGCGATTGGTCGCGGATGATTTCCAGGTTGACGTCAGTGGGAAGCTGAGAGGCCACGCGCGGGAGTTCTCTTTTTACTCCGGCAATGACCTCGATCGTGTTAGCTCCCGACTGACGCCGAATTTCCAACGAGACCGTTGGCACGCCGTTCAGCCGCGTAACCGATCGCTGCTCCTTGGTTCCATCTTCGACTCGACCGACGTCGCGCAGGCGCACTGGCGACCCGTTGATGTTGGCGATGACCAGGTCTTCAAACGAGCGGGCGTCTACGTAACGACCCAGTGTGCGCAGCACCAACTCTTCGCGCCCGGTGTCCACGTTTCCGCCCGGCACGTCTGCGTTCTGGCGCGACAGGGCTTCCCGCACGGCAGTAATCGGAATCTGATAGGCGGCCAGTCGTTCCGCATCGATCCAAACATTAATTGCGCGTTGCAAGCCACCTTCAACCCGCACCTCGCCGACCCCGGCCACGCGCTCGAGCTGCACGCGCACTGTCTTATCGGCCAGTTCGGTAAGTTCACGAATGGATCTGTCGGCGGTAAGCGCGATCGTGATAACCGGCGTGCTGTCGTTATCAAACTTTTGAACTACCGGCGGGGTGGCGTCATCGGGAAGACTTCGCCCCAGCGTGCTCACGCGGTCGCGAACGTCCTGAGCGGCGGTTTCAAGATTGCGGTCGAGTTTGAAGGTGGCGATAACAAACGACGAGCCTTGACCGGAGATTGAGCGAAGCTCATCAATCCCATCGACAGTATTTACAACCTCTTCGATCTGTTGGGTGATGAGAGATTCGACCTCTTCGGGAGCCCCTCCTGGCAGTCCGGTGCGGACGCTAACAGTCGGAAGATCCACGGAGGGAAACCGATCCACGCCCAGTCGGAAGAAACTGGCTGCGCCGACCACGACGAGCGAAAGCACGATCATCGTGGCGAAGACCGGCCGGCGTATACAGATTTCAGCAAGTTTTTGCATTTCAGATCTTTGGAGTGCGCTGACCTGTCAGCGCTTTGGTCATCAGCGACCTGTCGCTGCCTGGTCTGCGAGCCCATTGTGTCGGCAGGGGCGCCAAGTCGCCCAATACCAAAGCGACGACAGGTCGTCGCACTCCAAATTACCTACTCCACTACTTCGACCGGTTGTCCTGATTGCAGGTTGCCTGGATCGACAATCACCTTTTCACCAACGTTTACCCCGGCAACAATCTCAGTCCATTCGCCATTGCGGCGGCCCGTGGTCACGGGCTTTTCCAGTGCCTTGCCGTTCTGCACCACAATGACTTTTTCGATGCCCGCAAACGTGACAATCGCCTTACTCGGCACTGTCACCGCCATCTTGGCGTCGTCAGTCACTATCTCGGCGTGGGCGAACGACCCCGGCCTCAGTTTTCCATTATTCCGTACGTCTGCTTCAACTAACAGCATCCGACTCTGCTGAGCAATAACCGGACTGAGACGCTTGATCTGCCCGAGGTAAATATTTGTGTCGCCTTCAATAGTCACGCGCACGTTTTGACCTGAACGCACATTGCGAGCTTCGCGCTCAGGAACCTCGGCCCTGAGCCTTAGTGGATCCATCCGCACGATATTTACGACCGGTGCCCCTGCTGCAAGATACTCACCGACGCTGGCTCGTTTCTCCTGAACGATTCCATCAAGGGGCGAGTAAACCGACGTGTCAGCCAGTTGCTGGCGCGCGAGCGACAACTCGGAGCGCCGCTGCGCCAACAGTGCCTGGCGATTACGAATCTCTTCGATAGCGTCCTGGAACCGGCTTAGCGCGACCTTATAGGCCGCCTCCGCGGAATCGAATTCCGACCTCGCCACCACACCTTGTTCGACAAGTTTAGCCGCGCGCTCCCGACTAGCACGTAACTCATCGAGAACAGCTCTAGCCTGCCTTACCGTTCCAGTCTGTTCCGGATCGACTTTGTCATCCCTTCCGTCAGGCGATAAACCGAGGCGAGCTCGGGCCTGAGCGAGTGCTGCTTCGGCTTGTTCCACACGCAGGTTGTAATCCTGCTGCTCAAGCTGCGCGATAACTTGTCCGCGGCGCACGACACTTCCCAAATCAACCGCGATGGTCCGCAGCCGCCCCGGCACTTTCACGCTCGCAGTTGTCTCATCGTATGCCGCCAGCGTTCCATTCACTGTTACCGCTTCACCAAACGGTGTCTCTTCTACTTGAGCGGTCTTTACCTGTCGCGCAGCTTTCGCCTCACCTCCACGGTTTTGGCGAGAACCGGCCGGGTAATCACTCTTGCAAGCCGGAAACAGAAGAAAGCTGACCAGGAACACACCAGGAAGCAGCGTAGGACGGAATGGAAGAGACTTTACAGAACTGTTGGATTCGCGGGTCATGACGGAAACTCAAAAAACAAACCTTCTAAAACGTTCTCGCCCATAGAGTTCCTTGTGCGTCGACTGGCGTAGTTTAGCATGCGTCCAACAGAGCCAATAGGGGCACGCTCTCCCGTGCCCCTAACAGTGCAAAAGTCTATTTGACCCGACCGGTTGTGCGCCTTGGTGAGCTTCGACTTCGGCGACCGATGCTCAAGAACCGTGAATGACTCAACGCACAGAACCGCTTGCGGTAGCCAGCGGAGGCTAAGCTCAAGATCGGTTGTTAACCTGAACAAATAGGCTACAGGTCACAGCGCGTCCAATACCGGCTCGGATTGAGCATAGCATCCGCTGGCTACCGCAAGCGGTTCTGGTGTTGAGCGAGACCTAATCTTCCTCACACGAGGCGGCCCAGACGAAGCGCCGCATCAAATGGATAGTAAAATTCTAGTCGCTACTAAAACTCTTCCGCAGCAGGTATGACATCTTTATGAAGAATGTCCTGCTATTGCGTCTGAACCCTGGCACAAGATCTCTGGTGAACGGATGCAGGCTATCGTAGTTCATATCGTCGTTGTATCCGCCGTAGAACGACGTTCCCGGACTGGGCGTCCAGCCAGCGAGGAACTGCGCCCTGACGCGAGAATTGAGCGTGTTGTAGTCGATAATCGCCCGCGCGAAAGTCGCCTTGGTAAACTGGTACGTGCCTCGCCAGGTAAGAATGTTGACATCGAACGCAACCAACCCGGTATCGTTGCGCACCAATCGCTGCTTGTTCAGACTTATCGACGTACGAAACTCGTTGGTCGGAATAAATGTAATTCCACCATTGACCTGCAACAGATTTCCGCGGCCCGGATCCTGAGGCGCGAAACAAACATCAGCCGGTCGGAAATTAGGATCATTGTTTCTGTTGGTGCACAATCCCGCAGCTTCGGCCGCGCGCGCGGCGATTGCCGGCGGACTAATTCGCGGATACTTCGGCAGACTTCCAAAGTCGAGATCAAAGTGCCCAAAGCGATAGGTAACCTGTCCGTTGAACTGAACCTTCTTGTTGTATTGAGAACCGAAAAAACTCGAGATGTGCTGTTTATTCGATGAACGCTCGTTGTCCGGGCCGAAGAAGGTACATTTGTTCGTCCCACCGAACGGATTACAGGTCCTTGCTTCCCGCGTTGGTCCGAATTCGCGATCAAACAATCGCTCGTAGCCAGGTTCCCACCAGACACCAAGGTAGGTACTACGCGGCAAACTCAACTCGATCAGATTTTCTGCTTCCCAGGCATAGATTCTTCCCTGCCAGTCGTAATCGATGTGAGTGAAATTGTGGATGTGATATGAAATCAGCTTGTTCTTCGGCTTGGGATCGGAGTTGTAACGCAAGAACCCATAGTTGAAGTTTGAGTTAGTTCGTTGAAAGAACCCGACGTCTGCACGATAGTCTTGCGTAAAACCGTCGGCGCCAAATTCGTAACCCCAATTTCTCCCGGACACGGTGTAGTTAGTCGTGTATCCGAATCCGTTCCCCGTGCGGTATCGATTCACACCGTCATCGGGATCGAAGAAGAAGTTTCTCGAGGTAGTGCCCAGCGTTTGGAAAGTGAAGGTCGTTTGCTTATCAAGTTTGAAACGCCCATCCACTGAAAACAATTGATTGTGCTTTTCGATGAAGTTGTAGCTGGTGGCAAGGATGCCGAGACTATTCTCTTTTCCTACGTCGCGTTTAAGACGCAATACCCCGATGTAAGCGTTCTTGTCCACAAAGCGTTCGGCATTACAAATCTCGCGCGGATTGAGTGCCCTGCGATCCCGACACATGTTGAGCGATCCGCGGTCGTCGGCACTTAAGTTTCCCGGACCATTATCACTCGCGGCCATGAGGCCGAAACTATTACGACCCAACTTGCCGGTGGTCTTCACGGCGAGGTCGGGATCCACAATCGCGCGAGTATGTACCGCAGTAATAGGTGTTCGGAAGATGTCGATACCTTCGAGAAAGAACGGTCGCTTTTCCGGAAAGAAGATCGGGAAACGTTGATTGGCAGTGACTACCAGCTGATCAGCTTCCACCTGGGCGAAGTCTGGATTGATTGCCAGATCTATCGTCATGCCAGGGTTGGGAATGAACTTCGCGGTCAGACCCGGGTCAAATCTAACTGGCTCGTTAAGAATCCTTCCCGGGTCAACTGCGGCTGCGGCCGTGTTGGGGAAAACGCCAAAAGAGCGAACAAATCTACCATCCTGCGACAGCGTCAAGCTGGGTATTAGCTCGAGCGTTCGCTCAGCCAGGATCCCATCGAGGCCTGTCAGGTGCCCAGCCTGATTCAAGTTCCCATCTATGCTGCGTGAAAACGGCATCCAGGAGTCAAGCTCTCTATTGAATCTTTGGATGCGACGGAAAAAATGCGCGCCCCAAAGCTTGCCTTTGCCTGCCTCGTAGCGGATCGACTTAAACGGGATGGCAATCTCAACGATATAACCCGTCTCACTGATGACGCCTTTCGAGTCCATAAGGATGTCGACACTCATGTCTTCCCCGCGACCTTCAGTCAACACACCGTCGCCCTGAATGCCCAGCGGATTGAAGAACATCTCGAATGCTTTGCGCTTGTCGTTGAAAGTGTCGAGATAGAACCCCACGTAGTCGTCGGTCCAAATGTTGTCCCGCTTGGCTACTGTCGAACGTATCTTGTCCTGCTCGTCGAAGGCCCGAAAAGCAACGTAGAAGAATTTCGCATCGTAACCGAGTAACACTTCGGTAGGTTTCGACGGAGCGATGTTGTCGCCCGGATCTATCTGATAGAAGTCTTTCAATACCGCCGCATTCTGCCAAACAGGATCATCGAGTTTGCCGTCAATGACCGGCGGTTTATCAAACTTCGGAATGTTGACCGGGTTAGCTTTTTCAGGCGGAAGAACGACGGCACCTTTACCGGTAGGCGATGCCACCGTAGCGGCTGATGTCGTGCTGGTGCTCCCGTTTGGTGTCGCTGCGGGTGCAGCATTGGCGTTCGGAGATGATGCTGGTGAAGCGGTCGCGGTAGCGTTAAACGGCGCCGGTGATGCCGTTGGCGAAACAGATGGTGTGACCGCGGTCGCGGCCGGCGGTTGAGTTTGACTGCTATTCGACTGGGCGAACGACACACCGGCCAGGCAGTTCAAAACAATGATCAGTGAGAAAATTCTTTTCATGTGTAAGGTCCACACCCAAAACTGGTGGGTTCAAAAGATCGGATCAAGTTCCTCAGAAACTCCTTCGGAACAAGTAAGCCATTTTGATGAAGAAGGTCCTTCCATTTCTCCGAAAGCCAGGTTCAAGCTGACCTGAGAATGGATTGAACCCACGGTGATTAAGATCGTCGTTGTAACCCGCGTAAAAAGCAGTTCCCGGATTCGGTGTCCAGCCCAGGAGAATCTGGGCCTTCGCATTCGCCGCAATCGAATCGTAGTCAACGCGGGCGCGCACAAATGTGAACCGCGTAAATTGATAGGTGCCGCGGAGAGAAACTATGTTCTCGTCAAAGGCCAGGAGCTTTGTGTCGTATCGTCGGAGTCGTTCTTTGGTTAAATTCAACGTGAATCGCAACTCGCTCGTCGGTTGATAAGTCACTCCCCCATCGATGTGAAAGAAGTCGCCGGGGCCAGGATCCTGAGGCGCATTACAGATCGGGGGTGGACTACTGCCTCCGCATAAGCCGGCATCGGCGGCGTCACGGGCTGCTATGGCTCCGGGGCTGACCCGTGGGAACTTCGGCCCAGCGCCAAAATCAAAATCAAAGTCGCCTTCTCTGATATTGGCAAACATATTGAACCTGAATTTTTTGTTCACTGTAGAGCCGGCGAAGAAGTAAAGACCTTTGTGGGATGTCGAACGCTCGTTGTCTTCTCCCGCGAAGGTACAGGTATTCGTAAGGAGGCAACCGGGCGCACCTTGACGTGTTGGACCAAACTCACTCTCAAAGACTCTTTCATATCCTCTGTCCACCCCCACGCCGACGTAGGATTGCCGCGGGAAGCTCAGTTGAAGCTGCATTTCGTCGTTAAAATTCTGAAGATTACCTTGCCAGTCGAAGTTGGTATTGAGGCTGGTATAAACGCGCCATGAGGTCAGTTTGGCTTTTGGCTTTGGCTCGGAATTGTAACGAACAAACAGATTCATGTTGTTCGTATTGACTCTCCGATTGAAACCCACCTCGGAACGATAAAATCGAGTCCGACCAACGCCATTAAAGTTGTATCCAAAGTTTCGACCGTCCTTGTTTAAATCAAAGGCGTAAATAAATGCGTTCTTTTTACGGTCGGCGAAAATGCCCTCGTCCGGGAAGAAGAACGGTCGCCGCGTGTGTGTTGCCAGCGCCTGCCAGCTAAACGTGGTCTGTTTATCCAAGCGAAAGCGGCCGTCAAAACCGCCCAGCTCGTTGTAGCGGTCAACGAAGCGGTGGTGAGTTCCCAGAAAGCCTATGAACGAATCACTCTTGCCGATGTCACGCTTCAAACGAAGCACAGCGACCTGCGCGTTCTTATCCACGAATCTTGGATTGGCAGTCAGGCGTTCGTCTTCGTTGAAGTTACCCGGTCCGTTATCTGAGGCCATCAGCAAGCCGAAAGTGTTTCGGTCAACTTTGCCGGTCAACTTAACTGCATAGTCCGGATCGATGATGGCGCGCGTGTGAACGGCGGCGATCGTCGTACGAAAAATGTCGATGCCTTCCAGGAAAAAGGGACGCTTCTCCTCGAAGAAGATTGGGAACCGCTGATTGGCTGTAACCACGACCTGGTCGGCCTCAACCTGAGCGAAGTCGGGATTCAATGCGAAATCCAAAATTACAGTCGGGGTGATGGTGTATTTCCCGGAAAGACCAGGATCAAATGAGATGGGCTCATTCACAAACTTGCCCGGATCAAGCATCCCTGCCGCGATCTGAAAGGGAGCTAAAGTGGCCTTGCGCTTGCCGGTCTGCGACAGAGTCAGACTTGGAATCAGTTCAAGTGTGCGTTCGCTGGACAGACCATCCAGACCAGTAATGTGGCCGGCTTGTGACAGCCAGCTCGACTGGTCTCGATTGATGGGCATCCACATGTCCAACTCGTTATTGAAACGCTTAATCCGTCGATAGAAGTGAACTCCCCAGAGCTTGTCCTTGCCCGCAGTGTAACGAAGCGACTTAAAGGGAACAGCGACTTCAACTGTATATCCGTCCGTGCCGATGACGCCTTTCGAATCAACCACCATGTCGACGCTGAAGTCCTCGCCCTGTCCTTCAGTCAAAACCCCGTCAGCCTGTATGCCCAAAGGGTTGAAGTTCATCTCATAGGCTTTTCGCTGATCGTTGAAGGTGTCGAAAAAGAGTCCAACGTAATCGTCGTCGAAAATCGCATCGCGCTTGGCCACGTTCGCGCGGATCTTGTCCGGTTCGTCAAAGGCGCGGTAAGCGATATAAAGAAATTTGGGATCGTAGCCCAGCAAAACTTCGGTGGGCTTGGAGGGCGCGATATTGTCGCCAGGTTGAATCTGATAGAAGTCTTTCAGCACCACAGCCTGCTTCCAGACCTCGTCGTCCAACTTGCCGTCGATGACCGGAGCCTTTTCGAACCGCGGCAAAGTGATCGGCTTCGCCTTTTCCGGTGGGAGCGTGATTACAGGCTTGCCCGCCTTCACCGCTGCAGCGGGCTTATCGGATGTTGAGTTTGAGCTGCTCGATGTTTTTTCCGTAAGCGAAGAAGGAGAGGGAGACGACGTCGCCGATTGGGCAAAGACGGCATTACACGAAAAGACCGATAGGGCAATACTAACCAGGGCGAACTTCATCAGAAAGGTCTCGACTGTTGGACTTAATCAGGTTCGAGCGGTATCGGCCACTTAATTTTTCCGCTCGAAACCTGATTGCTGAGGCTCAAAAAACGATTGAGACGACGATGCGATTATCGAGAACTGAGCACAACCCGACCGTCACCAGTGCTCAGAACATACACGTTCCCGCCGCGGCCGACTTTCCATCGTCTAACGCGCCTTGACGGGGCGACATCTTCAGAAACCGTCATGCCACGGTTGTCGAGGCCTTCGGCGTTGGTTTCTATTGTGAAATCTGAATTGGAAGGAACCGAGAGCGATATGGCGCCATCACCCGTACGCGCCGCCAGGCCGGTAAACTTTCCATCGAGGGAAATAGAACCGTCGCCGGTGCGAACGTCTACCTGACCATCAAAGTTCGCCACGCGAATGCTGCCGTCGCCGGTATTCAGGTTCAACTGTCCGTGGCTGTCAACCACCTCGATGGAACCGTCTCCGGTGCGCATCATGAGATCCCCAGTAACTCCTTCGAGTTTCAGGCTGCCGTCATCAGACGACACGTGTAGCGTCGCGTTACGCGGCACAAAAACCTCAAGTGAAGCTGCGCCAACACCATGTTCCGACTTGGCGATAATTGAAATCGCTGAACCTTGCTGCTCCGACTGAATGCTTATGCCCTTGATCTCTTGTTCGTCGCCGCCACGCTTGGTAGCGGTGTACATCACTTCCGACTTATCCCAACCGCGAACCGTGACAGATCCATCGAAGGTGACGACATTCACTCGAGGTGAACCAGCGACTGAAAAGCTCTTCGACTCTTTTTCAGTAACACCCAAATAGGTTCCCCTAACAGTGCCTTTCCCGGTTCCCTTGCCTACTCCAGAGCCTTCGCCTTCACCGCGAACTTCGCGGCGCATCTTTTCTCGGACCTGTCGCTCAGTCTCCCGCTGGATTTCGCGTTCGGCTCGTTCAATTTCACGTGCGGCCTCGCGTAGGGCTCGTTCGGCCTCCCGCTGCACTTCCGCCTGAATGTCGTTCTGGGCTCTAGCGCGCTCGCGTTCTAGTGCCCGTTCAGCTCGTCGCGCCTCAGCTACCTGACGTCGTTGCTCCGCTGCTTGCTGCCGCTCCTCTGCTGTTTGACGTCTGGCTTCATCATTTCGTTCCTGATCTTCCCAGGCTTTCTCCTTTTGCTTCTCCTTCTCCTTCTCAGAAATCAAACTAGCAGCTGAGCTCACTGCACGCCCATCCCGAGAATGCCTGACCGTGATACTTCCGTTCACGTTGCCTAATTTGATGCGGGGACCACCAGTTCCGATCTGCCCGTAGAGATCGTGGCCGACATATTCGCCGTGCTTCACGTCGAGTCCAAACTCGTTACTGATGCCCCCATGGACAGTGTTCGCTTTGACTACGGCATTGGTGTCTGAAGGGATGATCAGCACCACGTTGCCATTGACCGAACCAATTGTAATCGGCGCCGACGCGTCAAGCGTGGCGAATGTCGCTTCCAGATTTCCGTTTACCGTCGAAAGCTTGATGGTGCCTTTCAAATTGCGCGCAGTTAAGCGACCATTTATCGAAGAAGCCCGCACGTCGCCTTCAACACCATCGACCTCGAGGGAGCCGTTAATAAGGTCGATCGATTCCAAACGCGCCTTGCGCGGCACAGTAAGGGAATAATCGACCACGGCCGGATTGTTGTATCGACCTCGCATGTCGTCAGTGAAGGTCTGGTTCCAGTCTGGGTAGCTCGTCTTGATTCTGATGGCATCGGCACTGGGGCTGATCTCAATCTTCGCCTCATTCAATCGATCGCGACGGTACGCGCGTTTCACTGCGTTAACCTGAACCTCGTCGCGATCCCAAACAGCGATCTTCACGCCGCCGTTAAGATTTTCCAGGCTGATGCGGCCATTGGCAGAAAGCGGATAGCTCTGATGAAACTCTTCACGCAACTCTTCGCCGGGCTGGGCGTCAGGCAAAGTATTCTCGACAGTCGCGTCACGGGGAGTGCCCACCTGAACTCTCGACGCACTTCCGCTCGAAGCGGTCAGGAGTGCGCCAATCAAAATAAACAAAGTAATCAATCCGGTCTTCAACATCTTCTCTCTCATCTCTGTCTCGAACTTACAATTGGGGGTAGCGTTTCCGGGGCTTAACTTGAACGGCGGAGACTTATGTTTCCGTCAAGTCTTCTTAAGATCAGCTCGCGCCTGGCGTTCTCACTTTTACCGTGAAGCTGCTTGCGGCCTATCTTGCCCAGCAGGCTGAGGGGAAACTCCGACAACTTGTCGGCGCTCAATGAATCTGCCTTGAAATCGGAAACGACTGTCATGGGAAGATCGAAAGTTACTTCCCGATCAAAGGTCTTGATTTCAACATTTGCCGGCCGGGGCTGACGACCGATCTTTGCAAGGGTTTCAGGTTTGAAGAATCGGCTCGCCACGGGCCTCACAACCGTCGTGCGAAGCATACTTCGTTTGGCAGGGCTGTTGGCAAGTACTTCGGCTTGTCCACCGACCTCAGGTTCATATTGATAAACATTCTCGAGGTTTAGAGCGGCAACTGAGACCTCGTGATTCGGCGAATCGGATCTGGCCAACAGAGACACACCGTCCGGGCATGAACTATCCTGTGCGGTAACTACCGGCTGATTGCTCGCCACCAAACTGTTACTCCGCCAACTACCTACTAACTCACCTGCGCCTCCGATCACGTCCAGCACTCGATTGACGTCCTTTACGGTTGAAGAAAACGCCGCGAGTCCGAGCAGGACTATCAGCGTTGCTTTGAATCCTCTGTTTTGCGATGTTCTCATGCTGCTCATTTCTTCCATCCCTTTGGCCCTTACATTCTCCGGGCCGGGAACAGCCACCTTGGAGGCTAACTTCTTACTGCTCCCGGCCCGTCTGCGTTGCTCTATTACCAGAACACCATGCATAAATCGTTTGTGGCATAAATCTGGGGGTATTCTGTTGGGAAAATTCGTCCGGGAGGAGCTCGATTCGTGTGGGTTCGTGTTATTTCGTGGATCGTGCGACTTCCCGGGAAAATGAACGATCCAGGTAGTAACACGAACTCACGAATCGAACAGAGCGACCCAGGTATTAGCCCGAAGTCGCTGAGGCTTAGTTGGTCTTTTGGAGACGGAGCGTACCGCTGAAGGAAGCTACGTTGATAGTGGCGTCGCCGGTGCCGCAGACGGCATTCAAACGATGCATCGAGTAAGCAGAAACCACTGGCCCAACCTCAATCACCTTCTTAATGCCAGGATGAACTCTGACTACCGTGGCGGTTTTGGGCGCATTTGACACGGGGGCAACCACTGACACTTGGCTTGGAGGGTCAGGTTGCGGGGGCGGCTTAACTCTTGGCGCAGGATCTTGCGCCGGCGCGGGAGCTGGCATAACAACTGCGGCCTTCGGTGACTGATCGGGAACGAGTAGCAGGGGAAAGTCAGTAATAATCTCCCCGTCCCGAGATACCTTAGCCGCGAGGGTAAACGAGGCGTCCGTGGGAAGTGCCAGAGTGACGTCACCTGACATGGTTTTGAATGCGTAACGACCGCCGCGCGCAAGTGGTCCGCTTAGCTGCACATTCCCAGTTACCGTCCGGGCATTAAACAGCGAGTGGCCGATCCCCTCCAGCATCAAATCCCCACTGACACTGATCACTTCGAAAACATCTGCTGCGTTCGTCGGTCGCAGGTTGGCTACGTCAATGCCGCCGCCAATCGTCGTTACGCTGGCGCGACCGGTGGAGTCTTTCACGCAAATGCTGCCACCAACGCTTCCCACTTCTATCGCCCGCGATATCTTCTCGACACTGATGTCGCCATTTTGAGTTCCAGCGAAAGCCATTCCTACACCAGCGATGCTGATGTTGCCATCGCGCGTTTGCGCGTGGACTGCTGCGTTGCGAGGAACACTCAACTCGAGATCGCTAAAAGCCTGACAGTTCTCTTTAACTTTCGGCACGTCGTTATCGGCAACGAACACTTCCAGCTTTGTCGCCTGCGCCTGGCTAGAAACATCTTTACGTCTTAGTTCAAGCTGCGCCGCGTCAGACGAACGAACCATTACCTCATTCTTGTCCCATCCACGCACGCTGATATTGCCCGACATCACACAAACCGAAACCGTCACTGAAGGATCGGCCGCCATCGTTCGCTCCACTTTCTGGGAGCGTTCATTCTCTTTTCCGTCTTCCCCGTGCGCCCAAACGGATGCACTCGAAACAGCCAAGAGGAGACAAATTGTAATAGTTCTAAACTTCATCAGTCGTTAAAACCCCGATCCTTTACTGCTGTCGGTTATAGACTCGAGCATCTGCCACAGTATTCAGAAGATCGACCTTGCTTTGATAAGCAGCAAACATAAACTCTGCTGCGTCTGGATCATTCGGATTCTTCTTAGCCGCATTGCGAGTTGCTGCCAGCGCACGATTCACCACCGCAAGATTTCTTTCGTATTCAGCCTGCAGTGATGGCCTCATCGGGCGATTGCTACGGGCCTTGATGCTTGTATCCAAAGCAGCAATCGTTTTCAAATAACTGCGCTCGCCTGGAAGGAGTTTTACTTCCGCAACGGCCTGACGTGCAGGAGCAACTTGCTGTTTGCCAGGTCGGTTCTTTTGCGCAACATAAGACGGAGTTGCACTTATGATTGGAGTAGAGGTTTCAATCACTGTCGCTACGGCGCCCTCGCTACGAACTCCCGGATTGTCTGGAGTTGTTTTAGTGGTGGGCTGGGTTGACGCAACATTGCCAACTGACGGCGCCTGACGCCAAACGATCCCGAAAACAACGCCGAACATCAGCACTACGGCGAGGCCCGCATAACCAAACGCTCGCTGAGGAGCAAACGTAAACAGAGAGGCGACCGACTGGAACCAACTTCGTGTCGACCGTTCATTGCTGACGTCAACGACTCTCATTCCAGCGATAGCCGCGTCAATCCGCTGACGCAAACGTTCAGTTGGCACCGCGGCTTCCACCTCGGGCGCGAGCGCCGTGGCGAGCAGGTTGTTTTCATTCTCCAGCTCACGCGCTGCTGCTGAGCAGGTGCCGCACGCCGCCAGATGCGCCGACGCGCTTTCCAACTGTTCGGCGGGAAGCTCCCCATCGAAATAGCTTTGCAGCATTCCTTCGTCTAAGCACTGTCTCATCGAACTCCTCCGATTTTGCCGTAAACCCTGGCAAATTCTTTGCGCCCACGCGCCACCAGGCTGCCAACATTGGTTTCTTTCAACGACAAGGTCGTCGCGATCTCCCGATAGGAAAGGCCTTGCTGCTTCAGCACGAGGCAACTTCTCATCGGCTCCTTTATCTTCTCGAGAGCTCGACGGGCCTCTTCGATTGCCTGCCGGCGCTCAAAATCCTCTTCAGGTAGCGAAAACCAACTGTCCAACGTAGCAGCCTTCTGATACTCATTATCGCGGGTCATCGAACGGGTCTGACCACGCAGCGTATTTCGAGCGACGTTTAGCGTTACGCGCAAAAGCCACGCGCGGAGCAATTCCTCGCCCGGCGTGGCATCGAGATTTCGATAGAGCCTAAGGAAAACCTCTTGCGTAACGTCCTCGGCAAGCGCCGGGTCACGTAGCACCGACCGGGCAGTCCTGAAGACCGCACGGTGATGAAGCGTAAACGCCTCGTCGAAACTGAGGGCGGGCGCCGCAGCCGCGATTTCCTTGGGCATGGAGTCTAAGGCTCTAGCTGTTCCGCTCATTGATCACCGCTCTCAGGAGTGCAAACACCGCAAAGTACTGATTTATGACAACTTTCTCCGACTGTCTTGGCTAACGCATTTTAGACAGTCTATTGTAGTCTCAATCAGGCTTTGCACCAATTAATCGAGCGGGATACTTTAACTGCCATTCAATTTGACGGCTAGTTGAACGCTACCCTTCCCTCGAAAGTTCGAAAATGTCAGGACGGCAAGTTTTGACGTCGGAATATCGCTCAGCGACTTCTAAAGTTTTGGACGACAGCCCTTTTCTGCGCGCGTGCCGTGGCCTGACTGTCCCCTACACGCCTGTCTGGCTCATGCGTCAGGCGGGGCGATACATGCCCGAATACCGCGCTGTGAGAGATCGAGTTAGCTTCCTCGATCTTTGCAAAACACCTTCACTCGCTGCGGAAGTGACAGTGACTGCGGCTGAGCGGTTGGGTGTCGATGCAGCAATTATCTTTGCGGACATTCTTTTGATTGTGGAACCGATGGGAATCGATTTGGAGTTTGCCAGAGGCGAAGGACCGACCATACACAATCCAGTTCGAACCGGTCGCGACGTCGAACGTCTGCGTGAAGTCGAAAACGTGGATTCGCTTGGTTTCGTTTTTGAGGCTATCAGCCAGACCAGGTTGGCGCTTCCAGCGCATCTACCGCTGATTGGCTTTTCCGGTGCGCCGTTCACGCTTGCGTCCTATATTATCGAAGGTGGCGGTTCAAGAAATTATGTCCACACTAAGTCGCTCATCTACTCCGACAGCGGCGCCTGGCACTCGCTGATGTCTTTGATTTCGCGTGCTCTTGTCCGTTATTTGAACGCCCAGATTGCAGCGGGCGCGCAGGTAGTACAGTTGTTTGATTCGTGGGTCGGGTGCTTGAACCCGGACGATTATCGCGAGTATGTGTTGCCACATACTCGTGAAGTTATTTCCCGAATCACGCCGGGCACTTTGGTCATCCACTTCGGAACTGGAACAAGCAGCTTGCTGGAACTAATGCGGGAAGCCGGCGGAGATGTGATTGGTTTGGATTGGCGCGTCAAGCTTGATGAGGCGTGGGAACGCATTGGTCATGACAGATCCGTCATGGGAAATCTGGATCCGGTAGCACTGTTTGCCGGCAAAGATCAGATTCGCGCGCAAGCCAGGAAGATTCTCGATCAAGCAGCTGGGCGACCCGGTCACATTTTTAACCTGGGTCATGGAATTCTTCCGGAGACGCCGGTCGAGAACGTGATTGCGCTAGTTGAGGCTGTTCATGAATTGAGTAGCAGGTAACGCATAACCCTCAACGCGTCGGACCTCTCGATCGGAGTTTATGACTGAACCCTACGACGCGCTACTCCTCGTTTCTTTCGGCGGTCCTGAAGGCATGGCCGACGTAGTTCCCTTTCTCGAAAACGTCTTGCGCGGTCGCAATGTGCCTCCCGAACGAATGCGCTCGGTAGCGAAGCACTACGAAATATTTGACGGCGTGAGCCCCATTAACGAACAGAACAGAAGGCTGGTCGCAGCGTTGAATCATGAGCTCGCGACCAATGGTCCCAATCTCCCGGTCTACTGGGGCAATCGGAACTGGCATCCATTTCTTGCCGACGCTCTGCAACAAATGTCCAACGACGGAGTAGAGCGCGCGCTCGCTTTTGTCACCTCTGCCTACAGCTCATATTCAAGTTGTCGCCAATATTTGGAGAACATCTCTGAGGCTCAGGCAAAGGTTGGAGCAAGCGCGCCCCAAGTCGAGAAGCTCCGCGGATTCTACAATCAGCCTCTGTTCATCGAAGCCAACGTCTACAACGTCAGAGAAGCTCTAGCCAAAATCCCTCCGCCAGCGAGATCCGAGGCGCACCTGGTCTTCACGGCTCACAGCATCCCACAGTCGATGGCAGATAAATGTGAGTACCGAGCGCAATTGGAAGAGACAGCCCGGCTCATTGCCGAACAATTGGAGCATCATTCCTGGCGACTTGTTTACCAAAGCCGGAGTGGATCACCCGCGCAGCCCTGGCTTGGTCCTGATGTGGGTGAGTATTTGAAAGAGTTGAAGGAATCAGGAACAACGGATGTGGTGGTCGCGCCCGTCGGCTTTGTTTCCGATCACATGGAAATCGTTTACGATCTGGATACGGAAGCGAAGGCGCTTTGCCGGGAACTGGGCATAAACATGACGCGAGCCACCACCGCAGGCACCCACCCGGCATTTGTGAAGATGATTCGAGAACTGATTCTCGAACGGACGGAGGGAGCCGAAGCGAGATTTCTCGGTTCGCGAGGACCGAGTCATGATGTGTGTCAGACTACGTGTTGTCTCTAGAGCGACTCAAGTTGAGAATTGAAAGAGGTTTCCCGCAAAGGCGCCAAGACGCAAAGGAAAACGCTCAAGCACAACTGAGAAATGACCAATTATCTTCGCGCCTTTGCGCCTTTGCGGGAAACTTGCATTTGATCAACCAGAACCATGAAGAGAATCGTCGTCATTGGTGGCGGTATCACCGGCTTGGCGGCAGTGCATCGTCTGATCGAACGGCGAAGCTCGCCGAGCTACGAAATCACACTTCTTGAAGCAAGCTCACGGCTTGGCGGTGTGATTCAAACCGATCGGCGTGATGGTTTCCTTCTGGAACGAGGTCCCGATTCCTTCATCTCCGAAAAACCCGAAGCTATCGATCTCGCGAAACGGCTGGGTTTAGATTCTCAGCTCATCGAAACAAACAACGAGCACCGGCGCAGCTTCATTGTGCGAAACGCTCGTCTGCGCCCGGTGCCTGAAGGTTTCAATCTACTTGCCCCGTCCCGCCTTTGGCCCTTTGTAACTTCTGACATCTTCAGCTGGACCGGCAAGACGCGGATGGCGATGGATCTGCTTTTACCCCGACGAGACAAAAATGGCGACGAAAGCCTCGCGAGTTTTGTGCGACGACGATTCGGACGGGAAGCACTCGAACGCATGGCCCAACCAATGGTCGGAGGGATCTACACCGCCGATCCGGAGCGCTTGAGCCTGCGGGCAACGATGCCGCGTTTTCTGGAGATGGAGCGAGAGCACGGCAGCGTAATTCGAGCGCTCTGGCGCAAAACCAGGCACACGAATGAACCCTCAGGGACCAGTGGCGCGCGTTACAGCCTGTTCCTCTCCTTTGAACAGGGAATGCAAACGCTTGTCGACCGGCTCGCTGAGTTAGTGTCGTCAGAAACTGTTTTGATGAGCACGACGGCGCAATCTCTCAGACTCGACACGAATGCCGGCATGTGGTTTTTGGAAACCAGCTCCCGTGACTCAATCGTCGCCGACGCAGTTTGCATCGCCTTGCCCGCGTATGCCGCCGCTCGGCTGCTCCGGCCCACCAATTCCACACTGGCGGACGAACTTGAAGCGATCTCCTACGCCTCAACTGCCACGATCAATCTCGCGTACAATCGCTCTGAAATCCCTCACCAGCTGGATGGTTTCGGATTCGTTGTGCCGTTTGTTGAAAAGCGTTCGCTGATTGCCTGCAGCTTTAGCAGTATCAAGTTTGCTGGACGAGCACCGGAGGGTGAGGTATTGCTGCGCGCGTTTGTGGGCGGCGCTTTGCAGCCGGATGTATTCCAGCTCGAAGATGCGGAGATGATCCGGCGCGCGCGCGACGACCTTAAAGTCCTTCTGGGTGTCGACAAAACACCGTTCTTCAGTGAGATCAGCAGATGGGCCAGGTCAATGCCACAATACGAAGTCGGGCACCTCGATCGAGTCAATAGAATTGACGACCACTTAAGATCACTTGATTCGTTAAGACTTGCGGGCAGCGCCTACACCGGAGCCGGAATTCCAGACTGCATTCGCAGTGGAGAAAGGGCTGCTGATGAGCTGGTGTCGAAACTGGAACGTTCGTGAGCTCGACCTTGCCCTTGACTGACGACGTCGACCAGGAATAGAAGTTTGAGACAGATGATCACAGTTGAACACAGATCAGAAATAGAACAAGCAGGCGGTCCACCTTGCCTCATCAATTCACATCCGTGTCTATCTGTGTTCATCCGTGGCCGAATCCTTAGGCGAAGGAGATTGAACGATGTCGAGCGAGCAGCCGGCTCATGATGCGACAAAGATCGAGATCGAGCAGAAACTAAGACAGCTAAACGACGAGTGGGTCAAGGCACTTGTGCGCCGCGACGCCGCAACGCTCGATCGGATCATGGCTGACGACTTCGTTTTTACCTACCCGTTGGAGGGCGACGATAAGGCAACATTCATCAGCGACGTGGCGTCGGGTGACGTTTTGGTCGAGTACTTAAACCGAGAGAATGTCAGCGTTCGAATCTGGGGTAAGACCGCTGTGGTTACCGGGCGTGATTCGGTGAATTGGAGCTACGAAGGCCGGGAACTAGCGGGCCACTACAAAGTTATTAACGTCTACGCCAACCGAAATGATCAATGGCAACTGGTCGCGGTCCAGGCCTGCCCGATTCCGTAACACTTTGGAATGCGCCGACCTGTCGGCGGCTTCATGTCCGACACACTTTAGTTTGTCGTTGGCTACGAAGAGGTCAATGTCATCGGAATCTCAAAATTGACTTTGTCGTAGCCATCGACAAACTAAAGGAAGCTCTGATCAAGGAGTGGGAATCATTTCGCAGCTTGGGAAGGTAAGCGGAGACATATCAATCTACATAAGCTTGTGTTGGGAAGGGGGCAAGCGAAGCGCGCCCCCGCTGAAGCGTTA